>Ga0111206_112_pt1 | contig 135827 bp, 118 predicted proteins | sample DeeMarSWOR152_54_FD_80376 | JGI IMG/M metagenome (GOLD analysis project Ga0111206, IMG submission 80376) | Coxiella sp. DG_40 | reverse complement strand
TTATCTGTATGGTGATGACGGTGCTGATTATCTAGATGGTGGGGAAGGAATTGATGATATAGCAGTTTATTGGCCTTCACCTGTAGGTGTGACTATTGATCTCGGAACTGGAACTGGATCAGGTGGTCATGCGGAGGGTGATACTTTAGTAAACATTGAAGGTATATGGGGTAGTTACTACGAAGATATCCTGATTGGTGATTTTGGAATGAACTATCTGTATGGTAATTCTGGTACTGATGAGCTGTATGGTGGTGGTGGTGTTGATATTCTAGATGGTGGTAGTGATGCTGATTATCTGTATGGTGGTGAGGATGATGATAGGCTGTATGGTGGTGGTGGTGCTGATTATCTGTATGGTGAAAAAGGAGATGATCGGCTAGAGGGTGAAAAAGGAGCTGATGAGCTAGTAGGTGGCTCTGGTTCTGATACTCTATCTGGTGGTTCGGGTGTAGATACTCATGTTTGGAGAACTGGTGATCATGGGCCAGGTGGTGGAACCTTTGATACTGATACAGTTACCGATTTTGTATTAGAGTCTGATGGAGATATTTTAAAATTTGATCAAATTTTACAAGGTGTCACTGAACCAAGCAATGCTGCGGAACTTGCTAATTATTTACATTTTGATGCAACAGCTACAGAAACCACAATATCTGTTGATGTAGATGGTGGGACTGATACACACCTTGAGATTGTACTTGATGGGGTTACTGAAACCCATTGGGATACTTGGGGTGATCCTACTACGGATGCAGACTATGTCCAGATTTTATTGAATAATAACCAATTAGAAGTGGTTGATTGATTTGGATTAATTAGGAGGAATCTCATGGGACGGAAGGCTAAAAAGGATATCAAAAACGAAAGTGTTACAGATAAAAGTAAAAAGCAAGAAAAAAGTTGTAAATTAACAGATTCTGATTCCCCGATCACAATAGATGACAAGCTTCAGGGGAATAGTGCTAGTGGGAAAGATACTTGGCGATTTAGTTATGAAAGTAAAGCTCCATACGATCCTTTATTGGGTTGTCTTTTAGTTCTTAGCAAATTAAATAATAAATCTACTTCCGCACAAGCATTAACTTCGGGTTTACCGTTAGTTAATCATTGTTTAACTCCTGAACTGTTTAAACGTGCGGCAGCAAGGATAGGACTATCAGCAAGAATAATTAATTGTAAGCTTTCTGAAATGATCCGTCAGCAACTACCAGTAGTGTTATTTTTAGATAATGCTCAAGCCTGTATATTAAGCGATATTGGAGATGATAATACCGCTAGGATTATTCAACCTGAAACAGGCGAGGGTTATGTAGAAATTACACTTGATGAATTAGCTAAAAATTATATTGGTTATGCTATTTTTACCAAACCGACATATCATTTTGATGAAATCAAAGAAGAGACGGGAAAAGTAAAATCAGAACATTGGTTTTGGAATGTAATTAAACGTGCATTACCAATATATAGCGAAGTTTTAATCGCCTCTTTTTTAATAAATATCTTTACTATAGCTTCACCATTATTTGTGATGAACGTTTATGATCGAGTAGTTCCAAATGCTGCTATTGGTACTCTTTGGGTTCTTGCAATTGGAGTAATTGTAGTATTTGCTTTTGATTTTATCATGAGGAATTTGCGTGCATATTTTATTGATGCAGCTGGTAAAAAAATTGATGTGCAAGTGTCTGGCAATACTTTTGAGCAATTATTAGGACTGCAAATGGATTTTCGCCCCAATTCTGTAGGATTGTTAGCAAATACCGTGCATTCATTTGAATTTTTTCGAGACTTTATAACCTCAGCAACGGTAAGTTTACTTATCGATATTCCTTTTGCTTTTTTATTTATTGCTGTGATCGCTATGTTAGGAGGAAGTATTGCTTTGGTACCACTTATAATGATTCCTATTATGTTATCAGTTAGTTTTCTAGTGCAGATTCCACTCAGCAGTTTAGTGCAGCGTTCTCATCAGTATACGGCAGAGAAGCAGGCTGTGTTGCTAGAAAGCTTAGGTGGAATTGAAACTATAAAAGGTATGCGAGCCGAAGGGCTGATGCAACATAAATGGGAAACGTTAATTAAAGTGCTAGCTAAACTTGGAGTTAAATTACGTGCACTTGCTAATTTGAGCACTAATTTTTCTATTTATGCACAGCATATGACTGTTGTGGGCGTAGTTATAGTTGGAGTATATAAAATCTCTGCTGGAGATCTGACAATGGGTGGATTGATCGCTTGTGTGATTTTAGCCGGTAGAACATTGTCTCCCATATCTCAAGCTGCGGTTTTACTAACTCGTTACAAACAGTCGAAGACATCTTTGAATTCATTAGATAATATTATGAAGATGCCAATTGAACGTCCATGTGACAAGACTTTTTTACATCGCCCTAAACTTAAGGGCAGTATCGAATTTAAAAATGTTGATTTTAGTTACCCTAATCAAGTTATACCTGCTTTGAGTAAAGTGTCTTTTTCCATCAAACCTGGTGAGCGAGTTGGCATTATTGGCCGTACTGGCTCAGGAAAGTCCACAATTGAAAAATTGATGCTTAAACTGTATCAAGCAAGTTCTGGCACTATCTTGGTGGACAAAACTGAAATTCAGCAGTTGGATCCGGCGGAACTCAGATATCATATTGGTTATATACCTCAGGATGTTGTATTGTTTCATGGTACTATTCGAGACAACATAGTAATAGGCGCTCCTTACGTAGATGATACAGCAGTTATGCATGCAGCTCAGTTAAGCGGCGTCGATACTTTTGTAAGCCAGCATCCTGAGGGATTTGATAGGCAGGTATACGAGCGCGGTCAAAATTTGTCTGGTGGGCAGCGTCAGGCTGTCGCAATAGCTCGTGCCTTGCTGTTGGATCCGTCTATTCTAATATTCGATGAGCCATTTAATAGTATAGATGATACTACACTAGCGCATTTCTTTCAGCATCTGAATGAATATTTGAGGAATAAAACTTTAATTTTAGTAACTCATAAAGTTTCTTTATTAGGGTTAGTTAATCGTCTTATTGTAGTCGAAGGCGGAAGAATAATAGTCGACGGTCCAAAGCAAGAGATTTTGGATAAGTTGTCTGGTGCTAAAAATCAATCTTAGGATGGAGAGTGCAGATGAAAGATGAAAGTGAATATTTTAAATTATCGGGACGCTTTGCTCATATTATTTTATGGGGCAGTGTGATCTTTTTAGCGATTATGTTTTGTTGGGCATATTTTGCTATTTTAGATGAAGTTACAACTGCACAAGGTAAAGTTATTTCCTCTAAAAAAACACAGTTGGTACAGAATTTAGAAGGAGGTATTGTTAAACAAATATTAGTTCATGAGGGCGAGGTTGTGGATGAAGGACAGATATTAATGCGCCTCGATGATATACGATTTTCCAGTAACTACAAAGAAGGAAGATTAAAAAAACTTGCTATGGAAATAAAAATTGCCCGTCTCAAAGCAGAATTAAACGATGAACCATTTGTGGTTTCTGAAGAATATACCAAGGAATTCCCAGAGTTAGTTAATAGTGAAAAGGAACTTTATGCCTCTAAGAAACGTGAATTGGATTCATTATTACATAAGCGTTCTCTTCTTGCACAAGAGATTGACATGACTAAACCTTTGCTTGAAGAAGGTGCTGTATCAAAAGTCGAATTACTGAGGTTGGAGCAGCAATTGTACGAAGTCAATGGAACAATTGATAGGTTTCGCAGTAGCTCATTGCAAGAATTAAATGCCGCCAGAGCAGAAACGTCGCGTCTTCAAGAAAATAACGTTTCACTGAAAGATCAATTAGTAAGGACTGAACTACGTTCGCCAGTGAAAGGGATCGTCAAACAGATATACGTTGCTGCTGTAGGTGAAGTAGTAAAGTCTGGCATGCCTCTTATAGAAGTTGTACCCTTAGATGATACTTTACTAGTCGAGGCTCGAGTACTTCCTAGAGATATAGGGTTTCTGCATCCCGGACAAGAAGCCATAGTTAAGATTTCTGCCTATGATTTTTCTATTTATGGAGGTTTACAGGGCAAGGTAGAACATATTAGCGCAGATACCACAGTTGATCAAAGAGGTAATAGTTATTATGAGGTTTGGGTACGAACTGGACAAAATTATTTAGAGAAGAATGATAAAAAATTGCGAATTATTCCTGGAATGCAAGCTACAGTAGACGTTTTAACTGGGCACAAATCAGTGTTAGATTATTTATTGAAACCGATATTAAAGACTAAACAGGAAGCACTTCGAGAGCGTTGATGTTGTATTTTTAATCAATTTGTGGTTTTATTACTTTGTCTTTTGATTTTTCAGGATCAACTCTAATGACGAGAACTCCAAGTATACAAAGAGTCAAAAATATTCATTTTATTGGAATTGGTGGTAGTGGTATGAGTGGCATAGCAGAGGTTATGTTGAATCAAGGCTATACTATTTCTGGTTCAGATGTAAATGAGAATGATGCTATTCGTCGATTATTAAGTCTCGGTGCAAAGGTTTTTCTTAATCATAATGCTGATTATATAAATGTAGCTGATCTGGTTGTTATATCAAGTGCTATTTCTGAAAGTAATCCTGAATTAAAGGCTGCTCGGGCGAAACGTATTCCGGTATTAGCAAGAGCTCAAATGTTGGGCGAACTGATGCGTTTGCGGTATGGCATCGCAATTGCTGGAACTCATGGGAAAACCACAACAACTAGTCTTATAGCTAGTATACTAACAGAAGCTAAATTGGATCCCACTTTTGTTGTTGGTGGGTTGTTGAATAGCGCAGGAGCTCATGGAAAATTAGGTGCAAGTGAGTACTTTGTTGCGGAAGCAGATGAAAGTGATGCTTCTTTTTTACATTTGCGACCAAAAATGGCGGTAGTAACCAATATTGATTTTGATCATATGCAAACTTATAACGGAAGTATTGATTGTTTACAGCGTGCTTTTTTGAATTTTTTACATTGTTTACCGTTTGATGGTTTGGCGGTAGTCTGTATTGATGATCCGGTTATTAAGCAAATATTATCAAGTATTGCGCGGCCAATGATAACCTACGGTTTTGACGAAACGGCTGAAATAAGGGCTTTGGGACTTAAACAAATAGGGGTTAAGTGCCAATTTAATGTACAGCGTAAAAATTGTAAAAAAAGTTTACCTATTGTTTTAAATTTGCCGGGTAAACATAATGTTTTGAATGCACTTGCGGCTATGACAATTGCTAGTGAATGCGGTGTTTCAGATAATGTGATTTGTCAGACTTTATCTAAATTTCAGGGAGTTAGTCGACGTTTTCAAATTCATGGTGAGCTAAATTTTAAACGAGGTAAAATCCTATTAATCGATGATTATGGACATCATCCTCGAGAAATAACCGCGACATTGCAAGCGGTTCGTGAAGCTTGGCCAAGGAAGCGTTTAGTGTTAGCTTTTCAACCACATCGTTATACCAGGACCAGTATGCTATTTGATGATTTCGTTCAAGTTTTATCTGGCGCAGATATATTATTATTGTTGGAAATTTATTCGGCTGGAGAAAAACCTCTGCAAGGTATAACAAGTCGTGCCTTAGCACGGAGTATTCGGCAACGTGGCGTAGTTAAGCCAATTTTTGTAGAGCAATTGCAAGACTTACCATGGGTGTTAGAAAATATATTGCTGGATGGAGATATATTATTAATGCAAGGTGCGGGGAATATAGGTGATATGGCTCAGCAATTAGTTAAAAAATATGGTCAGATTGCGAAGTAGCTTGAAAAATAATCATTATTTAAAAAATCACATCACTCTACGTGTTGGCGGACAAGCTCGGTTGTTTTATCAACCATTGAATTTAAATGATCTGATAGTATTTCTACGAAACTTACCTTTACAGGAGGACATTATTTGGATCGGTTCTGGAAGTAATGTTTTGATTCGTGATAGCGGTATTGATGGTGTAGTAATTTGTACTAAGAATTTAAATGGTTTTGAGGAATTAAATGATTCTGTCGTTAGAGCGGAAGCGGGTTTGCCGTGTGCAAAACTGGCAAAATATTATCCATTTTTATCTGGTATCCCGGGTACAGTTGGTGGTGCTTTGGCAATGAATGCTGGAGCATTTGGTGACGAAATATGGAATTATGTTGTCGAGGTTGAAACGATCAATCGCAAAGGTGATCTTATGATTCGGACATCAAATAATTTCAAAATTAGCTATCGAAATGTGATTTGTTCAAATAATGAATGGTTCGTGGCAGGCAAATTTAGTTTCGATAAAGATGATATTGATAGGAATAAGCGAATTATACAGGAACTTGCTGCCAAACGAGCAGCATCCCAGCCTATAGGCGAATGGACTTGTGGGTCAGTATTTCGTAATCCCCCAGGTGATTATGCAGCACGTTTAATTGAATCATGCGGCTTGAAAGGTAAACGCATTGGTGATGCTGAGGTATCGTGTAAACACGCAAATTTTATTGTCAATAAAGGTAATGCAACGGCAGAAGATGTTGAAAATTTGATCAACTATGTTAAAGAACGAGTAAAAAAACAAACTGGAATAGATTTATTACTTGAAGTAAAAATTTTACCTAAAATCTAGATTAAAAAATATTTTCCAAAAAGGTGTAATGATAATATGTTTGTCAATTACTTCTTCTTGATTGAAAGTAATTATAATTCCTTTATCGATATTGAATTTTTGCATAACTGTTTTTAGGCCTGTAATTTCACGAGTACGATTAAGAGTGTCTATGGTAAAACATGCCTGTATAGCAATCAATTTATCATCTTTCTTCACTATAAAGTCGCATTCTTTGGGATCATTAAAGAAATAAATTTCTTGAAAATTAGATTTTTTTAATTCTGCATATATTAAATTTTCAAAAAGTTTACCTTTATTTTCCGAGAATTTTACAGAAACTACCTGAACTAAACCGTTATCGATACAAAATGCTTTTTTCTTTGATTTGGTTTGTGTTTTTAAAGAATATGAGAAATTTTTAATTTCATTGATAAGAAAAGCATTGACGAAAACGTGTATAAATTCTTTTATGGTGTTTTCATTGCTAGTAAAAATTTTAGCAACGTTATTATATGAGTATAACGTTCCGCTATTGGTTAGCATATATATAGCTAGATCACGCATCAGTTTTGTTTCACGAATGTTATTATTAAAAATACAATCCTTTAGAACAATAGTTTCATAGTAGCTTAACAAGACTTCTCGTTTTAATTCTGTATTTTTTATTGCAAATATCCTTGGAAACGCACCGTAGAATAACATGTCTTCCATTAATTGCATTGTTTGTGGTTTGTTATTTATGAGTTCTAAATAAGTAGAAATGCCCGTATTTGTTAAAATCTCTTTAAAACTTAATGGATAAATGTAATCAGTAATATATCTACCGCTTAACAATTTCGCATGATTCCCATGCAGAAGTGATGAATTAGATCCGGTTACAAATATTTTTTTGAACAATTTACTGTCATAAGTGCTTTTAACAAATCGTTCCCAAGCTTTGACATTTTGTGCCTCATCTAAGAAAAGATATTTTGGTTTTATTCCAGTAATTTTTTCTGCTAATGCAACAACAGTATATAATTCTTTAGCATTGTGCCAAACGTCATGATAAATGGGATCATCCAAATTGAGATAAAGAATAGATTTTGAATCTTCAGTCTGCATAAGATGATTTATTAACAATTGAAATAGAGTGGATTTTCCGGCTCGACGCACTCCTAGTAAGATATGTATTTCTTTCAGACGTAATTTTTTAATTAGAGACTGTAAAGCGCTTCTAGAGAATAAGTCTGAATAGAGCTTATTATCCCAATGTGGATTTTGCATATTTAAAATTGTTTCCATAATTGGTAATTTTACTAATTATAATTAGTAAAATCAAGCCCTTTTACTAATTATAATTAGTAAAAAGACAATATTTTACCAAAAAGATAAATGTTATGTATGTCCCCCAGGGCGAAGTAGAGGGAATAAGATGACGTCGCGGATTGAGGGTGAATCGGTGAACAGCATAGCCAGACGGTCAATACCGAGTCCTTCACCGGCAGCTGGAGGCAAGCCATATTCTAATGCAACAATATAATCTTCGTCATAAGGCATGGCTTCTTGTGTACCGATTGCTCGTTCTTTTGCCTGATGACGAAATCGTTCAGCTTGATCTTCAGGATCGTTTAATTCAGAAAAGCCGTTTGCAATTTCACTGCCAGCAACGAAAAATTCGAAACGATCAGTGACGGAAGGATCTTGATTATTTTTTCTTGCTAAAGGAGATACTTCAATGGGGTAAGTAGTGATGAAAGTAGGTTGTATCAATTGTTTTTCTACGGTTTTTTCGAAAATTTCTATTTGTATTTTTCCTAATCCCCGGTTGTTTTGTATTGGAATTTTCAAACGCTCTGCAACTTTACGAGCAGAATCTAGGTTTTCAATATCAGCTGTTTTTGTATTTTCGTTGAAGTGTAGAATAGCCTCTTTGACGGTCATCCGAGCGAACGGTTTGGAAAAATCATATTTAATACCTTGATAAGTTATTTGTGTGGTTCCTAAAATTTCTTGTGTTAAAGTTTTCATGAATTTTTCAGTAAAATCCATCAAATCATGATAGTCAGCATAAGCTTGATAGAACTCTAACATAGTGAATTCTGGGTTATGTTGAGTAGATATACCTTCGTTGCGGAAGTTGCGATTAATTTCAAATACACGTTCCATACCACCAACTAGTAAACGCTTGAGAAATAATTCTGGGGCGACTCTTAAATACAATTCCATATCTAGGGTATTATGGTGAGTGATAAATGGTCGCGCCAGGGCACCGCCAGGAATCGCTTGCATCATTGGAGTTTCTACTTCAATGAAATCATTTTCATGAAAGATTTTTCTAATTGCAGTAATTAATTTAGCACGGGTTTGAAAGATATGGCGAGAGTTTTCATTAACCATTAGATCTAAATAACGTTGTCGATAACGCATTTCATGATCTTGCAAGCCATGAAATTTGTCTGGTAGAGGACGTATAGCTTTGGCGAGTAAATGGACACCATTTAATTTTAGAGATAACTCACCAGTTTTAGTTTTAAATACCGCACCTTCAGCTCCGATGATGTCTCCTAAGTCCCAATGTTTGAATTCTTCATACATTTCTTTTGGCAAATCATCACGTCGTAGATAAAGCTGAATACGTCCTGATCTGTCTTGGATGTGCATGAAGCTTGCCTTACCCATAATGCGGCGAGTCATGATTCGGCCAGCTACTTTGACATTAATAGGATTATTCGCCAAAGTATCTTGGTCTTTATCAGCATATAATTTATGTATTTTCTTTGCTAGTATGTTGGGTCGAAAGTCATTGGGGTAAGGATTGCCTTTTTCTCGTAGAGCTTTTAATTTTGCTTTTCGATTAGCAATCTGTTCATTTTCAGTTAGTGCTTGTTGCTTTTTTTCGTTCATAAAAAAATTTTATTTAATGACGATAAATATTTTTTCGATGTCCAATGCTAATAACTAATATTGTTGATATACTTTCTTTGGTAATATAGATGATTCTATAATCATTAATGCGAATACGCCATCCATCTCGACCTACTAATTTTTTAGCGCCAAGAGGTTTGGGATTATCCTTTAGCATGTTTATCGTTTCAATAATTTTTTGTTTGTATGGTTTTGGAATTTTCTTTAATGTTTTTAAAGCAGGTTTTTCTATTGAGAGTTTATAACCCATAAATTATTTTTATTATTTTAATTCCTTAAGAGCTTTATCCCATGGAATCGGTTCAGAAGGTTTTGACATAGCTTTATCAAATGCTTTAATATCATCTAAATCTTCAAGCATTTCTTGAATGGTTTTCCATTCATTTAAGGGTACAACTACAGCAGTTTTTCTCCCCTTTTCGTTAATAATATATTTTTCGTGTGTTGCTAACATAAGATTTCTCTCGATAATAATGTATATATGATTTTAGTATAGTCCTTCATTAAAATCTGTTCAAGTTAATAAATTTATACTCCCTCTTTTAAACTTTCTTCAATAAACATATCTAAATCTCCATCTAATACCGCCTGAGGATTTCTGGTTTCGATTCCAGTGCGTAAATCTTTAATTCGAGAATCATCTAAGATATAAGAACGGATTTGGCTTCCCCAAGTAATTTTTAATTTGGTTTCTTCCAAAGCTTTTTGTTCAGCACTTTTTTTACGTAACTCTAATTCGTACAGTTTAGCACGTAATTGTTTCATCGCTTGCGAACGGTTTTTATGCTGTGAACGCTCGCTTTGACACTGTACCACAACTCCTGTTGGTATATGAGTTATTCTAACCGCGGAATCTGTAGTATTAACGTGTTGACCGCCTGCTCCCTGAGCTCGATAAGTATCGATACGTAAATCTGTAGGATTAATCTCAATGTCTATGTCTTCGTCTATTTCTGGAGAAACGAATACAGATGCAAAAGAAGTATGTCGCTTGTTGCTAGCATCGAATGGAGATCTTCTTACTAACCGATGCACGCCAGTTTCTGTCCTTAGCCAGCCGTAAGCATATTCTCCAGTAAATTTTATTGTAGCACTTTTTATACCAGCTACCTCACCCGGAGAAGCCTCGATTAATTCTGTTGCAAATTCGTGTTGATCGCCCCATCGCAAATACATGCGTAGCAACATTTCTGCCCAGTCTTGTGCTTCAGTTCCTCCTGAACCGGCTTGGATATCTAAATAAGCATTATTAATATCCATTTCTCCGGAGAACATGCGTTGGAATTCTAATTCATTGATTTTATTACTCAAATTATTGAGATCATTCACTAAACTAGAAAAACTGATTTCATCATTTTCTTGAACGGCGATTTCCAATAATTCTTCAGTGTCGTTTAATGAATTACGTAGATAATCTAAGATATTGACTACTTTTTCTAATTGAGCTCGTTCTTTATTTAAAGAAAGAATTTTTTCAAGGTCATGCCAAATATCTGGATTTTCCAGTTCACGAACAACTTCTGCAAGTCGAACAGCTTTATTTTCGTAGTCAAAGATACCTCCGAAGATCTTGTTCGCGTTCTTTGAGTTTGTCGATTTGTTCAAAAATTGGTTTTATTTCCATAGTTTATTGATGTTCTACAAATTGTTTAACTGGTGGGCCGTGAGCGACTCGAACGCTCGACCAACGGATTAAAAGTCCGCTGCTCTACCAACTGAGCTAACGGCCCATTTATTGTAAAATATATTATAATATAGTGTTGCATAAAAATGGCAACCATTTGAACTGTCATTCTCGCGAAAGCGAGAATCTAGTTAATTTAAGACTTTTCTGGATACCCGTTTTCGCGCATAATTGCCAATATTTAACCCTGCTTTTTGTGTTCCATTAAATGTGCTGCTGGGCTATTGGGGAACTTTTCTTTAATTAGTTGGAATTCTCGATGTGATTTATCGTAATTACCTTGAGAGCTATAAATTATTCCTAATTTTAGCATAGCATCAGGGACTTTTGATGATTTTGGATATTGATCGATGACGATTTGAAATTCATTAATAGCTTTTTTTAATTGAGACTTTAAGTAATATATCTCTCCCAACCAATAATGTGCATTAACTGCATACTCACCATTTGGGTAATTAGTTAAATATTCCTGCATTTTCGTTACCGCATCATCATATTTTTTTTTGTCTATTAAGTTAAAAGCTGTTTTATAGGCCTGTTTTTGTTTATCAACAGTTGAGTCATTCTTATTTTCTGAAGCAGTCGTAGGTGGCGTAGGGGGTTCATTAATCGCATTGATACGTTGATATAAATCTTGATAAAAATTGTGCATGGTTTCGTTCAGAAGTTGGACATTGCGCTCTTCTATTTCTAATTCACTGCGTAGTTGTTGTATTTGTTGTTGTAAATCATCTATTTTCGCTGGCAAATTCATTTGTGTATAGTTTTGTATTTGCTGTTCCGAATGATTAACCGGTTGTTTTAAAGATTGTTGTTGCTGAGTCGGGTTAGAGGTGGTAGAGAAATCTTCTATTGGTATTTCGTCGCCAAATGCAAGAGATGTAAAACCGATGATAAATAAGAATAGAATTTTCTTATTTTGAGACATAATTATCTTTCCTCATAAATTAAATTGACGCGACGGTTCAATTTGTAAGAATCTTCGTCATGACCAAATGCTACTGGTTTTTCTTTACCATAACTAAGCATCACAATCTGTTTTGGTGATACACCTTCTTGTTCCATTATAGCGGCTGTAGCTTTTGCTCGTCGCCATCCGAGAGTTATATTATATTCTCGGCTGCCACGTTCATCGGTATTACCTTCTAAACGTACTCTAGCATTGGGATGTGCAATTAAATAATTAGATTGGGTATGAATAGAGTCAATATCTTCTTGATGAATATCATATTTATCGAAATCGAAGTAATAAATTTGATTATACGGAGCCTTCAGTCTGTTAGCGTTTGTATCAGTGTCATTAAATTCTGTTGTGGAACCGATACCACTTGTAGAAACTTCGTTACCAGCTTCATTGGTTGGTGATGTTTCATGCCTTATAGTATTGCATGCAGCTAGCATCAAAATACTGATACCAAAAAGAAAAATTTTTAGTGATAGTAATAGTTTTTGCATTCTTTTTTCTCCTAATCTAGAAATGGTGACCATGCTGGTCCTTGTACATCTCCTTCTTGTGATGGTAATCGTAACTTTACTTTCCCGTCTATTGACACTTCACTTAGAACACCATGTACACCGTAATGTGTTGCGTATGCGATCATGCTGCCATTAGGTGCAATACTAGGTGACTCATTCATTCCAAATTCGGTTAATATGTTCACTTCACCTGTTGCTAAATCCTGTAATGCGATGTTAAACATACCATTATTGCGGTTTAGCATAACAATCTTTTTACCATTCGGTGTAAAAGATGCTGTGGCATTATAATCTCCTTGGTATGTAAGCCGTCGTATTCCTCCAGTTTGGATATCAAGTTGGTAAATTTGTGGACTACCGTCACGGTCTGAAGTAAATATTAACGATTGTCCATCTGGAGCCCAGTTAGGTTCGGTGTCTGAGGATAGGCCGAAAGTTACTTGCTGAAGTTTGTTAGTTGTTAAGTCTAGAATGTAAATTTTTGGATAATCGGTTATGGTTAATACCATAGCTAGTTTTTCACTGTTAGGTGACCAAGCCGGAGCCCCGTTGATTCCGGGGTAATTGGTAATAATTTTGCGTTGACCATTTGCTACATTTTGTAAATAAATTGCTGCTCGTTTATTTTCGAAAGATACATAAGCTAGGTTTTTTCCATCAGGAGACCAGGTTGGAGACATAATAGGTTCAGAAGAGACTAATAAATTTTGGGAATTATAGCCGTCAGCGTCAGATACTTTTAAACTATATTTAGTGAATTTATTTGGATCATGTTGCACTAATACGTATGCAATCTTAGTGGAAAATATTCCCCGTATACCATTTAATTGTTGATAAATTGAGTCACTAATATGGTGTGCTAAAGCACGCAATTGTTTTTTTGGGATTGTATATTCTTTATTTAATAAAATTGATTTACCGTATACATCTATTAATTTAAAAGTGATTTTATATTTATTGCCAGCATTTTGGGTATTACCGATTACTACATTATCTATTTTTTGTTGAGCCCAGTATGCATAATTAACTGCTTCTACTCTATAGGAAGATTGCTGTGGTGCATCGATGTTTACTACTCGAAAACGGCCACTATTTTGTAAGTCTGAACTAATTATATCTGCGATGTCATTTTGTTCTGAGAATGACACAATGCCGATTGGTATAGCTTTATCAACACCTTGAGTTAGTTCAAGATTCAACATTGCGTAAATATTTACTGGAAATAGTAAGATGAGAATGAATTTTAATAATTTTATCATGCTTATTTAACCCTCAATACCCTCAGGACGTACAGTTAACATCAGTTGACGGAAATTGTCAAATAACTCTGCATTTTTCGGTACTGGTAATGGCGAAGATTTTAATACTGCACTTCTAGCGGAGCGGTCTAATATCGAATTACCACTACTGCGTACTAGTTTCACATTTAATATTTCGCCTCCAGGAGCTATATTGACTATTAATTGGCATGATATGTTATTTGCAATATTACTTGGTACAATCCAATGCTGTGAGATGGTTTGAATAATTAATGCTTTATATTTGTCTATTTCTGCTTGTACTTGTTTATCATGCTCAGCCATTTGTCGTTGCTCCTCAGCTATCTGTTGCTGCATTGCTTTTTGAATTTCCTCTCGGCGTTTAGTTTCCATTTCCATTTTAATTTTTTGCTGTTTTAGAGCCAACAAATTTTTCCTATGTTGTTCTTGTTGCTGACGTTTTTTTAATTGTGCCAATTCCTTTTGTTTTTGTAGCTCCTTTTCACGGCGAATTTTTTCAAGCTTTGCTTCTTGTAAACGGTGTATCCGTGCTAATTTTTCTTGGTGCTTACGCTGTTGTTCTGCTTTGATATTTGCTATTTGTTTCTCAATTTGAGCCTGATCGACTGCGGTAGCTTTAATAATATTGACCTGTGGTTTGTTAATTTCGGTATAGTTGTGATAAGTGGTAAATTCTATGAAAAGAATGCTGAATAATATACCGTGCAAAAGTAATGCAAAAACAAATGGCCATTTGTAAGTGCTGTTTTTAAGCATGTGATTATTTTACATGTGGTATTGGCTATTGTTAAGATATGTACTTAAGTCAAGAATGCGGATGAATTTTTATTTGTCTTAAGGACGTCTTTCGAAATTAAAAAAAATGTCATCCTCGCGGAAGTGCATAGGCATAAACTTAAGTATTTAATTTTGTCATTCTGGTCATGGATTGGTTAGAATGCGTCATTCCCGTCATTCCGGCCATGGATTGGCCGGAATCCAGGAACAAGGATGTTTATTACTCTGCACCAGGTTCTGGATCCCGCGGTCAAGCCGCGGGATGACGAAAAAAAGCCGCGGGAATGACGAAAAATTGGCATTTAAGCGTAAAAAAGCTCTGTACAGGACAAAAATCATGTTAATGCTTCCTGAAGGGTGATATTTACTGGGTTAATGGGCAAGATAAGTTGCTCTAAACATTGTTTAAATTGTTTATATTTTTGGGAAATATGCAGAATAATTTCTCTTAAATAATCTAGGCCGTAACGAAAATAACTATATTGCGGACGTATGTTGTTTCTAAATTTCTTAAAAATAATTGGTTTTTTAATTGCTCGCCATTCTCCAATTTTATGTACCCAGCAAAATGCAATAGCCATTACTGCTATTAACTTTTCAATACGTTCCGGGTTGGTGATATGAGTTGATTCAAAGTTAAAACCTCTAGTTTTTAAGCCCTGAAATAAGCATTCAATTTCCCATCTGCGTAAATAAAATACGACTGCATTTTTTGGATTTTGATTTGTAGCAACGATAAGTAATTCACCACTTTCAGACCTGGATGCCGCTAAACGCAATGTTACTCCATAAACTATTACATGATTTGGATAAACTGCCGATCTTTTAACATTAACGTCTTTAAAAATACGCTTAGCATGCCAAGGACGACTGCGTAATACTCGAACTCGAGTATTATTTTTTATGCGTATATAAAATGGTATCTTTTCTGTTATTAAAAAACCAAATAAATCCTCACTAGTAAATTCTCTATCGGCTAGTATACCTGCAATGCAATCTTTACCGAATATTTCTATAAATCTATTTAAAATCTTCTTTTGTTCGCCACTAGTAGAATTACCTCCTTTATTTAACAATTCCCAAATTAATGGTATTGCTACTCCTTCGTAAGCTAATCCTAATATTAAAACATTTATTTTTTTCTTACCCCAATACCAATTGGTTCGATCCATTATTAAATAATATTTACCATCCCTTACAAAAAATAATTTAAATATCCAACAAGCTATTTCTGTTTGATCAACTTTAAATCCGCTAAAAAATCTTCGTATCCTTTTATACCTCGAATCCACTTGCGATTTACTTTCAAATGCTACACACAACTCTCGCAAATTCACCGTTCTTACCACAATCATTGCTAATATCATCCCCGCAAAACAATACATCCTTGCCTTGTTCCATTCAAAATGTTCCTGTAAACTCTTCATTAACTCGCTGGTATGGTTCATTGCAACCTCCTTTTATTGGTTAATAAAATTGTTTTTGGTTGCAAATTCTACCTTGATATCAGCGAGTTATCTAATCCTTAACACATTTTTGTCCTGTACAGAGAGTTTTTATAGATCTTCATGATTCCTTAAGGTTTTTAAGTTATAATTACAGGTATGATTGAATATTTAATTTAATTGGAGGACAATAATGAAATTATGTAGATTTTATCAACTTTTGTTTAACGAAACAAGAAATATGGAGGCCTGTCAGTTTTTTTTCAAGGATATCAATATATAGAATTGCTAGTGAATTTTAGTAGTGTAAAAGTTAAAGCCTTGGAACATGATCCTGTAAAAATGTTGAATCAAGATATTTCTCTTGGCGAATTTAAGGATTATCTTCGCAGAAGTAACCAATTAGAATCATTTGAATCTTATTTAACAGAGCAATCAAAACTGTCTGATGAAAATCAAGAATGGGCATATAAGTTAATTATGATTTTGGAAGGCAAGGAAGATTCTCTTAATAATGATCCAATTCGTGCTATGAAGCTGCATGATAAGGGGCTCGATTTACGTAGACTAGGTCGCTATCAAGAAGCCTTAGAAAGTTATGATGAAAGTTTAAAAATTTGTCCAAATGTTGCTACAACGCTGTGTGATCGAGGGGACGTTTTGCGTGATCTTGGCCGTTATAAAGAAGCCTTAGAGAGTTATAATGAAAGTTTGTTAAACATTTGGCCACATGATGTCATGATATTGTCTAAGCCAGAAGAGGTTTTGCGTAATCTAGGCCATACATTGCATAATCGAGGGGGCGTTTTGCGTGATCTTGGCCGTTATGAAGAAGCTTTAGAATGTCTTAAAAAAGGCTTAGAGATTTTATCAAAGGATGCAGTTATTTTTCGTAATCGAAACATTATTGTTTGTTGTAGTAAATACGTGCGTGAAGTTCAAGGGCTCGTTTTGCGTGATCTTGGCCGTTATGAAGAAGCTTTAGAATGTTTTGATAAAAGCTTAGTGATTTATTATGATGCTGATGTGCTGAGTAATCGGAGTATCGTTCTACGTAAGCTTAATATTAAAGAACACTGTTGTGATGAAAAAGCCTCACAAAGTTGTGACACAAGTTTTCGTCCATGAAATTAATAATAAATTAAGTTAAATAACGGAACTTGGGATTCTTAGAATAATTTTCCATTATATCTTTGATTAGCTGATCTATTGCTCCGAGTTTCATCTCTTCATCTATAAAACCGGTTTCTTTTTTGAGTGCTGCTAATTTATCGGCAATATATTTAGTAGCAGTTCCAGATGGGAATAAAGTAGCTAATACTCGTCTCGTTTCAGTTGGGCCGATCTTGCGGTACAACTGATTACGAATATTAACGTCTTCTACAGTAGTTGATAATGCCCATAATTCTATCGGACCCAAAGTAATAGTTAATAATTGAGTATTCATGCCTTCTTTGGTAGCGAATTGTGCTAAGAAAGTTGCGCCACCTTCACGTGGTCCATGGACATAATTACGTAAGGCATGTTGTGCAGTTTCCGATAGTCCGAAAGTCTTTGTGGTTTTACGAATAGCTTGTTCAGGACCTGCGTCCATTATGAAAATCGATGTAGCAAATTCAATCATAACTGCATCGAAGTCTTCAATAGATTGCGAAATCAATGCAATTTGCACATTCCACTTACGGCCTTCACGCATATCAACTATTACTTGATCGCGTACCGCGCTAGTATGGGCAGTACGATGGAATTCGTCGAATATGATACGTTTTGGATCTTCTCTAATTTCTGCAATTCTTTTTTCGTGATAATTGCGATAAGACTTCGGTACATCGGCTAGATTTTCTTCGGTGAGATAATAATGCCGTGCCAGAACGTAGCGAGCTAACATATACATAACTGCAGTCTGACGGTTAGCTGCATCTCCACCACTTTTAGCTACTTCATCTAAGTCTAATGCTACAACTCGAGCTTCACCTAAGTCAAAACGGGTGGCTTTTGATAGTATCGGATATTCGCGAACTGCTGCAGATATCATTCTTGCGAATGCATTAACTAAAGTTTCTCCGGTAGGCACGGTAATTTTGCCGTATAAATCTTCAACTGCAGGAGAACGGCAAATAGAAGCAGCGTCAGCTAGAAGTGGCATTGCATAGCGTTGTGCTAAAGAAGCTTGGTGTGAAAAGCCCGCCATGAATAAAGCGTCGGTTACTTCCCACCACGTTGTCTTTGAATCCACTACAAATCCGATTTCTTCTAAAAGACCATCAATGATTTCTTCTGCGCCGGGTGTGTAAGTATTTGGTTTACCCTCATCTGCTGTTTGTTTATACAGTTCGTCTATAATCAAACCTGCCATGTCGGAAATGCCGTCATAAGGTTTGTCAGTACCTACTGGTGTGGCTAATAAAGTAATAAAGTTAACTAGAAAACTTCTCTCTTGTGGAGTGGGATAACGCGCACCTAATTGCGTATCAAATGGGTTAATCGAGAATTCTGGAGTCATACGTAAACGATGGTAAGCAGCGAGATGTTTACTTTCATATGGTAGTGCTTCTTGCAGTAAAGATATTAATCCACTACTTGAGGGACCGATATCTATAATCGCGATACGTGGCAAGCGTTGAATGCCGCTTGATAGGCAAAGTGCAAGGTTAATAGCGTTGGATAAGACTGATTTACCTGAACCTGGTCGTGCATAAAATAAATCGATCCAGGTAGTCTGTTGTCTAGAACCCGGCTGATATGGCCATGGTTTGCCGTCCGGAGAACGGAACAAAATAGCGCCATGTGTCCATGGTGATGAAGGCCTAAATAAAGGTAACATATAGAGCACGTTTGATAATGGTGCAACTGAAGCAGGGGCAACACTTGAACAGGTTGTGGCTAGCATAGTTGAAGCAACTCCCGCAAAAGTATCGCCTGATACTTCTGATACATCACAAGATCCCCATGCTTCGATAGCTTTTGCTAACTGCGAAGCACGAGTGCGCAATAATCTAATGTCATCTTCTGGTGCCCAGGTACTAGCTGCTACCCGCAATTTTACCACCGCATCATCTGTATTTAACTCAATATATTTTAGTAAATTGACAGCATCGTTGATTAAACGGTTTTGAGCAGAACTCCAGCTCATAACTGAAGTGAGTGCTGATTTTAGCCTTAATGAGGAAAGTCCGGCGCTTTCAACTAGAAACGAAATTCGCCACGGAATGCCGGTTGGCAAAATCTGATTAAACAGACTAATAAATTTCTGAATTTCTTTAGGAAATAGGTCAATGAATACACAAGCGTAAATGCGGTCACCTAGTCTTGTAGTACGTAAATTTATGTTATAACCGTCTCTTGGAAATAATTGTCTAGTTAGTGATGGCCAGAGAACGTCCGATATATCTCCAGTTAATTTTTTTGCTTCTTTTATAGTGATTTTGTCACCAGGCAATAACGGCCGCCATGATGCGTCTGTGAATTCTGGATCGATACTACGCCTTACCTGATATAAAGCTTCATGTGATTCTAATAGCCTGGTTACTATGCCTAAAGCATTCATTTCATTAATTGCTGAACGTACAAATGAATCATGTTCATCACGTAGCTCTGGAATTGCAGCAATTAAATTTTGAGTAAACCTAAACGGTGGAATTTTTTTCTCTTTAATTAATTTTTGTTTGTCTTTAAGAGAACGTTTATATTGCTCTTTGGTTAGAGCGCTAGGACGAGTCCACAGTGCTATATGCAATTCTTCATGAGCACAATATTTAGAAAGATAATTAATCCGTTCTGTGAATAAATCGTCTAAATCTAGCTCTAAACGTTTTGAAGTATCTTGTGCTGGGTGCAGAATGTGGGCAATTTCATCACTAATTTCGTCTCTGTTATAACTAAAATAAACTTGCATCGCATGTCCTGGCCTGGACATTGTAGTTTGTAAATTATGTAACAGTCCATTTTGAATTGTAGCGAATTCTTCTGAACCTATTAATTGTTTAACACCGCTAACTTGCAAAATAGAAACCAGTGATCCGTCATTAGCAACTAAAACAGTTGGACTATCAGCGGTTTGCAATTCGCAATAAGATTCAGTGGTTTTTTTAAGTGCGGTATCAAACCATGCTAGAAAAGCATCTTTCGCATCAATTATAGTTTCTAAAAATTTCATTTAATTTCCTTTTGATCAGATGATTCTTCCAGGGCAGCATTTGCCCAAGTTTTAATTTGTTCGCTGAATTTTTCATGAGAAGGCAATAAGCGTAAATCTTTTAGTATTTCATTGCTAGTTGTTTCATGATCATTGATATGACCGTCAATTAACATTTGACCCAGTAATGTGGGATTGTGCATACCTTCACCTAATTTTTGTTCCACGATTTTAGAACGTGATTTTAAAGTTCTATAAATGTTTTGGGCATCTGTTTGATAACTAGTAGCATTTGCTATTGCACAAAATAGTACATGGCACAAACCATTGAGTTCATTTTGGCTAATTTCTGGTAGATAAATCAGAGTACCACCGCCATATTCGTTTTTGCCTACTGCTTCTAAAAAGAAGCATTGAGTGCAGAAACAACATGCAGTAACCAAATTGGTATTTTTATTATTAAGATAGTTATGGTCTAGGTTAACTATTTCTTGATATTGTTTTGCTTGAAATCCACAGAATTGGCAGGTGTATTTATCACGCTCTAATATTTTATTAGCAAAATCAAGGAAGGCGGAGTCCGCCTTCCTGATCGCAAATAACCGCCACATTCCTGGTGTGGCTGATAATTGAATATGGTGCAACATTTTTCAATAATTTACCCATTATTTCATCTGGTCTGCACCGGATCCACTGAAGCCTCCTGCTACCGGATTCATGTCTTTAAACGCTGTTTGTTTTGAAGACGTAACTAACGTTGGCAGAAAGATTAAAGCAATCCCAATTAATACCATGGCAATCGGAGTTCCCATAGGAATTTGAGTTGGGTTATCTTTATGCTGTTTGAACTTGAAAATACCTGCGATTACAAAGCCGAAACCAGCTATGTATGCAACTGCTACCATTAACTTACCGATGTTTGAAAAAGAATCAGTAATGTTGCCAGCAATTTTCCCAAGTCCAACGTTGTCGTCAGCAAGAGCATGTCCTGTATAAAAACAAGCAGCTGCTATTAACAAAAACGAACAAGTTTTTGCTAATGAGACCCAGTTGATTTTACGTAACATTGCTTTCATTATTTATCCTCTCCTAAGTTTATAACTTGTTACTTTTATTTTAGCACATTTAAATAATTTTTATTCCTAAAGTTGCACCAATAGCTGTAAGTGTGCCCCAAATATTTATTGCCATGATACCACCAACCAAATGTACCAATCCTTTAGAAAAAGTGCCTGGTTGAGCTCCTTGATTTGACGCCCTAGCCATGAGCAATAAACCGCGAACTACAGCTATGACACCGAATAGCTTAATCACGGTAAAAATAGCTGCTTCTATTGAGGCGCTCCAATCACTACCGCCGGGGTATTCTAAAATATGGTCGTGCCACAATGAATATACTGATATGTTGACGATGGTGGGTAGAAATAATAGTGCGATCCCGACTAGGAATTTTAATGCTGGACCAGCCATTTGTGCATTTGATGGCATCATGGTTCGTACCTCTCCGTAAGCTCTTAGTTTATACATAGCAGAGACGATACATCCAAAACCCAATAGATATGCAGAAGCTACGGCTAATTTTATTAATGGTTCGCAATTATCCGCCAGATTTTGTAATATAGCCTGAATACCACCATTTGGTAGTTCAACTCTACTACAACCAGCTAAAGTAACCAATGTGATTAATATAAATATTGATACTAATTTTTTATTAATTTTCATAACTTTATATATCATTTACCCCATGTTTAATTACAAATCCTAAATCAGTTTTTACAGTACCTTCATGTACGTCTATATCAGTAACTGTGCCATAATTATTGAGTTTACTTCCTAGCCTTACTGTTACTGTTGTACCATCTTCAGCTTCTAGCCAAGCCCGACCAGGTACTATAGCCCTAACATGATAAATTACTTTGGGTTTAATTTTCCCAATCTTAGTTATCTCTGCTGTTTTTTGCTCTAAACTGAGCTGTTGAACAGTCTTTGATAACTCACTCACAGTTGTATTCAAATTATTTACAACTTCGTCTGTCTTAGACGCGAGTGATTGTATTTTATCCAATTCATCCTCTATGTTAGTAATTTTAGCACTATTTTGATTAAATTTTTGAGTTAGTTCGGATAATTGTTGAGTTATGGAAGCCTGAAAATCCTCAGGACTTGGAGCTAATTCTTTCGTAGGTTTAGGTCTGATGAACTGGTAAACGATGAATAGAGCGATAATAATTCCTATGACAGTAATCAGTTTTTTGTTAATCGGAAGTTTTATTTTAGGAATGCGTTTTGTATATTTTGGACCTTTCGGCTGTTCCGGTTTTTGTGCTGATGGTTCAGTACCATATTCCTCTTTTAATTTGTATTCTTCTTCAACCATATCATTATCCTTGTGGAATTGTTAAATCTGACATTAATAATAGACCTATACCGCTACCAGTTTTTACTCTAACAGTTGGCGGCATATCGATATCTTTTTTTAGTACCTCACTGAATTTTTGACCCACTTCACCCAATGCTGAGAGAATTTTCTCAGTAACGGTTAAGTCGGAGAACTGTTGTGTAGTTCCTCCCCACACATTTGTTGTAACTGTGGATTTGGAATTTTGAATTGCTTCACCTAATCCGCCTATGAAAGAAGCCGCAAAATAAGAGCCGTATCTATACATGTAATGATTGTCGACACTTGAAGCCATAGCGATTCTTCCGATTTCGGGGTCTATTCCATATGCGTTGATAGATAGAGAGCGTTCTAAACGGGGTATACTCATTACTGAAAATTGTAGAACAACCTTTTTTTCTACTCGTTTAAATTCACCAAGGACTTTTGACCCCTTAAGTTTCCCTTCAGTAACTGTCGCCATTATCGGGCCCGGTTCATCACTATCTATACCGGTATTTAATACAGCAAAAATAATCGAGCCTGCTTTCATGACCTTGCCGCTTATTGCTTGTTGCTGACCAGTAACGCCTGTAGCGCTAGTAGCTTTAGTTGTAACAGTTGCTTCTGAAGCTGTTTTGTCAGTTGCTCCTTCGACATATTCTTGTTTAGGCAATGGTGTCCATGAGGAGAATAAATCACTGGCTTGGGTCTGCATATCTTGTTGTAATTGCTGCATTTTATCTTCCCATTCCTGTTTTGATAATTGAGCAGCTTGTTGTTCGCGTATCTTTGCTAATTCTGTTTGTATACTAGCTTCAGGAGTCGGAGCTAATGTTACTAAAGATGGAGGTGCAGCGGGTGTTATAGGTGCAGTAACAGGTGGTTTAGCAGCGATTTCAGGAAGTAGAGGTTTTTCAGGAGTAATTTCTTCAGAACTATAGCCAGCTCTAACTAGATCACCATCGGTAAAACCAGCATCTTTTAGTTCTTTAGCACTAAACCCAGCATTTTTTAAATCATCTGCACTAAATCCCGCATCTTTCAATTCTTTAGCAGTAAAACCCGCATCTTTGAGATCTTGTGCACTAAAGCCTGCTTCCCTTAGTTCACCTGCAGTAAAGCCTGCGTCTTTAAGTTCTTTTGCAGTATATCCTGCAGCCTTTAAGGCGGCGGCACCGCAGTATTTAAGTTCGGCAGCTGAGACTCCCTGAGCATGTGCTTTACTTAATGCTTCAGGAGTACAATTTTTTTCTAAAGCTTTTTTGGCAATTTCTGCTGCAGTAAATCCAGCTGCACTTAAGTCGGCGTCGCTAAAACCTGCTGATTTCAATTCTTGAGCATTAAATCCAGTATCTTTTAATTCTTGTGCTGTAAAGCCTGCATCTTTAAGGTCTTCAGCACTAAAACCAGCAGCTTTTAGTTGCGCTGCAGTAAATCCGGCATCCTTTAATTGTTTGGCAGTAAATCCAGCATCTCTCAGTTCACCTGCAGTATAACCTGCGGCTTTTAATGCTGCGGCATCACAGCCACGGCATCTAAGCTCAAATGCTGAAACACCGGCCTTTCTAGCGCGTTGTAGCTCTTCAACACTACAACCTGGAACTGGTGGTTCGCCAGGTTTAGCGGTCGGAATAGGAAATTGTTCGTCACCAACATAAGTCGGGCGTATCGGTGTTGGTAATGCTACGCCTTTTTCACGTAGTGCTTCTTCAGCTTCTTCTTTGGCCTTTTGTTGTTGCAGTTTTATGTATTCTCGAGAAGGAGGTTCTCCTACTCCTGGAATAGCTCTGATTTCTGGTGGTCTTGCGATTTCAGTGGTAACTCCGACCTCTTCTTTAGTTGCACGTTTGTAGCTTATATACCCGATAACGACAATCACTATCAAAATGGTTATAATTATAATAAGTATGCTTCGAGTTTTGTTGTCAACAAAACCTTTGGGTATTTTTTTCATTTTTTCTACCATGTCATTCTAATCCTTCAATAATTAGTTTTAATTCTTTATCTCTACCATGTCGCAGTGCTAATATTACTGCAGTTGGTTGCAATTCGAATGCGTGGGTACCGTCCACACTGGTCATTATGGATTGCCAGGCTGGAGAAATAATATCTAGAGGAGTTCTTAGGTAAAGTTTATTATTTAATAACCACGCTTGCGAATCTCTATCACCTAATACTTTTAAAGTTTTTGCGCTCTTTGGTGGAACCCCATTTAATACATCCATTAGAATTGGATCAGCTGAACTCGGTAAATATTGTTTGCTATAAATAGCATTTGGTCCTGCACCTGGAATTCTTAAATCTACTCTATAGTCAACAGCACCTTGCCCAGCTAATAAAGTTAACATCACAGGTGTATCTAATCCATCAAGAAGTACAGCTAAATTACTACGCTTGAAAAAAGCGCTGGCCTGAACTAATAGCGTATTACTTTTTTTGTCCCACTGAATATCGAAGGAGGTTGGGTCGCCAACACTGTAGGCTCTAATAGGCCATGCTTGTCCAGTAGAATCTATAAATACCAGTGAAGAAATATATCCAGCTCCTAAACGTATTACCGGGGGTACTGCTCTGGGTGATAAGTTAACAGAAACACTGCTAGTAGTGGGTTTAGCTGGGATTTTAGCTGGAGTTGCAGCAGCGCGTCGTGCCGCTTCAAAAGCTTCGCGTAATTTGGCAATTTGTTCAGATGTCATTGGTAATTGCTTGCTAACTACTCCAGCAAAAGCCTGATCAGACATGTCAGTTTGTTCTGCTTGATCCTGCTGATCTTGTTGAGGTGTGGGTTGTGTTATCTGCTGTTCATTTCCTTGCGTTGGTGATGGTGTCTCATCTTGAGCGAAAGCATATATTGAGAAATAGCTCGATATCATTATTAAAATAAAGATTAATTTTTTCATAATTCCTTCAACACTCCTTCCTTAATATATTAAGAATTATTCCGTAGAAAGTCTACTTTCTGCAGCAACAAAACTTGCGATTGCGATTCCATCTGGGTAATTAATTGGTGATACTCGACTAACTATCATGGTTACTACCATCGGATGTTGAGTGAGCTCACTTGGGCTTTCGTAAGTGACTAATAAGGGCATATTCACTTTCCAAACGTAATATCCGCCAACGACTCCCTGATCTAAAATTACCGGAGCTCCGGTAGCAACTGCAGAAACCACCAATTTTTTTGCGATTATCGTTTCGAGCATTTTAGAAGCTTGTAGCGCTTTCTCGAAATTTTTCCATCCATCTGGAGTGAATTTATTTTGTAAGTCTTGTAATGCATCTCTATAGTTCACGAAGTTGTATGAATATGCCGCAACCGCAGCTCTATTCGCCCATTGTAATAATACAGAGGGAGCAATAACCGGTTGATTAAGTGGCTGAAGTTTCATAATTTTACCATCGCTAGTTATAGCAAAATATTGTGGAGTAGGGCGATGAGTGAGTTGATAATAAACGACACCGACTAGAGCAACGTTGACTACTATCATGATTAATAACGCCAACATTACTCGACGGTAATTATCACGATAAAATTCATTACGTAATCTTATTATTTCGGCTGCTTCTTCGGCCATAGCTTCATTTATCCTCAGAATTAGTTATATACATGTGTATTATAGCGCAAAATCCAAAAAAAATCACTGAGTTAGATTGAGATTCTTTACGGTTTCGTCAATATTTCGTTCGAGATCTTCTATGTGTGAGGCGGTAATTTCAAACCTGGGTTTTAAGAATGAGCACCTTATTTCTTGTCCTTCGAGCCTTTGTGCAGCTTTGCAGACGTCTTCTACTTGAAATTCATCGAAGGAGTATTTGTTTTTTTCTTTCTTCATTTGCCTATGGGGTTGAGTTCTTGCGCCTTCTTTTAATGCTTCTTTTAACTCACGTATTCTTGATTTCTCCATCGCTTTTAATTCTTTATTTATCGCCCGCATAAAGGCTTTGGCTTCAGAATCTTGGCAGGTTATGGTGTATATAGCAGGTGCTATTTCCTGTTGAGCGGCAATGTACATAATTTCATATTTCATGATTTGGTAACTCCATATTGTTCTCGATAAACTTTTATTTTCTCTAGATGTTTTTTGAAAATAGAAGATTTTTCTACATAAACAATTAAATCATCTAGAGTAATTATGCTAATAACTTTTATCTTATATTTCTGTTCAATTTCTTGAATAGCAGATAATTCTCGTTTACCTTTTTCTTGCCTGTCTAGAGCTAGACAAACACCGCAGAATTTTGCCTTATTAGAATGAATAATCTTTGCTGCTTCGTTTATAGCAGTTCCAGCCGTGATTACGTCATCGATAACAAGTACTTTTCCTTTTAAAGCTGCACCAACTAAATTTCCACCTTCACCATGCCCTTTGGCACTTTTACGATTGAAACAAAATGGTTTATCTGCATTATATTTTTCAGCAAGTGCAATTGCTGTGGTGACTACTAAAGGAATCCCTTTGTATGCCGGACCAAATAATATATCTAGATTTATTGCTGAATTTTTTATTGCTTGCGCATAGAATTCACCTAATTTGGAAATAGTTTTCCCGCTATTGAATAATCCTGCATCGAAAAAGTACGGGCTGATACGACCAGATTTAAGAGTGAACTCGCCAAAGTGGATAACTTTGTTTTGTATGCAGAGTTCGATGAATTGTTTTTGGTATAAATGCATTGAAAATATTATACATGATGTTTAGTATCTGTGAAGGAGAAATTTGATTGAGAAGAATTGTTTGAAAATATTTGATATATATATTTAAGTTCTTTAAAATTTCCGAAATGACTTAAGGTCATCTTCTAGAAATTCAGTTTTTACACTAAAAAGGAGTTTTATGTCATTCACGCGAAAGCGGGAATCCAGTATTTACAAAGCTTTTCTGGATCCTCGCTTTCGCGCATAGGCGTCAACTTAAAGATTTAATTTCGTCATCCTGGCCATGGATTGGCCAGGATCCAGCGACAAGGATGTTTATTACATTGCGCTGCGCAGTCCTGGATCCCGCGGTCAAGCCGCGGGATGACGAGGAGGGTTGCAGGAGAAGGTTGAATAAAACCATAGCTATAACTTCGTTACAACCCGCCACTCACACATTAAGATGAAATAAGCTTAAGTTGACGCCTATGCGCTTTCGCGAAGATGACATTTTTTTTAGTTTCTAGAGATGCCCTTAAGGATATTTTAAGAATTAAATGTTAATCTTTCAGAAAATGATGTTTTAGGAAATTTTTATGATGATTTATATTGGTGATTTAGGTTTTAAAACTAATGAAATACGTCAATATTTTGATCGATATGGGATATTGAACGCCGAGATCGAAAAAATCATTGATAAGCATCCAGTCATGGCAGTCTCTCTTTATTGTTTACACCGAGGGAATATATTAACCCCAGAAAACCAAATGACTGTTTGTAAACAACTTTCAAAACATGCAGATGATATTGCAAAGGCTCTTATAAAATTTATTTTACCAGATAGTGAGTTATACGTGACTCAAAATAACTTTTATCTTCTTTGCGCACATCCAGAACAAGCTCCTAGTATCGCATCAATTCTCAGATGGTTGACCCGTGCCAATATTGACCCTAATGACCAGATAACTTTTTGTGAACAAAATACGAAGTATGTTGACGACATTGCACATGCTTTCGACCTTTTATTCCATGCTAATATATTACATCAAGATAATTGTTATTTTTGCAAAAAGCTGTTTAATACTATGTACAAACATGCTGAATATATTCAAGGGGTTATAGTGGCGCTTGATTTTTTGCATATAGCTAACGGTTTAAGCCGAGATAATATTGATACACTTCTGGCAGATCCTCAAAGAGCTCTTTTCACTGCTGAACGTATTGCATTATCAAATTCTCAGGTTATGATTAATAAAAGTATTTTTCGAAGCAACAAACCTTATTTAGATTTTTGTGAAATTAGAAAAGCTGCACGAATTATTGGTCAAGGTAATCGGGATAAAGAAGAACACGGGGTCGAAGAAGCCGCGCACGATGATCAGGATAGTCCTCAAAATAGATTCAGATTTTTTAGTAAGTTACCACCCGAAATCTGTATTAAGATAGCCGGTCTTTGCGGTGAAGGTAATCTCGATCAAAATACAGCAGAATATGTGGTGAAGCAAACATTTGATCGCCCACAAGTGAACATATAATTAATTCTCACCAGTCAAAAACATTGCAAATACTGGATACTCGCTTTCGCGAGTATGACATATTTATGCAACAACGCCGAATATATTTTCTATTTTGAATTGTCTAAGCTTTCCTTAATAAAAACCTGCTAGAATGAGATTAGATATTTTGAATGAGTTATACCAATGCCGAAAGATTATAATAATTTGTATACAGAATTAAGGAAAAAATTTCCAGAACAAATATCCCAAAATGAAGATAAAGTTATTCAACAAGTTTGTAATATTTGTGTCTATTTAGATGGTTTAAGTTCAAAAGGAATAACGGTTAATTTGTTTTTTTGGGGTGAAGCAAGACTCATGGGTTCGACTACTTTCCCTCATAAATTATCTCATTTTAAGGAAATTTTATCACAAATGTGTATCGCACCTGATAATAAAGTATATAAGCTTAGTAATCTTATACCAGATTCCAAGGAATTTAATGCAATCGTAACAGGCAATAGTAGGATTAAAGTTTCTAAACAATATAAAGGATTAGTTATTGATTTAATTAGGGCTATCAATGCCTTGGGAAATGGAGGAAAAGAAAAATGCTTACAAAAATGTAAGGAGTTTGTAGATGAACAATTTCCTGATGCATCAGTTACGAATTCTAATCATCCAAATTATTCAATTTAACGATTATAGATTCCCATCCTTCGAGGCTTTAACTCTCCTTCGCATTTATTTAGGGTAAACCCGTGATTTTCTGCGAGGAAGAACTTGTCCTCCGTAGCTTTAGCGAAGGAGGATAAAATTTGGGTAACATGCATTATTAGATGTGTTAATATATCGTCATGCAGATTTCTATTATTGCAGGCATGGCGGACGACCGGTTAATCGGCGTTGATAATAGATTGCCGTGGCATTTATCTGCTGACTTGCGGCGTTTTAAAGCCATTACCATGGGCAAGCCGATAGTTATGGGACGCAAAACTCATGAGTCAATAGGTAAACCTTTACCGGGACGACGTAATATTGTTATCTCGCGTGATGAAGATTTTAAAAGTGCAGGATGCGAAGTTTATCATTCGTTACAGGAAGCATTTGAAGCTCTGAAAGAAAGTGAAGAGGTAATGATTATCGGTGGAGCTGAGATCTATAAGCAAACTTTACCTTTAGCAAATAAAATGTACTTAACATTTATTCATCATCATTTTGAAGGTGATAAATATTTTCCGAAATGGAATGCAGAAGAGTGGCGGGAAGTTGAACATGCAGATTATCCTGCTGATGAGAAAAATCCTTATCCATATAGTTTTGTAACTTTAGAGCGTAAAAATAGCCGTGAATGAAACTTTCGATTTTGCTCGAATGAGTCGCAAGAAAATTGCGGTGTTGCTCAAAGAATACAATATCGTTCTTAGTGTCGATGAGGCATTGGCAATTCAAAAGAAAATGCTGAAGAGGCCGCCGACGCTAACTGAATGCATATTATGGTCGATACAAAGCTCGGAACATTGTTCATACAAAAGTACTAGAAATTATCTAAAACAGTTGCCAACCGAAGGACCCGATGTGATCCTCGGGCCTAAGGAAGATGCTGGAATTGTAAGTGTTGCAAAAGATAATCAGGGACATCGCTATGGCATAGTTATCAGCCATGAGTCGCATAACCATCCTTCACAGATTGTGCCGTTTGAAGGAGCTGCTACCGGAGTCGGCGGCAATGTCCGTGATGTCTGTTGTATGGGTGCAGAGGTTATCGCAGTGTCCGATAGCTTACGATTTGGTGATATTAAAAACTCCAAAAGCAAATGGATTCACGAAAATGTAGTTGCTGGTATCGCAAGTTATGCTAATTCCCTTGGAATTCCCAATATTTGTGGTGATTTGTATTATGATCCTGGATATAACGATAATTGTTTAGTAACCGTAGTTACTCTAGGAATTGTGCGTGAGGGCAATATTATTCATTCTTATGCGCCTAAAGATGCAGTTGGTTATGATTTAATTTTAGTTGGTAAAGCTACTGACGATACCGGTTTTGCTGGTGCCAGTTTTGCATCGCTTGAATTAGAAGAAGAGAAGAAAGAACAGAGTCGAGGTGCGGTGCAAGAACCGAATGCTTTTTTGGAAAGGCATATATTAAAAGCAAGTTATGCATTATTCGATTATTTGAAAGAAGAGGATTTATTGGACAAAGTGGCGTGCAAAGATTTAGGAGCAGGTGGCGTTGCGTGTGCCAGTGTGGAATTGGCGGAAGGGGGCGGTTACGGCGCTGAAATTGATATCGAAGCAATTCCAATTAGTAAAGATAATTTGCATCCTTCGGTTATTCTATGTTCTGAAACTCAGGAACGCTTCATGTGGGTGGCACATCCTGATATTACTCCGTTAATTATCAAACATTATAATGAAACTTTTGCTTTGCCGAGTATCGCAGAGAAAGCTCAGGCTAAAGTCATTGGTAAAATTACCGCTGGACATAATTATTTGGTGCGTTATAAAGGCAACAAAATAGTTGATGCAGATGCGCGAGATGTAACCAAAGGCCTTTCTTATAAGCGCCCATGCAAAAGTAAACCAATTAGTCTTGTTGAACCTAAACTTCCAAGTATAGAAAATCATAATCAGACTCTATTAGATTTGCTTGCTAGTGAAAATATCGCTAGCCGCAAGCCGGTATTTGAAACTTATGATAAACAAGTGCAGGGCAGAACTATTATTGAAAGGGGCTGGGCTGATGCTGGAGTTATGCAGCCGTTTAATAGCAAGGAATTCCCCGAGGAAATTAATAATGTAGCAATAGCATTAAGTAGTTCACAGAATCCGCGTTACAACAAAATTGATTCTTATTGGGGGGCAGTAAATGCGGTTGCAAAGTGTATCCGTGATATTACGGTAGTTGGTGCGCAACCTGTGGCGATCACTGATTGCCTATGTTATGGCAATCCTGAAAAGCCGGAACAAATGGCAGAATTTGCCGAAGGCATAAGGGGAATTGCCGATATTTGTAATGCATTTAATATTCCAATTATTTCAGGAAATGTTTCTTTATACAATGAATCCAAGAGAGGAGCTATTCCGCCTAGTCCAATTATTAGTTGTTTAGGTAGATTGGATGATGTAAGCAAAGCGATCAATTTGCAGTTTAAAAAACCTGATTCTTTAATCGTTTTAGTTGGCAAACGTAAAGATGAGCGTGGTGGTAGTTGCTATTATGCATTGCATGATCAACTTGGAGTCAATATTCCTAAGCCGGATTTTAAGGAACTTAAAGCTCAAATTGCAGCATTGAATAATGCTATTAGTGATAGTTTAATTTTGTCTGCCCATGAAATTTCTAATGGTGGCATAGCAGTTGCTTTGGCAGAAATGAGTTTTGCTAATGAAGTTGGTTTGGAGGTAGATATTATTGGCGATTTATCGAATGAAATAGAATTATTTAGTGAAACCGGAGGTTTTATTTTGGAAGTAGATAAAGCTAACATTGTTGCACTGAATAATATTTTTCATAAATATAATGTTGATGCCAAAATAATTGGTCGTACTATTGAGCAAACGGAATTACGAATGCAAAATTGTATTGCAGTTTCTCTAAGTGAAGCCAAGCAAGCTTGGTGTGAAGGATTGAGGGATAAATTATTGTGAGTAAAATAACATATAAAACGGCAGGAGTTGATATTTCTGCTGGTAATGAAGTAGTTAGGCGTATTAAAGATAAAGTTAAATCTACTTGTACGTCTTATATTTTGAGTGACTTAAATGGCTTTGCAGCACTAATCGATCTTAAAGGAATTCTGCAAAAATATAAACATCCGGTCTTAGTACAGAGTATCGATGGTGTTGGTACTAAATCGATCATCGCACGCACGATGAATAGGTATGATACCTTGGGTATCGATTTGTTAAGTGCGAGTTGTAATGATGTTTTAACCGTTGGTGCTACGCCAGTTACACTCCTTGATTATATCGCTAGCGATCATCTTAACCCTGATATAATTGATAAACTTGTAAGTGGCATGGTAACAGCCTGTCGCGAAAATGATATTTCACTAGTTGGTGGTGAAACCGCTGAAATGCCCAATATTTATTTACCGAACGAACACGATTTGGTTGGCATTGTTACCGGTATAGTTGAAAAAGATAAAATTGTTACCGGCAAAGAAATTCAGTGCGGCGATAAAGTTTTGGGATTTATGTCTAGCGGGTTGCATACTAATGGTTATTCGTTGGCGCGAAAATTATTTTTTGATGTAGCAAAATTAACCGTTGCTTCAAAACTCCCGGAATTGGAGAAACCACTTGGCGAAATATTACTGACTGCACATTTAAATTATACTAAACCGGTGCTAAATATTTTAGATAACAATATCCCTATAAAAGGTATGGCACATATAACTGGCGGTGGATTGCTTGAAAATGTTCCACGAATATTGCCGAATAATTGTGCAGTAAAAGTTAATAAAAATAGTTGGCAAATTCCTGCGATTTTTAAAGTGATACAAACTATCGGTAAACTGAATGAACCAGAAATATATCGAACTTTTAATATGGGAATTGGATTTGTGCTAATAGTTGCTCAAGAAAATGTTAATGCGATAATGCAGAAAGTAAAAACATATTCTGATTTTAAATTATTAGAAATTGGAGAAGTAATTTCTGGACACAGAGAAGTAGTGTTAGCTGAGACCTAAATGAACATAGCGATTATACAATTTCCAGGTTCTAACTGCGAACGCGAAACTATGCTCGCGGTGCAACGGGCACAAATGCAGCCGGTGCCTTTTTTGTGGAATGAGCCAGGTGAAAAACTCGAAGCATGTGATGGCTGTGTTATTGTAGGCGGGTTTGCATATGAAGACCGAGGCCGTGCCGGAATTATTGCTTCGCTAGATCCGATTATGCAAACCGTTCGTCAACTTGCGATGCAGGGAAAACCGGTATTGGGAATTTGTAATGGCGCGCAAATTTTAGTTGAAAGTGGTTTAGTCCCAGGCATAGTTGGTAATAAAGTTGGTATGGCTTTGGCGATGAATAGGCGCATTAAAAATCAACATGTGTTAGGTGTTGGTTATTATAATGATTGGATTTATGTCAAATTAGCTAAACCATATCCGAATAATGCTTTTTTGCGTCATTTGAATCCGGAACAACCTATATGTATTCCAACTGCACACGGTGAAGGGCGTTTTATTCTTGCTCCAGGCTTGCTGAAAAAATTACAGAGTAAGAATATTGCGATGATGCAATATTGTAATGCTGATAGTTGCGTCAAAAATGAATTTCCAACCAATCCAAATGGGTCTGAATATAATTTGGCCGCAGTGTGTAACAGAGCAGGTAATGTAATAGCTATCATGCCGCATCCGGAACGCACTACTAATGGTGATGTAATATTTAATTCGATGCGAGATTACATCGCTGAACAGAAAAGTGTTCATGTGCAGCCATTATTTTTTGCTCTGCCTAAAGTTGAACTTTTATCTTATCAGCCTGTAGAAAATACGTTTGAATTAATTGTTGAATTAATTATTACTGATAATACTGCTGTGTCTATACAAAAAGCGCTACAGAGTTTAAATCTTGATGTGAAAATTAGACGGCAGACACATTGGGAAATTAAGTATAAAGATCAACCGCAACAATTAAAAACTGAGTTAATTAAAAGTTTTGAATTATTTAATCCCAATAAAGAACAATTAATCTCTGAACAGAATACACCGCAAGCAAATACTTTTTCGATTTTAGTGCGTAACAAGGACGATTTAATTGGTCAACATAAATGTGAAGTGTTGAGAAAAAGTTTTGGCATTGAAAATATAGTTGAAGTTAAACAAGGAATTTTATGGCATATAACTGTTCCGAAAAGAACCGATATGCATGGTACTATTGATGCGATTATAGATAAACATATTTTATTTAATCCGTATGCTCATGAGGGTTATGTTTATTCTGCTCCTCACTAGCTTTGGCTATTTGTTTTGTTATATTCACGCCCGTATTAATAGTCGCATTCTGATAAATATTAATTTCTGGTGCTTCGAGGGTAATTGTTGTGCCTCTTAAATTTAAGTTTCCGTCTTTGGTTATTGTTATCCCTTTATCACTATTACCTATAAATATATCCGCATTTCCTGATCCCTGTATGGAAAAATTTTTGTTGCTATGTAAATTTATATTATTTTTTAGAGTCTGAATTTGTAAATCATTTTGTTCTACTTCTAAATTTAAATTTCCGTCAGTTTCTAATTGAAAGTCGTTATCAGTTTTGAAATTGATATTATTATTTACAGTTTGTTGTAGAATGTTTCGATTAGCTTTGATCAAAATATCACGGCCCGATTTGTTTTCGATATCACCATTTTGAGTTAGTAGCTGTTGATTGTTTTGTACCGAAACCAATTGGTCTTTGCCAGCCTCAGTTATGAAACTGCCACCAGTTTTTACATTAATGGTCTTTTTGGCATATGCTTCTAATTTGCCTTGTTTACTTTCTAAGCTAATTTTATGTTGATCTTTTTGTGCATCTAATTTTAATTGATTTGAATGGTTATAAGTTGCAAATAGTACGTATTGTTTGCCCTCTAAATCTTCCATGGTTATTTCATTACCACCCCAGGTGCGAATGATATTTTGTGTATAGTTTTTTGATGTTACCGGTAGAGGATGTTCTGAGGAACTGATGACTCCTAAAATTATCGGATGGTTAACATCACCGCCGATAAAACCCAATGCGATTTGTGTCCCATTACGCAATGGAAAATGCATTCCTGAAGCAGGTTGCATTGCTCTTATAGCGTTACTAGCCGCGCCAGGTTTGGTTTTGCTCTGATCAAATGATAAACGTAAATGATAGCGTCCCTGTTCATCTAGATAAGCATATTGTCCATTGCTTTCTATTATCGCAGGTATGACATGGTGAATTTGTGGAGTTTTAAGCACTGGAGTTCGGTATGGAATCGAAGATTTTATCAGCAGTAATTTTACTATATAACTTTGAGGAGAAGTTTCTTGATCTTTGACGCTTCCCATTTGGGTTGCGGCTGATTGATTAGCACTTATATCCATGTCGATAATTCGATAGTCCGTATTGAATTCTTTTATGGGATGATCTGTTAGAGTAAAACTTTGTCCTACCTGTAATCCACGGCAATCGCTTTCGGCAATAAATGTCTGTCGTTGCCAATCGATCGCTTGTTGATAAATTTCTGCTCTACGTTGACCACTAGTTATATCTTGATAATCGCAGCCATAAATATATTGAGTGCCTTGACCTGTTAAACTGGTTTTATTCTGGCTATTTACTTTGAGATCAACTTCTGGCGTTTGGTAATTGTATTGTTTTAATTTAATGTCATTGGTTAATAAACATACTCGTTCATTGAATATATATATGCTTTCTTCGGGACGATGGGCACCACTTTGTGACTGATAGCTTAAATTTTGATCAGGAAATTTTGGCAAATTATTTACATCATCTAAAATTGAAAATATCGCCCGGTCCTGTTTTTGGTCAAATACATAGAACAAACCTTCCTGGCTTAAAAGTCGATCTATGAAATCTAAATCAGTTTCATTTACTTGCACAGTAAACTCACGTTTCGAGTAATTATAATTTAATTTTATTTTATATGAATTTTTTAACCAACCTGCTTCATGCAAGACTTGTTCAATTATTTCAATTACTGACTGATTTAAAAATACTCTGGCATTGTTGCATTGCTGCAATTTATGTAATGGTGAAGCTAGGGTAATTGAATAAGCATGTTGAGTTTTATTTTCGTTCATACCCAAATAGAGCCATTTATTAATAACGCCATGAATATATATTTTTTCAGGTCCCCAAATAATTTCTATACAGACCGACTTATTACTTAGCGCTTGTTGCACTAGATAATATGTGGCTGTTACTTCTATTTTAAGAATATAATGTTTGGAAATACCATAATTTTGGGTAGTAAAGCTTTTTACTGAAAAAGTATTATTATCTAATCCTGAAACTCGAAAGTAAAATTGCGATTTATTGGCATCGATATACTGCATCGTTGTGATCCTGACAATATTAGCAATCAGGATAAACAGCTAAAAATGATTTTCAATACCGTAGAAAATACTAAATATATTCAATCTTGATAATTTCGTATTCTATTGTGCCACTTGGAGTAACAACTTCTGCTATATCGTTAACTTGTTTGCCGATTAATGCTCGTGCGATAGGAGAATTTATGGAGATTTTAGCTGATTTCATGTCCGCTTCGTCTTCTCCAACAATTTGATAGCATAATTCTTCATCAGTATCGATATTTAGTAAATGTACGGTAGCTCCGAATACGATTTTTTCAGTAGTAGCGATTTTGGTTGGATCGATAATTTGAGTATTAGTTAATTTTGCTTCGATGTCACGAATTCGTGCTTCCACAAGACCTTGATGTTCTTTAGCCGCATGATATTCGGCATTCTCTCGAAGGTCACCAAGCTCTCGTGCAGCACCAATTGCTTTGGCAATTTTAGGTCGTTCGGTTTTTAAAGCTACTAATTCTTGATGCAATTGTTTTGCACCATTTGTGGTCATTGGTATTTTGTTCATTTTCTTGTCAACGCTTAAGATTTTGCTAAGGTTAATAGTTTATTATACTACTTGTGTAATAGAAAACTATACCGTGTGTAGGTGAAATCAGCAATTTTCGTTTTGACGCTATTATTCCCGTGAAGGTGGAACCCGGTTATTTTAGGGTCTAGATACTTGTTTTCGCTGGTATGACGTGAAATGGTACTTAAAATTGATCGAAATTGGGATTGCTGGATTTTTATAGATTATTTATTTAACTAAAGTAAAAAGGTGTAATGATGTTTCCGGCGCTGAAAGAACAAATATTACCAAAGGAGTTATGGGATGCAATGCGTTCAAAAGATACAGAATTATATAAATTAAATTTACAACGTTATGGAGTTAGTTCAATACATCATGCAGCGATGTTATGTACTCCGGAAATTATATTATCATTTCTTCGAGATGGAGTAAATCCTTGTCAGACTTTTAGTTTTATAGTAAATGATAGTGAGGAGTTTTTAGATGCGCTTGATTTAGCTCTAATATATGGAAAAATTGAAAATGCTCAGTGTCTATTTGAGAATGTAAGGGAATTTCAAAGTGATGAATCTTTAAGTGTTTGCTATTATCACGTAATAACTAAAGGTCATGAGGTACATCAAGATTCGGCTTTAAACTGGTTATTAAAAAAAAGTAAGGATCCCAACAGTTATCACTCGGATGATATTTGTAGGCCAGTGCATACAGCGATTCAGGTGAAAAATAATATTGCTTTGTTAAGACTTATACAAGATAAGCGATTTGATTTATGTTTAGCAGGGAACTATCATGAGCCTTATGGGTGCTTAACTTCATTTCAATTGGCTTTACTATATGAAAATTGGGAAGCGGCAATATTACTTACTGAAAAATGTAATTTAGTAAATTTAGTTAATGCGACGTCAAGTGAGGGAATAAATTCGATTCAATTTGCTCAAAATATAGGGAAAATACAAATGCTATTGCAATGGGTTAAAGAATTACCTGAAATATTAACCGGTAATCAACAAAACTCATGTGATGATGGTAGTTCAGATAGTTTAAATTCTGATGAAATGGAATGTGATACTCCATCTCTTAATCCTTAAACAAAAAAGATGAGCAGTCGTAAAAAATCAAGTATAATTCTCCAGAATTAAAAGGCATTAATTTTAAGGAGAGCTTCTATGAAAAAATCATTGAAAATAATTGGCACGATTCTGGCCGTTTTAATTATTTTATTTGTCCTATCAATAGTTGCCTTGGTTACATTGGTAAATCCCAATCAATACAAAGGTAAAATAAGTGAAGTTGTTTATCAGCAAACTGGACGGGAATTAACCATTGCTGGCGATATTAGTTGGTCTTTTTTCCCGTGGATTGGTATCGAGGTTAACGATGTAACTTTGAGTAATGCACCTCAATTTAAAGATCGTGTCTTTGCAAAAGTGGGTAAAGCTGGTATAGGAGTTCGGTTATTACCGTTAATTTATGGTCATGTAGAAGCCGGGAAGTTGCTTCTTAGGGATCTAAGTTTACATCTTATAAAAAATAAGCAAGGTTTAACTAATTGGCAGGATCTTGTTGATAAAGCAAAAGCAAAACCAGAGAAAGTTACTCATACTCCTTCTACACCTATTAGCAAAAGAATAACATTGGTTTCTATCTCTGATGTTGATGTAAAAAATGCTAATGTTTTCTGGAACAATGAACAAATTGGACAGACTGTTAAGATTCAGAATTTTCGACTGCGAGGTAAAGGTATAACTCTGCAGCGTGCATTTAATTTAAGTTCTAGTTTTGATTTCCAAACTACTAAACCTGATTATAGTGGCTCCCTAGATTTGAGCAGCAAAGTAATTTTTAATCCAAATAAAGACTATTATGGTTTGCAGAATTTGAGATTAACGAGTTATATCAAAACACCTGAAATGAAAGACAAGGTAGCTATTAAATGTACTGCTGATACTATATTGAATCTCGAGGCACAAACTTTTACGGCTAAGAATTTAAGTGCTCAGATTGCTAATTTAAATATCAATGGAGATATTGAAGGTAATAAAATTTTAAAAGCTCCTTTATTTACAGGAAATTTAGATATTCCTACTTTTAATCCACGACAATTACTAAAAAGTTTTGGAAAAGATATTCAAGTTCAGGATGATAGAGCATTACAGAGTGTATCTGCAAAATTAACTTTTCAAGCATCACCTAATTTGGTAAAAGTTCCTTTATTACGAGCAACACTGGATCAAAGCGTTTTACGGGGTGATATTAGTGAAGTTGATATTAATCGGAAATTTATGAATTTTAATTTAGCATTGAACCAAATTGACTTAGATCGTTATAGCCTTAAAGAAACGACGACAAAAGCAAAAACCAAATCTGATACCGGGGGCGTTTCTACTGGAAACTTACCTGGTACGTTTAATAAATGGATAATAAATGGTGATCTTAAAGTTGATCAGCTCACTTTAAGCAAGCTTAATTTTGATCAATTAAGTGTGCCTGTCAATGCTAATAAAGGTTTAATTACTTTGAATCCTATTAAAGCAAATTTTTATCGTGGTACATTGAATGCTAATGTAACAGTTAATACCCGTTATAAAACTCCACAAATGTATCTAAGTACCGATTTAAAAAATATCCAATTGGATCCGTTATTAGCTGATTATACTGACGCACGTAGTAAAATAGATGGAACAGCAAATTTAAATACTCGCCTAAATTCAAAGGGAAGTGATACTTCAACAATATTAAAGAATCTAAATGGTAATGGTAACGTGGCTGTAAGAAATGGTGAGCTAAGAGATTTTAATGTAAATTACCTCTTACAATTTATTGATATTCTATCTACTAAACAATTTTCTTCACAAAAAGCCGAAGCAGGTGACACCGAATTTGCTAATTTAACAGGGACATTTAATATTAAAAATGGTTTACTAACTAACAATGACCTTATTATGAATGCTTCAAATTATCGAATTACCGGTGAGGGAACAGCTAATTTGGTTGATCAAACATTAAATTATCGGTTGAAGGCGATGAAGATTAGTACTGTAGTTGAAAATGGTCAGCAAATACAAAAAACCTCGTCTGTGTTTGTTCCAATAAAAATTAGTGGTACTTTTTCTAAGCCCAGATATATTCCTAGTGTGGCTGATATAGCTAGAGAAGCAACAGAGCAATATGGGAAGAAGGTAATAGAAAAAATCACTAATGGTAACGGTGGTAAAGATATAGGCGAACAAATAAAAGAAGGTATCGGTAAGTTGTTTCGGTAAGGTAAGGGAACAGGCATGCCTGTTCCCTACTTGAAATTCTGATAATAATCCCCATCATTTAAATATCGATTATTTTTTCGAGGAGTTTTTTTTATGGCTACAAAAACACAATCAGAAACACTTAGTTTTCAAGCAGAAGTAAAACAATTACTGCATTTGGTTACTCATTCTCTTTATAGTAATAAAGAAATTTTTTTGCGTGAGTTAATATCTAATTCTTCTGATGCTGCAGATAAATTACGCTTTAAAGCTTTATCCGATTCTGCATTATATGAAGACGATAGTGATCTTAAAATTCGAGTCGATTTCGATAAAGAAGCGCGCACTATAACAGTAAAAGATAATGGCATTGGTATGAACCGTGAGGAAATAATTGAAAATTTAGGGACCATCGCTAAATCCGGGACTCGGGCTTTTTTAGAATCTTTGACTGGAGATCAATCTAAAGATGCTCATCTTATCGGACAATTCGGCGTTGGTTTTTATTCATCTTTTGTAGTCGCTGACAAAGTAACTGTGAAGTCGCGCCGTGCCGGAATGAAACCTGATCAGGGTGTGTTGTGGGAGTCTAGCGGCGAAGGTGAATATATAGTAGAGAATATAGATAAACCTGAACGTGGTACCGAAGTTATTTTGCATTTGAAAAAAGACCAGGATGAGTTTTTAGATAATTGGCGGCTTAAAAGTATTATAACAAAATATTCTGATCATATTTTGTTGCCAATAATTATGAAACAGGAAGTGTTTTCAGAGAAAGGTGAAGATGAAGAAAGCAAGAAAAAACCGCCAGAATTTAAAGATGAAGTAGTCAATAGGGCTAAAGCTTTATGGACTCTATCTAAGAAAGAAATTAAAGATGATGATTATAAAGAATTATATAAGCATATTAGCCATGATTTTGAAGAACCATTATTATGGAGTCATAACAAAGTAGAAGGTAAGTTAGAGTATATTAGTTTACTTTATATTCCAACGATTGCTCCATTTGATTTATGGAACCGTGAGCATCAACATGGTTTGAAGCTCTATGTACAACGCGTATTTGTTATGGATGATGCGAAACAATTATTACCGTTATATTTGAGATTTGTACGCGGTATTGTCGATTCCAATGATTTGCCTCTTAACGTTTCACGTGAGCTTTTACAGAGCAGTAAAGTTATTGACAATATTCGTTCTGGTGTTACCAAAAGAGTACTAGATATGCTCGAGGAATTAGCCAAGGATGACGCAGAGAAATATAAAAAATTCTGGAATGCTTTTGGCAAGGTAATCAAGGAGGGAGTTGGAGAGGATTTTGCTAATAAAGATAAAATTGCTAAATTATTGCGATTTGCAACAACTCACAATGGCACGGAAGAACAGGCAGTTTCCTTAAGTGAATATTTGGAACGCATGAAGAAAGATCAGGATAAAATTTACTATGTTACTGCTGATACTTTTACCGCTGCAAAGAATAGTCCTCATTTGGAAATTTTCCGTAAGAAAGACATTGAGGTATTGTTGCTTTATGATCGAGTCGATGAGTGGTTGGTAAGTAATTTAATGGAATATGAAGGTAAAAAACTGCAATCAGTAGCTAAAGGTGATCTTGATCTTGGCAAAATCGAAGATGAGAAAACCAAGGAAGAACAGAAAAAGACTGAGGGTGAATTTGCAAGTGTTATTAAACAAATGAAACAAGTATTAGGTGATAAAGTTAAAGACATTCGTGTTACCAATCGTCTAACTGATTCTCCCGCTTGCTTAGTCGCTGGTGAATTTGATATGAGCGGCCATTTACATCGTATCATGCAGGCAGCAGGCCAGGATATTCCTGGCGCAAAGCCAATTCTGGAGTTAAATCCTGAACATTTGCTTACTAAGAAGTTAAAAGACGAACAAGACGATAAACAATTTGCTGAATGGACTAACATTTTATTTGATCAGGCTTTATTAGCCGAAGGCGGCAAACTCGACGATCCGGCTACTTTTGTAAAGCGTATGAATGCTTTACTATTACAATTAGCGAAGTAGGTTTAGTTTAGGGGACATACATAACATTTATCCTTTTGCTCGTAAAAGCATTGAATTTTTAGAAAAGGATAAATGTTATGTATGTCCCCTATGTAGGTTTCAGTGTTGTAGCTTCCGAAGCAGTTTGAGATATGGTATCACTTGGTAGTGTTTTGTCTTCCACTTTAAACTTCTTCAGATGTGTTTCTATAGCTCCTATTAGGTAGTTGTATGTTGCACCAGGATTTTGTTCTTCTGCTAAAACTCTGTTATCTTCTGGTAAATTTTGGAGTTTTTGTTGCATGTATCCCAAGAGTATTATTATCATTTCGCTTGATCGACTTTGATCGAAATCTACGTCATAAATGAATTGTTTCTTTTCGGGAAGTTCTGAATCATTAGGAATTAATTTTGAGTATAGTGTGACTATCTCTCCAAGTTCTTTGAGAAATTGCTGATATTCTTTTGGTAAATTTTGTTCTTCAGAGGGCTTCCCTCTGCCAGCAAACATTAGTCCTAGTGTGGTAGCTACATAATAAACCGTGCTTTTGTTGGGAGGATGGTATTGGTCTGGTTTTGATGGTTCTTTCGGTGTTTGTGATAGTCGTTCAACTGCAGCTCTTGCAGCTCCGAAGTCAATCGATGTTGTTTCAACGGGTGGTTGTTTTGTTAAATCAACAGACTTTGGTGATTCGGGTTTTTGCATCGGATCAGGCCACAAATTTGTTAATTTTTTCGCTTTACTTGCGTTTTGTAGTGGCTGTAATTCCTCAGCCTGATGTCGTTTTGCTTCATCTTGAAACTGTTTCATTATCTTTTGAATGGCGTTAAAGTTTTCCTGTTGTGGTGAGCTTATGGTGTTTTCGACTGGTTCAGTTGTTGTAGTTGTAGTTCCACATATAATTTTGGTTTGGTCTTTCGGGAATCTTACCTGATTTGCTCGTTGTAATTGTTGAGTTTGAGCGCGTTCCTGCCTTTCTCTTGCCTTTTCTGCGATTTGTTCAATATCAAATTTTCCTTTTCCTTTTTCGCCTTGAGCACCTACACCTCTTGATTCTAATGGCTGGTTTGTTGCAACGGATTGTGTGTTTCTTAGTTTGCTTTGGCCAGACATCGGCGGTGGTGGTGGGATTGGTGGCTGCTGCGTTGATGATGGAGGAGTATCGGTTTCTGCTTGTTGTGCATTTGTATCAGGAGTAGTGGTTGTGATTTCTGATTCTTGTTCTTTAGTATTATCAGGATGATTTTCGTCAAGCGGTTTTTCATTCGATGCTTTTAGTTGTGCAAGAACATTAATTGCTATTTGTTGAACAAGTTCGGGATTGAAATATGGTGTGGTTTTTTGTATTGAAGTTGTTAAGTAATTTAATTGCTCTTTTGATTTAGGATCAAGGGTAAAATTTTGCGCGAGGAAAATAATCAAATGCTCTGGATAGTCTTGTTTTAGCACTGCTAGCGCAAGCAAATAATGGAATGGAACATTAAACGGATTAAATTGTATTTTAACTTGTTGATTATTTTTTAGTTGATCAATGACGGTTTGAAATTTGAAGTTTTTTGTTAAAGTTGTGACGCTGGTGTCAGCATGTTGAGATAATAAATTTCCGAATAATTTTATTATTGTTTCTTCATCATTTAGTTTAACTTCATTAATTTTATCGTTTAATTGGTTATTATTAATTATCGGGCCTGATTTACCGAAACCAAACAAGTTGAACATAATGTTGTCCTCTATTATTTTAATTAATTCTAATATTATGAAATTTTAACTTATCAAATCTTAACAGAACCTTAAAGATTATAAAAAATTTTGAAGCAATGTGGATGATTTAAGAATTTACGACTTTTTGTAACTCCAAGCAAATAACAGAGCACTTACAAATAGAAGAATACATCCGTGATAAACCACTTCATACCCTGATGAGATAATCATCCACAATGAATATAGTCCTCCGATACAGGCAACAATTGTATACTTTTTATAACTTGACGGTTGTGTCATTCCTTGTCGTAAAACTACAGAAGCTGCAGCTGCACTATAAAGATAGGGAATCAAAGCAGCCAAGGATGCAAGTAACATTATTAAACGAAATTGTAAATAGATATCTTGATGCATAATTAGTACTAATAGCACACTTTCTAAGATTGCTGTGGTTATTAATCCCCAACCGGGAACGCCTGCTTTATTTCTTAGCGAAAAAATAGTTGGAAATAGTTTATCATCGGCGGCAGCCATAGCTACTTGTCCTTGTAATAAAGTAATTCCATTAATGCAACCGAAACATGAAATTGCAGCGCCAAATATCATTATCCATTTACCAAAATGGCCGAATAATAATTCGGCTGTAGCAATAAATGGTGCAGCGCTTTTTACTAGAATCTGTGGAGGTAGAATACCCATAATTATAGTTGAGCTGGCAATATAAATTGTTGCGGCTATCAAAGTACCTAGTATTGTTGCTAAAGGAATATTTTTCCGTGGATTGTCGACAAAATTATAAGGAACAGTTGCAGCTTCTATGCCGATAAAAGCCCATAGTGTAATTCCAGCTGCGCTCGATATAGAAGTGTAATAGTGCTGACTAGATGGTGTTGCTTTGAGAATATAACCAAGATGAAAATGCCATATTCCAAAAATTATAATGGCAAAAATAGGAATTATTTTTAGGATAGTAGTAATTAACTGTACATCACCTGCGGGGCGTATTCCGTATACATTAATTAGAGTTAATAACCAGATTATTATTAAAGCTGCTGAAGAGCCGATAATGGGATTTAATAAACCAGGCCAAAAGTTGGCTAAATAAACAACTGTAATCAGTGCTAATCCAACGTTTGTTATCCACAATGAAATCCAATAATTAAAGATTGTTTGAAAGCCTACAAAATTACCTAAACCTGTTTTAGCGTAAACATATGGGCCTCCATTTTTAGGAATTATTATGCTTAGTTTGCTAAATATTATGGCAAGAACAAAAGCACCTAGGGCAGTTATAATCCAAGATAATAAGCCTTCATTGCCGATCTTTGCTAAATTAGCAGGCAAAAGAAAAATCCCAGAACCAATCATAGTACCAGTGACAAGTGCGGTAAGTCGCCAAATACCCAATGGTTTTCTAGTTACTTCTTTCATATTGAATTTTCCTCTGTTTTTTTAATAATAAGATTGATCATCATAACCTTCGTTAGCGGTTTCGACTATATTTTCATCCTTCTTCGCAGAGGATAATGGGTTTTCCTGTGAATAAATGTGGAGAGGCTGTCCTCCATGGCTTTTGCGAAGGTGGGTTTTTGATTTACTTGCAGCGTTAATTATTAAATCTGCAATGCAACTAAATAGTATAAATACAATTACAATTAATAAAATTTTCTTAAACATTTTTTTAAATCTTCTTCATATTCGCGAAACAGTTTCATGTCATACCCGCGAAAGCGGGTATCCAGAAGCCTAAAATTAACTAGATTCCCGCTTTCGCGGGAATGACGACATTAAATTGCTTCACCTAAAAGAATAATTTTACATTATTACTTAAAATCAGGCAAAATATCATTATGCGACTATTAACCATTTTGATATTAATTATAGGTTTTGTTTTTCCTGCATATTCTGATACAGGTAAAGTATCCGAATATAAATTACCAAACGGTTTGAAACTTATTGTTAAAGAAGATCATCGTGCACCTATTATAGTTTCCCAAATTTGGTATAAAGTAGGAGCGAGTTATGAACCTGACGGTATAAGCGGTATTTCTCATGCTTTAGAACATATGATGTTTCGTGGCACCAAAAAATACGGCCCGGGAGTTTTAAAGAAAATTATAGCTGATAATGGTGGTGCTATTAATGCTATGACTGATTGTGATTATACTATGTACTATGAAGTGTTAGCCGCTGATAAATTGCCTCTTGCCTTTGAGCTTGAAGCAGATCGTATGCATGGTTTGTTATTGGATCCTCAGTTGTTTGAAAAAGAATTGCAGGTAATTTTAGAGGAGTGGCGGATGCGCACTCAAGATAATCCCCAGGCTAAAACTTATGAAAGGTTTGCAGCGGTTGCTAATATTTCGAGTCCTTATCGTCGCCCAGTTATTGGTTGGCATAGCGATATTCAACATTTGACAGTTCAGGATTTACGACATTGGTATCAAACTTGGTATGCTCCGAACAATGCTATTATTGTAGTGGTTGGTGATGTTCAACCCAATCAGGTTTATAGACTTGCAGAGGAATATTTTGCACCATTGAAGGCAAATATTATTCCGCAATTAAAGCCACAATTAGAACAACAGCCATTGGGAGAACGCACACTTGTTGTTAATGCACATGCTGAACTTCCATGGTTAATTATGGGATATAATGTGCCAACTTTAAAGACCGCGGATAAAGAGTGGAAAGCTTATGCACTTGAAGCAGCAAGTGCTATTTTGGCAACGGGTAACAGTTCTCGATTAGCAAAACAATTAATTCGTGGTCAGCAAGTTGCAGTTGCAGCTGATGCCGATTACCCACTTTATGGACGTTTAGACGGCTTATTTTTATTGGAAGGTACACCAGCACCGAAACATGGTGTAAAGCAACTACAGCAAGCATTTTTACAGCAAATTAGGCAATTACAGACAACTTTGGTTACTAAAGAGGAATTAGCAAGAATAAAAGCACAATTAATTGCTAGTAAAGTTTATAATAAAGATTCAATTGAGAACCAAGCAGCGGAAATTGGCAGCTTAGAAGCAGTAAATTTGTCATGGCATGAGGCTGATCAATATATACGGCATATTGAAGCAGTAACACCACAGCAAATTCAAGACGTAGCCAAACAATACTTAGTTAAGGATCGACTTACCATAGGTGTTTTACAGCCTCTTAAATCGAGAGATAAAAATGCGCATTAAACTAAAATTTTGCTTTAGTGTCTTGTTAATTATTGCTTTGCCAATTTTTGCTCGGCCTGTATTCAATCCTCCTTTGCATGTAGGAATCTATATTCAACATTGGGTCACTACTAATGGTGCCCAAGTTTTGTTTGTTGAAACCCATACTTTACCTATGTTAGATATTCAAATTGCTTTTAACGCCGGTTCAGCACGCGATAATGAGCAATATGGTTTGGCACAATTTACTAATGCTATGCTCGAAGAGGGGACCAAAACTTTAACTGCTGACCAGATTGCTGATGCATTTGATAAAGTAGGTGCAGAGTTTAATGCTAGTGTAAACAAGGATATGGCTGTTGTCAGTTTGCGTAGTTTGACTCACAAAAACTTATTAAATTCCGCGCTAAGCACATTTGCTGAAGTATTGACACAACCTGCTTTTCCTGAGCACGCTTTTCAGCGTGTACAGAAACAAATTTTAAGTGCTATTGCTGTGCAACAGCAACAACCTTTGGTTGTTGCTAATAATGCTTTTTGGAAAGAACTATACGGTAATTTACCATATGGGCATTCGGTATTAGGAACAAGTCAATCTGTACAAGTTTTGTCTCCTCGGGATCTACAAACTTTTTACCAAAATTATTATGTGGCAAAAAATGCTGTGATAACTATGGTTGGGAATGTAACAATGGAAGAAGCGAAAGCAATTGTTGAACGGGTCGTTGCTAAACTGCCTAGTGGTGAGAAAGCAGCTAAATTACCTGTTATTTCTGTTTCAAACTCAGCGAAAACTAAACACATTAATTTCCCATCGATGCAAACTAATGTCCTTATTGGCCAAATAGGTATTGCACGTGATGATCAAGATTATTTCCCTCTATTGGTTGGGAATTTTATTCTGGGACAGTCTCCCTTAACTTCAGAGTTATTTAAAGAGGTCCGTAATAAACGTGGTTTAGCCTATAGCATAGGCAGTGGTTTTGCAACCTTACAAACTCAGGGCCCTTTTTACATTGTGTTGCAAACCCGTACTGATGAGGCAGAACAAGCGATTAAAGTTGTTAAGGAAACGTTGGCAAAATTTGTTGAACATGGACCTACGGAAAAGCAATTAGATGCAGCAAAGCAAAGTATAATCGGGCAATTCCCATTACAGTTAGCAAATAATGACAAGATTCTTTCTGTTTTAACTTTAATAGGTTTTTATCATTTATCGTTGGATTATTTGGATACATATTGCTCAAAAATATCAGCTGTCACTTGGGAACAGATTCGAGATGCTTTTGAGCGCCATATTCAACTCAAAAAATTAGTTACAGTTACCGTTGGTTGAAATGCGCATTCCCCATATTTATTGTGCTAATAAACTAAAACAAAACAGTGAAATTACTTTGGGAGTTGGGGCTTCTAATCATATTTTACACGTATTGCGATTGAAGCTTGGTAGCCCATTAATACTGTTTGACGGTACAGGAGGGGAATACGATGCACTGCTTTTTGCCATCGATAAATTACGTGTTATTGCTAAGGTGAAGAAGTTTATTAACCGCGAAGTCGAATCGCCGCTAAAAATTTATTTAGGCCAGGGTATTTCTCGTGGTGAAAAAATGGATTATACAATTCAGAAAGCAGTTGAACTGGGTGTTTATAAAATTACCCCGTTATTCACTGAGTATTGTAATGTTAAATTAAGTGGTGAACGGTTACAGAAACGTTCACAACATTGGCAATCTATCGCAATAAATGCTTGTGAGCAGTCTGGCCGCAATCGTATACCAAGCATTGATTGTGCACAGGGTTTGCCGGCATGGATTCCGCAGAGTGATTCGGACATATTGCTCACTTTATGTCATCGATCAAGTAAGACGTTAGCTGATCTGCCTCAAAAACTAAACACTGTAACTATTTTAGTTGGTCCTGAAGGCGGTTTAAGTGCTCACGAGATAGAGTTTGCTCAGCGTTACAACTTTATTCCTATTTGTTTTGGTCCCAGAGTCTTGCGCACTGAAACCGCGGCTTTGACAGTAATAAGTATTTTGCAAAGCAAATGGGGCGATATGCTGTAAGATATTTTTGTAACTTTTAGTAAGACATTTCGTACAATTGAAATTATTCGCTACTAACTTGTTGTATATATTAAAGAATATTTTTGAGTAAAATGATAATAATTTTGGAGCAAAAAAAATATCTTGTGTCGATTTTTTTAGTTGTTATCCTATTTAAAGAATCCGTGAACTGTAAGGATGGCAATTAAGGATTGTTTCATGGAATGAGACTACAGTGGAAAGTTAAAATCAGGAATTTTTATAAGTACGGATGCTTGGGGATGGTTTTCCATCCCCTTTTTGTTTATTATTAAAGAATGCAAACCATAATAGTTTACCCTGGCACATTTGATCCTATTACAAGAGGACACACTGATTTAGTAGAACGTTCCTTACGCCTATTTGATAAAGTAATTCTCGCAGTTACAGAAGATACTAAAAAAGAAACAATTTTTCCATGTGCTAAGCGAGTTGACTTAGCTCGCAAAGTGTTAGCTCGATTTTCAGGTGTTGAAGTGCATTCTTTTTCTGGTTTATTGGTTGATTTTGTAAAGCAAAAAAATGGCAAAGCGATTTTACGCGGTTTACGTGCGGTGTCTGATTTTGAATACGAATTTCAGCTTGCAGGTATCAATCGTTATTTGAATTCGGAAATTGAAACGCTGTTTTTGACACCATCTGAAAAATACACATATGTTTCTGCTTCAGTAATTCGTGAGATGGCCGAACTAGGTGGAGATATATCGGCATTTGTTCATCCTGAAGTTGAGGAAGCATTACAATTGCTGAAGTCCTGACATTTTGGACAGTAAACTGTACTGCGTTGTCTGAGTTTTATTTCGCGTAATTTAGTTCCGCATTTCGTACATGGCATACCACCACGCCCGTAAACCTTTAGTCTAGGTGCGAATTGTCCTGGTTCTCCATTACTGGAAATAAAATCTCTAAAAGTAGTGCCATTTTTTTTGATTGCTGCGTATAAAATTTTTTTAATACATTTTGAGAGAGATGTGTAGCGTCGTTTAGGAATTTTACCAGTCTTGCATCGCGGATTTATACCTGCACAAAATAATGCTTCATTAGCATATACATTGCCTATACCAGTTACGATATGGTTATCCATAATAAATGGTTTGATTGCTACTTTTCTATGTCTAGAATAATTGTATAAATATTCACCGTTGAAATTTGTTGTCAAAGGCTCGGGACCCAAATTTGCTAGCAATTTATGTTTGAGTGGATCGCGAGACCATAATATCGCTCCGAAACGCCGTGGGTCGTTGAAACGTAGACAATAATTATTACTAAAAATAATATCTACATGGTCGTGTTTTTTAATCGGATGGTTTTTGGGTAAAACCAGTAAAGATCCTGACATTCCAAGATGAATAATGAGTGAACCATTGTCAATGCCAAGAAGTAAATATTTACCTCTACGTCTTACAGATCGCACAATTTGTCCACGTAGCTTTCTAGCTAAATTTCTAGGAATCGGCCAACGTAGAGCACTTTGTCGAACAACAACTTTACTAATAAGTTGGTTTTTAATCTGTGGTTCAAGTTGGCGACGAAGTGTTTCTACTTCGGGTAACTCTGGCATGTCATTTCTACACTAGATACCCGCTTACGCGGGTATGAAGAAATAAACAACCGTTGCATATTTTATCTAGCTTATTGAAGATTGCTTCAGTCAATGTAATTTATCGTCCTACTTAATTTTACTTTCTTTAAACAACACATGTTTACGGACTTTAGGATCGAATTTTTTTAATTCCAACTTATCGGTAATGGTGCGTTTATTTTTTGTGGTTGTATAGTAATAACCTGTACCAGCAGTCGAAACTAATTTAATTTTTTCACGTACTTTTGAAGCCATGATTAATCGCTCTTTTCTCGTTGTTTAATTAATCGAAGGACTTTTTCAATGCCCAGTTTATCGATAGTACGCATCCCATCAGCAGACACGCGCAATTTAACAAATCGATCTTCACTTTCGACATAAAATCGTTTGGTTTTTAGATTAATATCGAATCGACGTTTAGTTTTATTATTAGCATGGGACACATTGTGTCCTGACATCGGTTTTTTTCCTGTAACTTGACAGACTCGTGACATAACTTTTCTCGAAATATATAACAATAATTACATTATATAACAAAAATTATAATTATTATCAATAGTTGCAAAAATTTTGATGTTATAACTCGGAAAAGATATTGAATTTTTGGTGGATTATTCTATAATTAAATTAACAATGCGGGGTAGAGCAGTCTGGTAGCTCGTCGGGCTCATAACCCGGAGGTCATAGGTTCAAATCCTATCCCCGCTACCAATTCAATTTGGATTGAGAAATAGGTATTATGGTTAAAAATGGGCTGTTGCCCATTTTTTGTTGGAAGCGAAAGTAAATTAGGATTTTTGGGGTTTATGTTATGAGTAAAGATATTTTATTAGTTGTAGATTCGATAGCTAATGAAAAAGGGCTTCCTAAAGAGGTTATTTTTAAAGCTATTGAATTAGCTATAGCGTCTATAACTGCAAAGCGTTATCAACCAGAGGAGGTTGATATACGTGTTGCTATTGACCGTGATACTGGTAACTATGAAACTTTTCGCCAGTGGACTGTTGTTAAAGATTCTGAGGAATTGGAATTTTCGGGTAAGATGATGCTTCTTGATGAAGCGAGAAAAATAGATAAAGATTTAGAGATCGGAGATATTGTTGAAGAACCTGTAGAGTCTGTAGATTTCGGACGTATAGCTGCGCAACAGGCAAAACAAGTTATTTTGCGGGAAATTCGTCAAGCCGAACGTCAAGAAATAGCTAAACAGTATTATAAAAAGTTGGGTAATATAGTTTCTGGTACTGTGAAACGTGTTACTAGAGATGATGTTATTTTGGATATGGGAGATAATACTGAAGCGGTAATTTTACGAAAAGATCTTATTCCTCACGAAGCGATCCGAGTAGGTGATCATGTGCGTGGTTTGTTAATAGAGGTGAGTGATGAACGAAAAGGACCACAGTTGTTGATTAGTCGTACGTGTCCGGAGATGTTGATTCAGTTGTTTAAAATCGAAGTTCCAGAAATAAACGAAGATGTTATTGAAATTAAAGCTGCGGCGAGAGATCCGGGATCAAGAGCTAAAATTGCTGTTAAAACTAACGATGGGCGTATCGACCCTATTGGTGCTTGTGTTGGTATTCGAGGTTCTCGTGTGCAGGCTGTTTCTAATGAATTAAATGGTGAACGAGTTGATATCGTTTTGTGGGATGATGATCCAGCACAACTAGTAGTCAATGCTATAGCTCCTGCTGAAATATCATCTATCGTTGTTGATGAAGCTGCACATAGTATGGATATTGTTGTTCAAGAGGATCAGTTAGCTCAGGCTATAGGTAGGAATGGTCAAAATGTTCAGTTAGCTAGTAAATTAACCGGGTGGATACTAAATATTATGACCCCAGCTGAAGCAGAACGAAAAGATAAAAATAAAACTGTTGATTTAGCCAAGGTTTTTACTGAGAATCTCGATGTGGATAAGGATTTGGCTGAAGTGCTTATCCAAGAAGGTTTTACTAGTTTAGAGGACGTCGCATATGCTCCCGTAGAAGATATGTTAGCAATAGAAGGTTTCGATAAAGAAATAGTAGAGGAACTACGTAATCGTGCACGTAATGTTTTATTAAGTCAGGCATTATTGGATAAAGTAAAGATAGGAGATGTAGAGCCTGATAAAGACTTGTTAGAGTTAGAAGGTATGACTAGACATTTGGCTTATGTATTGGCTAATCGTGGTATCGTTTCACGTGAAGATTTAGCAGAGAAATCAGTTGATGAATTAGTTGGTATAAGTGATTTAACTAGAGAGCAGGCCGCAGATTTGATCATGAAAGCGCGAGCTCATTGGTTTAAGTAAGGGTAAAAAAGATGGCAGGGGTAACTGTTGAACAATTAGCAAAAGTGGTCGGCATTTCTGTCGAACGCTTACTTACGCAATTAAAAAATGCTGGTATAACTGTGCAGTCTGCTGATCAGATTATTGATGATAACGAGAAGCAATTATTGTTAGAGTATCTTAGATCTACTCGTGAAAGTAAAGGCGAATTAAAATCTAAGAAAATAACTTTAAGCCGCAAGAAGGTAAGTGACCAAACCGCAAAACAAGTTACTAATACTATCAGTGTTACGGTACGTAAAAAACGTTATGGCGTAGATAGTGAATTTGAGAAGTCTAAGCAACGTGCGTTTCAAATTAATGCCGAACAAGAGTTGCGTAAACAGGATGAAATCACGAAGCAAAGTGTTGTACTTGATAAGCCTGAAGATAAAAGTCAATTCGTTGTGAAAACAGTTGAAGAACAACAAACACAAACTAAACCACAAGAGCAGGTTAAGATCGAAAAAACAGAATTAAAAGAAGTATCTGATAAAAGCGAGCAAAAGCAAACAGCTGATCGAGAAATAAAAGCTTCAACGACTGTTAGACGTAAGCACAAACAAGAATCAAAAGAAAAAAATAAAATTCCTGAATCATTAGTGCATGGTTTTGAAAAACCTGTTGCACCGGTAATTAAGGAAGTGGTTATTCCGGAAAGTATCAGCGTTGGTGATTTGGCGCAAAAGATGTCGATTAAGGCAGCAGAAGTTATTAAAACCATGATGCAAATGGGGACTATGGCAACTATTAATCAGGTTATTGATCAAGACACAGCCATTTTGGTAGTTGAAGAAATGGGCCATAGAGCTAAACCTCTTAAAGAAAATACTTTAGAAGAAGGTTTAGGGGAACAAGTGAATTTAGCCGAGCAAAGAACCAGACCTCCAGTAGTAACAATCATGGGCCACGTTGATCATGGCAAAACTTCATTATTAGATTATATTCGACGTACTAAGGTTACTTCTGCTGAAGTTGGAGGTATCACTCAACATATTGGTGCGTATCATGTTAATACCAGTAAGGGTGTGATAACTTTTTTAGATACCCCTGGGCATGAAGCGTTCACAGCTATGCGTGCTCGCGGAGCTAAATCTACAGATATTGTTGTTTTAGTTGTAGCTGCCGATGATGGTGTTATGCCGCAGACTATCGAAGCAATTCAGCATGCCAAAGCAGCTAACGTTCCTATTCTTGTTGCAATTAATAAGATAGATAAGCCAGAGGCTGATATTGAGAGAGTTAAGACTGAATTATCTAATCATGGAGTTATATCAGAAGAATGGGGTGGTGATGTTATATTTGTGAATATATCTGCAAAAACAGGTCATGGTGTAGATAATTTGTTGGAGTCAATTTTATTACTTGCTGAAATGTTGGAGTTAAAAGCTCCTATTGAATGTCCAGCGAGTGGTGTGGTTATAGAGTCTCGTTTAGATAAAAGTCAAGGGCCGATAGCAACAGTATTGGTACAGAGGGGAACTTTACACAAAGGAGATATTTTACTTGTAGGTTTGCATTATGGTCGTATTCGCGCCATGTTAAATGATAGTGGTAAACCTATCATGGAAGTTGGTCCTTCTTTGCCAGTAGAAGTGTTGGGTTTATCGGGAGTGCCGAGTGCTGGTGATGAAGCAGTTGTTGTTAGTAGTGAGAAAAAAGCTAGAGAAATCGCCCTATTTCGCCAGGGTAAATATAGAGATGTTAAGTTGGCACGACAGCGTGCGAACTTAGAGAATATATTCGAAAATATAGGGAAAGAGGCAGCAAAAGTATTGAATATTGTTCTTAAAACTGATGTTCAAGGTTCTACTGAAGCAATAATTGAAGCACTTGGTAAGCTTTCTAGCGAAGAAGCAAAGGTTAAAGTAATTGCAAGTGGAGTAGGAGGTATCACTAGTTCAGATATAAATTTAGCATTAGCCTCTGGTGGAATTATGATCGGTTTTAATGTGCGTCCTGATGCAGTAGCACGTACTTTAGCTAAGCGTGAAAGTGTAGAAATACGTTATTATAATGTTATTTATAATTTAATAGAGGATATTAAAGCAGCATTAAGTGGTATGTTAGCTCCTAAATTCAAAGAGAAAATGGTTGGTCTTGCTGAAGTGCGTGAAGTATTTCGTTCTTCTAAACTAGGTGCTATCGCTGGTTGTATGGTGATAGATGGTTCGATCCGCCGAAATAAATCGATACGAGTATTACGTGATAATGTAGTTATTTATGAGGGTGAATTGGAATCATTACGGCGTTTTAAAGAAGATGTAAATGAGGTACGCAGTGGAACAGAATGCGGTATTGGAGTAAAGAATTATAACGATATTAAAGTAGGTGATCAGATTGAGGTTTATGAAAAGGTTGAAATAAAACGGTGAAACCTTATAAACGTTCCGATCGCGTTGCTGATCTCATTAAGCGAGAGTTGGCTGTAATGATTCAGCGCAAAAAAGATAATCCATTATTCAGTGGGGTTACTATAACATATCTTCGGATTTCTCCTGATCTATCTCAAGCTACAGTATTCTTTACTGTTTTAGACAAAGAAAAAGTTAAAGAAACTTTAGAAGCATTAAATAGAGCAGCAGGCTTTTTTCATCGTTCATTATTTAAAAGTGTTAGACTACGCCGTATACCAAAATTGCATTTTAAGTATGATGAGTCTATTGCTAGTGGCCAAAAGTTATCAGCTTTAATTGATAAGGCTATAGCTACAGATAAGGCTCATAAGAAGTGAAATCAAAATCTCAAAGCCGTTATGTGGACGGTGTTTTGTTACTAGATAAACCAATTGGTATGACTTCAAATACTGTTTTACAGAAAGTAAAGCAATTATATAACGCTTGTAAAGCTGGACATACAGGAAGTTTAGATCCCTTAGCTAGTGGAATGTTACCTATATGTTTGGGGCAAGCTACTAAATTTTCTCAATTTTTGTTAGAGGCTAATAAAAGTTATCGTGTAATTGCCAAGTTAGGAATTAAAACCACAACTGGAGATGGTGAAGGGAGAATTGTTGAAGAACGTGAAGTAAAAAATATTTCAGTCGAACAAATCACAAAACTATTACAAAAGTTTCACGGAGAAATAGAGCAGATTCCTTCTATGTATTCCGCAATTAAATATAAAGGTCGTCCGTTATATAAGTTGGCACGTGAAGGTATTACAGTAAAATGTAAACCTAGAATAGTAACCATTTATAAATTGGAATTATTAGGTTATGGAAAGAATTTATTAGAATTGGAAATATGTTGTAGCAAAGGTACATATATTCGTACTTTGGTTGAAGATATTGGTGAGGAATTAAAGTGTGGAGCATATGTTGTTGCCTTAAGACGTTTACAGTGCGGAGCTTATCTAGAAAGTCAAATGGTTACTTTGCAACATTTAGAGGATTTATTTGCAAAACGAGGAGAAAAAGCTATTGATCATTTATTATTATCGGTAGAATCTATTGTAGCTGATTGGCCAAAGGTAATATTATCTGAGGCTGCGGCATATTATATACAGCATGGGCAAGCTATTATTTCTCCATGTAATACTTCTTCCAAAGGAAGAGTTTGTTTTAAAATGAGGGATGGACATTTTTTAGGGGTTGGAAAAATTTTGGAGAATGGTAAAATAGCACCTTGTCGGTTAATTAATTTGTAAAATAACCGTCATTCCCGCGAAAGCGGGAATCTAGAATTTGGATTAATATTTACTTATTTCTGGATCCCGTTAAATACGGGATGACGAATGAGTAGGAAATTTTAAAATAGAGGAAATAAAAAATGGCGAAGAAAGAAAATAAAGTAGAAAAAAATGTACCAGGAGCATACTATGTTGATAGTGAATGTATAGCTTGCGGTATGTGTCATGAGATTGCTCCGGATTATTTTAAGCTCGATGATGAAGGCGGTACGGCGTATGTTGCTAAACAGCCAGATACTGACGACGCAAAAAATTCTTGTGCAGAAGCTATGAAAAGTTGTCCAGTTGAAGCTATTGGTGATGACGGCGCATAATTAGTTTTTAAATCAGGGGTGCTTACATTAGTAAGCTGAGAATATACCCTTTGAACTTGACCTGGCTAATACCAGCGTAAGGAGGAAATATGGAACAGATCACAACTTTAGGAATCGTAGATTCTTATTATCAGAAATTAAAAGATAACCTGTTTATTGATGTTGCTATTGTTGGTGGCGGACCGTCTGCGTTGGTAGCAGCATATTATCTTGCTAAACTTCAGAAAAAAGTTGCTATATTCGAACGTAAACTTGCACCCGGTGGCGGTATGTGGGGTGGAGGTATGATGTTTAATCAAATAGTAGTGCAAAGCGAGGCTTTATCAATTTTGGATGAATTCAAAATTTCTTATGCTTTGTTTAAAGACAATTATTATCTTGTAGATTCAATAGAATCAACCGCGAGTCTTATCTATCATACTATTCATGCCGGAGCAAAGGTTTTTAATTGTTATTCTGTTGAAGATATTGTTTTAAAAAATAAGAAAGTTAGTGGCATTGTTGTTAATTGGGGAACTGTTCATGATCAGGGCTTGCATGTTGATCCGCTAGTTGTTGTCGCTAAATGTGTAATAGAAGCTACAGGCCATTCTTGTGAAGTTGCCAAAGTTTTAGCAAAGAAAAATGGTATCAAATTACATACAGAAACTGGAGGAGTTGTGGGTGAAAAATCTCTTGCTATGGAGCAGGCAGAACGATCTACTATTGAAAATACTAAAGAGATTTATCCTGGATTATATGTCTGTGGTATGGCAGCTAATGGGGTAAGCGGTGATTTTCGTATGGGCCCTATTTTTGGTGGCATGTTAATGTCGGGCAAAAAAGTAGCTGAGATTATTGTCAAGGATATTACATGACTACACAAGTTCAATTAGCACGAAAAAATATTATTACCAGAGAAATGGAGCAAGTTGCTGAGTACGAAGGTATTGATGCAGAGTGGATAAGAAATAAAGTTGCAACAGGACGGGTTGTTATTCCTAAAAATTTAAATCGTGAATTTACACCTCGAGGAATCGGTAATGGTTTAAAAACAAAGATAAATGCAAATATAGGTACATCGCAAGAACACTGTAATTTGTCAGATGAATTAGACAAACTTCATGTTGCGGTGAAATATGGTGCTGATGCAGTTATGGATTTATCTACAGGTGGTGATTTAGATATTATCCGTAAGCATATAATTGAACAGTCTAATGTTGCTGTTGGTACAGTTCCGATTTATGCAGTGATGACAAAAATTATAACAACAGGCAAAAATATTTCTGCTATGCAACCGAATGAATTATTTTTAGAAATAGAAAATCAAGCAGAAATGGGGGTTGATTTTGTAACTTTACATTGTGGAGTTACTCGAGCTTCTCTTGCCTTTTTAGAAAATCATCCCCGTCTCGGGGGAATAGTAAGCCGCGGTGGTGCACTTTTAAAAAGATGGATGCAAGATAATAATGCCGAGAATCCTCTTTATGAGCAGTATGATCGAGTTCTTGATATTTGTGAACGATACGATGTAACTATAAGTTTAGGTGATGGTCTTCGGCCTGGAGCAGGAAATGATGCCACAGATAGAGGACAGATAGCTGAGTTATTAATTCTTGGAGAGTTAGTTAAAAGAGCTCAGCAGAGAGGCGTTCAAGTCATTGTAGAAGGGCCTGGTCATGTGCCATTAGACCAGATTGAAATGAATATAAAGTTAATGAAAAAGATCTGTCATCATGCACCATTCTATGTATTAGGTCCTCTTACCACAGATATTGCTGCAGGTTATGATCATATTTCAGGAGCAATAGGCGGCGCAATTGCAGCAGCTAACGGAGCTGATTTTCTGTGTTATGTTACTCCAGCAGAGCATTTGACTCTACCTGATCTTAATGATGTAAAGCAAGGTGTGATCGCTAGCAAAATAGCAGCTCACAGTGGTGATATAGTTAAAGGGATACGGGGCGCTAAAGAAAGAGATCATGCAATTTCAAAAGCCAGAAGAGAATTGGATTGGGATAATATTTATAAATATGCCTTAGACCCTGAGTTAGCTCGCAAAAGAAGGAAAGCTTCTGCAAGTGCTACACAAAAACATTGCACAATGTGTGGTAATCTTTGCGCTATAAAGATTGATAGAGATATTTTAGATTAGCATCTAAAATATATAAATGGATCTGGAGGATCTTGTTGTGCAGTATCAGTATCATAATCCTTATTATCTGTGGTTTTAGAGTCCTCATTTTCCGAAGTTGGAATTTGATTATCAAGTGATTCTATTATCTCTTTTATCTGATTTATTTTTTTGATGAGTGTCTGCTGGGTTTCTGAGCTAAAAAAATTATTTGATAGTTCCGGATTAAGCAACGACTCAATGCAGGCTATGTAGTGTTCTAATTGTTCATCTCTAGTGATCGAGTTTTCCTTATAGTTAGAATCTTTTGAGACTAATTTTTTGTGAATACCAACTAAAAATTCACATATTGGATCATTTTCCTGTCGTTTTAAAAAATTAGCTTTTATTGCATTCTTAATTTCGTTAAGAATTGAATTCAATGCAGAGCTAAATATTTTGTGTACTTTGATATTTGCAGAATCGGAGTAAAAAAAGTAATCGGTATCTTTCATTTCAAAGTGCCAGTGTGATTGATCATCTTGATTAAGATAAGCGCAAAATGAATCAATTAAGTTTTGAAGTTGAGTAGTAATTGTGACCTCGGGGGAAGTTATCGATTGTCCTAGGGGTAATGGTTTTAGGTCAATATCATCGTTCAGTTGTAGTTTATTTTTTAAGCTGTCTTCTTTTATATTATCGAATGTAATTTGGGTAGCTTTTAATTTTACTTTAGTATCGTCAATATAACCTTTCCAACAATCCTCTATTACTTGATGTGCTGATTCGGAGAGTTTATCTTTTATGAAATTTTTACAAACGTCGGCATTATTTTCATATTTATAGGCTATGTATTTAAACAGGAATGCTGCAAGCGATGCTTGTGCAGATCTTATTTCATTATTTAATTCTTGAATAGCTTGAACAGAGTTTTCCTTTGAAGATGAAAGTATTTTGTTTGCTACAAATATAAATGCTGTAATTATTTCATCCAAAGTTGAATTTTCGATTAGTATTTTTGTAAATTGCTTAATTTTTTCTTGCCCAAGTGGAGTATATGCAGATGCGGAATTAAAAAACATAATTATCTCCTAATTAATTTCCTAATAAAACCATATTATATGAAACAATTCTTAAGGCAATCTTAAATGGAAAAATATACAACTACCTTGTTATCTGCTCAAAATGCGTCTACAATACACTTAACCAATTTCTGCAAATGACAGCGGTTATTGGGAAATTTGTATATATGTTGAGGAAAATATTATGTCATTATCAATAGAAGAAAAAGTAAAAGTTATTAAAGAATATGGCCAGTCGCAAAATGACACTGGTTCTCCTGAGGTACAGATAGCGTTGTTAACAACCGATATTGTTAAACTAACCGAACACTTCAAAACTCACCAGCATGATCACCATTCACGCCGTGGTCTTATTCGTAAGGTTAATTTACGACGTAAACTTTTAGATTATCTTAAAAATAAAGATGTTGAACGTTACCGTAAAATTATTTCGAAATTAAAACTTCGTGGTTAAGCAGGATAATAAAGTGTTACCGATTAAAAAAACATTTCAATATGGTGGATATACTGTTGTTTTAGAAGCTGGTGTTATAGCTAAGCAGACATCAGGTGCCGTGTTAGTCAGTATGGGTGATACAGTAATTTTGGTTACTGTAGTTGGAGTAACTACGGCTGTTGAAGATCGGGACTTTTTCCCTTTGACAGTCAATTATCAAGAACGTTTCTATGCGACTGGTAAAGTTCCTGGTGGATTTATTAAACGTGAAAGTCGTCCAAGTGTTAAAGAAACTCTAACTTCTAGGCTTATCGATCGCCCATTGCGGCCAATGTTTCCAAAAGGGTTCAATAACGAAGTGCAAATTGTTGCGACAGTGATGTCTATGGATCCGGAAATAGATGCAGATATTCCATCTATAATTGGCGCCTCGGCGGCTCTTGCCATCTCAGGCATTCCTTTTAATGGTCCTGTAGCTGCCGCACGTGTTGGTTATAAAGATGGGTCCTATTTGCTAAATCCGAGTGTTAGCCAGTTAAAGGATTCTCAATTAGATTTAGTTGTTGCAGGTACTGAACATGCAGTCTTAATGGTCGAGTCAGAAGCTCATGAATTGTCCGAAGATATTATGTTAAATGCTGTTATGTATGGGCATGAACAGATGCAAGTTGCTATACAAGCGATATCTGAGTTTGCCAAGGAGGCTGGTAGTTCTCACTGGGATTGGCGTCCGTCTGAGACGGATAAGTCTCTGTTAGAGAAAGTTATTGAATCATCACAGAAAGCATTATCTGATGCTTATTTGATTCGTGAAAAACTCGAGCGCCGTACCAAACTCAGTGAAATTAAAGAACAGATAATAGAACAATTTACTACCGAAGAAGAAACAGGGCCTTCTGTTCAAACAATCAAAAATATATTAGAAAACTTGGAAAAAGACATTGTTCGTAAACGCATTATAAATAATGAGCCTCGTATTGATGGGCGTGATACCAAAACGGTACGGCCGATTACTATTAAAGTTGGAATTCTGCCACGTACCCACGGTTCAGCTAATTTCACTCGTGGTGAAACTCAGGCTCTAGTAATTACTACGTTGGGTACCGATCGTGATGCGCAAATTGTCGATGTGCCAGCCGGTGAGTCTCGAGAAAATTTTATGTTACATTACAATTTCCCGCCTTATTGTGTTGGTGAAACAGGAGCTTTGGGGGCTCCTAAACGGCGTGAACTTGGCCATGGGAATTTGGCTAAGCGCGCTTTAGAAACTATGATGCCTGGTCTAAATGGTTTTCCATATGTAATTCGTGTAGTGTCAGAAATTACCGAATCAAACGGATCTAGCTCGATGGCTTCAGTTTGCGGGGCTAGCTTGTCACTTATGGATGCAGGTGTGCCAATTAAGGCACCAGTTGCAGGAATTGCTATGGGCCTGATTAAGGAAGGAGATAAGTATGCAGTACTTTCCGATATTATTGGTGATGAAGATCACTTAGGTGATATGGATTTTAAAGTTGCTGGTACTGCAAATGGAGTAACTGCTTTACAGATGGATATCAAGATCGATGGTATTACTAAAGAAATTATGCATACTGCATTACAGCAGGCAAAAGAAGGGCGTATCCATATTCTTAATATAATGAACGAAACGATATCTACACCTCGAGAGGTGATATCTGATTATGCTCCCCGAATTGTTACTATAAAAATTAATCCAGAAAAAATTCGTGATGTTATTGGGAAGGGTGGTGTGGTTATTCGCGAAATCATTGAAGAAACTGGTGTTGAGATTGATATCAACGATGAAGGATTAGTCAAGATAGCAGGAGTTGATAAAGAAGCAATTCAAGCGGCTTGTAAACGTATCGATGCCATTACTGCCGAAGTTGAAGTTGGTAAAATCTACGAAGGTAAAGTAGTAAAAATTACTGATTTTGGTGCTTTTGTAAATATTCTTCCTGGCCAAGATGGTTTATTGCATATTTCTCAGATAGCCCATGAACGTATTAAAAATGTTAGTGATGTATTAAGTGAAGGCCAGATTGTAAAAGTAAAAGTTATTGAAGTAGATCGCCAAGGTCGAATAAGACTTAGTATGAAAGCGATTGAAGAAGGTAAATAGTGGAAAATTTTACTTTTTATAATTCTGTAAAAATTATTTTTGGTAAAAGCCAAATTGCAAAATTAGCGAACGAAATTCCAAAAAATAATCGAATTCTAATCACTTATGGCAGTGGTAGCATCAAAAAAAATAATGTATACGACCAAGTGAAAAAAGCGTTACAAGGCTATGCAGTTTTTGAATTTGGTGGTATCGAACCGAATCCACGCTATGAAACTTTAATGAAAGCTGTAGAGTTTGTAAGATACAACAACATTGATTTTATTCTTGCAGTAGGTGGTGGTTCTGTTATTGATGGCACTAAGTTTATTGTTGCAGCTGCGAATTTTGATGGTGACCCTTGGGATTTTGTCTTAGATTGGTCATTGATTAAAACTGCGTTACCATTTGGAACAATATTAACTTTACCAGCTGCAGGTTCCGAGATGAATTGTAATGCAGTAATTAGTCGTGGTGAAGATAAACTAGCCTTTAGGAATCCTTTACTTTATCCAAAATTCTCTATCCTTGATCCGGAAACAACATACACATTACCAAATCGTCAAACTAGCAATGGCATTATTGATACTTTTGTCCATGTCATAGAACAGTATCTCACTTATCCTGTTAACTCGCCTCTTCAGGATCGTTGGTCAGAAAGTATATTATTGACTCTCATTGAAGATGGTCCAAAAGCTTTACAAGATCCTCATAACTACGATGTTCGTGCCAATATTATGTGGTGTTCAACTATGGCGTTAAATGGTTTAATCTGTTGTGGTGTTCCAATTGATTGGTCTACTCATAAATTAGGGCATCAGTTAACAGCATTACACGGTTTAGATCATGGCCAAACTTTAGCCGTTTTGCTACCTAGCGTAATGTATGTAAAACGAGACAAGAAACGCGAAAAACTTCTACAATATGCAGAGCGAGTCTGGAATATTAATACCGGTGATGGCGAACAAAAAATTTTACAAGCAATCGAAAAAACTCGAGAATTTTTTGAAACTCTGGGAGTTAAAACTCATTTGAAGGACTATAATATCGGTGAGGAGTTTATTCCTAAAGCATTAGCTCTATTAAAAAAACACGGCTTTACTGCGATGGGTGAACACCAGGATATTACCTTACAGGAAAGCGAAGCAATTTATAGGCATAGTTTGTAAAAATATTTTAAACCTGTATTTTCAATATTTAAGAAAACCTTAAGTTTCATTATGTATCGTTGATTAAATTTCTGTGTTGGTTGTTATAATTCAGTTGTTATAATAATGAGAGGTTAATTATGCTGCGTTTTTTTACAGATCTCATTAATCCAGAACAATCGTTTACAGAACGGTTGTCTACGGCCATCAAAAATATCGGTCCTGAATTTTTTTTAGTTTACTCACCTACTGAAATGCCTGTATCTAAAAATATTCGGATCTTACTTAGTATTATAAATGATGAAGTTGGTTGTTATAAGCTGGGTCTTAATCAAGTTTTTAATCCTATTACAGGTATTGCTAATGATCAGCAATTAAAAATCAAAGCCGTAATGCAATTAATAAATTATGTTGCAACTGAACAAGATCGGGAATATTTAAAAAGTAAAAGCTTTCCTTTACAGGGTTATATAGTCGAAAATAAACAATTTTATAGCCAATATATTAATCCGGTTGTTTTTTATCTCATAAGTAAAAATTCAACATTGTATAAAAGCTCAGAAGCCAAAATGTTATTAAGTTGTTTTCAAGATTTAGATGAAATTAAGTTCGATATCATTAAAAAGTATATTAGGAAATTTTTGCTTATGACAGGTAGTAGATTTATAAGCACTCAGTTGGAACAGATGTTGTTACAGGAAACGCTTACTTGTGTTACTGACCAAGCTAATACAGATCCCTTATTTGCCTCCCGATATAATGCAATATTGTTATATAGGAAGTTTATCGAATTATTGGCATTAGTAGATCAACGATTAGAGAATTTAAGGGAAACCTATTTTTCTATACCGGAATCACAGGAATTGATTACTGCGCTCATGCAAAAGTTTTCTGAACTAATAAAACAACGCAATATTGAGTGTTCATCTGTATATGATTTGAAAGTAGATAGTGAAAAATTGGATCATTTGTGTATGGGTTTTCAATCTTATATTACTAAGGCAACTGAGTTATTTGAAGAAATTAAAGGATATCAATTTTCTAGAGATGAATTGCTACAGAAAATTCAAGTCACGCAAAAATGGTTATTTAATGATTTGCTTCCCGAAGTAAAAGTTGATGCATGTTTGAAGAAGTTAATGGGAGAATCTTCTGATTTAGTTAGTCGAGAGAAATTTTGTGAAAACAAAGCAAGTAGAAATGCTGAAGTAACTCGGAAAAAGATGGAGCAGATAAAAGCGGAGCGTGAGAAATTGCTTGTTGAAAGTACATTACATGGGTGGTATTGGGGATATGCAATGGAACGTATGGGCATTAAGTTATCCGAAGATTTTACATATGAAGTATTGGTGGGGATATATAAGGAAAATGAGTTAATACTGCAAAGATTTGCAGAATTAAAAGATTTTTTTGATAAATTACTTTTGTGTGTAAATCAAAACGTACCGAGTATACAACCTCAGATAAGAAAAACATTATTAGGTTTATTATCTGAAACAATAAGAAATAAAATTATTTCAGTAAGAAGTATCATTGAACCCTTGTTACAAATTTTGGGTAAAGATAAACAATCTGAACATTTGAATTTGTTTATAGGAATTGTGAATCTAGTAATTGAAACAGCTGAAATGTGGTTAGGGAATCTTGAAAGAAAAGATGTATTATCATTATCTAAAGACGATATTTATGATGGTATAAGCTGTGTAAATCGATTGGATAAAGTTAAACATAAACTAACTGAGTTTTTAATAAATTCAAAATTATGGAGTATTTTAGGAAAATTACATGTATTAGAGAATAATTTGGAAAGAAAAAAGACAGAGAAAAGGGATTTACAAATTGAAATAGAAAATGTGTGCAGCAGTAAGATACAGGAATTTATAGAAATTCTAGAGAATTTCATAAAAAGCAAACCACAAGTGATACAACCTACTAATTGTTCCGAAAAAATAGATAGACCAAGGCAAGAGACAATAGATAGAGATAAAGTATGTCTCGCTGGACAAATCACAAAAATACTTGAAAATGTGAAGGCTCAAAATAGACCTTTTATAGATTGGTGTGAAGAAGTTTTGAGACGGTTTGAACGTTTTGAAAAGGTAAATAAAGATTTACAAGCCACAATAGATCCTTGCAAGGAAAGTTGTAAGGATTTTAGAGATAATTTTAAAACTTACTTAAAAAGTATGTCACAAAGATTAGAAGAATTGAATAATGAGATATCGAAATTAGAGGAACAGCAACAAAAAATTCGAAATGAAGTGAGAACGATAATTTCGAACATAGATGAAAAAGCTATATCAATTGATTTTGGGCTTGAAGAGGAGAGAATAAAAAATGATCACAACGCGGTATTTATATCTGAAGTTACAAAATTGCCATATAAACTTGATCAACATATAGCAATGATGGATGAAAAATTGGATCGTTTATTGACGAATGGAGCACCAGAAGTAGGAAAATATATTGAAGATGTTGCGATTTTGAAAGCTTCAAGAGAAAAATGTTATGCTGTTTTAGAGTACGACAATTTATCATCAGGAGTATTAGATTGCCTATGTGATTGGTTACATATGTGTATCGAAGCAGTAACTGCACTGTCTAGAAATATGGTTTCACTTGAGGCCAAGTTATCACCTCAACAAGAGGTGCTTGAAACAAATTTTAGTGTTTAATAAAACCTTAAGTTTTGTTGGGTATAGTTCGGTTTTGTGGTTAGTTTTATGACAATAAGGGTTTGATTATGTTCAAGTGGAAAAAAAGTTCACAAAGTTCACCAAAGCTTGATCCTACTAAAGAAGATGTGTTGCAACAAAGTCTTGGTTCGTTACAAGAAGCTTTGGGGGGAGGTAATCCGATTTATGTGATATTGAAAGAATATGTTGATCAAAAAGCATCACTGGAAGGAAAATGCGCAGCGCTTCATGAAGGGATTAGTGATTTATTATTAAAATCTGAACTAAAGGAGCAGTTAAAACCAGATATGTTTAGAATTGTTCAATCTACAAAGACACAATTGGATAGTTTAAATTTCCAATACACAAAAGATAAAAAACGCGAAAATATTTATTCTGGTTATTTACTACGACAGCAATTAGAACAGTTTTTTAGTCAATCTCCAGATGTACAGGTATTTTCGAGAAATACTCAAATTCTCCTTGCCACACTCCAGAATTTTTTAAAAGAATTTTTAATAAAAGAAGAAAATAATCGGGAGAAAAATGATCAATTGATTAAAAGCATGACGGCATTAATAAATTTTGTAGCTAAAAATAATCGGGAAAAATTGACATCATTCAATTTTCCTAGTTATGCCCAATATAAAAATCCTAATGCGACCACAGTATTGCCTTCATTTCAAGAAATTCTTGCTGAAATAAAGATGAATATAAATGATAGTGATATTGGACAGTTATTTGATCCTGTGAATAAGCTATCAGTTGATGATGACGTTAAATTTCAAATTTTAAGGGGTCTTTTAAGTTGTTTGGAAGATCAACCTTGTGAAGAGACTTATTCGGCATTTATCGATTTATTGTTGGGTAGCGATAATGCTGAAGATGCTATTAGTAAGATAAAGAAAATGAAAGAGGATCTGGAAAACGTAGTGCGAGGATTACATCAACAATTTAATACGATAGTACAGACTATTGATAGTAATTTAAGTGACGTTAAAATGAATCTCGGTGTAGTTTCTGGATATAATAATAAGTTTGAAAAATTAAATGGTAGGTTTGAAACACTTAAGTATGAAAAAGGAGTTATGGATAAAAAGGTAAGTAATGGTACTTCTAAAGAGTCTATGATGCAGTTATCAGAAGAGCAACGTGAGATGAATGATATAGATTTAAAAGCTTTGGAATTGAGTAAAGATGTTGAGACAGTTTTAACTGAAGTACTTGATAAAGTGAAAAAAAGAAATGAGCAATTAAGGGAAATAATGCAAATGGATTTAGATGGAAAGGTAAAGCAATTGAAAGAATTTGATGCTGAATTAGAAAATTTATCACAACAAGCTGATATTGGTGAATTGGGAAAACAAATAGAAGAACTACTTGCAGACACCGTGCATATAAAATATTTAAAATCAGATGAGGAATTACTTAAAATGGGTTGTGATGATGTAAATTCTGATATAAGTTCATTACAAAAATTTAATGCGAATTTTGAAAAAGTAGAACAAAGTATCATAAAGATTAGGGAAGCAATTGAACACAAACAAGAGTTAGAACAAATAATACAACAGACAGAATGTTTGTATGATCAAACTAAATCTCTATTAGAAAAGTTAGAAAAAATTCAACAGGAGTTTGTTATATTTATATGCAGTAAATTGCAGCAGGTTAAAGAAAGATTGGTTGTGTATCAAACAGGTACTACTAAATTAAGGAAACCTGGAGGTGCTGAAGAAAAAGTTGATTGTCTCTCTAATGAAATTTGTAAGATTCATGAACAAAAGATCGGGGCATTAGATCAATCACTCAAAAAAGTAGAAAGTTTGTATGAGACGAGTGGTCAATTATTTGTTTCCATTACAAAGTTTGGTGAAATGATAAATCTTTTAAATAGTAATCATTCTGATTCATCTATAGATGAGAGATTTACAAAATTTTGGTCAATAGAAATTGAGAAGTTGACAAGGATACAAGAGTATTTGCAAATATTAAATATAGATTCGGAGAAACTTAATAGTTTCATATCACAATTATCCGCAGTAGAAAATTGGTTGAATGATAATAAAAGTTTTGTGGATTCAAACGTCGATTCTAATTCAGATGAAATTTACATTAATGCGATCCAAACAGGCAAAGGAGTTACTAATCAAACTAAGGAACATATGAATTCAATGAAAAAATTTTTAAAAGAAGCTATTGAGAGAATTAAACAAAGAATAGACGACATGCAAAGAGAATATGATAGAAGATTAGATGAAATTAATAAAGTGCAATTAGTTCAGCGCGGTACCCATGTCTGCATTAATGATAGAAGTAACCGTTTAAAAAAAATGCTTTGTGCTAAATTTCAAACACTAAAGAAACAAACTGAAGGAAAAGACCCGAGTATCAAGGATGGTCAATTTTTTAATGATATCGCAGAATTATTTACTGAAGAAACTGAGCATTTGTTTGATGAATGGGTAAAGGATATTGATCGCAAGATTAAAGAGTCTAATGGAGCAACCACTTATAATCCAGAGGTTGCTAGTATAGTAAGTAACTTTGTAAATGATAATGCAGAAAATGTTGAGGAATATCGTGATTTGGTGCGTTCCTATGAAGAAACGGAACAACAGCTTAAAGATTTGCTCACTGAATTGTATGTAATTGATGTGCAAAAAGAACAACCTAAAGAAATATTAAGGATCTTGCGAGAGAATCTAAGTGATATAATAGATTTTGATGATTGTGAGCGTTTTTTGCAAGATCATGCGCAAGCATTTATGACAAGCCTTTCAAGGCACAGACCTAATCCACCTCCTGAAGAAGAATGTGATAAGACATCAAAGTGTTCCCTTTTGTAGGGCCCATCTAACATGTTCCCTGACTAAAACTGACGAATGGTTTTCCCGTATCTTCAATGCCTCAATGATCTTCGAGTCTTTTTGCATATTACCTAGCGCGACTGCGATATTCCGTAACCAACATTCGTAACCAATACGACGAATTGCCGAACCTTCAGTATTGCGCAAAAAATCTTGTTCGCTCCAAGAAAATAATTCGATTAAATCAGCATAATTCAAATTGTGTCTCGGTTGGAAATCTTGTTCTATAGTTAATTTTGCAAATCGGTTCCATGGACACACTAATTGGCACTCATCACAGCCATAAATGTGAGTACCGATCAGATGGCGCAAATCTTCAGGAATAGAGCCACGATGTTCGATGGTCAAATATGAAATACAACGTTTAACATCAATTTGACCTGGCGAAACAATTGCTTGCGTAGGACATGCATTCATGCATGCTGTGCATTTTCCACAATGATTTGCATATGGTTCATCGATCGGTAATGGTAAATCGGTAACGATTTCACCCAGAAACATCCAAGAACCATAATGACGATTAATTATTAGGGAATTTTTTCCTTGCCAACCAAGGCCTGCTCTTGCTGCCAAATGTTTTTCTGGAATTCTGTTGCTGTCAACATGGCAACGATAATTAAAATTTCCAATTTTATCATTAATTTTTCGCACCAATTTCCGTAATCGTTTGCGAATCACCTTGTGGTAATCGCGCCCCAATGCGTAACGGGAAATATATCGGGATTTGTCGTTCGGCAAATAATTAATGGCGCAACAAATGACCGCTTTGGCATCGAATGGATATGGGGGCAAATCCCATTGGGGCGATTCGCGAATCGCCCATACGATATCGGTAATTCCAATTAATGTAAATCCCAATTGTGTGCCCCATGATTTAATATCATCGGCAAGGCAATTAAAATCGCAAATTTCATTATTCATTGGTGATGATTATCATATTCCCATTTGATTGGATTATCCATTCGGGGGGCAAACACGGGGGTTTGTGGGCAGACACAGAGGGCAGACACAGGGGTTTGTGGGCAAACACGGGGGTTTGCCCGTACCGGATTGATTGTAGGGGCAGACCCCTGTGTCTGCCCTTACGATTCAAATTAATATGGTTTATAATTAAAAACGAATAGGAAACAAAGATGTTAATGCCAATAAAAAAATTATATCGTACCGCTGAGGTAAGAGAATTAGACAGAATTGCCATTCAAGATTTTGGTATTCCAGGTTATACATTAATGCAGCGAGCAGGGCGAGCGGCATTTTCTGCATTACAAAAGCATTGGCCAAAAGCGAGCAAGATTTTAGTTATATGCGGTTCTGGAAATAATGCAGGTGATGGTTATGAGATCGCGTGCCTTGCTCACCAAAAAGGATTACAGATATCAGTATTGTATATAAGTGAACCTAACCAATTAACTGGTGACGCATCGATAGCATTTAAAAATGCTCAGAAGAATGGTGTAGCGGTAAAACCATTCAATGCTAAACAACAATTACAAGCTGATGTTATTGTTGATGCGTTATTAGGAACCGGATTAAAAGGCGAAGTTCGCAATGACTACAGAGTAGCAATACAAGCGATTAATAACAGTAAAAGCCCTATACTTGCAGTAGATGTACCTTCTGGATTAAATGCTGATACTGGCAATATTTTAGGGGCAGCAATACAAGCTGATTTAACGATAACCTTTGTCGGTTGTAAGCGAGGGTTTTTTACTGGTCAAGCGCCTCAATATTGTGGTGAAGTATTATATGACGATCTTGATGTGCCTAAGGAGGTTTTTGATCGAGTAAAAAGTGATGTAGAAAAATTAGATTTGGATGAATTAAAACAATATTTACCTCCTCGCAGTAAAATTGCCCACAAAGGTGATTTTGGTCATGTGTTGGTTATCGGCGGCGATTATGGAATGGCGGGAGCTGCGCGTATGGCAGGAGAAGCGGCGGCAAGAACCGGCTCAGGTTTGACCACGGTTGCTACTAGGCCAGAACATATTGTAGCGGTGAGCGGCATGTGTCCCGAATTGATGTGTTATGGTGTAGAGACCGCTGAAGACCTAAAGCAATTAATAGAGAAAGCTACTGTATTAGTAATTGGCCCTGGTTTAGGACGATCATCTTGGAGCAAAGATTTATGGCAGGCAGTGTTAAAAACTGATAAACCGAAAGTAATCGATGCTGATGGCCTTAATTTATTAGTAGAAAATCCTACTAAGAGTAAAAACTGGATATTAACTCCGCATCCAGGCGAAGCGGCTCGTCTATTAAGTTGCACATCAACAGATATTCAAAATGATCGTTTTACTGCGATACATAATTTATGCAAAAAATATGCAGGCACTTGTGTATTGAAAGGTCCGGGAACTTTGGTACTTGGCGAAAGCGGTAAAATTTATGTATGTACTGCTGGTAATCCGGGCATGGCAAGTGGCGGTATGGGTGATGTATTGAGCGGTATAATTGGAGGATTGTTAGCGCAGAATTTATCGTTAGAACATGCTGCCAGAATGGGAGTATTGTTGCATTCCAAGTCAGCTGATCTTGCTGCACAAGAGAAGGGTGAACGGGGATTATTAGCTACCGATTTATTACCATATCTACGCAAATTAATTAATACATGATCAGCAAAGTCTATCGTATTAGATCCGAAACCGCAATGATGAATCTCGGCGGCAAATTAAGCAAAATCTGTGGTAGCTCATGTGTTATTTATCTAACTGGTGAATTAGGTGCCGGTAAAACAGTTTTAGTGCGTGGTTTTTTGCGAGCTTTAGGCTATAAAGATGCAATAAAGAGTCCTACTTATACATTGGTCGAATCTTATAAATTAAGCGGTAAACAAATTTATCATTTTGATCTTTATAGAGTTGTTAACTCAAGTGAAGAATTGGAAAATATCGGTATTCGTGATTATTTTTCTCTCCCAGCAATATGCCTAGTTGAATGGCCAGAAAATGGTAAAGGTATGTTACCTAAGGGAGATATAATTTGTACTATAAAAATATTAAACACTGAACGGGATGTTTATATTCAGACTAATTTGTCATTCATTTGAAATGTCTATTTGAAATTTTTAAATAGATTGATATAGTAACTTTATATGATGCGACAGTTTAAAAAGATTATAATTTTATTATCATTAATTTTATTTCTGCCAAATACAACTTTTGCATCTTCGACGAAGATTCTTGGTTTACATATTTCTTCTTTAAAAACTAAAACCCGCCTAATTTACGAATTAAGTTCACCTGTTAAATATCATATTTTTCTTATTCGAAAACCGGATAGGTTAATCACCGATTTATACAATACGAAATTAATCACAAATTTAAATCGTCACTTATTGTCCCGAAGTGTAATCAAAAGTATTCGTAGCAGTAAACGTAAAAATGGAATATTACGTATCGTCTTAGATTTAAAAAAACCGATTAAATACCATAGTTATTTATTAAATTCTAAACATTCTAAACCAAGAAAATTAGTAATAGATCTATGGCCTACTTATTATTCGAAATCTACAAAATCTGTGAAATCAACGCCACCTATAAAATCTGTGGTAACTTTACCTGGCCATGAAAAATTACGTGATGTAATCATTGTAATCGATCCAGGACATGGCGGTAGAGATCCAGGTGCAACAGGTCAATATGGCACTCATGAAAAAGATGTTGTGTTTGCAATCTCTAAAGATCTTCAAACATTACTAAACAGTCAATATGGTTTTAAAGCAGATCTAACTCGAAACGGTGATTATTTTATATCATTACGTAGACGGTTGGCTATCGCCCGTAGTGACCATGGCGATATGTTTATTGCTATTCATGCTGATGCTTATAAGAATCGTTATGCACATGGAGCATCAGTATTTGCTTTATCTCAGAGAGGAGCAACCAGTGAAGCTGCACGTTGGTTAGCGCAAAAAGAAAATGAATCAGAATTGGGGCATGTATTAGCTAATAAAAGTAATATGTTGCGTTCTGTGCTTATTGATTTGGCACAAACAGCATCGATCGGTACAAGTTTAACTATTGGTAATTCAATTGCTCATCAATTAGTTAGAGTTACAAACTTACACCATGGTTTTGTTGAACAAGCTGCATTTGTGGTTTTAAAAGAACCGGATATTCCGTCATTGTTGATCGAAACCGGCTTTATCTCGAATGCACATGAAGAATTAAATCTGCGTAATCCGATATATCAGCATAAAATTGCTCATGCTTTAATGCTTGGTATTGTAGATTATTTTAAACATCATCCGCCATTAAATACTTTTTTAGCCGCAAAACACGATAAAAAATCTTTATATACTGTGCAACGAGGTGATACTTTAACAAAAATTGCTGAGCAAAATGATATATCTGTGCAAAAGTTAAAGTCACTTAATCATCTATCGAAAAATGTTATAAAAGTTGGACAAGTGTTAAAATTGATATGAAGAATTATTAAAGAAATTATTTTATGTACATAAAAATTTTAGAACCACATGTGGCGAATCAAATAGCTGCTGGTGAAGTTGTGGAGCGACCTGCATCAGTTGTTAAGGAATTATTAGAAAATAGTTTAGATGCAGGTGCAAATCAAATAGAGATTGAAATAAGAAAAGGCGGTACACAACTAATTTGTGTTCGGGATAATGGTTGTGGAATTCATAAGGATGATTTAGCTCTTGCCTTAAGTCGGCATGCAACTAGTAAAATTAGTGAAATTGACGATTTAGGGCACATTTCTAGTTTAGGATTTCGTGGTGAGGCTCTAACGAGCATAAATTCTGTGTCTAAATTGACTATTACCTCAAAATTTCAAGATGAGGAACATGGTTGGCAGATTATTAATAATAAATTACAACCTGCGGCTCATCCTCAAGGCACTACTGTTGAGGTACATGATTTATTTTTTAATACTCCAGTAAGACGCAAATTTTTGCGCACTGAAACAACTGAATTTAACCATATCGAAGAAATTATAAGGCGTATAGCCCTGAGCCATTTTAATGTTGCGATATCTCTCAAACACAATGGCCGCGTAATATTAAATCTCGGGTCGGCCATGACACGTGCCCAACAGGAAAAACGTATTGCCGATATATGTGGTTCGGCATTTATGGATAATGTTGTCTATGTGGGAAATGATGTGGGTGATATGGGTGGTTCGCGAATCGCCCCATGTACGGGCAGTTCGCGAACCGCCCCTACGTTATATGGATGGATTGGATTGCCGACGTTTTCTCGTAGCCAAACAGATATGCAATATTTTTACATAAATAATCGAATGGTGCGTGATAAATTATTATCGCATGCTGTACGTCAGGCATATCATGATGTAATTCAATCTGGGCGACATTCGGCATTTATTTTGTATTTACAATTGGATCCATCCATGGTCGATGTAAATGTTCATCCTACAAAAAATGAGGTTAGGTTCAAAGACACCAAATTAATTCATGATTTTGTATTTCACAATATTCATCGCGCGATTGCGGATACGAAACCAAATATCGTATCCGATTTATCATTAAATTACCGTAGGGGCAGTTCGCGAATCGCCCCTACTGCCCCTACGCCATTGGGTAATGCAATTGCACAAATACACTGCATATATATTTTGGCCGAAAATCAAAATGGTTTGGTATTGGTGGATATTCATGCCGCACATGAACGTATTATCTATGAGCAATTGAAAACCATATTTGCCAAAGGAAACATTGTATCCCAGCCATTATTAATACCGATAACCGTTGCTTTGAGCAAAAAAGAGGCGACATACGCTGAAAGGTACCAAGATATTTTTAATCAGTTGGGTATGGAAATTGCAAATTTAAATTCTGAAACGATTATTGTTAGGCAAATTCCGAATCTGTTGAAAGATGCGAATGTAGAACAATTAGTTCGTGATGTGTTAGCGGATTTGATTGAAAATAATCGTAGCACACGTATTCAAGAATACATAAATGAAATTCTGACCACGATGGCGTGTCATGGTTCAGTGCGTGCAAATCGGCAATTATCAGTCTCGGAAATGAACGCATTATTGCGCGAAATAGAAAGTACTGAACGTAGTGGACAATGCGGACATGGGAGACCGACATGGGTGCAATTATCGATAGATCAATTAAATAAAATGTTTCATCGTAAATGAGATTTTCAAATTCAAAAATTATTTGCCTCATGGGTCCTACAGCTAGTGGAAAAACTGATTTAGCTATCGAAATTTGCAAAAATTTTCCATGCGATATCATTAGTGTAGATTTAGGAATGGTGTATCGTGGTATGGATATAGGTACGGCGAAACCAACAGCGAAGCAACAGGCAGTAGCACCACATCGTTTGATTGATATTTGTGATCCTTATGAAACATATTCTGCTGGACAATTTCGTGAAGACGCGTTGCGTGAAATACGAGATATTTTGAGACAGAATAGGATTCCATTATTAGTAGGTGGTACGATGTTATATTTCAAAACTTTGCAACGAGGATTATCAGAATTACCCGCTGCTAATTCGATAGTGAGACAAAAAATTTTAGAGGAAGCCGAACAAATAGGTTGGCAAGCTTTGTATAGAAAATTGGCTAAAATAGATCCTATTACAGCAGGGCGTGTCCATCCGAATGATTTGCAGAGGATACAGCGAGCATTGGAAATTTATGAGATTACTGGTAAAAATATGACAGAATTATTTGCTATTAAGGGAATTAAATCTGTTCCGTATCAAATTTTAAATATCGCTATTGCTCCATTACAACGTTCCATTTTACATAAACGTATTGAGAAACGGTTTGATCAAATGCTTAAAAATGGATTTGTTGAAGAAGTTGAGCAATTATTTAAACGCAGTGATTTACATTGTGATCTTCCATCTATACGTGCTTGTGGATATCGCCAAATATGGCAGTATTTGACAGGAAAATTAACTTATGAAGAAATACGAGAGAAGGTAATAATAGCTACACGACAATTAGCTAAACGACAATTAACATGGTTACGTAATTGGCCTAATTTGTGTTGGTTTGATATCGAGGATGATATATTATCGAAAAAAATTTTACAGCAAGTGGAGCGCCAATTTAATTGAAGATGCAAAGAGGTTTTACTAACCGTGTTGTTTTAGTTCACATAGATTTTTCTAACTATAAAATTTCTAATGAAGATATAGGTGAATTCCACGAGTTAGTTAAAGCGACTGATATTGAGATTGTGTCATTGATAACATTTAGAAGCGAAGCTCCAAGGCCACGATATTTTATTGGCTCAGGTAAAGCTGAAGAAATTCGCATTTTAGTGGAAGTTGAAAAAGCTAATTTGGTGATTTTTAATTGCATACTAACGCCTTCTCAAGAACGCAATTTGGAACGTCTCTTTCAATGTCGAGTGATGGATCGAATCGGTTTAATCTTAGATATTTTTGCTCAGCGAGCAAGGAGTTTTGAAGGGCGTTTACAAGTTGAACTCGCTCAGTTGCAATATTTATCAACTCGTCTAATTCGTGGTTGGAGTCATTTAGAGAGGCAAAAAGGTGGTATCGGCTTACGTGGTCCCGGTGAAACTCAATTAGAGTTAGATCGCAGGTCAATTACTAACCGAATTAAAGTTATAAAAAAGCGTTTACAAAAAGTACGCTTAGGACGTCAGCAAGCAAGACGTGCAAGACAACACAGTGAAATCCCAATTGTATCTTTAGTTGGTTATACTAATGTGGGCAAATCAACTTTATTTAATAAATTAACTGCGGCAGATGTACATATTGCTGATCAATTATTTGCTACATTGGATCCAGTTTTACGTCGTATCGAATTGTCTGAAGTTGGTCCTATAATTCTTGTGGACACTGTTGGGTTTATTCGTCATTTACCAACTGGTTTAATCGAGGCATTTCAGGCCACTTTAGAAGAAACCATGGCAGGAGATTTATTATTGCATGTTGTTGATGCAAGTGATCCACTGCGTCGTGAGAAAATTGCTGCTGTTAATAATGTGTTACAACAGATTAATGCTCAAAAAATTCCCCAATTATTGGTTTACAATAAAATTGATTTAACTAAAGATAATATTTCGAGGATTAATTATGATAATTTTAATAGTAATCCAAAGAGTGTGAAAATTTCAGCAGTTACTGGTGAAGGTTTGGATTTATTATTAGGGGCGTTAAAAATCTTATTATTTGGAGAAATAAAGGAGTATAAGTTCACTTTAAAACCAAGTGATGGCAAATTACGAGCTGCTTTATACAGATTAGGAACCGTATTATCGGAAAAAATCAGCAGAGATGGTAATTGGCAACTAATTGTTCGTTTGAAAAAACAGGATTTTGAGAGATTATTTGCAAACTTTTGATAATTTTGTCCTATAATTAACAATTTATGTATATCCTGTTGACATTAGTATATAAATTATTCAAAATACTCTGCTCGGTTTTTGGAGGGGTTCCCGAGCGGTTAAAGGGATCAGACTGTAAATCTGACGGCTCTGCCTTCGTAGGTTCGAATCCTACCCCCTCCACCAGTTAAAAAGGTGGTGGGTGAATAAGTTGGTCGGCAGTAAAGTGTGGGGAGTGCAGGCGGGTGTAGTTCAATGGTAGAACTCCAGCCTTCCAAGCTGATAACGTGGGTTCGATTCCCATCACCCGCTCCAGTAAAGCGCAGCTTTGCCCACATAGCTCAGTTGGTAGAGCACTTCCTTGGTAAGGAAGAGGTCACCGGTTCAATTCCGGTTGTGGGCTCCAGCGGTATTAATTTTTTATAGGGGGTAGAAATGGCGGAAAAAAAGAAGTTTGAAAGAACTAAACCACACATTAATGTGGGAACAATAGGTCACGTAGATCACGGAAAGACGACATTGACAGCGGCATTAACAAAGGTGTTAGGAGATTATATACCCTTTGAACAGATTGATAATGCACCGGAAGAAAAAGAACGTGGTATAACAATAGCGACGTCCCATGTTGAGTATGAGACTGATAAGCGTCATTATGCTCACGTAGACTGTCCAGGTCATGCAGATTATGTAAAGAATATGATAACAGGTGCAGCGCAAATGGATGGGGCAATATTGGTAGTTTCAGCAGCAGATGGGCCGATGCCGCAAACGCGTGAACATATATTGCTGGCACGCCAAGTAGGAGTACCTGCAATAGTGGTATATCTTAATAAAGCTGATCAGGTTGATGATCCTGAGTTATTAGAACTAGTTGAAATGGAAATTAGAGATTTATTGAATAAATATGAATTTCCAGGAGATGAAACACCAATAATAGTCGGTTCAGCATTAAAAGCATTAGAGGATGATCAAAGTGAAATGGGTATTCCGTCAATTAAGAAATTGGCTGATACCATGGATGAATATCTAAAGGAACCAGAGCGACCGATAGACTTACCGTTTTTAATGCCGATAGAAGATGTGTTTTCAATTTCAGGACGCGGAACGGTAGTAACTGGTCGTGTTGAGAGAGGTATAGTAAAGGTAGGAGATGAGGTAGAGATAATAGGAATCAAGGATACAGCAAAGACCGTCTGTACTGGTGTAGAAATGTTTCGTAAGTTATTAGATGAAGGTCGAGCTGGTGATAATATTGGTGTCTTATTACGAGGAACTAAAAAAGAAGAAGTCGAACGCGGTCAGGTATTAGCTAAACCAGGAACGATAAATCCACATACCAAATTTGATTCAGAAGTTTATGTATTGTCGAAAGAAGAAGGTGGTAGGCACACACCGTTTTTCAAAGGTTACCGACCTCAATTTTACTTCCGTACCACTGACGTAACCGGAGCGATAGAATTGCCATCGGATGTAGAAATGGTAATGCCTGGTGATAATATAAAGATGACAGTGACGTTAATAGTGCCTATCGCAATGGAAGAAGGTGTAAGATTTGCCATTCGAGAAGGCGGACGTACAGTTGGTGCTGGTGTGGTTATTAAAATTATTGAATAATTTTTAGAGGTCAGTAGCTCAATTGGTAGAGCAGCGGTCTCCAAAACCGAAGATTGGGGGTTCGAGTCCCTCCTGACCTGCCAATCGGATTGTGGGCAGACACAGGGGTCTGCTCGATATAGGGCAGACACAGGGGTCTGCCCGTACGATTTGTTGGGGCAGATACGGGGGTCTGCCCTAAATTGGGTTGAAGAAAAAATGAATACAAAAGCAAGAGAGCAAGATTCTAAATCAAAAAAAGAGGTTGTATTGTGGATATTAATTATTGTTTTAGTCTCTGTTGCTCTTGCTATTGATTATCATTTTAGCGAAGTAGCATGGTCATTACGTCTTGCTGGCTGGATAGTTTTGTCATGTTTGCTTATTTTTCTTGTGTTGATAACGAAGAAGGGTAAGCAGATGTGGAAGTTTGCCAAACAGGCTCGTATCGAAATGCGAAAAGTAGTTTGGCCGAATAGACAGGATACGATACGTGCCACAACGATCGTAGCATTATTAGTTTTGGGAACAGCTTTAATTTTGTGGGGGATAGATTCGATTTTATTGTGGCTTATTGGATTGTTAACTGAGTGAAAGGATAGATTATTGTGGCTATATCTAAGAAGCAATGGTACATAGTGCATGCCTATTCTGGAAAAGAAGTTCAAGTGATGCGTGCGATTAAAGAGCATATCAAGTTGAAGGGTATGCAAGATAAATTTGGTGAGGTAGTAGTTCCGACAGAAGAAGTTGTGGAAATGAAAAGCGGTAAGAAACGCAGGAGTGAACGCAAATTTTTCCCCGGTTATGTGCTGGTAGAAATGGAAATGGATGATGATACGTGGCACCTGATTAGACATGTACCTGGTGTTTTAGGTTTTATTGGTGGTACCAGTGATAAACCAACTCCACTTAGTGAGGAAGAAGTTGATAATATATTGCAAAGGGTTCGTGAAGGAGTGGAAAAACCTAAACCTAAAGTTTTATTTGAACCGGGTGAGGTAGTACGAATTATCGAGGGCCCATTTGTTGATTTTGACGGCGTGGTCGAAGATGTAAATTATGAGAAAAGTAGATTAAAAGTTTCAGTTTCAATTTTTGGCCGTTCCACACCTGTGGAATTGGAATTTGAACAAGTACAGAAGAGTTAGGGAAAATAACTATGGCAAAAAAAATCTCTGCTTATATTAAATTGCAAATTAAGGCTAATGAAGCAAATCCCAGTCCTCCAGTGGGTCCTGCTTTAGGACAACATGGAGTTAATATTATGGAATTTTGTAAAGCGTTCAATGCACAAACCCAAAATATGGAAAAAGGCTTGATAATACCAGTAATTATTACGGTTTATGCTGATCGCAGTTTTACTTTTATTAAAAAAACTCCACCGGCATCTGTACTATTAAAAAGAGCAGCTGGTTTAGAGAAAGGTAGTGGTACACCTAATACTAAAAAGATCGGAAAAATTACTTATGATAAGCTTGAGGAAATTGCTAAACTTAAAATGCCAGATTTAAATGCAGCAAGTCTTGATGCAGCTATACGTATTATTGCAGGCAGTGCGCGGAGTATGGGCCTCGAAGTTGAGGAAAGAAGGAGTGCCTAAGCTTTCTAAACGCCGTAAAGCGATTATGGAAAATATTGAGCCTGGAAAGGTATATCCTATAAAAGAGGCCATTGCATTATTGAAAAAGTGTGCTACAGTAAAATTTACTGAAAGTGTGGATGTTAGTATTAATTTGGGAATTGACCCTCGTAAATCTGAGCAAGCAGTACGAGGAAGTGTTGTGTTACCACATGGTATTGGTAAGAAAGTAAGAGTTGCAGTGTTTGCACAAGGCGAACAGGCTGAAACGGCTAAAGAAGCAGGAGCTGATAAAATTGGTTTTGATGATTTGGCTGAAGACATCAAAGCCGGTAATTTGAATTTTGATGTAGTTATCGCTACCCCTGATGCTATGCGAATTGTAGGTCAATTGGGACAGATTTTGGGCCCGAAAGGTTTGATGCCAAATCCAAAAATAGGAACTGTTTCAGACGATGTTGCTAATGCTGTAAGAAATGCAAAAACTGGACAAGTACGTTATCGTGTAGATAAAAGTGCTATTATTCATTGTACTATTGGTAAAATAAATTTTACAGCAGAAAATTTAAAGGAGAATTTGGAGGCGTTAATTGCTGATATTAATAAGGCAAAACCTCCCGGCGCAAAAGGCGTTTACCTAAAGAGGGTAACTTTGTCTACTACTATGGGACCGGGCTTAATGGTGGATTTGGCAACATTAAGTTCATGATTGGAGCGAAAAGTGGCATTGAAGTTGAAAGAAAAACAGGATATTGTCACGCATGTTGCGGAAATGGCTAAAAATGCGGTATCTGTAATCGCTGCTGATTATCGTGGATTGACAGTTGCTGAGATGACTAATTTACGTGCGAAAGCGCGAAAATCTGGTGTTTATTTACGTGTTGTCCGCAATACTTTAGCATGCCGTGCGTTTGAAAATACCGGTTTTTCTTGTTTGCAAGATATTTTAAAAGGACCAGTATGTCTAGTATTTTCAATGGATGAACCAAGTAGTGCAGCTCAATTGCTGAGTGAATTTGCAAAGGAGCATGAGAACTTAAAAGTCAAAGCTTTGTCAATTGCAGGTCAGTTATTAGAACCGGAACAGCTTGTGATGATAGCGAAATTGCCTAATTATGGGCAAGCTATTGCTATGTTAATGGGAGTTCTACAATCAGCAATTGGTAAGCTTGTTAATACGTTAGTTGAGCCTTATGCGAAACTGACTCGAACGATTGCTGCAATAGGGCAGACACAGGGGTCTGTAGGGCAGACACAGGGGTCTGTAGGGCAGACACAGGGATCTGCCCGTACGGATTGATTGATTGTGGGGCAGACACAGGGGTCTGTAGGGCAGACACAGGGGTCTGCCCGTACGAAAATGATTGTAGAGGCAGATCCCCGTGTCTGCCCAATTATAGAGGCAGATCCCCGTGTCTGCCCAATTATAATTGGTATAATTTGGAGAAATATTTATGGCTGTTAGTAAAGAAGAAATTTTAGAAGCTATTTCTAATATGAGTGTGATCGATGTTGTAGATCTCGTAAAAAAAATGGAAGAGAAATTTGGAGTTTCTGCGGCTACTCCAGTAGCAGCCGTACCTGGGGCTGTACCTGAAACAGCAGCGCCGCCGGCTGAGGAAAAAAGTGAGTTTAATGTGATTATGACCAGTTTTGGTGATAAGAAGATAGAGGTAATTAAAGTAATTCGTACCATTACAGGATTGGCTTTGAAAGAAGCTAAAGATATGGTTGAGGGAGTCCCTTCTACTGTGAAAGAAGCAGTTACTAAAGAAGATGCTGAGAGTATAAAGAAACGATTAGAAGAAGTTGGTGCTAGCGTCGAAGTTAAATAACTAAATTGTGCAGAGAAAAAATACATTTTCTTTACTTAATCATGATAATTATACGTGAGAGATACTGATGCCTGTAAAAAAATCTGTTACCAAACAAAAAACAAAACACGAGTTTTCTTACACTGAAAAAAAGAGAATTCGAAAAAACTTTGGTAGACTTCCCGTGACCATGGAAGTTCCTAATTTATTAGCGGTTCAATTGGATTCTTACCATAAATTCTTGCAAATGGATATGTTACCTGAAGAAAGGATAGATGCTGGATTACATGCTGTTTTTAAGTCAATGTTCCCAATTACCAGTTTTTCCGGGCACGCTCGGTTAGATTATGTTAGTTATAATTTAGGTGAACCAGCTTTTGGTGTCAATGAGTGCAGATTACGTGGTTTGACTTATGGCGCCACATTACGTGTCAAGTTTCGTTTAATTGTTTCTGAAAAAGCAAGTTCAGCAGAAAGTGCAGCTGTGAAAGATATAAGAGAACAAGAAGTATTTGTCTGTGAATTACCATTTATGACTGATACCGGTAGTTTTGTAGTCAATGGTACTGAACGGGTTGTGGTTTCACAATTACATCGTTCGCCAGGTATATTTTTTGATCATGATAAGGGTAAAACTCATAATTCTGGTAAATTGTTGTATTCGGCAAGAGTGATTCCTTATCGTGGATCATGGTTAGATTTTGAGTTTGATCCTAAAGATTGTTTATTTGCTCGTATTGATCGACGACGTAAGATACCTATAACGATTTTACTACGTGCTATGGGTTGTAATAATGAAGAAATTTTGGATTTGTTTTTTGAGACTGATACTTTTCATTTGGAAAAAGATGCAATTATTTTAGATCTGAATCCAGAACGTTTAAGAGGTGAACTAGCTATTATCGATATTAAAGATAAATCAGGTAATGTGCTAGTTGAACAAGGTCATCGTATCTCACATCTTCATGTTCGTAAAATAGCAAAGGCAGGTATAAAAAAGCTTAAAGTGCCTAAAGAGTACCTTTTTAATAAGGTCATCGCGAAACCTATTATGGATAAAGAAACAGTAATAGTCGCAGCTAACACGCAGATTAATGAGGAAGTATTAGAAAAATTGATAAGAGCAGGAATAGAAAATTTTACTACATTATATGTGAATGAACTTGATAAAGGTCTTTATATTTCAGATACATTACGTATCGATCCGACTTCTAATCAATTAGAAGCATTAGTGGAAATTTATCGTATGATGCGTCCTGGAGAACCCCCGACTCGGGAAGCAGCAGAGAATTTGTTCCATAATTTATTTTTTTCCTCTGATCGTTATGATTTGTCAGCAGTTGGTCGAATGAAATTTAATCGCCGCCTTGGTTATGAAGATCTTACTGGTCCTGGCGTTTTGACCAAAGAAGATATCATCAAAGCTATTCAAATGTTAATAGATATTCGCGATGGTAGAGGTGAAGTAGATGATATTGATCATTTAGGAAATCGACGGGTACGTACCATTGGAGAAATGATAGAAAATCAGTTTAGAGTTGGTTTGGTTAGAGTTGAACGCTCTATTAAAGATCGTTTAAGTTTGGCTGAATCGGAAAAGAGTTTAATGCCACAGGATTTAATCAACGCAAAGCCGATTGCTGCAGCTATTAAAGAATTTTTTGGTTCTAGTCCCTTGTCTCAATTTATGGATCAGAATAATCCCTTATCTGAGATTACTCACAAACGTCGTGTTTCTGCGTTGGGGCCAGGAGGGTTAACACGCGAACGAGCCGGCTTTGAAGTCCGTGATGTACACCCTACTCATTATGGACGCTTATGTCCTATTGAAACTCCTGAAGGGCCGAATATTGGTCTAATTAATTCATTAGCTGTTTATTCCAGAGTCAATGAATATGGTTTCTTAGAAAGTCCTTATCAAAAGGTAATTGACGGGAAAGTAACTGACGAAATTGAGTATTTATCTGCTATTGAGGAAGGAAATTTTTATATAGCTCAGGCAAATACGACTGTGAGTGCAACAGGGACTTTATTAGATGAATTAATCCCTTGCCGTTATAGGGGAGAAACAATTTTAACAACACCTAATAATGTGAATTATATGGATGTATCACCTCAGCAAATTGTATCAGTAGCAGCATCACTTATACCATTTCTGGAGCACGATGATACTAGTCGAGCTTTAATGGGATCGAATATGCAACGTCAGGCTGTGCCTTTAATAAAAGCGGAAAAGCCATTAGTCGGTACTGGTTTGGAGTCGAAAGTAGCAATGGATTCTGGTGTAACAGTGATAGCTCGTCGGGGTGGTTTGGTTGATTCGGTTGATGCCGCACGAATAGTGGTACGAGTCAATGAAAAAGAGATAAAAAGTACAAATGATACTGGTGTTGATATATATAGTCTTATCAAATATACACGTACCAATCAGAGTACTTGCATTAATCAGAGGCCCATAGTTGCAATTGGTGATAAGATTAAGAAAGGAGATATATTAGCAGACGGTTCTGCTACAGACTTAGGTGATCTCGCATTAGGTCGAAATCTAATGGTTGCTTTTATGCCTTGGAATGGTTATAACTTTGAGGACTCAATTCTTATTTCTGAACGTTTAGTTGAAGATGATAGTTTTACTTCGATTCATATTCAGGAATTAACTTGTACTGCAAGGGACACAAAGCTAGGTTCTGAAGAAATTACTGCAGATATTCCTAATGTTGGAGAGGCAGCACTGAGAAAGCTTGATGAATCTGGAATTGTGTATATCGGTGCAGAGGTTACTACCGGTGATATTTTAGTAGGTAAGGTAACTCCTAAAGGAGAGACACAATTAAGTTCTGAAGAGAAATTGTTACGGGCTATATTCGGTGAAAAAGCTTCTGATGTAAAGGATAGTTCTTTACGAGTACCGTCTGGTACAGACGGAACTGTGATTGACATACAAATTTTTACTCGTGAGGAAGTTGCAAAAGATAAACGTACTCAAGAAATAGAGCAAGCCCAACTTGATAAGGTGAAGAAGAATTTGGCAGATGAATTGCGGATTCAAGAAGATTCTATATATCAGCGGGTAGAAAAACTGTTACTCAATTCTGCAGCTCTAAGCGGACCAAAGAAATTGGAGAAGGGAATAATCACCAAAGCTTATCTTGCTGAATTGCCTAAACAGAAGTGGTTTTCAATTAAATTAAAAGACAGCGGAGACCAACATAACTTGGATGAAGCAGCAGCACGGGTAAATTTATTACGTAAAGAATATGACAGAAAATTAGTTTTAGAACGTAAGAAAATTGCCCAGGGTGATGATTTAGCTCCGGGTATTATTAAAGTCATTAAAGTTTATCTTGCTGTTAAAAGGCGCATTCAGCCTGGTGATAAAATGGCTGGGCGGCACGGTAATAAAGGTGTAGTTTCAATGATCGCTCCAATTGAAGATATGCCGTACTTGGAAGATGGTACTCCTATTGATATCGTTTTAAATCCATTAGGAGTTCCCTCACGTATGAACATTGGACAAGTATTGGAGACTCATTTGGGATGGGCTATAAAAGGCGTGGGTAATAAGATTGGCCAATTGTTAGATGAAAATTATAATGTTGTTAAAATGCGTCAATTACTAACTAAGATTTATAATATTGGGAAGGGTCGCAAAGTTGATTTAAGTTTCTTGACTGATTCTGAGTTGGTTACTTTGGCAAAAAATCTACGTGATGGTTTACCTATTGCTACTCCAGTATTTGATGGAATTACTGAAGATGAGGTTAAGGAAATGTTACGGTTTGTTGATCTTCACGAGTCTGGTAAAACTCATTTATATGATGGGCGAACTGGAGAATGTTTCGATCAATCTGTAACAGTAGGTTATATGTATATGCTTAAGCTTAACCACTTGGTTGATGACAAAATGCATGCTCGTTCTACCGGGTCATATAGTTTGGTTACTCAACAGCCTTTAGGAGGTAAAGCCCAATTTGGAGGTCAACGTTTTGGCGAAATGGAAGTATGGGCACTCGAAGCTTATGGGGCATCTTACACATTGCAAGAGATGCTCACAGTGAAATCTGACGATGTTAGCGGTCGGACTAGAGTCTATAAGAATATCGTGGATGGTAATTATAAGGTTGATGCCGGCATGCCTGAGTCATTTAATGTATTAATGAAAGAAATTCGTTCACTAGGTATTAATTTTGAACTCGAAAGCAAATGATGTTTCCTTTTATATGTCATTCCAGCGAAAGCGGGAATCAATGGATTCCGTGTCAAGCACGGAATGACGGTTTACTTATGATGATTTTTTTGGAGAAAATATTTTGAGTCAAAGAGTTTTAGATAGTTTTAGAAGATTTTTACAAAAAACTCCGAGTGAAGAGTTCGATGCAATTCGTGCTGGGTTAGCTTCGCCGGATGATATACGATCTTGGTCTTATGGTGAAGTCAAAAAGCCCGAAACTATTAATTATCGAACTTTTAAACCGGAACGTGATGGTTTGTTTTGCGCGAAAATTTTTGGACCTGTTAAAGATTATGAATGTTTGTGCGGTAAATATAAACGCTTAAAACATCGCGGTCGAATTTGTGAAAAGTGTGGTGTTGAGGTTACACTCTCTAAAGTTCGTCGCGAACGTATGGGACATATCGAATTAGCCTGCCCGGTAGCTCATATTTGGTACTTAAAGTCTTTACCATCACGTATCGGTTTGTTGCTCGATATGACTCTACGCGATATTGAAAGAGTTCTTTATTTTGAGGCTTTTATGGTGGTTAATCCTGGAATGACTCCATTAAAACAAGGACAGTTATTATCTGACGAGGGTTATCTAGATGCAGTTGAGGAATATGGCAATGACTTCGAAGCAATGATGGGTGCTGAAGCCATTCAACGAATGTTGCAACAGATCGATTTGCCTGATGAAATTGGTAAATTACGTGCTGAACTTGTAGAGACTAGTTCAGAAACGAAATATAAAAAGCTGACTAAACGTCTTAAGTTATTGGAAACTTTTTTAGAATCCGGTAATAAGCCTGAGTGGATGATTTTAACCGTGTTACCGGTATTGCCTCCAGATTTGCGTCCTTTGGTACCCTTAGATGGTGGTCGTTTTGCAGCCTCTGATTTAAATGATCTATATCGCCGAGTTATTAATCGTAATAACCGTTTACAGCGTCTTTTAGATTTATATGCACCGGATATTATTGTGCGCAATGAAAAGAGAATGCTACAAGAAGCGGTTGACGCTTTGCTTGATAATGGTCGTCGAGGTCGCGTTGTTACCGGTGCTAACAAACGACCTTTAAAATCCCTTTCTGATATGATTAAAGGTAAGCAAGGGAGATTTCGTCAAAATTTGTTAGGTAAACGAGTGGATTATTCCGGTCGGTCAGTAATTGTTGTAGGTCCGACTCTTAAGTTGCATCAGTGTGGTTTACCGAAAAAAATGGCGTTAGAATTATTTAAGCCTTTTATTTTCGGTAAACTCCAAATGCAAGGTTTAGCAACAACTATTAAGGCCGCTAAAAGAATGGTTGAAGATGAAGTACCGGAAGTTTGGGACGTTTTGGAAGAAGTTATTCGTGAACATCCTGTATTGTTAAATAGGGCACCTACATTGCATAGGTTAGGTATTCAAGCTTTTGAACCGATTTTGGTCGAAGGTAAGGCTATTCAATTACATCCTTTAGTTTGTACTGCTTACAATGCCGATTTTGACGGTGATCAAATGGCAGTTCACGTACCATTAACACTTGAGGCTCAATTAGAATCCCGAGTGTTGATGATGGCTTCCAATAATATTTTATCGCCAGCAAATGGTGATCCCATTATAGGTCCGACTCAAGAGGTGGTATTGGGTTTATATTATATGACTAGGGAAAAAATTAACGCTAGAGGGGAAGGATCTGTATTTGTTGATGTTAATGAGGTCAAACGTGCTTATGAGACTGGTAATGTAGATTTGCAGGCCAAAATAAAAGTGCGTATAGAAGAAAATGGCGATTTACATTTAGTTGAAACTACTGTTGGCCGTGCATTACTTTGGGAGATAGTACCGAAAGGTTTATCGTTTAGTCTCATTAATCGAGTTATGAATAAAAAAACGGTTAATGTTTTGTTAAGCACTTGTTATCATCAGTTAGGTACAAAAACCAGTGTTATTTTCGCAGATCAGTTGATGTATACTGGATATAAATTTGCAACTAAAGCTTCAATTTCTATTTGTGTAAATGATTTAGCTGTACCGGACAATAAGGAAGATATAATTGCTAACGCTGAAGCTGAAGTATTGGAAATTGAAAAACAATATAGTTCTGGATTTGTTACTAAAGGCGAACGTTATAATAAAGTTATAGATATTTGGTCGCATACTAATGATCAGATTGCCAATGTTATGATGGCAAAGTTATCCGCTGAATTAGTTAAAAATGTTAAAGGAGAAACAGTCAAGCAAACATCTTTCAACTCAATCTATATGATGGCAGATTCAGGAGCACGTGGTTCCGCTGCCCAAATGCGGCAACTGGCTGGTATGCGCGGATTAATGGCAAAGCCGGATGGTACCATAATTGAAACTCCGATTACTGCTAACTTTCGTGAAGGGTTAAGTGTGTTACAGTACTTTATTTCGACCCATGGTGCTCGTAAAGGTTTAGCTGATACTGCTTTGAAAACCGCAAATTCTGGTTACTTAACTCGGCGTTTGGTTGATGTGGCACAAGATGTTGTTGTTAGAGAACAGGATTGTGGTACAAATCGATGTATTACTATGAGGTCAATCATCGAAGGGGGTGATATAGTTGAACCACTACGTGAACGGGTGATTGGTCGTATTGTTGGCGATGATGTTATTGATCCGATTTCTGGAAATACGATAATTACTGCTGGTACCTTTTTAGATGAGAACTCTGTAAACTTGTTAGAAAAATATAGTATAGATGAGATCAAAGTTCGTTCCCCGGTTACTTGCGAAACTAAATACGGAATATGTGCTATGTGCTATGGAAGAGATTTAGCACGAGGCCACATAGTTAATATGGGGGAAGCAGTTGGTATCATGGCTGCACAGTCTATAGGGGAACCTGGTACACAATTAACGATGCGTACTTTCCATATTGGTGGTGCGGCTTCTCGTGCTATTGTGGTTAATAAAATTCAGGTTAAGTCAGACGGTTTAATTAGATTTAGGAATATGAAAACTGTTAAACGTGCAGGTGGTAAATTAATTACTGTTTCACGTTCCGGAGGTTTAGGTGTCGTTGATGCTAATGGCCGTGAACGTGAATATTATAAAGTTCCTTATGGCGCTGTGTTGTCTGTGGTTGATGGAGCGAAAGTTAAAGCAGGTACCATTGTTGCTGAATGGGATCCTCATACTCACCCGATTATTACTGAAGTAGCTGGAACAGTTAAGTTCGTTGACATGGTAGAAGGAGTAACTGCAAAGCTGCAGACTGATGAGATAACAGGTCTTAGCACCACAGTAGTTACTGCTGCCACACAGCGTGGGCCTCATAAAAAAGAACTTCGCCCGATGATTAAATTGGTTGATAAAAAAGGCAAAGACCTTTGTTTAGCTGGTACTAATATTCCAGCTCATTATTTCTTGCCTAGTGGTGTTATTTTGAATATCGAAGATAACTCACAGGTGAAAGCGGGTGATATATTAGCTCGTATTCCTCAAGAAGTGAGTAAAACGCGCGACATTACCGGGGGCCTACCGCGTGTTGCTGATTTATTTGAAGCACGTAGGCCAAAAGAACCCGCAATACTTGCTGAAATCGCTGGAATAGTGAGTTTTGGTAAAGAAACAAAAGGAAAGCGTCGTTTAGTAATCTCGGGAACTAATAAAGAAATTTTTGAAGTATTAATTCCCAAGTGGCGACATGTTGGAGTTTTTGAAGGTGAAAATGTTGCTAAAGGTGAAGTAATTTCAGATGGGGCATTAGACCCATATGATATATTGCGTTTGTTAGGTGTAGATGCTTTAACGGATTATATAATTAATGAAGTGCAAGAAGTTTACCGTTTACAAGGAGTTAAAATCAATGATAAACATATTGAGGTAATTTTACGTCAGATGCTGCGTAAGGTTGATATAATTGATCCAGGCGATAGTAAATTTATTAAAGGGGAGCATGTTGATAAAATACAAGTCCTCGAAGAGAATGAGCGTATTACTGAGGCAAAGGGTAAACCTGCAACTTACGAAACTGTTTTATTAGGGATTACCAAAGCTTCTTTGGCTACGGAATCTTTTATCTCTGCTGCTTCATTTCAAGAAACTACCAGAGTGTTGACTGAAGCGTCTGTAGTTGGCAAGTGGGATTATTTTCGAGGATTGAAAGAGAATATAATGGTAGGACGTTTAATTCCTGCTGGAACGGGTTTTGCTTATCATGCTCAAAGACAAGCAAAGCATGTGGAGAGCGAAGTAATGGCTAGTAAAGAAGTTGAACAAGCATTAGGAGAAGCTTTGAAAGAAAAGGAATCGTAAATATTATAATTTTAGAACTTTACATTATTCTCGTCGTTTCTGGTAACATTCAATAAATTTTTCTATGCTTCTATCATATGTTTTCTCAACGTCATCTGGAAAGAAACATGCGGGCAATTCACCATTTTGTCGGTGATGTCGGATACATTCACAACAGATTCCTTTACGAGAACATGGGTAAGTACAATTACAACTTGCTTGATTATTTGCTTTTTTACATTCCATAATTTTACTCCACAACAAATATTATGCTTTTATAATAGTTAAAACAACTTTTCTATTTATAGATGTATTTCCATGCCGTCGAATGCAATTTGTGCATTTACTCCTTGTTTGCGAGCAATATCATTGATTGTACTTCTTAAAGTTCTTTCATCACCTTCAACAATTTCTGATCCGCAATGAGAAAAGATAGCATTAGTTACACCTTCTTTTTGACACCAACCTAACTGAGTAGAAATCGCAGCGTGGCCAACTTTGATTAGAGTTTCTCCTATTACTCTTACCAAAGATCGTTTTATAGATGATCCATCACCAATATATAACTGAATATTTGATAGTGCTTGTTTGCGATCGATAATGGAAAGAACGTCGGGTACATAAAAAATCACTTTTTTGCCAGCAATAATTCTATAACCTACAGCAGGACAACGTTTTGAATGCGATACCGGAAAAGCTTCAAATGATATATTACAAATTTTAAAAATTTTTCTCGCTCTAACTGTATGTTTATTTTCAATTGGATAATCTTTTATCTCATCCCATGATTCTAAAGTGGCATATACAGGACAGGGAGCGCCTTCTTTTAAACCCCAAGCGTGATCGGGATGAGCATGAGTGAGTATAATTGCGTTGGGATTTAACTTATGTATTTTGTGTAACCAATCTTCACCGCAATCGATTATAATGGATTTGTTTTGATATTCTATCATTAGTGAACTATGCATACGATGGCGCTGAGTTTTACTTTTGATATATCCTCGAGTTCCTAGAAATTTTAATTTCATAAAGAATAAATATTACATATGTTAATGTGCTAGATGAGATTTGTTTTTCATATCTCGTGACGAGTTTATAGCAGTATAGTAAATAATTCAATTTTTACATTTCTTGACTAAACTAGTAACAATATGTTTAATTATATTCAATGGCCAGATAGCTCAGTCGGTAGAGCAGAGGACTGAAAATCCTCGTGTCGGCAGTTCGATTCTGCCTCTGGCCACCAGTAGGGTGGATGTAGCTGTAAATATTAGTCACTGTTCTATTCCATTAATAAATCTTCAATTAAGTTAATCATCAATTCTTTGTTTTTGGGTTCGCTCTCTGCAATCAACAGGGCAAGTGCTACTAATGCATTATCATTAATGACTGCTTCGCCATTTTTTTTGTATAGACTCTTATTTTGATCAAGATAATGGATAAACAGCAGTGATCCAATACGTTTATTACCATCAGTAAACGGATGGTCTTTGATAATAAAATAGAGTAAATGAGCAGCTTTTTTTTCCAGTGTTGGATAGAGCTCTTTTCCACCAAAACTTTGCTCTAAATTGCCTAAAATGGCTTGTAATCCATGTTGTGTTTCATGACCAAAGATATTACTTGCCTCGCCTTTGGCAATTAACGCAGTTTTTAATTTTGTAATTACATCTTTTGCATAAGGATATAAAAGCATAAATTTTGATGGTTGTCCTTTAACTACAGGTAAATCCTTATCATCATAGCCTTTTAGTAGTAGCCAAGATTTTGCATATTTTGCAATTACTTCTAATAATCCTTGCGCTTCTTCATTGCTTAACTGGCGATGGCTACTAGGCTGTTTTATAAATTGCAAGGCGTTTTCTAATTCTTTTGCTCCTGTTTCAGCGAGCCGCTTTTGGTTTATGGTGTAGCCTTTTAGTAAATGCTCTTTTAGAGTGCGTGTTGCCCATATGCGAAATTGTGTGCCTCGTTTGGCGTTTATTCGATAGCCTACCGCAATAATCATATCCAAATTATAAAGTACTTGCTCCCTTTTGACATCGCGTCCACCTTCATTTTGAACTATCAAGAATTCCTTGATAGTTGATTCTTTGCTTAATTCGTCTGCATCAAAAATGTTATTGATGTGCAAGCTAATATTTTGCCTGGTGGTTTGAAACAAATCAGCCATTTGTTTTTGAGTTAACCAAACGGTCTCGTCAGTTAATGTAACATCGACTTCAAACAAGCCATCAATAGTTTGGTAAATTACAATTTGACCTTTATTTTGCATTTTATTAAATTCTCCTGTGTCGTATGTATGTCGTAGTATTATTTAAAAATCATTCAAAGACACTAAAACTTATTGTATGGTAAAAAACCGCTAAAGCAAGGGGAAATTTGAATCTTCGTGTCGGCAGTTCGATTCTGCCTCTGGCCACCATGCTTCGCTCGGCGGACATCCTGTCCTTGAGCTACGCATGGCAAGCCATAATTTTTATTCAAAATTTCTCTTTGTTTTGTGTGATTTTGTGCTAATTATTTTTTAGATTAACCAAAAAAAATTTGCATAAATAAAAATTTTGTTCTATTATGGGTATATGCCCATGTGAAGAGGAATTATTAATATGTCGCCGTTTGCTAGAAAACAAAGATATTGTCGACCATTTACTGGGGTGACTTATTTTAAACCCAGAGGTATTCCATTGTCGTCTTTGGAAATCAATGTATTGAATTTAGACGAATTGGAAGCTATACATCTTTGCGATTATGAAGATTTAGATCAAGCGGAAGCTGCTAAAAAGATGAAGATATCGACGAGTACGTTACAACGTTTACTTTATTCGGGACGTAGAAAAGTTATCGATGCTCTATATTGTTCTAAAGCTATCGAAATAATTAAGCATGAGCAGATCTTAGAAAGGCAAATTAAAATTTGCAGGTATGGTTATAGAAAACGTAACCAATGTTTAAAGAAATAAAATAGGTAAAAGTAATGAAAATAGCGATTTCTGATGCTGGTGACGGTTTTGTTGCCCAGCATTTTGGCCATTGTCCGTTGTTTACGGTTATCGAAGTTGATAAAAATAAACTTCTCAGTAAGGAAGTTATTAAAAATCCAGGCCATCAGCCAGGATTTTTGCCCAGATTTTTACATGAAAAAGGAGTGAATAAGATTGTTGCTGGTGGAATGGGCCAGCGAGCGATTAATATATTTGAAGAATTTAATATTAAAGTTGTAATTGGAGTAACTGGTAGTATTGATGATGTCATAGAGAAGATTTTACAGGGCACTCTGGGTGAGGGTGAAAATTTGTGTGATCATTAAATTATAGGGGGTGAAATTATGAAAATTTGTGTAACTTCACAAGCAAGCAATTTGGATTCATTAGTGGATCCACGTTTTGGTAGATGTGCTTATTTCATCATTTATGATACCGAAACAGATAAATTTGAAGCTGTTGAGAATCCTCATGTCGGTGAGGGCGGTGGAGTAGGAATTAGAGCTGCTGAATTAGTTGCAAGTAAGGGTGCTAAAGTTGTACTGACAGGTAATATAGGTCCCAATGCTACGCAAACGTTACAAACAGCTAACATCGATATTGTGAGCGGTATTACTGGAAATGTTAAAGAAGCGATTGAAAACTATAAGAAGGGTGGAGCTAAGGGTGGCGTCGAATCTAAGCCTGCTGCGGCAAAGCAGGAAGCTACACCTCAAGTGTCGAGTATGGGTAGAGGTTTAGGTGCAGGCAGAGGAAGAGGCGGAGGTCGAGGCATGGGCCGTGGAGGGTTCGGGGCTGGTCCTGGCGGATTCTGCGTTTGCCCACGATGTGGTGAAAAAGTTGTTCACCAGCCTGGCATAGCTTGCCGAGCAATGTACTGCCCAAAATGCAATACTAGAATGGTAAGAGAATAAAGTTGATTATCTCAATTGCTAGCGGTAAAGGAGGAACCGGCAAAACTACAGTAGCAGTAAATCTAGCTTTAGCAATTGAAAATGGTATTCAATTATTAGATTGCGATGCTGAGGAACCAAATGCCCATATTTTTATAAGGCCGAAAATAAGCGAAAAAAAATCGGTATTTGTTCCTATGCCCGAGGTTGATCGAGAGAAATGTAATCTCTGTGGCAAATGTGCCAAAATATGCGCATATAATGCTATAGCAGTTGTAAAAGATAAGTTGCTTATTTTCCCTGAATTATGCCATGGCTGCGGTGCTTGCAGTTATTTATGTCCTCAAAAGGCAATACGGGAAGTGAATAAAGAAATTGGTTATTTGGAAATCGGCAACAAAAATGAATTGGATTTTGTGCATGGTAAGCTGAATATAGGCGAGATTCTGGTAACATTTATAATCAAAGAAATTAAAAAACATAAGAATCAAAACAAAACGGTGATTATTGATTGTCCTCCTGGTACTTCTTGTCCGATGATTACGGCCGTAAAAGATAGTGATTATTGTATTCTGGTGACCGAACCTACCCCGTTTGGCCTAAATGATTTAATTTTAGCTGTTGAAGTATTGAGGAAACTCGATATTCCATTTGGTGTGTTTATTAATCGTTCTGATCTGGGTAACGAAAATGTGGAAAATTATTGCCAGAAAGAGAATATTCGAATATTGGCAAAAATTCCGTTTAGCAAGGAAATTGCTGTTGCGTATTCAAAGGGGATAACTATTGTAGATTCGATACCTTCCTATAAACGATTTTTCCAAGAAATGTTTGATAGCATAGTTGCAGGTAAATCATGAAACAGATTGTAGTAATTAGTGGCAAAGGTGGCACAGGTAAAACTGTTATTACCGGAGCTTTAGCAGTTTTAGCTAACAATAAAATTATGGTCGATTGCGATGTCGATGCTGCCGATCTACATTTGCTGTTGCATCCGCAACCAAAAGAGCAGCATCAATTTAGATGTGGAGCGACAGCATTTATTAAACAAGAAATTTGTGTAAAGTGTGGTAAATGTCAGCAGGTCTGTAGGTTCGATGCTGTAAAAAATAAATATTTTATAGACCCGATTTCGTGTGAAGGCTGTGCATTTTGTAGCCATATTTGTCCTGTTAAAGCAATTGAAATGCGCGAAAACATATCTGGCGAGTGGTATATATCTGATACTGATTATGGACCTTTCGTGCATGCTAAACTTGGTATCGGTGAAGAGAATTCTGGAAAATTAGTGGCTTTGGTAAGACAAAAAGCAAAACGATTAGCTGACCAGAAGAATTCGAATTGGGTAATTATCGATGGCCCACCAGGAATTGGTTGTCCAGTTATTGCATCTGTTGTTGGAGTCGATAAGGCGCTTATTGTCACTGAGCCAACGTTATCTGGAATTCATGATTTTAAAAGAATTTTAAAGTTAGTTAAACAGCTTAATATTCCCGCTATCGTAGTAATTAATAAATTTGATATTAATTTAGAAAATAGCAATGAAATTGAAATAATATGTGAGCAACAGCAAATAGCATTTGTACAGAAAATACCGTATTCGAAAGAAGTACCAAAAGCTATTACCGCAGGAAAAATAATTAATGAGTATTCTCCGCATAGTGAAGTAAGCAGTAATATTGAAAAAATATGGAATTTTATTCGAGATTAATAATTATATTTTTGTTGATAACTGGAGATCTGTTATGCAAGAAAAAAACTTAGAACAAGAGTTAGAAGAAATTTCAATAAAAGAAACTATGGCTAAGATTAAGCATAAAATAATGGTTATGAGTAATAAAGGAGGAGTTGGTAAGAGCACTGTGGCTGCCAATATTGCTGACGAGTTAGCTAATCAAGGTTATCAAGTGGGATTATTAGATGTAGATATTCATGGTCCGTCACAAGCGAAAATATTTGATGTTGAAAAAGAACGTTTAATGGCTGATGAAAACCAAAAACTCATTCCATTTCAGCCGAAGCAAAACTTAAAAATCATTACCATTGCTGGTCTTATGGAGAGTGAACATCAAGCGATTATTTGGCGCGGCCCATTAAAAATTGGAGTTATTAAGCAGTTTATAAAAGATGTTCATTGGGGAGAGCTTGACTATTTAATTATCGATGCACCACCTGGAACCGGTGATGAGCCTTTGACAATTGCCCAGCTTATTCCTGATTTGGACGGAATCATTATAGTTACTACACCGCAGGAATTAGCGTTGCTTGATAGCAGAAAAGCTATAGAATTCGCGAAAAAACTTAATACTAAAGTATTAGGTATTGTGGAAAATATGTCGTATTTGAATTGTCCTCATTGTAATCGGCAGATTGATTTGTTTAAGATAGCTAACGTTGATCCCGTATCTAAAATTAGTGACATCGATATTCTTGGCGTGTTACCTTTTGAACCAAAATTATTGCATAGCATGGACAAAGGTATATCCTTTATGGAAAGTGACAAAGCTTCACATGTAGGTAAAGTATTTGTTAACATTGTAGATAAGATAAAATCATTATGAGCAAATATAAATATATTTATGGACCGGTATTTTCCTGGCGATTGGGCAGGTCGTTAGGTGTAGATATACTTTCCCAGAAAAATAAAGTGTGTAATTTCGGCTGTATTTATTGTCAACTTGGTTGTACAACTGAATATGAAATTGAAAGAAAAGTATATGTGTCGACTGAGAGCATTATTGAAGAATTAAAAAAATTACCCAAAGTTAAAATCGATTATATAACATTTTCTGGAAGAGGCGAACCGACGTTAGCGAAGAATCTTGGAGAAGCAATTATTGCAATAAAATCTTTTAGAAAAGAGCCGATAGCAGTTATTACTAATTCGGCTTTAATTAATAGAGAAGACGTAAGGAAAGAATTGTCTTTGGCTGACTTCGTGCTTGCCAAATTAGATGCATTTTCTCAGCAATCTTTGGAGGAAATAAATCAGCCAACTTCGGGGATAAAATTTTCTGAAATTGTGACAGGGTTAAAAGTTTTTCGCAGCATATATAAAGGAAAATATGCTATTCAGATTATGTTTATTGAACAGAATAAAGATCATGTTGACGATCTCATTAAGTTAGTAAATGAAATTAATCCTGATGAAGTTCAGCTCAATACTCCGTTAAGAAAAAGTCCTGTTCCACCTTTGAATAAAGATACTATGCTAAAAATAAGAGAGCGTTTTGTTAACAAATGTAGCAGCTCGATTTCTGTTGTTTCAGTTTACGAAATTACTCGGCAAAAAATTACTTCAATAAGTGATGCCGATACTCTAAGAAGAAGAGGCAAGTGAGTAGAAGTATTTTGGTAATCATTATGGAGGTGAAAACTATTGAATCTATCGCAGTCTGTAAATATTAAAATCATCTTTGATAGCGAAGCAGTTAGTTCTGAGTATAAAACTGGCTGGGGTTTCTCATGTTTTATAAATAATCATATCCTATTTGATACCGGTTCCGACGGGCAAGCAATATTAGATAATCTTGGGTTAATGGGCAATAAAATACAACAAATTGATAAAATAATTATTTCCCATGAGCATAATGATCATGCTGGGGGGTTATGGAAAATTCTTGAAAGTAAGAAGAATTTACCTGTTTATATTTGTCCCGGTTTTAGCCCTGGTTTTGAGAGCCAAATAACAAATTTGGGAAGTAAGCCTATTGAGTCACAAGAATTTCAAGAAATTGATGAAAATGTATTTACTACGGGAGAGATAAAGGGTTTGTATAGAAGTTTTAATATTCCGGAGCAATCTTTAATTATAAGAACTTCAAAAGGCTTAATTGTTATAACAGGCTGTGCTCATCCTGGGGTAATAAGAATACTGAAAGTAGTTAAGGAGCATTTTCCCGATGATGATTTTTATTTGGTTTTGGGCGGTTTCCATTTAGTTGGTATGAATAGGAAGGAAATGGAAAAAGTTGTTAGTGATTTTGAGGCATTGCAAATTCAAAAAATTGCTCCATTACATTGTTCTGGAGAATTGGCAAAAAGTACTTCTGGAAAATTGTCAAAAAATTTCATACGATTATTAGTTGGTCAGCAATTAGATCTGTAACATAGTACATTTATTGTTTATAAATCTTATGCAGTTCTTTGTGATCAGTAATTCTATTTTTTGACGTTGTCATTCTCGCGAAAGCGAGAATCTAGTTAATTTTAGTTTCTAGATACCCGCTTTCGCGGGTATGACGTGAAATGGCATTTAAAATTGATTAAAATTAGAATTGCTGCCTTGTAATACAATTTGCAACGCCTTCGGTAACCAAGGGGTATATTTATTAGGATTATCTTGAAGATCTGTTTGTAGAGTTGGTAATTTTATCCATTTATAATTTTGAACTTCTCGTCTATTAACTAAAAAGGTTTCTTTTTCTGTTGTACCTACTAAAACATGATCCAGTTCGTTTTCGATTAAACCATTAGCAAATTTGATTGAGTATTGGAATTTACCAATTAGATATAAATCTGCAAAACAATTCATTTCTTCTTGTAAACGTCTTTGTGCAGCTGAGATTATGTCTTCATCTGGTCGTGGGTGGGAACAGCAAGTGTTACTCCATTGGTTACCACTGTGATATTTGTCTTCACGTCTCTGCTGTAATAGCACTTCAATAGAATTTTCTTTTTTTCGAGTAATAAACACTGAAAATGCACGATGTAAATGTCCATGTTGATGTGCGACTAATTTTTCTTCTATACCGATCGCTTTGTCATTTTCATCAACTAAGATAACTTGTGCATTTTCAGGATTACTAAAAGGAGCGATAATCTCTAATTCAGGAAAAACTTCACGAATAGTTTTGGTTTCAGACTTAAGGAATAGCAGTTTTAAATTAGGGCCAGCGTCTTGAGTAAAATATACTAGAATGCCGCTATTGCGTAATTCCCATATTTTTTTTCTAGCTTGTATCGTTTCTGGCAGTGTGTATATGATTGGAGGTATGGCGTCGCGCATTATGGCATGCATGGTTAGAGCATTTGTTTCCGCGGTTTCGGCTAACAGTTTAAAATCTCGATTGCGAATTGCTTGCTTTAATGTGACAAGGTCTTTAGCAGTTTTTGTTGGCCAAGATGTGTAAAGTTTTGCAGTAGCAACGGTTCTTCGCATAGCTTCACGAGATGAAATTAGTTTTTTATTTAGATTTATAATATGTAAACCAATTCGTAATTCAGGCCATATATGTCCCATTGGGAAGCCGTGACTGTCTATACCATCTAGATTTGTTCCCATTCGCCATTCGACGAAGCCTTTCCATAACGATCTACATGCACTGCCACTGCCTAAACGTGCTAAAATTGATAATTGAGTTCTATTTAGTTGCCATTTATATAAATGATTTAATGCTTGCACCAATGCAGCATAAATGCAGGCGGAAGAAGCAAGACCGATTGCGATCGGAACATCTATTGTTGTTGTAATTTTGTAAAATGTTTTTGCTGGCCGGAATAAATCTAAAAAATTTTGTAATGATTTAGCGAATTCAGTATTTAGAATCAAGTCGCCATTTATATAAATTTCATCATTGGGTTTAGTATTTATAGTTACTCTTATATATGCTCCTTTGCTGCCTAGAGAAATAGAAAAGCTGGAAGTTACTGGCAAATTTAGTTCTTCATCGCGTTTACCCCAGTATTTGCATAAAGCAATATTAATAGGTGCAAATGCATGTCCTTCAGCACGGTGGTCTGTGAAAGATTTGTCTTGTAGAATTTGTTTCACTATGTCAGTTTTATTCATAATTTTATAAACTAATATGTCACTTTAAATCGCCTCGATCAATTCCATCGGTATTTCGCGTAAGAAAATAGATGGAGCGCGATAGGTTTCTGAACCGTGCAAACGCCTTATTTGGGCGTAAGTTAAGTATAATTTACGCATTGCTCTTGTCATACCAACATAACATAAGCGGCGTTCTTCTTCTAATTTATTATGATCCTCCAGTGATGAATAATGTGGGAACAGTCCACCTTCCATGCCGCTTAGAAATACTATGGGAAATTCTAACCCTTTAGCTGAATGGATAGTCATTAATTGTACGCTATTATCAGCAGTAACCCGATCTTCATTTGTTTCTAAAGCAGCGTAAGCTAAAAATGCTTGTAATGCCAATAAATTTTCGTTTTTTTCTGACCTGAATTGGTGAGCTGCAGTTATCAATTCGTCTAAGTTTTCCAGACGCATGAGGCCGATTTCGGTTTTGTCTTTAGCAAAATGTTCTCTTAATTTGCTGCAATATAAAATATGTTCTATCTGTTCATGTAAAGGCAAGTTTTCTATTTCTTTGGCAGCGTTATCAATCAATTGTAGAAATTTTTGCAATGCATTTGCAGCGCGTGATGGTAATTCAATTTGTTTTGCGGCTTCCCAAAGAGATATTTTATTTAATTGTGCGTAGTCACGTAGTGAATTTAATGTTGTGTCTCCAATTCCGCGGCTAGGGGTGTTCACTATTCTTTCAAATGCAGTATCATCATTACGATTTGCTATCAAACGTAAATATGCCAAAGTATCTTTAATTTCGGCGCGATTAAAAAATTTTACCCCACCATATATGCAATATGGAATTTCTGCTTGTATTAGTTGTTCTTCCAGTACTCTAGATTGTGCATTAGAACGATATAAAATTGCAATTTTATTGTGTGCTACACCATTACATAAATGTCTATTTATACAGTTGACGATAAATTGTGCTTCATCTGTTTCATTAAAAGCAGTATATAAGGTAATCAATTCTCCTGTTACATCACTGGTCCATAAATTTTTCCCTAATCGATTAGCATTATTGACGATTACTTCATTAGCTGCGGTTAAAATATTGCCAGTTGAGCGGTAGTTTTGTTCTAAACGAATAATTTTAGTATCAGGAAAATCCTGAGTTATTCGATGAATGTTTTCAACTTTTGCACCACGCCAGCTATAAATAGACTGGTCATCGTCACCAACCACAGTTAGATGTGAAGATTCGTTATTAGCTAACAATTTAATCCATGCATATTGAATTGCATTGGTATCCTGAAATTCATCGATCAAAATATGGTTAAACCGTTGTCGGTAATGATCCAGTAGTAAGGAATTTTGTGACCAGAGTTCGTAACAGCGTAGTAAAAGCTCGGCAAAATCCACTAGTCCATTACGTTGGCATGTTTCTTCATAAGTCTCGTAAATGCGTCTTAATGTTTCTGTTAATAAAACACCGTTATTTTGCAAATGTTTAGAGCGTAGCCCTTCATCTTTGTTACTGTTAATAAACCATTGCGATTGTTTGATAGGCCATTTTTCAGTATCTAAATTTAAGGAATTTTGTACTTGTTTAATTAATTTTTGCTGATCTTCATTATCTAAAATCTGAAATGTTTGTGGCAATTTTGCATCTTGCCAATGAGTACGTAATAGTCGATGTGCTAAGCCATGAAATGTACCAACCCACATGTTATCGAGTGGAATATTGAGAATATTTTCCAATCTGCCGCGCATTTCACGTGCAGCTTTATTTGTAAAAGTTACTGCTAGTATATTAGGCGGAGTAATATTTTGGTTCTGTAATAACCATGCAATACGATACACTAGAACTCTGGTTTTACCGCTGCCAGCACCAGCTAACACTAATAAATTCTTTAATTTGGAAGTAACTGCTTGGTATTGCGCTGTGTTCAATATTTTATTGTAATCCATGTATGAAGTATAAATAGCTTGTTTAAATAATTCAAAATGTGTATTATGCGCTTCCTTTATATAGAAAAGTTGATTTTAGCGTGAATCAGAGTGTATATAATAAAGCTACTTTTTTATTAAGCGCAGTCGAACTAGAGCAACTTCCAGCTGATGAAGGCAAGGAAGTTGCTTTTATTGGCTCATCTAATGCTGGTAAATCTAGTGCTATTAACACTATTACTGGTATAAAGGGTTTAGCGCGTTCTAGTAAAACGCCAGGTCGTACCCAATTCATTAATTTATTCGCTATCAATGAACATAACCGCTTTGTTGATTTACCAGGATATGGATATGCTAAAGCTCCGGTTTCTGTTTCTCGCAGCTGGATGAAAAAAGTTAATCAATACCTTAAATCACGAAAATGCTTGTGTGGTTTGATCTTGATCATGGATATTCGCCATCCTTTGAAAGATCAAGATCGGCGAATAATTGAGTGGGCAGTGAAATGTAAATTGCCGATACATATTTTGCTTACCAAAGCAGATAAATTGAAACAAAATCCTGCCTTAAGTGTTTTACAACAAGTTAAGACAGCAATTAGTGAGTATGGTGATCTTGTTACCGTACAGCTATTTTCTTCGCATGATAAAACAGGGATAGATGAAGCGTATCAGAAATTGAATACCTGGTTTACTATTTCATAATAAATTATCTAATTTATTCAATCGTGATTGATGTATCTGCATATATCTAATCGGTTTTTACTAATAAGTGTTGGAAATTTAAATTTTAGTTGCAATTTGGTTCCAATGAGTCTTAATATATATACGTCGTTGAATTATGTGGAACTCGCTTTTTGATAAGAAGTGAGTGGATTTTAAAAATTGAAGGAGAAGACAAATATGAAGATTAAACATGGCTTAGCTATTCTTGTTTCAGTTGCCGTTTTGCTTATGTTTGGCTGTGCTGAAGAAAAGGGTACGCCTGTAGTAGCCCCGTCGAAAGCTCATACTAAGGCATACACGACTTGTTATTGTGGAAAATTAGGTAGAACTTGTCCTCAGTGCGAAAGTAAATAGTTCTTTTTGTGGAAGAGAAGCCGAATAATTATTTAATTATTCGGCTTTATCTTTTAGGAAATTAATATCTTTACCTCGTGGTAATTCGACTGCTTCAATTTTGTTAAAACGACTGCTGATCTTTTTTGATGATTTGTGAACTTGTTGAACATCTATATGAGCTTGATCTATGTGACGTGCCAAGTCATCCATGCGTTTTTGGAAACGGTCAAAATCCTGACTCAGATAATTGAGATGTTCTTGGATAATATGTATCTGTTTGCGGGTTGCTGCATCTTTAAGAACAGCTCTTGCTGTGGTTAGAACAGCCATCATTGTGGTAGGAGAAACCATCCAGACTCGTAGTTTATGTGAGTTTTCAACTAAATCGGGGTAATGTGCGTGAATCTCTGCAAAAACTGCCTCAGCCGGAATAAACATCATTGCACCGTCTGAAGTTTCCCCAAAAATGATGTACTTGCTAGCAATATCTTGTAAGTGTTTGCGTACATCAGTTCGGAATTGTTGTTCCGCTAAATGCCTTTCAGTTTCAGTAAGTTTAGTATCTGCTAAACGGCGGTAACTTTCTAATGGAAATTTGGCATCAATCACTACATTTCCAGTTGGTTCGGGTAGTAACAACATGCAGTCAGCTCGTTTGCCATTGCTCAAGGTATGCTGAAAACTAAAATGTTGTTCTGGCATAATGTTGCGAATCAATGCTGAAAGCTGTACTTCACCGAAAGCGCCTCGAGAACGTTTGTCTGCTAGTATAGTCTGAAGATCGACCACATTGCTTGATAATTCGGTGATTTTCTTTTGAGCTTGATCTATTAGTGCTAGGCGTTTTACCACATCAGTAAATATAGTTGTAGTTTTTTCGAAGCCTTCAAATAAACGTTTTTCTACTTGACCGCTAATTTCTTTAAGATGTTTGTCTGTATCTTCGGTAAGTTTATCGACCCTTCTATTCAGGGTATCGGCATTATTAGCTAGTACATTGATAATACTATCTTGTATAAGTTTCAAGCTACGTAATAACAGAAAAATAAGCAGGGTTATACCTAAAATAACAGTAATAATGACAAGTAAAAGATAGGATAAATACATGACTGAATTATACCACAGTTTATCTGTAAAACGTTTTACGTTAGAATTATTCCTAGTAAAACTATGGAGAGTCAGGTGAAAAAATATGAGTTTCTTGAACATCCTTCAGAATTAAAGATTCGCTCATTTGGTAAAGACTTATCTGAAGTATTTGTTAATTCGGCATTAGCTATGATGGAATTCTTATTTGACAAGGTTCCAAAAAATAAAATTCAATATGAACGGATTGAAGTAGAAGCAAATAATCTAGAGTCTTTATTGGTTGATTGGTTGGCTGATATTTTATATCTAAGTAATTCTAAGAAACGTATATATCTTGATTTTAAAGTGTTAGAATTTAGTGACCATAAGATTGTCGCTGATGTCGGTTCGCAAAAAGCACTGGCCAAAGATGATATTAAGGCTGTTACTTATCATGAATTATCGATTAATAAACAGAATGATTTGTGGCAAGCCACAGTGGTGTATGACATATGATTGCTATTAAGGACTTTAATAAAATTTTTCCATATCTATGGGAGATTCCACAGAGTTTTCGTGCTGATATGAATGTTCCAGCACGAGTCTATGCGACTTCAGATATGCTAGAAGCTATTCTCGATGAGAGGGCAATAGAGCAATTGATAAATACTGCAACATTACCAGGCGTTGAGAAATATGCTTTAGCTATGCCCGATATACATCAGGGATACGGTTTTCCTATCGGTGGAGTAGCTGCAATGCGTGTTGAAGATGGAGTAATTTCGCCTGGTGGAGTGGGATATGATATTAATTGTGGAGTGCGACTATTGGCTAGTTCATGTGCTTATAAAGAACTGCAAAATAAAATTGCTGATTTAGCTAATCAGATGCAAAGGGATATTCCATCAGGAGTTGGTCGTGGCGGTAAAATTGTTTTGGACAAGCCTGAGTTTGATAAGATGCTTAATCAAGGGGTTAGTTGGGCGATAGAGAATAATTACGGGTTAGAGGAAGATATTCAAGTAATAGAGGAGCAGGGTAGATATCAAGTAGCTGATGCGAGTTATGTGTCGAATAAGGCAAAATCACGTGGTGCTGATCAATTAGGAACTTTAGGTGCTGGAAATCACTTTGTGGAAATTCAACAAGTTGTTGAAATATATGATGAGAAAGTAGCAAAGGAATTTGGTATATTTCAAGATCAGGTTACCATAATGATTCATACAGGTTCCCGAGGTTTGGGTCATCAGGTATGTACTGATTATGTTAGAGAGATGGATAAAAAAGTCGGTGAGTTTAATATTACTTTACCTGACAGAGAACTTGCTTGTGCTCCTTTTAATTCAGAGATCGGGCAGAATTATTTTAAAGCCATGGCAGCAGCAGCTAATTTTGCTTGGACTAATCGCCAATTAATAACAGATCATACACGTAAAGCATGGCAAAGGATTATGGGTGGCGAGTTAAACCAATTAAAAATTGTTTATGATGTTGCTCATAATATTGCCAAACTTGAGGAACATGATGCTAAGCAATATATCATCCATCGCAAAGGTGCAACTAGGGCATTTGGCCCTAACCATCCTGATTTGCCCGAAATGTATAAAACTACGGGACAACCGGTATTTATTCCTGGCTCAATGGGTACTAGTTCATATGTGCTTGTTGGTACCGAAGAAGCCATGCAAAATACTTTTGGTTCCACTTGTCACGGAGCCGGCCGCAGATTATCGCGTGCTAAAGCGAAGAAAACTGTTGATTATAATAAGTTACGGGATCAACTTAAGGAATATGGTGTGCTTTTGAGGGTAAGATCAGCGAAAGGCTTATTGGAAGAAGCTCCCGAAGCCTATAAAGATGTTGAAGAAGTAGTTGATGTAGTCCACAACGCCAAAATAGCTCGCAAAGTTGCCAAACTAAAGCCAGTAGCTATTATCAAGGGTTAGGTTCGAGAAATTAATCATGTTTTTTGCTAAGAGTAGTTCAAAAAAATCTCTGAAATCAAAAGAGATAATTGCTAGAGCATGGTTTAGGAGAATAAATTACCAGAAGGTTCATAATGTTGAAGGTTTAAAAGAAGTTTTAGCTCATAAAAAAGTATTTTTATTTGTTAATATCTTTTCTGATGATTTTAGAGGACCAGAATTAGATGCAATGTTATCGGCTCTTTGTGGAAAGGAAGCAAAAGTAACTATTGTTGTGGTTGATGGTATTCAAGGAATTAATTTGGTAGATTTAGAGTATGATAAATTAAATAATGATGAAATCAAACAGATTGTATTTAATAAAGGGATTGAAGAAGCAAAGAAATGGATATTCAACAATTTTCATGTTATTAGCAAATATATTAATTTAAATTTGTCGGTACGTTATATATTATGTTTAAGGCAAATGGAAACTATTACCCAATTTTCACAATGTGAAGAAATTATAAAAAATTTATTAATTTCCTCAAACAGTTCCCAAGAGTCTAAACAACTTCGGGATGCTATTCAAGTTACTATAGATGGATATTTAAGAAATAAAGGAGTATGTGAACAAAATAGACCTAAAATACAAAGGTATATTGAAATAGAATTAACCTATTATATGGCATTGACTTGTGTAGGCGATTTTATTGCATTCACAGGTGAAGAGCCCCCTTCATTTAAATTTGCACGTGAATTGGTTAAGCAACATAGTGAGGAATTAAATTTACTAGGAGGCCCTGCGGGTTACGTTGAATTTGCATTAAAACGTTTGGATCCAAGATATATATCAGAAAATTCTAAAAATGAAATTAGGCAGACTGGTGGGGTAAGTGAAAATTATTCCAATAAGGATGATGAGACAATGTATGAGTCAAAGCCATTTGCGAACTTTTAAGCTGATGGATAAATTTAAGTATTTAGTAATTAAAATCTTATTATCGACGAATTGACATCAAGCACTAGAACGTGGCATTCTTAGTTTTATTATGGATTTTTACACCATTGCATCCATCGTATTAGCGATAGCGGTATTAATCGGTTACATCAATCATCGCTTTGTTAGATTGCAACCTACAATAGCCATTACTATAGGTGCATTGATTATATCATCATTATTGATTCTGATTGGCGAGTTTGGTTTTACTGGATTAGAGCATAATGTTGAAGTGATACTTAGGCAAATACCATTTCGTGACATATTGATTAATGGTATGCTAAGTTTTCTTTTATTTGCAGGGTCATTGAGAATAGATATTGCCTATTTAAAAGACCAAAAATGGGAGATAGCGATTCTCGCATTGGTAGGTACAATAGTTTCCACTTTATTAGTCGCAGTCTTAATTTATTATATTTTGCCTTGGTTTGGTATTCCATTAGATTTTATTTATTGCTTGCTATTTGGTGCACTTATTTCACCTACAGACCCGATTGCAGTAATAGCTACTTTTAAGGAGTTAGGGGCCCCAAAAGAACTTGCGGTTATTGTCGAAGGAGAGTCATTATTTAATGACGGAGTTGCTATCGTCATTTTTTTAACTATTTACCAATTAGCATTTAATGGTCATCAGATTACTTGGCAGGCAACTAGTTTATTATTTTTAAGGCAAGCTGTAGGCGGTATTATTTATGGTGGGATAATAGGTTTTGTGGCATATAAGTTGATGAAACCTATTGATGATTCCAAAGTAGAAATTCTAATTTCTCTTTTGATTGTGACCGCAGCATATACATTAGCGCGTTATTTGAATATTTCTGGTCCATTGGCCATGGTAGTTGCTGGTATTTTTATTGGTAATCGTGGCAAAGAGTTTACTATGCCCAAAAAATCGGTCGAAAATTTAGAAAACTTTTGGGAGCTAATTGAAGAAATTATAAATACTATATTGTTTTTATTAATTGGCCTGGAATTACTAGTAATTTATATAGATAAAAATATAGTTATTGCAGCCCTGTTATCGATTCCGTTAGTTTTATTAATACGTTCTATAATTGTTGCTATTCCTATGAACATTTTTAAAATTTGCCGCCGCTATCCACGTGGTACAGTCCGTGTTTTGATCTGGGGCGGTTTACGCGGTGGTTTAGCATTAGCTCTTGCCCTTTCCTTGCCAAATGGAAGTCAGCGTAATTTGATTTTAGGGATGACTTTTGCAGTAGTGGCTTTTGCGATAGTTGTTCAGGGAATAACAGTACGACAATTAGTGAAATTAACTAAACTATAATAGCATCAAAATGCAACCACAATTTATACATTTGCACCTTCATACTGAATATTCGATTGTTGATGGCTTGGTACGTATCAAACCGCTGCTTCAAGCCTGTATTGATAATAATATGCCAGCGGTAGCTGTTACCGATAGGTGTAATTTTTTCGGATTAGTAAAATTTTATCGAGCAGCAATGGGCATAGGTATCAAACCAATCGCTGGTGTTGATGTATTATTAAATAATGATGAAGATGAGAAACGTCCATTTAATTTAACATTATTATGTCAAAACCAAACCGGTTATCGAAATATTATTCGTTTGATTTCTCGTTCATATACAGATGGTCAACAGTCAGGAAATCCAATCATTTTACGGTCCTGGTTAGAGGAAGTATGTGAAGGAATCATTGTATTATCTGGAGGTCGCCATGGAGATATTGGCCATGCTTTATTATCTAACAATAAGATCTTAGCCAAACAGTTATTAGATAATTGGTTGCGTTATTTTCCTGATCGTTTTTATTTAGAATTACAACGGACTGATCATCCAGAAGAAGAAAATTATATTCAAGCTGCGGTAGATTTAGCACAACAATATTCAGTCCCGGTAGTAGCCACTAATGATGTACAGTTTTTATCGCGGGATGATTTTGAGGCACACGAAGCACGAGTGTGTATTCACGATGGTTATGTTTTAGAAGATACTAAGAGACCTAGGTTGTATAGTGAACAACAATATTTTCGTTCTGCTTTAGAAATGTCGGAATTGTTCGCGGATATTCCTGAGGCAATAGAAAATACTGTAGAAATAGCTAAACGCTGTAATTTGGAATTATCGCTTGGAAAAAATTTCCTACCTAAGTTTCCGGTACCTGATAACGAAACCTTAGAAAAATATTTTGAGCAGGAAACAAAATGTGGTTTGAAGAAACGGAAAATTCCTATACAAATGGATGATGTTTATCAACAACGTTTGCAACATGAGATTGATGTTATAAATCAAATGGGATTTGCTGGATATTTTTTAATTGTTGCAGATTTTATTAATTGGGCAAAAGCAAATGATATTCCGGTTGGTCCGGGTAGAGGTTCCGGTGCCGGTTCTTTAGTAGCCTATTCTTTAGGAATTACCGGTCTCGATCCTATTAAACATGAACTTCTATTTGAACGTTTTTTGAATCCAGAACGTGTTTCTATGCCCGATTTCGATATTGATTTTTGTATGGAAGGGCGTGACCGTGTGATCGAATATGTTGCAGATTGTTATGGCCGTAAAAGTGTTTCGCAAATTATTACTTTTGGTACGATGGCGGCTAGAGCGGTAGTTCGTGACGTAGGTAGAGTACTGGGATATCCATATGGATATGTTGATAAAATTGCCAAACTTATTCCTTTCGAATTAGGGATAACTTTAGAAAAAGCATTGCAACAGGAAGAGCGTCTAGCACAAATGTATAAAGAGGAAGATGATGTCAAAACGCTTATTGATCTTGCTGCAAGATTGGAAGGCTTGATTCGTAATGTGGGAAAACATGCCGGTGGTGTTGTTATTTCTCCGTCGTTATTAACCGATTTTACTCCGCTATATTGTGAACCAAGCGGAGGTAATTTAGTAACTCAATATGATAAAGGAGATGTTGAAGCAGTTGGTTTAGTGAAATTTGATTTTTTGGGTTTGCGAACTTTAACTATCATAAATTGGACACTTCAAACTATTAATGCTAAACGTAAACAACGAGATGAAAGACTGCTCGATATTTCCGATATTACTCTTGATGATAGGGCAACATACGAATTATTAAAGTCTTGTGCTACAACTGCAATATTTCAGTTAGAATCTAGAGGAATGCGAGATTTAGTTAAGCGTATACAGCCAGATTGTTTTGATGATATTATTGCTATTAACGCCTTATTCCGACCAGGACCTTTGCATATGGTGGATGATTTTATTGAGCGTAGGCATGGTCGTGCTCTTGTTAGGTTTCCACATTCTGATTTAAAAACTATTTTATCTTCTACTTACGGAGTAATTTTATACCAAGAGCAAGTAATGCAGATTGCTCAAGTATTAGCTGGATATAGTTTAGGCTGTGCCGATTTATTGCGCCGTGCCATGGGTAAGAAAAAACCTGAAGAGATGGCAAAACAAAGAGCTATTTTTATGGAGGGTGCAGCTAACCGTGGTGTAGATAAACACATTGCTGCTAATATTTTTGATTCAATGGAAAAATTTGCTGGTTATGGTTTCAATAAATCTCATTCTGCTGGTTATGCTCTAATTGCGTATCAAACTGCTTGGTTAAAAACTCATTATCCGGCTGAATTTATGGCAGCTGTGTTGTCTTCTGATATGGATAATACAGATAAGATTGTGATGTTTATCGAAGAATGTCGCAGAATGAAATTGATAATTATCCCCCCACATGTAAATTATAGCCAATATAAATTTACAGTAAACGAACAAGGGGAAATTGTGTATGGTCTTGGTGCTATAAAGGGTATCGGATTTCAGACCGTTGAAAATATTGTTGCTACTAAAAAAAGAGGTTTGTTCAAAGATCTATTTGATTTTTGCGGGCGGGTTGATATTCGGAAAATTAACAAACGTGTTTTGGAAGCTTTAATTCGTTCTGGTGCGTTTGATAATCTTGGTCCGCATCGAGCATCTATGTTTGCTTCAATCTCATTAGCATTAAAAGCTGCAGAACAGCATTCAAATCATCTAGCTAATGGCCAGTATGATTTGTTTGCTGACCTGATATCGACGGAAGGAAAACGTAAGGTAGCTTATGTGGATACCGATGAATGGAATGATGATGAGCGTTTAGCAGGTGAAAGTGAGGTCTTAGGGTTATATTTGACAGGTCATCCTGTAGAATCTTACGAATCGGAGTTAGAAAACTTTATTACAGCTCGTTTAGCTGATCTCACCACAACTGTTGATCAAGCTATTAAAATTGCCGGTTTGGTTACCAATATAAAGACTTTGCATACTAAAAATGATAAACGTATGGCGATAATTACTTTACGGGATCGTACTGGACATGTTGATATAACTGTTTTTTCTGATGTTTATCAACAATATCGTGATTTGTTAAGTAAAGGACAGCTATTGATAATAGAAGGTGATATGAGTGTTGATAGTCTTACTGGAAGCTACAGATTATTAGCTAGATACGTTTTTAATATAGTTCAAGCACGAGAAAAATATGCAGAATGTTTATTATTAAAAATAGATGAAAGTAAACTAGATAGCAGTTTTATCAATAAGTTAACCAAGATCTTGAAAGTATTCTCGGGTGGAAAATGTTTAGTCGCGATTACTTATTCATGTCAAGGTGCCCAAAGTGATTTATTATTGGGTGACAGTTGGCAAGTCAAGCCAACTGATGAATTATTGGCACAGCTTGGTGATTTTTTAGGGAAAAATAATGTCGTGATAAAGTTTAGGGGACATACATAACATTTATCCTTTTGCCTTAAATGTTATATTAAAGTTTCAAAAGGATAAATGTTATGTATGTCCCTTGGATAATTAATTTGGTATTGCGCATTAAAGAGAAGAAGTGTAGCATGCTGGTGGTTTTTGGAGGGAAGATAATTATGTTAATCGGTGTTCCTAAAGAAATAAAAGTTCAAGAATTTCGCGTAGGATTAGTTGCTGCTAGTGTTCGTGAGCTAGTTTTGCATGATCATAAAGTAATTATCGAACATAACGCTGGTATTGGTATTGGTGTTAGTGATTCTGATTATGAGGCTGCTGGTGCGAACATTGGTGGTGATGCTGAAGAGATTTATAAAAAAGCCGAGTTAATTGTTAAAGTTAAAGAACCACAGTTGCCAGAATGTAAAATGCTACATGAAGGCCAAACTTTATTTACATTTTTACATTTAGCTCCTGATCCGTCGCAAACTAATGCATTGATAAAATCTGGATGTACTGCGATCGCTTATGAAACAGTAACTGACGATTATGGTAGATTACCTTTGTTAGCTCCGATGAGTGAAGTTGCGGGACGAATTGCTCTACAAGTTGGTGCTCATTGTTTAGAAAAGAGACAAGGTGGTGCTGGTGTCTTGATTGGCGGGGTACCTGGTGTTGAACCCGCACATATTACAGTTATTGGTGGCGGTGAGGTTGGTTCTAATGCATTACGAATGGCAATCGGGTGTGATGCTCGAGTGACAGTATTGGATATATCGTTAAAGCGATTGCAAGAGTTAGATTTACAATTTGGTTCTAGACTAAATACTATTTTTTCAACAGCAGACACAATTGAAAAATATGTTACCGATGCAGATTTAATAATTGGTGCGGTATTAATTTCTGGACATGCAGCTCCTAAATTAGTTAGTAGAGAAATGTTACGTCGTATGCGCCCTGGTTCTGTTTTAGTAGATGTTTCTATTGACCAAGGTGGATGTTTCGAAACTAGTCGTCCGACTACACATGATGAGCCTACTTATATAGAAGAAGGGATAGTTCATTATTGTGTTGCTAATATGCCAGGTGCAGTACCACGTACTTCTAATTTTGCTTTAAATAATGCAACTTTACCATTTGTTCTCAATTTGGCAAATAAAGGGATCAAGAAAGCACTATTAGATGATCCAAATTTTCTGAACGGGTTGAACATTCATAAGGGCAATGTTACCTGTCCAGAAGTTGCTGAAGACCAAGGACTAAAACATGTACCTGCACGAAAAGCATTAGAAAAGTAGAAGTTACTATGAACAGTTGTTTTACTACTTCTATTACTGAACAGGCCGTTCCTATTGTACCTATTATTAATAGCGAATTTCCAGGGTGGATCGAAAAACAAAATGCAAAACTTAAAAATTGGATCAGAATAAATGAATTTAAAGCTAAATCGGCTACTTTCTGTTTTGTACCTGATAATAATGGTCGGTTGAAACAAATATTTTTAGGTATAGATAATCAAGGTGATTTTTGGGCATTCGGAGCATTACCCAATAAATTATCTGAGGGAACTTATCAGGTTCAAGCTGATTTGAACGCCGATCAGCATCAAAAAATTGCTATTGCTTGGGGGTTGGGAAATTATAAATTTACTGTTTATAAAAAATCGCCTGCTTCTAAAGCAAAATTGTTAATTCCAGAAACTTGTGATCTTCAGTATATAGATAATGTAATTACTTCTGTATCTTTAATACGAGATTTGATTAATTATCCCGCTGAGGATATGGAACCGGCTTCATTAGCAAAAACAGTGCTTAGTACAGCAATTGAGTTTAATGCAAAAGTTGATCAGGTTATTGGTGACGATTTATTAAAGAAGAATTATAAAGCTATTCATATGGTTGGTCGAGCAAGTAGTCGTGCTCCGAGGTTGATAGATTTAAAGTGGGGTAAGGAAAATGATCCTAAAGTTACTCTAGTTGGTAAAGGAGTATGTTTTGATAGTGGAGGGCTTGATCTTAAGCCTCGTTCCTATATGGAGAGAATGAAAACTGATATGGCCGGAGCTGCTCATGCGCTAGGTTTAGCAAGAATGATAATGGCTGCTAATTTACCGATTAATTTACGAGTTCTTATTCCTGCAGTGGAAAATATGTTGGCGGGAAATAGCTATAAACCAGGTGATGTGTTGAAAACTTATAAAGAAATCACCGTGGAAGTGGTTGATACAGATGCTGAAGGAAGATTAATTTTAGCTGATGCCTTAACAATCGCATGTAAGGATGGACCTAATTTGTTAATTGATTTTGCTACTTTAACCGGTGCTGTACACGTAGCGATGGGAACTGATATTGCAGCTCTATTTTCTAATAATGATGATATAGCCAAAGAAATAATAGCTATGGCTGAACAAGAAAATGACCCAATATGTCGTTTGCCTCTATATCAACCTTATCGTAAATTGTTAGATAGCGATATTGCAGACATTACTAATCTTTCGAATAGCCGAGGAGGGGGTGCTATAGTTGCCGCGCTATTTCTGAAAGAATTTGTTGATAACGAAACTCCTTGGTTACATTTTGACTTTGAGGCTTATAATTCAATTGATAAGCCGGGCAGACCAAAAGGAGGAGAAGCACAAACATTACGTGCATTATTCCGTTATTTATTAAATAGGTTTGCAGAAAGCGAGTCTCCTAAAGCCTAATAAATGAGAATTTGTAGTGAATAAAAAATCGCTTTATAAAGTCCATTTTTTATCTCGAGGATCAGTATATGAGATTTATGCAAAACATATTTCGCAGAGTAATTTATTTGGTTTTATTGAAATTGAAGGATTGATTTTTGGAAAAGCTGGAAGTGTGGTTGTTGATCCATCTGAGGAAAGATTACGTAACGAATTTAGCGATGTTAAAAGATTTTTTGTTCCTTTACATTCTGTACTTCGTATTGACGAAGTTGAAAAAAGAGGAGTTGCAAGAATTGTCGATTCTAAAGAAACATCAGGCAATATTACTCCGTTTCCTATTTATACTTCCTCAAAATATGAATAATTATGAATGTTGATCAGATTGTTTCATGGTTTGCAGATAAAAGCTGGATATTACAAACTTTTTTAATAGTTTTAATAACTCTTATTGTTCACTATATTGAAACCCGAATTTATAAACGGATTTTTCCAATTATACAAAAAACTCGTACCTTTTGGATTGAAGCTTTAGTGTATGCTTTACATAATCCTTTAGGCCTTTTTATTTGGGTATTAGGAGTCTCGTTTGCCGCTGAGATTGTTAGCGTATATGCCAAGAATAAGATGATATTTGATCTGATTACTCCAGTGAGGGAGTTTGCAATTTTAATAATATTAGGTTGGTTTTTAATCCGTTTTGTTTCATGTATTGAAAAAGAATTTATTGCTCGAAAAATCAAAGAAACTCAAGGTGTCGACAAAACTACAATACATGCTTTATGTCAATTATTACGTGCTGCCGTAGTCATTACCGCTGTTTTAGTAGGATTGCAAATATTTGGAATTCCTATTTCTGGAGTATTAGCTTTTGGCGGTATCGGTGGTATTGCTATCGGCTTTGCTGCCAAAGACATGTTAGCTAACTTTTTTGGTGGCTTGATGATTTATTTGGATAGACCTTTTTCAGTAGGAGATTGGATTAGATCACCGGATAAGGAAATTGAAGGAATGGTAGAACACATTGGTTGGCGTTTAACACGGATTCGTACATTTGATAAGAGACCGTTATTTGTACCTAATGGTGTATTTTCAACGATAAGTGTTGAAAATCCTTCACGTATGACCAATCGTCGAATCAGAGCAATTATTAATCTTCGTTATGATGATGCAACTAAAATTGCTGTTATTTTAAAGGATATTGAGCAAATGTTACGTTCCCACCCTGAAATAGATACCGATCGGACTTTAATGGTTAACTTGGTTGAATGTGCTTCATGGTCGTTGAATTTTATGATTTATACGTTTACGAAGACTACGGATTGGGTTAAGTTTCAGGCTGTGCAACAGGATGTATTTATTAAAGTATTAGAAATAGTGGCTCAACATAAAGCAGAATGCGCCTTTCCAACTTCCACGGTACATATTCCGGAAGGAATTGATATGCATGGTTTAGGAAGTATAGTGAAATGATATTTTTTAATCATTTGTGTTTAATTACGACCCAATAGTGAGAACATAGTAATCGAATATTTAACAATTCTGTTATCTTTTCATATAGTAATATAATTAGGTAAACTGGTACAAAGAATTTAAAATAATCTCGTCCATTATAATTAAAATCTGCATCAACTATTTTTAGGTTATTTTTTTTACATAATTTTTTAAATTCCACAATATTAGTCTTATTATAGTAACTTTTCCAACCTGTTATTTCTCCTACTTTAGACCAAGGCCTCAATGTTTTTAAAACAAATAGTTTAATTTTATGAGGAAGTAGTCGATTAATTATTGAAAAAGGATGAAAGTTTGAAGGTTGATGAGTAATTATAAAACCGCTCTCCTTTAAAAGAGATGAAAGTTTTTTAAATACAATTTCATTGTCTCTAATGTGTTCTAATATCATGTTCAATATAATTACATCATATTGAGATTGAACATCGAAATTTTCTATACTGGTATTGTAAAAATTATCGAATACTTTGTGGTTAGTATATGAGTTTAGTTTATCATCAGGATCAAGTCCATCAAGAATAATATTGTCATAATTATCTTTTTTTAAAGTGGGTCTATTGTTACACCCTACCTCTAATACTTTAATTTTACGATTTTTTACTTTCTTTAATATAATTTTTTGAAAGTCATAAGTATTTTCTAGTGTGATTTTTGACTCAATTAGATCACAGATCGACTTATTGGCTCTGATTATTTTATCAAATATCGATTTTTTACATCCTTGTTTGCACATTTCTAATTTATCCTTTCTCAATACTTCCTATTTAATGAGATTTGGATTAATGGTAATTTATAACATTTAACTTATTTATTCTTTTATCGATTAGTTTAAGTCTTATTTAATCGTTCGTTAAAGTGTTTAGATATCTATACCATTAGTAAATATTATATCATAGTTTGGGTTTTGTAACAATTAATCATTACTCTTCACTACAAACGGAAAAAGCACTATCTTGCTTCTTGTATACTAGAGCACGAATAATTATGAAGAAACTTGTTCTTGTTCGAGAGGTACGATTTCGATCAGCATTCCAAATAATGGATGGTCGATATAATTTAATTCATTACTTTTTAAACGCCGAGTTTGTTTCATCTGAAAACTTGTAAATTCATTATTAGCGATATTAATGTAGTTTCCTGGACCTATGCTATTTAAATAGCTAATTGGCTCGGTGAGAATTAAATTGGTCTTAATATCAAAATAACGATCTTTGTTTATAGTGATAGTGCCGTCTATTTTATCTCCTAAGATGTGTATAGGTTGTTCAGCCTGTTGAGTTACTGGGATTTCTTGTTGCCAAGCGATGTTGAGCAGGACTTTATAATTATCTTTTTGAGCCGTCTCATCTGACAAATAACCGTTTTCGGTTTGCAATTGAGAATCTTCGCTTGATAATAATTGTGGCTCGATACTATTTTCTAAGTCCGGTAAATCCGTAATAGCCGACCAAATTTCCGAATTTAGAGCCTGTGGAGTAATATGTTCAAATACGATTATGTTGACTTGATATAGGTCTGCATCAGTAGTATCGGTTTCAGCAGAAACTGGAATACTGATAGTAAAACAAATAGTTATTAGAATTGATTTTGCAATATCTTTTATACGCATATTATAAGTTTAGCAACTAATTTAATGGTAGTCTAACTAATTGGTATTTGAGAGCATTTTTTCTTAGGAACTCCATGTGTTAGAATCATAATTTGGATTAAAATGTGAATCGATTTATGCAACAATTTCTTGATAGCATTGAAATTAAGCCGTCTACTAATCCTAAACATAGTGTGATTTGGTTACACGGTTTAGGTGCTGATGGACATGATTTTGCCGATATGGTACCACAATTTAATTTAGCTCCTAAACTAGGTGTCCGGTTCATTTTTCCACATGCACCAATGCGATCGGTAACTTTAAATGCGGGATATCGTATGCGCGCCTGGTTTGATATTTATGAATTAGATGTTAATGCTCCTCAGGATGAGGATGGTGTTAGACAGTCACAAGAACTCATAAATCGGCTTATTGAAAGGGAAATTTCATTGGGGATTCCAAGTGAACATATAGTTTTAGCAGGATTTTCTCAAGGAGGGGCGATGGCATTACATTGTGGCTTGCGTTATCTGCAAAAATTAGCAGGGATTTTGGTATTATCTGGGTTTTTACCTTTGGCAAATTGCTTGGCTGATGAGATAAGTTCAGTTAATAAATCAACAGCAATACTGATGATTCATGGTAAATACGATAATATTGTACCTATTAAATGGGCAGAAGTTTCAAAACAAAGGCTAATTGATCTCGGTTTGAATGTACTATGGAAATCTTATCCTATTGCGCACCATGTGTGTAACGAGGAAATCTTAGATATATCGAATTGGTTACGGAAGCTTTTTAGCACATGAAAAAGTACTTATTTATAATCGTATTTTTTTCATTTTGCGTATCTGTATATGGCTCTCAAATCTTTTTTAATGAATTACCTGAAAAGGATGTTGCCAAATTTTTAGGATGGACTGAAATTGAGAAAGATAAAAATTTGTGCGGCGGTTATTATTATCAGCCATCGATAGTGTTTAATTATCCTAGTCCACCTAAAGTTAAAAAAATTCCAATAACTGTTACTGCTGAAAAACAGGTGTTATATTCTGAGTATGGTGATTCCATTTTCACTGGCAATGTGACCATTACTCAGCCAGGACGTGAAATTATTGCAGATAGAATAGTTATCCATCATGATTTGAAAACTGGCAAAAATATTGATGCCAATTTGATTGGGCATGTTCAATTACGCGAATTTGGTAGATTAGTGGTTGGTAACTATGGATATTTAAATTTTAAAACTGGAGTTATTATTATTAATAATGCAATTTACCATCTATCATCAGATTCACCCACTGGTCAAGTGAATTTATGGGGCAGGGTGCAACGCGCGGTACGTGATCAATCACATGTACTAACTTTATATGATGCAAGTTGCAGTACTTGCCAACCTGTTAGTGGCATGTGGCATTTTACTAGTAGGAAAGTTCGTTTAAATAAACAGACCGGAATGGGTACAGCTAACGATATTGTATTTTATATTAAAAATATTCCATCATTTTATTTGCCATATTTAAGTTTTCCTATAGATAACCGACGCAAAATGGGTTTTTTATTTCCTTCTCTAGGGTTTTCTAAAGACTCAGGTTATACAGTATTTTTACCATTTTATTTAAATTTGGCATCTAATTATGATGCCACTTTAACTCCGAAATTTTATAGTAGACGTGGTGTTCTAGCAGATGGAGTATTTCGCTATTTGACAGCAACTAGTTTTGGACAGCTAAAACTGGATTATATTTATAACGATCATGCATTTGCAAAATTTAAGGATAAAGCTGTAAACGAATACTTACCTGGCGATTCTTTATCTAGATTAGAAAAAAACAGTAATAATCGTGGAGCTTTTTCTTTTCAAAATCAGACTAAATTTAATGACCATTGGTCGAATTATACAGATTTGAACTATGTTACTGATGATTATTATTTAAGCGACTTTGGTGATCTGCCAGCAGAAATTAATAACAACCAGTTACCGAATAGATTTGATTTAAATTATGATAGTGAACACTGGCGTTTTTTGGGCCGTATGCAAGCCTTTCAGACCCTTCATCAGTTAAATGACTCAGATCTAGATCAATATAGTCGGTTGCCACAACTAAATTTAATTGGCACTTATCCAAATCAGAAATATGGATTTACATATCAATTTAATAGTGAATTTGTATATTTTGATAACCATAAATATATGTTTGATACGAATGTTCTTAATCCGATTGGTTCACGTATTAATATTCAACCAGCAATAAGTTTACCTTTAAATTGGAATGGGTTTTTTATTAATCCTAAATTACAAGTAGCAGGCACATTTTATTCTTTACAGAACCGCGAACCAGATGATCGTAAATCTATTAATCGTATTCTTCCGATATTGGATATTGATAGTGGTTTATTATTTGAACGTAATATTCATTTTATAAATAACGAATATACTGAGACATTGGAACCAAGGATATTTTACTTATATGTTCCGAAAAATAACCAAAATGATATTCCAATGTTTGATACTAATTTATCCACATTCAATTTTAATAATTTATTCCGGACTAATCGTTTTAGTAATATCGATCGAATTGGGGATGCTGATCAATTTACGTTAGCGTTAATTAGCCGTTTTTTAAACGCTGACACCGGTGAAGAAAAATTGCGGGCTAGTATCGGACAAATACTGGCTGTGCAAAAACATACTGTTTGTGATGAGAACAGTAATTGTACTGCAGATCCTTTGACAGAGAATAGAACATCTCCTGTATACGGAGAACTAAAATATTATCTAAATCATAATTGGAACGTTACTGGTAATGCGGCTTGGGACTTTCATAATAATCAGGTCAACAGTTCTACTGTTAACTTTCAATATAGACCGAATGATGATCACATTATAAATTTGAGCTATAATTATTTGGTTAATGGCGATTTGTTTAATGATAAAACAGTCAATTTAAATCGTATAAATGTTTCTGCAGCTTGGTTAATATGGCAACATTGGCGAGCTTTAGGTGATTGGAATTATAATTTTAGTTACCATAATGCACAAACTTACTTTTATGGTCTAGAATATAATAGCTGCTGTTGGGCAATACGGTTTGTAAATGCACGGATTTATAAAATGGCCAATAAATATGATTATAGATATTATATACAAATTTTATTTAAAGGATTAGGTAGTGTTGGTGATGCAGACCCTAGTGGTTTATTGGCTGGTAATATCTCTGGTTATAAAAATATTTTTGCAAGAAGGTTATTGTGATGAAAAAATTAACTGAATTTTTATTAATTCTTTTGGCGTTAACAGCGACTAGCGTATTTGCAGATAGAGTTCTTGATAAAATTGTAGTAATTGTTAATGACAGTGTAATTACCCAAAGCGAAATAAATAAAGCGGTTGTTGTTGCAAAACAGCAATTGGCTAGTAGTAATACTCCTCTTCCTGATGAGAAGTCATTAACAAGTCAGGTAATTGATAGTTTAATTTATCGTGATATTCAACAGCAAATGGTTACCCGAGCAGGCATAACGGTAAGTGGTACCGAACTTAATGATGCTATAAAAGATGTCGCAGCTCGCAATCATATGAGTTTGTCACAATTGAAGAATGAAGTGGAAACCAATGGTTTGGATTATGCAGAGTATCGTAAAAATATTCGTGACCAAATAGCATTTGGTCGTTTACAACAGCAAGCCGTAGGTAGGGACATCAATGTTACCGATCAGGAAATAAATGCTTTTTTGCGTGATTACAAAAATGTGCAGTCACCCAACTCCCAATATCATTTACAGGATATTTTAATTTCACTTTCAGATACTCCTTCACCAACGGAGATAGAGCAAGCTGAACAGAAAGCACAGAAACTTGTTCAGCAAATTAATAATGGGGCTAATTTCAATCAATTGGCAGCAGCTCAGTCAGCAGGTAGCGAGGCTCTTCATGGAGGCGATTTGGGTTGGAAAAAATTAGCTGAGATACCAAGTATATTTGCTGATAAAGTTAAGAATATGAAGTCTGGACAAATTGCAGGACCACTTAAGGCTCCTAATGGATTTCATGTCATAAAGTTAACTGGTATTAAAAATAGCACTCAGAAGCTTACTCGCGATCAAGTTCGGGAACTAATTTTCCGCCGCAAATTTACAGAAAAACTGCAATCTTGGTTACAGCAATTACGTGCTGGGGCGTATGTGAAGTTTGTGTGAAAAAAACTAGATTCAAAATAGGATGTTTCCATTATTTAAAAGAACAAAAGCTAATGTATCGTGTGATAATAATGCGGTAAAAGAAACAGGCAATTGGATTAGGAAAGGTGATGGAAAGCGAATACCATATTTGCTAGATTTAATAGCAGTACTATCTAATAATCAAATATCAATACAGCCTAAAGGAGAGCAGCAAAAGCAGAAAAATTGCGATACATTAGAACGCCTTTTTCGGATAGCTCAATCATGCACTGGCCATGATGGAATTCCAAGGCTTGATATTACAATAGAGCGAGGAAAAGAGCATGCTCTTACAGTCAGGATAAATACAGAAGAAGATGATTCTAACGTGATGACAATACAAGGAGCCATGGAACTATTTGTACAGCGTAATATTATGAGTGAACAAACTAAAAATAGGGCGCTAGACTTGTTTGAGGTACATAAGATTTCTAGCGTTGCAACAGCTATAGAAGCAACTTCATTAATGGGTGGTTGTTGTAGCAGATAAATTTAATATCGCATACACCTATAATTCTTAGCATCAACTTAAGGTTTTGTAAATAACCTTGTATAAAAGGAAAATAATTTTAAAAATATACTTTATCTGGGAGTACATATAATGAATAAAAAAGTGAACCAAAGGTTTGGAGCATATAGGGATAATCTCAACGATGAGCTCCAGCCATTTTCAGATCTTTTAGAATTTCTTATTATGAAAAATTTGTATTGTGCTTCAAAAAAAACTTACGGTGATAACGGATTGGTAATTGCACTAGATGCTAAGTGGGGTGGTGGTAAAACAACTTTTTTGAAAATGTTTAAAGACAAAATATTGAATCCATACGAAGAAGGTCGAGAAAAAGAATATATCCATTCATACGATTTTAGTAAGTTAGATAATATTAGCAGATGTGATACCGGTAGAAATTATCGTATTACTTTAGATAAAGATGAAAAAAAGAAGGTTATAATAATCGAATATAATGCTTTGGAAAATGATTATTTTGATGATCCTTTTACATCGCTAGTAGGTCAATTTTGTGACCAGTTTGAAATTTTAAATCAGAAGAAATTAAAAACTTTTAAAGAGAAAGCAAGAAAATTAGCTCCGCTCTTAACTTCTTTGGGAAGTGATATAGCCTTAAATATAGCTTCTTGTATTCCTATTATAAGTGAGTTGGCGAAATCAACTAAAGAAACAATAAAAGATACAAAAAAATGTTTTTATAATGTTGCTAATGAGTTAAAAAGTCGATTATTTGATGAACAACTAAGCAAATTTAAAAGTCTTTCTAAACTTCGTACTGAATTTAAAAATTCTTTAAATTCATTATCAGGTGGTCAAGAAGAAGTTATAAAATTAGTCTTTGTTGACGAATTAGATAGATGCAAACCAAAATTTGCTGTGAATTTCCTGGAAATATTAAAACACTTTTTTAATGTGGAAAACACTGTTTTCATACTTGCTTTAGATAAGTCAGTATTAGCCGAAAATGTGAAGCATTGTTATGGTAACATTGACGGGATATATTATTTATCCAGGATGTTTGATTTTGACTTTCGGTTACCTACGGAAAATAAGCAGTTTTATGAAAAATTGCGGAACAAATATGATATTCATATGATGGATGATCAATTTGCGAATGAAATAAGAGAGTTTTTTGTCTTTAGCGCAAGAGATTGGATAAAATATTCTATGAATATAAAACATTTGCAAAGAATTCCAACTTGGAATAGACGAGAGGTTTATATTCTTCTTGCAGTTAAAATGTTTAATCCCAAGGCCTACAAGCAGTTGTGTGAATTTGATATACCACTTATTGAGCAGGAATCTAGTCAAGAACCATTTCAGAAATTTGTAGAAATGATTAAGCCTATAAAAAATGACCACAGTAAGATTAGTTTGAAAGAGATCATAGGAGGAAACTTATACGAAGAAATGTATAATCTATTTATCAATATTGCAAATGCAAATCAAAAAGGTTTTATTAAATTAGATAAAGATAAAACATTAGCGAAATCAGATTTAATAGGTATTATAAATGCGATAAATTATATGTTTTAATTTAGCTCATTTAGGATTAGAAAATCTCTGTAGAATTTATTGATATTTGATATATTATATCAATTTCTGTAACACTTTTTAGTCACGTGTTGTAATGTTTTGCAGATAAATTGGTTGAGTGTGATACCCTCATTAGCTGCTGTTAACGCAACTTTTCGATGTAATTCCTCTCCAACTCGAACATTAAAAGATCCTTTGAATGGTTTTTCAGGATCTATATCTTCTTGTTCGCACATATTTAAATAATCATCGACGGCTTTTGCAAAAGCTTTTTGTAAACCTTTGGCTGTAGTGGCTTCGTATGTTATCAGTGCATTTATAAATTCTAACTTGCCATAAAATATCTTTTCTTCAGTATCGAGATGGTAAGAACCATAATAGTCTTTATAATGCATGGTATTATTTGTCATAATTGTCTTCTCAATTTTAGTGTTTCAATTATTAATTTTATTTGGTACCTCTTTAAAATCCGCCTAGGATGCGGCTTGTGCAAAACAATTGGTGCATGATTATCATGCAAAAATCTAATTCTAGAACCACTTGTTTTACCAGCATTTGTTTCCTTGTAACCAAAAGCGTTAAGTAGTTTTTTTAACTCAGCCCAGTTAAAATCTTTTGGTTTTGTTAGTAATCTTTTAGTTAATTTGTCAATATTACCCATGTTATTTTAGATCATTAAATTACATAATGCAACTATTATTAGTTGCATAAACACTTAACTTCTGTAAAACTTCTATTAATGGCATATTTATATTATTGGTTATTTGCTTAACAGACTCGGAGATATTAGTAATTGTTTTGGCTTCTTTAACTACATCGATTAGTGCATTACTTTCTAAGTGTTGGTCTACTAAATAGGTAAAATAACTTGCTGGCATTGGTTTAAAAAAAATCGTTAATGCAGCTTTATGTTGATTAGATTCTTTATTCCAGAAAATTTGTAAAAAAATCTCTTGCTTTGCTAATGCAGATTGAATTAATTGTAACCAGAATATAATGTTAGTGTTGGACATATTCCCGGTTGCTAATGGTAAACGTAAACCCCATGGGTTTTTTTTCTTGGTTTCACGTACTATGTTTAGAGCATTAAATATGGCTTGTATGAATGGTTCTAAATATAAGTCGGAATATTGTTGTGATATATTTTGCCAGTAATTATTCAAAGTTAATTTATTTAATGAGGTGACGGTAATTTCTAAAATGTCTCGACGCAAAATATGAGTTGCAGTTTTATTTAATCTGTCGATTTGTGAAAATACATCTGGTAGTAATTTATTTTCCCAGCATGAATTGCAGAGTGTTGTTGTGTCATTGAAGAAGTCAGCGTACATTTCTGGTATAGCGCTTGTAAATTCTTGTGCTAACGGATTTTCCAAAATACGAAATACTGTATATGGATATATTCGGCCACTTTGATCGTGGCTTGGTATCACTGTACCGATCATGGGCTGGCTGTTAGTTATATAATAAATGTAATTATGTAATGGCATTTGGGGGAATATGATTTTGGTTTCGTTGCCATAATTCTGTCTTAGAGTGTGAAAAGCACTTTGGTACCACTGATCTAAATGTGCTAATTCTGGACGAGTAACGTAATGTTTAATGAATTCCTTATGGACTGGGAGTTTTCCGATGCAACCTACTAAATCATTTGCATATATCAAACCTTTTTTTTGTTTTTTTTTAAATAATTTAATCATTTAGTATAGGTTCCATTCCATTAATATTCTCGGTAAATAAGTGTTTAGGTAATACAAAACCTTTTAATAAAAGTTCCTGGAAAATATTGTCTCGGCCATTGAAATGCAGCAATAGGCTCACCTGATAATTATGTTTATTATTTTTTAATGACCAAATTACTTTAGAAGTTGAATCGTGTTCGACGGTTAATTGACCCTTATTAATTAAATGAAATAATCCCCAAATTCCAGATGTTTGGATAGTTTCGGGATTAGTACCATCAACAGCGACAACTGATAAATAACTATCTTGATTGCCGCTATTACCAGGCCAACTAAATTCACGCCATTCTTGGGGACCATTGCGATAATGATAATTTTGACCATCAATAGAAATAATTATCTGACTTAAACCATGTGTGGGTTTAGGATAAATTTGATAATTAAATCCTGGTTGATTTCCTCCGTTTCCAAATAAGTCATTACTAATTTGTCTTGCCTTATCAAGAGCATGTAATATTTGTGGTGAAAATCCGGCTCCTATTCCCAGCCATTTTTGCTCTTGCCATCCACTTTCGGTACGCAGTAAAAATGGTCCCAGATAAGTGTTGACAAATGACCAAAGTAAACCATTTTTGGGTTGAAAGAAATCTTCGATATCGCTAATTGATGCATCTTCATTAGCATAGGGTTCGAATGGAAATAAACGTACAATATTCTGTTGATAATCATTGACTATTTGTGCCCGCCACTGTTGTTCTAAACCGTATGTTGCAGTACGTAATATGGTGCGCCAGGTTTCGCGTATCGGTTGTAGTAATAGTTGTTTGAGAGATATTCTAGTTTCTACATCATCTAGTTGGTTTACCAGCATGTTGGCTGTTATCATGCTACGATACAGTTCAGTATCACCACCTGAACCTGATAGCAAACGCGCTGCATACTGTTGTGCATCGCGTCCCGGATTTGAGCTGGCTGTTAATGCCTGTAGATCATTTTGAATTTTAATTAATTCATTTGAATATGATTTGATATTATCACCAGTTAGGTTTTGCAGACCCGAAAATGAATCATTCAATTGTGCAATTTTTGTATTAGCAGTTATCGCATATAGTATTTGTGTGATTGGACTGTCAGTACTTGCTAGTACTCCTATAGCTTCATTTGCATCGTTAAGTGATTCAAATCTTTTAACCTTAATCGATGTCATTAATTTTAACCAAGCTTGCTTATAATCAGAGAAATATAAATTAGTTAATTCACGTCGCAATTTGTCTTCCAAGTTTGAAAGTTCTTTTTGTTGATAGGTTCTATTTTCAATGATCCAGTCGCCTTTGCTTGCAGTGCTGGCAATTTTGTCAATTGCAGGTTTGACAATTTGATGCCAATTTTCCAGAGTGTAAATACTCGGAAGTTGGTAGCTGCTAAATAATAAATTGTCTTTATGACCCTTTAATAAATTACGTAGCAATACTGGCCCTAAGTTTAAACCATATATACTATTAATTTGTGCATATAAGTTTTCGGCATCATTCGGCAGATATAATTGCTGACGGGCATTAGTAACTAACTGCTCATCTACATTCCATGCGGAAGGATGTTGTAAATAAAAACGCACCATACCGGTGTATTGTTCAGCACCATCTGTTTTGCCGGATAAAATTTTACTCCAATAACTACTGAAAATAATTGTAGCTTGTTCCATATCAACCCGTTTCGGTAAACACAACATCAGGTAAGCTTTCAGCCTTGTATAGTAATCTCCACGCAAGTTTTTACGTGTTGCATGGTCTGCTGATTGCCAAATTTTACTGTCTTCTGCTAATTTTTGAGTTAAGTATTTGCCCATTGGTTGTAAAAATTTGTATTGTAAAATCTGTGATAATATATCTTGCAAGGGCTGTATTTGAGTATTACCACGATATAATCCTAATCGCAAATGTAATGGAATCTCATTTTTATAATTAATCAAAGATTGGTAGTAATTATAAGCATTTTGTAATGAATCAAGGGAATCGTCACTGATCACTTGTTTAATCGTTTGTTCTCCTTTATGTAAAAGTAGCACGTTGCTGGTGAATGAAGTGCTAAATAGCATGAAAGCAACTCCCAAAACTCCGCTGCAACCGACGACACTGGCAGATTTTAGCCACAACTGAGCTCGTACTCTTTTGCGAGTTCTGGCTGCTGAATCCTTGTTGAGGAAAATTACTTTGCTGAATAGGTCTTTAATGAAATAGCTCTTTTTTTCTAAAATTAAAGTTTTCTTTGCATCCTGTTCTAAATCGTCCATTTTGCCAAAAGCTGCTTGAAAATCGCCAATTAAGCGCTGAATTGGCGTGCCTTCTTGAGTACCACTGGTGAAATATGCACCACAGAAAATTGGTGTTTCTTGATATGGGTTTTCTTTGAGCAGCAATTGAATGAATTGCTTAATGTAATCTAGGCTGGAACGAAATTGTTCTGGAAAATCAAAGATGGTAATTTTACGTTGTAAATTACGATCCACTGACATTTTATGTAGACGTAATTTAGATAATTTAAAATATAGTTCATCTAATTGTTGATTATAATCGGTTTCAAAATTAATCCCCCACACTTGTTCACGTTCAATTGAACTTAGATCACCAAAAAATTCTGTAAATCCTTTCGATAAATCGCATTTAGTAAATAATAGTGTTACCGGAAAAATAAATCCTAAACGGTTATGTAATTCTTCGATACGTTCTCTAATTATTTTTACGTGCCAGTTAATGTCTTCCTTTTTTGCGGTTAATAAATCTGCTAGATTGACTGCAACAATTATGCCATTAATAGGTTTTCGTGGTCGATATTTTCTCAGTAAATCTAAAAATGATAACCATTCTTCTTTATCAGTTTCTTCGGTAGTATAACGTCCTGCAGTATCTAAAATAATTGCTTCATCTGTGAACCACCAGTCACAATTTCGAGTGCCGCCAAAGCCTTTGACCTGTAAATCTGCTGAACTTGAGAATGGGAAATGTAATCCGGAATTACGTAATAGGGTACTTTTCCCGCATGCCGAAGGTCCGATAATCATATACCATGGCAAAGCATATAATGCTGCATTACCTCGATATTTAACTCCTAATTCTGATGCTTTTAAGGAAGCAATAGCTTCGGTAAGTTTTTCTTTTAATAATTCAACTTCTAATTGGCGGCCAGCAAATGATTCGCCTTGTTTCTGTAATTGTTTCTGTAATTTTGTGCCGCGATGTTTTACCCAAAATATGCGAGTTAATGCTGCTGACACAAATAGTATTATAATTATGCCGATAATTAATAGACGTAGTTTTACACTAAAGTCAAATACGTAACCAATAAACCATACTAGAGTACAAACTGCGATAAATCCTAAAATGTTAATTCCTAATCGGCTTATTAATAATTTTATAAATATAGATAAAAATTTATTCATCATGCCATAATCCCATTTTATTGGAGTTAATATTTTGAAGCGCTTTATTTGCCTTATGACTGATTGCAACGTTAAAGCCCAAATAAATACAAAATATTAAAACGGTGGTAACGCTTGCAATTACCCAAAAAGGTAATTTTCTTCCGACTTTGAGTGATAGTTTTTGTTGTGGCAAACTATTTGGTGCCAAACGCGTATCTATAATACCGCGTGACATTTCTATTTGACTGCGTAGATCTACTTGTAAAGCCATCAATTTTTCCAGTCCTTGCATGCGATACATGCCTTCGAAGCCAAATTGAAGGCATACATAATAAACTTCTAAAATATTAATATATTGGTTTCCTCTTTGGCGTAATTCGGATAATCGCTTAAAAAAACCTTCGCCTGCTGAATGTTCACCAAAGTATTGTAATTGTAAGGATTTTCCCATCCACGATGACCGTTGTGGCCATGCAGAGTTCAATATAGCTTCGTCAATGAAAGCAGCTAATGCATATTTTACTTGCTGAACTTCAAATGGCGCGATTTGCTTGCTGAATGCACTTTGCTCCATATTATCTAAAGCGATTTTAAGCTTTTGTCCGTAATTTTCTGATAATTTCGTACCATGATCGCCAATTCGAAATGCTACCGTTAATTGAAATAATGGACTGCATAATTCCAATAATGGATTTATTTTTATCGAATTTGTTTCCATAAGTTATTCCACTTTCATTTTTGTACAGTAACCAATTCAATAGTTGCCTTAATAAAGTCAAAAGGCAAAAAGATAGAAAGATTTCTATCCTGTTTAATTTGATCCCAAAAGGAGCCGACTTGTTCGAGGTAAAAATATTCATAGCCTAGTTTTACTGACAATTTATTAGGAGGGCGTTGCGTATGCACAATCTTTACACCGGCTAGGGCGGAAGTTATTAAGTTTTCTATTACTTTATGCGATGCAACTTTGATTTGCCGAGCAAATTGGTCAATCCATTTAGTATCTTGTGCAGGAAAATACACCGCTATAAAGAAATCAGTTTGTTCAAATAAGGAACTATCTATACTGTCAACTGTATAAAGTGAATCATTCTCACGGCGCAATTTTATTGACATCATTCGTGTTGGCGTAACTGAATCTAAGAGGTTTACTAATATGTCATTTAATTGCCTAAATCCTACTGTCAGTTGTTCATGTTGATAGTTGGGCAAGTTGTGTAAAGAAAAATCTTTAGTAAGTGCTCCCAATTGGCTCGCCAGATTAGTTAGTGTTACAAATAATCGTTCCGGATGAGTTTGCTGATGTTTAGCAATGTGTTGAAGTTGCACAAATGCACTATTTAGTATTTGTAATAAGAGAATTTTCGTAGCATCATTTGGTTCAAATCGATGCTCATTCAAAAATCTTATTTTGGCTTCAATTATTTCCAATAACCGCGTTAATATAGTTTGTAAGCAAGCTGTAGATCGTATATGTAAAATTGGCGGAATATAATCAGCGACCAGTTGATAATGAGATTCTCCGATATTTATTAATTCTGCTATTTTTAGAGAGTGAAATTGTTCGCGAGATTCATGCTCTTGAAATAACTGTAAGTTTAACTTTCCAAATAATACTTCTTGTTGTTTGTCCTCGTCATATATGTCAGCGGTATTTTGATAATCAGCTGTCCAAGTTGATGATTGTTGAGATTGACGATAGCCGGTGATTCCCGAAACTTGTTGGTTAATAGGAAGGCATAGGTAAATCGCTAATTTTGCGTCACTTGTAGTAGATAATTGGCAACTGAGGGGTGGGTTTTCATTGGCATCATAATCTACTAGTAAACCATTAGGGTAAATAGCCATGCATTGCTTAATTCGAAATCGGTTATTCAGTAATGCATCTTCATCAATCTTTAATGTAATCAAGCCCCATGCTAAAGGGGTAATGCATTGAGTATAAATTCGCTGTTGAATTTGATAATAATTATCCCATTGTTGGAGATGCTGTTGGCCGAGCAATATTCCTTCTGCCCAAATTACTTTTTTTAATGCTTGCATATTATTTACTCAGCATAATTTTGCTACTTTGTAAATTGACTTTTATAGTTAACGGGATCATAGATAAACGATTATTAATTGTATTTATTACTCGCCAATTATTACCTTGCGGCTTTAGAAAAATAGCTACGATTCCCACATAACAACAATCTTTTTTACGTGCTAGTGCAATTTTAGTTTCGCTACTTGGATTTATGGTAATTTCTTGTTTATCTAACATGCTATTGCCCAGTGTTTCAGCATCTTGAAGCCACAATTCACGAAATGTGGCTTGTAGAAAAGCGTTGTTATCCTGTAATTGATAAATTTTTACCTGAACCGGTAAAGGATTATTGTGTTGATCTTGGTTTAATTGCTCTGCCGAGTTAATAGACACTTTTATCGGAGCTGATGAACATGCAGATAATAAACATATCAAGATTACTATGCTCCATAGCCTAATTATATAATTCATTCTTTTTCTCCTATCGCTTGTATTTGCATATATGTATTGATAAATCCGGGTATTACTAGTTCCCTATAGCGTGCTTGCTGGTTATGTTTGAAATCTAGTAGGCTTGTTGCAATAGGTTTTTTTGAATTGAAAATTGTTTGTAATTGTTTACGTAAACTTCGATCTGATAAAATTCTTGCTTCTAAAACTTTGATTGTTTGCAGCGCAACTCCATCCAATGCTGCTGTTAACACTAGTTGATGATTTTTTATGGCTCGAAAAATAGATTGCAATTGTAAAGAGTTGTTTTCACCATCCTTAAATAATACTTCAAGTTTGTTTTCTAAGTTGTCATCTTCCAAGTACTCATAAATAATCGGGAAAATACGTTGTCGATCAAGACCAACCTCATCTGCAAATTGCATTTGTTGCTTAATTAGACCAACTATTCCTTGCACTACTATTTGTAAGGCAGGTGTACTATTTTTTGTTGATTTATTGGTACGTTTTGTAAGTTTGCCAGATTGCATTATTTCTATCATAGGGGAAAGTTTAAAAGAAAAAATTAAAAACAAAATACCGTAAAAAGTTAGGTATCGACTTGCAAGAAATCAGTCAGGATGTGCTATAATTCAAAAAAATGAATTGGTGATTAAATGAAAATTACAATTAATTCTAGTGATATACCTAAGGGACATATTAAATGTGTTACTTACGATGGTAATAGTAATCCTTCAAAACTGATTTTTTCAATGTGTGATAAAGAATCTGCTCAAAGGATGTCTCTAGCAGTTACCAATTTGTTGGGACTCACTGGTCATTATGATAGTTTTTTTAAAACTCCGATTTTATCTGAATCGGTCGTTAACAATAAAGAAGTACAGTTTGTAATTAAAGGAAATGAAGTAGGTGGAGCGGTAAAATTTTTAGAAAATTTAAAAATAATTACAATCGATCTAAGTCGAATAGTTTTAGAGAGAATAAAAGAGGATCAGGAAATAGAAGATATATGTATTGTTGAGGTAACTCCTCAATCTTAAATAGTATATTTTAGTTAAGTAAAAAGTATAGTAAAAGTGTGTAAGTTTTTTTGTTGTGGTTGTAGCAAATATAAGATGAAGAATGCCTGTTTTTCATATCCTAACGTTGAAAGGTTTGAAAATGAATGGAATCTTGCTAGGAATGAAAAAAAGGGTGTACTTTTTTGGCAAGATGTGAAATCTCAGTATCTTATAGCACATGGTGATATAATAGTAGATGAAAGAGGTGTAAAAGTAAAAGAGAACAGAGGTTTTATAAATTTTGCCTGTTATCATCATAAAAGACTTGTTCCAAATGAATTGGAGAGATTCTGCGATAATGAACTTAAATTACATATTTGTTTACCTGAAAATAATTTAAATCATCGCATAAAAGGATGGAATATAATTGCGGATATTTTGATAGCATCTAAAATACCTGAATTTAAGATTGTTAATCCTTCCATTAATCTAAACGAATTGAATAGTTCACAACGAGGAAAAGATGTAACTGTTTATCCATTTCTTCGTTGTTCACGAGACATGGATTATTATCACGGTTTAAATGGTTTAAATGAACTTAAGGGACTTGTAAGAACTATTACGCAGACTTTAGTGAAGTATAGAATTCAACCAGGTTATCGACCTGTGTTACACGGAGATCTGCAACATACAAGAAGAGAGGATTATCCGATTCCGGGTACTAATTATGTAACTCTTCGAGCAAGTTCTTATGTTGGTTTGACTGGTAATGAGATGGTAAAAATTTCTAAATCCCTAGCTGTATCACCTGAAATTGAAGGCGCTTTTCTCTCTAATGTACCATATTATGATGCGATACCAGACGTACCTGTTATAACTGTATGGTAGTCATATTTAGTTTTTCTACTTTAGAAATAGATGATCTAAGTTAATAGTCAAGTAAAATAAATTGAATTTTTAGCTTTTCAATGCTTGACATGAGATTCCTCCTATTGGTATAAAGTGTATTGTCCTTTGGGACATTTATTACGTCTTCGCAGAAAATCACTGCTTATCCGGTGAATTGAATGCGAAGGAGGTAAGATTCTCAGTAGCTTTAGTGAAGAAGAATAAGTTCTTCGTAGCTTTAGCGAAGAAGAATGCTTCGTCGGACATTATTCCGTATGAAGTATAATAACAAGATGCCATGGGCATAAGCCTGTAGATCTTTATTTTTTATTAACGGATATTTATAGGGGAAATAATGAATAAGACAAACTTAATTGATGTGGTTGCACAAGAAACCGGTGAAGCTAAAACCACTGTAAGTGGCATATTAGATGCTATTCTTAATACTATAGTCAAAACCCTCGCCAAGAGCGAAGATGTTGCTTTTGTTGGGTTTGGTACTTTTACTACTTCTAAGCGTAAAGCGCGTAGTGGACGTAATCCGCGAACAGGTGCGACTATTCAAATTCCTGCGACTGTTGTTCCAAAATTCAAGGCAGGAAAAGAACTTAAAAAGGCAGTAAAGAAGTAATTGGTAATAAAAAAGCTGCCCTGGTAGTTTTTATTAGGGCAGCTTTTTGCTATTGTTTTTATTTTGGGTGCTTAGCTCAGTGGGAGAGCGTCGCCCTTACAAGGCGAAGGTCGTAGGTTCAAATCCTGCAGCACCCACCATAGAATCAATGAGTAACATGTGATAGTGTACTAATGATTGAAAATAAAAGAGCAAGTAACAAAAAAGTTAAGATACTAATTGTGGATGATGATCGTGTATGTTTGGAAGCGATAAAGCAACTGTTACTTAATCATTATCAATGTGATGTAGATGCTGTTGATTCCGTGGAGAAAGCGTTAAATCGTATTTATGAAATGGAGTTACAATGGCAACCTAAGTGGTACGATTTAATTTTTATGGATATTAATTTGCCGATTCTTAAGGGAGATCTATTAACTAAGATAATTAAAGAGACCGAATCTAACATGGAAAAAACGCCGGTTATTGCGATTACAGGTTCAGAAACTTCAGTTAATAAAAAATTATTCTTTGATCGTGGTATAGTAGAGATAATAATCAAGCCGGTTACAATTGAAAAATTGAACACTGTGATTAAGAAATATTTCTGTATGGAGCGGTAGTTCAGTTGGTTAGAATGCCGGCCTGTCACGCCGGAGATCGCGGGTTCAAGTCCCGTCCGCTCCGCCATTTGGAGAAGTTTAAATATGTTGCAAAGAATGCGCGAACGTAT
>Ga0111206_111_pt1 | contig 215636 bp, 184 predicted proteins | sample DeeMarSWOR152_54_FD_80376 | JGI IMG/M metagenome (GOLD analysis project Ga0111206, IMG submission 80376) | Coxiella sp. DG_40 | reverse complement strand
AATGGCTCTTAAAATGTTAAACAAAGGTTTAGATACCAAAGAAGTATCACAAATTACAGAAATATCTGAAAAAGATTTACAGGAATTATTTGCTAAAACAAAGAAATCTAAAAAGTAGTAATTACAGTTATCATATTTCTTGAATGAGACCATCTAGACACTTAACAAAATTAGATTTTATGTACAGAGCCACATCGGCTCCACCATGGCCATCTGCGACAAATGATAATATGGATTTATCGGGCTCGTTTATTATTGGTACAAAAACAACACTAATATTATCTGTTGATCCCCGCAAATATGCTTCTTTGCCTAATTGAGATGCCGGATTATTCGATAAGCCTTGAGTACTAAAAAATTCTTCAATATCTAATTCGTTCATGGTTTCGGTAATCCCGTCACAACAATTGATGATGTAGGCTTCTTCATCCTCACTTGTCTCAACAACAGTGATATCTGGCTGATAACTAAGGCCTGGTAGCCGTGGATGACCAAATGCACGGCTTAGAGCCAATATTCCTCCTAATCTCTCGACATCTAGTTTTAAAACAGTTCCGCCTTCGTTTTTGATTCTCTCTGTTTCATCTTGATCAGTTGGCTTATGTTCCCAATTAAGTGCTTGAGCGGTAAAGGTTTTTTTGTTTTTACGTTTTAGTAAGATTGCTTTTGAATCACCTATATTGGCAGTAAAAACTCGATTTCCGATTTGCAGACTAGTAATTAGAGTCGAACCGCAATTTTGTGCGAAAGGTTTTTGATTGATTTCTTCTCCGAGTTTGATGATTGTTTTATATAGAATTTCTGCAACAACTTCATTAGCTAAATTAGCTAATCTATTGTTTTTTATAGTATAAATACCAGCCGCATCTTCCTGATATGGTCGAGCTCCTTGTCGATGAGAAATAAAAGCTAATTTGCTATTTAAGGATATTTGTTTGTCCTGTGACTTATTAGGAATACGCTTCGGATCATAGCTAAAATTTTTAGGGAAGGGCGCTTGTTGCTGAGTTGCTTTCGCTAAATTTTTAGAAAAAGATTTTGGATCAAATGGCATGGTAATTTTATTGATGTGTTGTTTGTATAGAGTGATGTTCGTGTGGCAAATATAGTGGTCCACCATGCCCGCAGCTACTTATCATGAAACAGATTATTAATAGTAAAAGCATTTTTTTCATTATGGTCTCCAGGAACAGGCATGCCTGTTCCCTACGAATTTTATGCTAAAATTATATCATAATTGGATTTTATTGCTTATTTACTTTTGTCATTCCGTATTTAATGCAGGGCCTTATTGTGGTTGAGAAAAATAGAAATTTATTGCTATTTTTGTTATATTCATTATGCTGAAGAAGTATTTGAAAAGTTATAGTTTGCGTAGTATCAAATCATAAATAGGAGAAACAGTATGAGCACAAATACATTTGAAATTAATTTGACTGATAGCAATTTTCAACAGGAGGTTCTGGAATCTGAGATTCCGTGTCTTGTTGATTTTTGGGCACCTTGGTGTATGCCTTGTCGTATGATAGCACCTGCAGTCGAGGAAATCGCAGAAGAATATCAGGGTAAATTAAAGGTCTGTAAGGTAAACGTAGATGCCGCCCAGACCACAGCTTTTGATTACAATATCATGAGCATTCCTACACTTGCTATTTTTAAAAATGGTAAAGTAGCAGATACGATTGTCGGCGTGGTTTCTAAAACAAAACTTAAAGAGATGATTGATCATCATATGTAAAAAAACCGATTAAAAAAGTAAAAGGAGAAAATCATGCCAATTTATACTTATACCTGCAAAAAATGTGGTAAACAATTTGATTTATTAATTGGAATGACTGTTAACGAAACTGAATTAAAATGTCCAAAATGTGGTAACAAAGATATTGAAAAAATATTTAGCGGATCATTCAATATAAGAGGATCAGGTATTTCCGGTTGTCCTGCTTGCTCTACAGGCAAATGTGATCTTTCTTGATATACGATAATAATCGAGTGGCAGCGGTTATTCCAGCTCCTTTTGAAACAATTATCTCATTTCCTTTTATTGATCGAATTAGTGCTCCTTTTCTAGGGATTAGGATTAATCATAATCTTATACGAATAAAAGTAAGCTTATTGCCATAATAGCCATTCCTGATATTAAGCTCCAGATAGCAATATGATGTTCTCCATATTCCTCCGCGGTGGGTAATAATTCGTCAAAAGAAATGTAAATCATTATTCCTGCAACAGCCGCAAAAATTAATCCAAATGTTAAATCGCTCATGAAAATTCTTAAAACAAAGTATCCGATCACGGCCCCGATAGGTTCTGCGATTCCCGAAAGAAATGACAGCCAAAATGCCTTTTTCTTGTTTTTTGTTGCATAATAAATCGGTGTGGAAACTGCTATGCCTTCAGGAATATTATGTATAGCAATCGCAATTGCAATGCTTAAGCCTAATGCCGGATTACTTAAGCTTCCCATAAATGTTGCCAGTCCCTCTGGAAAATTATGTATACCTATTGCAAGTGCGGAAAATAATCCCATTCTGAGTAATTTTTTTTCTTTTTTCTTTTTTTCATAAGTTTCCATATCTATATTTCGTATTTCATGAGGGTTTTCATATGACGGAACAAGCTTATCTATTATTGCCATAATGATTATACCAGCAAATAAAGATATCACTGTTACTATGTAGCCTTTTTTGGCTCCGAGTGTTAAAACAAGCGAAGCTTTTGCTATAAAAAATATTTCAATAAAGGAAACATAAATCATTACCCCTGCAGAAAAACCTAAAGCTCCACATAAAAATTTCGGATTGAACTTTTTTGAGAGAAATGCCATCAAACTTCCTATACCAGTTGATAAGCCTGCGAGTAAAGTTAATCCAAATGCAATTAAAACTTTTTCGATTTCCATTTATACAAATTGCCCTATTAAAATATTTTTGCCAGCATGTTGTTGACGTTATATAGAAAATATTAAATCGGTAGTTATTGATATTACTATAAAACTATTCTCATCAAAACCAGTTTTTGGTTTCCCGATTGTTTTTTATTTTATTCAACTCACAAACGATATTTGGTAAGGTTAGAAATGTCTTTCAGTAATTGTTCTATTTTTATTATCCTATTTTCCGCATTGTCTTCTCGCAGAGTAAATTTCAGCTTGTTTTTACCGTAGAATTTATAAGTTTCAGGATATTTTTGAATTAATTCAATAATTGTTGCCGAATTGATATTAGGTTTTTCATCGAATTCGATTACTGCATGTGCTATATCAGCTTTAATGCTGTAAATACCCAGTAATCTAGCTTTAAGTTTTATTTTTGTAATAGCAAACAAGTTTTTTACCGGTTGTGGCAAAAGTCCAAATCGGTCTACCAGTTCTACTTGTAATTCATGCAATTCAGCGTTGTCTTTCGCATTAGCAATACGTTTGTATAAAGTTAAGCGTGTGTTGACGTTATGAACATAGTTATCTGGAATTAGAGCGGGAATTTTTAGGTCTATTTCACCTTCGTAATTAAATAGCTCTGTTAGTTCTGGTTGCTTACCTGATTTCAAGGCTTTCACAGCACGATTTAAGAGTTCGGTATACAGATTGAAACCTATGGCTTGGATTTGGCCACTTTGTTCCTTACCTAATATTTCACCAGCTCCACGAATTTCCAAGTCGTGGATCGCCAAAGTGAATCCAGCACCTAAACCTTCCATTGTAGCGAAAGCATCTAAGCGTTTTTTTGCGTCTCTAGTAATACTTTTTTGGGAACGGACAAATAAATATGCATAAGCTTGATGGTGCGAACGTCCTACTCGGCCACGTAATTGATGTAATTGTGCCAACCCAAAATGGTCAGCATTGTTAATGATAATAGTATTAGCGGTTGGAATATCAATTCCAGATTCGATAATTGTGGTGCAGACCAAAACGTTGAACCGCAGGTGATAAAAGTTACCCATAATTTGTTCCAATTGGCGTTCCGGCATTTGACCATGAGCTATTTCGATCCTGGATTCGGGAATTAGCTCTCTAAGTTCACGGGCTTTGTTTTCAATCGTAGCCACATCATTGTGAAGAAAGTATACCTGCCCGCCACGCAGAGTTTCACGCAGAATCGCTTCACGAATGAGTTGTTTGTTATAGTCCTGAATAAAAGTTTTTATGGATAAACGCTTTGCAGGCGGTGTTGCTATGATAGACAAATCCCGAATTCCAGATAATGCCATACTTAAAGTACGAGGAATTGGAGTTGCAGTTAGAGTTAAAATATCCACATTAGCACGGAATGACTTTATTTTTTCTTTCTGCCTAACACCAAATCGATGTTCTTCATCCACAATCAACAAGCCAAGATCTTTGAATTCGATATCTCGTTGCAACAATCTGTGAGTGCCTATTATGATATCTATTTTGCCTTTTTTTAGGTGATCAATGATGGCTTTTTGTTGTTTGGGCGAATTAAATCTAGATAGCATGGCAATATTTACCGGCCAGTTAGCAAATCTGTCTTGAAAATTATGATAATGCTGCTGTGCTAACAATGTTGTTGGAGTAAGAATAACAACTTGTTTATTGTTCTCGACTGCCAAAAAAGCAGCTCGCATTGCCACTTCGGTTTTGCCAAAGCCAACATCTCCACAAATCAAGCGATCCATACTGCGTGGAGATGCCATATCATTGATAACTTGATCGATTGCATTTTGTTGATCAATTGTTGTTTCAAAAGGGAAAATGCCAGCAAACTGCTGATGTTGCATATCGTCTTTGTGAAAGCTAAAGCCGATTTTAGCAGCGCGTTGTGCATAAATGTTCAATAATTCTGCAGCAACATCGTAAATTTTCTGTTGCGCTTTGTGTTTTGCCTTTTCCCACTGTTTTGATCCTAAGTCATTGTAAGGAACATTCTCAGGGTTTGCCCCCATGTATCGGCTAATTGAATGCAGGGCAGAAATGGGTACAAATAGTTTGGCCTGATTCGCATATTCAATAGTTAAATATTCTGCCTCTTGTCCTGCAGTTGATATGGTTTGTAAACCTAAGTAACGTCCAATACCGTGTTCAATGTGTACTACTGGATCACCAATTTTAAGTTCGGTAAGATCACGAATAACAGCTTCGGTATCTTGCTGCTGTTGTTCACGCAACCTGCGCTGCATTACTTGCTGGCCAAATATTACTGCTTCAGGAATTATGATTACATTTTTTAACCATAATCCTTGATCTAATTGAGCGATACTAATTCCTAAGGAAGCAGTGCCTTGTAAAAATTTATCCCATGAGGGATAAATCATTGGTTCGACATCAATATGCTTTAATAACTGTAACAATGCTTGTTGACGGCCGGTGGATTCAGCACAGAACAGGATTCTAGCTGTTGTCGAGTTAAGAAAATCCTGCAGTTTTGCTAGTGGCTGAGAAGCTTTACTGTCTAAAGTCAAATCTGGTAATTCTTTACTTTTGAAGTCTATGGTTTTAGTTTTACGTGATTCCTTTGTTATTTGAATTTGCGAAAAGTTATTAAAATAGCCAAATAGATTATCTACTGGAATGAAAATATCTTTAGGAGCGAGTATCGGATGAGTAATGTCATAGCGTAGCTGTTCGTATCGCTCATTAATTTCGGTCCAAAATGTTTGCGCTACTTTATGCAAATCACTAGTTCGTATTAGCAGACCATCATGCGGCAAATAATCAAAAAGCGTTTCAGTCTGGGTAAAAAACATCGGTAAATAATATTCAATTCCAGGAACACTATTTCCATCAGTGATACTTTGATAAAAAGGGCAATTTTCTACATTTTTTGGAAACAAAGCTTGCCATTTGTGTCTGAAGTGATTTATAGCTGATTCACTTGTAGAAATTTCTCGCGCTGGTAATAAATTAATGCTTTCTAATTCCTTTAAAGATCGTTGCGTTTCCGGATCAAACTCACAAATACTATCAATTTCGTTGTCAAATAAATCGATACGATAGGGTATTAAACTCCCCATTGGAAAAACATCTATTATGGAACCACGAATTGCAAATTCACCATGTTCCATAACTTGATTTACACAGTAATAACTTCTTTTCTGTAAATCGTCACGCAATTTGCTGATATCTATCTGATCATGTTTATTAATTACGAAACTATTATTCACAATGTAATCATGCGGCACAAAACGATGCATGGCTGTAGTCACAGAGACTAATAAAATACCGGTTTTAAAAGACAGCAATTTATAAAAAGTCAATAAACGTTGTGAAATGATGTCTTGGTGAGGGGAAAATCGATCATAAGGCAGGGTTTCCCAATCAGGTAGCGTCATTATATCTAAGTTACATTGTTGAGCAAAAAAATGTAGATCGTTGGCTAATTTATTAACATGTAGCATGTCGGGAGCCAAAACAATCACAGGCCCATTATGATTCACAGCAGCAGTATATATAGCAAGGCTAGAACTGCTACCATAGAGTCCACTCCAATAAGTTTGTTCGCCTTTTTTTAATGGCAAGTTGTTATTAATCAAATCATCAAATCGTTTCATTATTTATTTATTTATAAAAAAGAGATATCATATTATTCATTTTAACACCAAGGGGACAAAAATGTTTGAATTCTCAAAGAAAAAACTGAATATACCAGAGATTTGGGTAGCAAGTTTTGAGTTATATAAACAAACCTTGAGTAAGATATGGTACTTAGCTTTTATATTGATTTTTACATTACTGGGATGTTTTAACACAGTATTAAAGACTCATGTTTCCGATCAAACGCTTAAACATGTACAAAAACCGATATTTCATTTATCTCCTATTTCTGTAATATGTTACGTTATAGGTATGGTCATAGGGTTGTTTCTTATTTCAGTAATATTGCATCGTATGTATAACTTGGTAACTGATCCAAAATATAGTTTACAAAAATCTATATACTTTGTTTTGTCTAAATATTTAATTATTTTCTCTTGCGTTTTAGTGGTATATATCGCCACAGTGGGTGGTTTTTTGTTATTTGTAGTCCCTGGTGTTTTTATCGGCGTATTGTTTATGTTTAGTTTATTTGTCGTTTTATTCGAAGATGCGGGTTGGTTAAGTGCCATTAAAAGAAGCTGCAAATTAGTCTGGGGTAACTGGTGGAGAACATTTGCTGTAATTATATTTCCGGCATTAATACTTGTAGTAATTCAGAATGTTATCGTATTGATTATTGGTGTTCATTATATATGGATCAATATATTAGTTGTTTCTCTAGTAATGTCAGGATTAAAACCTTACTTCGACGCGGTTCTTCTGGTTCAATTTAATGACTTAAAATTACGTGAAAAGCAGCATTCATAATATAATACTGCCGCCAAGGCACTTATCGCCTTGATAGAAAACCACTGATTGACCCGGAGTAACAGCCCACTGTTGTTGCTCAAATTCCACGTGATAATCGCCATTTACTTTCTTAACTATTACACACTTTTGATCAGGTTTACCATATCTAACTTTCGCTGAACAGGATAAAGGTAGAATAGGCTCCTTACCACTAATCCAATGCTGATCCTTACAAATTAAAGTTTTTGATAATAACAACGGATAATCATGCTCTTGAGCTACTACTAACTTGTTATTTTCAATATCCTTAGCAACTACATACCAAGGGGCCAGTTTAGCATTCTTACGGCCACCAATTCCTAATCCTTTACGCTGACCCAAAGTATAAAACATCAAACCATCGTGGCGACCAATAACATCATTTTGTGTAGTAACTATATCTCCGGGCTGAGCCAATAAATATTCATTAAGAAACTGTTTGAATTTACGTTCTCCAATGAAGCAGATTCCTGTACTGTCTTTTTTTGCATAATTAATAAATCCGGCATGTTTTGCTATATTGCGCACCTCAGATTTTTGTAATCCGCCAATCGGAAATAAGCTATATGTTAATTGTTCTTGGTTTAGTCGATACAGAAAATAACTTTGATCTTTATTTTCATCGACGCCTTTTAGCAAACAATATTCATCGTTTTTTTTGTCTTTACGTACATAATGTCCAGTAGCGATATAATCAGCATCGTGTTGCGATGCGTAATCCAAAAATGCTTTGAATTTAATTTCCTTGTTACAAATAACATCGGGATTTGGAGTCCTACCAGCGGAATATTCATCAAGAAAGTGTTGAAATACTCTATCCCAATATTGTTTGGAAAAATTGACCGTAGAAAATGGTATCTGCAATTGTTTGCAAACCGCTTTAGCGTCATTTAAATCTTGTGCAAGAGAACAATAAGGATCATCTTGTTCAGTTCGCCAGTTCTGCATGAAGATTCCCTCTACATCATAGCCCTGTTGCTTGAGCAGAAGAGCAGCAACCGATGAATCTACGCCTCCAGAGATGCCAACGACAACTTTAGAATTATTTTTAGAAGTGTTCTTACTCAATATTTCTATAAATAATGCGACCTTTAGTTAGATCATATGGGGTTAGTTCTACAGTAACCGAATCGCCGGTAAGAATACGAATATAGTGTTTTCGCATTTTGCCTGAGATATGAGCAATAATGATATGCCCGTTTTCTAATTTTACTCGAAACATAGTGTTTGGTAATGTCTCAATTACCACTCCTTTCATTTGAATATGTTCTTCTTTTGCCATAATTAAATTCGATTTGTAAATTCGATAAAATATTTTGCAATTCTTCTTTTAATTCTCGCTTTCACACATAGGCGTCAACTTAAGGCTATTTCATCATACCCGCAACCCTTCAATCCTCTCGTCATCCCGCGGCTTGACCGCGGGATCCAGTGTCTGCGCGGCGCAGAGTAATAAACATCCTTGTTACTGGATTCTGAACAATCCATGGCCAGAATGACGCAATTAAATCTTAAGTTGACGCCTATGCGTTTTCACAAGAATGATAGCATCAAAATGCGAATTGTTAGCAAATATTGCCTGAAGTTTAATAAATAAGCAAATTTTTTTAATAACAGAAATATACAACTTTTCTGACTAAGTTTTAGTAAAACACAGAAGATAAGGAAAGATATTTTTTTACTTGACGACAAGCTAATTAAGTATATGATTGCATAATCGAAATTTTGAAGAAAAATAACAATTTTTTTTTATAAATTTAATTGGAATAAGGAGGTGTGGTATGCCACAATCATCTACGAGTATCTTATCGGTACAAAATTCAGAATTCACTGAGCAACCAAAGTCACCAAACTATAATTGGAAAACGTGGGCAAAAACGAGTTTAGTTTTTGTTACAACAACCGGAGCTTTTTTAGCTTTAAAAGCTACAGGGTCGTTTAGTTTGATTTCTTCTTGGCTGGGAAGTTCCTCATCAGAAACTAATTCTAACAAATCAAGTGCATTAATGAATCCTAATGATTCTTCCGCACAAGTTTACACAACATCAATAAGCGAAGATATGTCAACCTTGTCAAAAGGTGGTATTGATTCGATACAATTAGCTAACTTTGAGGAGTCGCATTTAGCTGATTTGAGTGCCCTCAATGTTGAGTCCACATGGTTAGGAACATGGCCTAATAATGCTGTCACAAAGTATATAAGGACATTAGGTGAAGAAAGTTGGCAATGCCAAGCGGGATTGACGTTAGGAACAGCTGGTGCATTGGTAACGGGGAATCCGTTGCCGCTTGGAATAGGAGCACTAAGCTGTTTACGAGGAGCTGATGCAGCAGATCCGGTCGTGGTGAATCCGATACCAGATCAGACGGTTAATGTGGGAGAAATGTTTAATTTTACCATTCCCGTAACTACGTTCAATGATGCAGATAGAGATATGCTAAGTTACAACATCAAGTTAGCGGACGGAAGTCCATTACCTGAATGGTTAAAAGTAGAAACAATATCTCGCCCTAGTTTATTGAACAGTTATAATACGCCTGGATCTGCTTATGGAGTAGCTGTCGTAAATGATATTGCGTATGTGGCAGACGATACAGGGGGATTACGAATTCTAAATGTCAACGATCCTGAAAACCCAAGTCTATTGGGTCAATGTGGTTTAAGTTGCAATCTGATGTTCGCGCGGGGACTGGCCGTTTCTGGAAACACATCCTATGTGGTGGACAATAACAGTTTGCGGATTATTAATGTTGGCGATCCTGCAAACCCTAGTTATCTGGGAAGCTATAGCACGACATGTAACGGAGTGGCTGTATCTGGAAATACTGCCTATGTGGCCGGGGGAAGCAGCGGACTACAAATCGTAGATGTTAGCGATCCGACTGATCCCGGTTATTTGGGAAGTTATAATACGCCGGGAATTGCGATGGGAGTGGCGGTATTGGACGAGATTGCTTATGTGGCAGATGAAAGTGGCGGATTACAGATTATTAATGTCAACAACTCAACCAATCCCGTTTTTTTAGGCAATTATACTACCCCTTTGTCGGCATTGGGAGTAACCGTAGCAGATCAGATTGCTTATGTAGCAGACAGTGGGAGCGTTCAGATCATTGATGTCAGCAACCCTTCTGATCCTCAATTCTTAAGCAGTTACGCTACTGCTGGGATTCCGTCTGGAATAACCGCATCAAACCATGCAGTGTATGTAGCATACATAGATGGAACCAAAGGCGGATTGCAAATCATAAACGTAAACAATTCAACAGATCCGAAATTACTGGGGACTTATAGTTTGCCAGCGCCTGCACGCGAAGTAGCGATATCAGGCGATGTGGCATATGTAGCAGATGATACCAGCGGATTGCAAATCGTTAACGTACCACAAGTGCCGAAATTAACTGGCATCCCACAGGAAGAAGACAAGGGAACCCTCAACGTTAGAGTCACTGTAGATGATGGGAGAGGGGGACAAATTTGGGATGCATATTCATTATATGTGCAACATGCTCCGGTTGTAGTGAATCCGCTTCTGGATCAGACGACACTGATCGGTAGGAATTTTGAATGGATTGTTCCTGCAAATACGTTTAATGACACAGACGGGAATGCGCTGAGTTATATGGTAACGCGGATAGACGGAAGTCCATTGCCGCCATGGCTGAAAGTTGAAAACCCTATACAACCAACACTGTTAGGTAGCCTTGGTGGTCTCAATAGTGCAGCGGGCGTAGCGGTAAATGGCAATTATGCGTATGTGAAAGATTTTAATTGGGGTCTAAAAATCGTAGATATAAGCAATGCATATGCCCCAACATTATTGGGAAGCCTCGGTCCTTCTAATGCAAAAGAAGGAGTGGCGACAAAAGGTAATTATGCGTATTCTGCGGATGGTACAGGTGGTTTAAAAATCATAGATATAAGCAATCCTTTTACTCCGATTTTAGTAGGCAGTTTTGCTACGGGTAGTGACGGAGCTCATGGAGTAGTGATAAAAGACAATTATGCCTATGTGGCGTATCATTTAGGGGGCCTAAAAATCATAGACGTAAGCCAGCCATCGAATCCATTTTTGGCAGGTAGCCTTGATATTGATGGTGTTTGTACACTACAAGTAGAAGTAATCGACAATTTTGTGTATATGGCAGATGTGGAGATAGGTGGCGGTCTAAAAATCATCGATGTAAGCAACGTAACAGATCCGACTCTAGTAGGCAGTCTAAGTTTTGGGGCACCTTATGGCACATTAGAAGTAGCGGTAACCAATAATCTCGCATATGCGGCTAGTGCAGGAACAGGCTTACATATCATAGACGTAAGTAATGTGACTGATCCGATTTTGGTAGGTAGTATTGCTACTTATAATGCATGTGGAGTGAAGGTAGTTGGCAATTATGCTTACGTAGCGGATGCGCAAGAAGGTCTAAAAATCATCGATGTAAGCAATCCAGCAAATTTAACTTTGGCAAGCAGCCTCGATACCGATGGTTCAGCATACAAAGTATCGGTAATCGACAATTTAGCTTACGTGGCGGATAATACAGGGGGCTTAAAAATCATCAATGTTGTGGAAATGCCGAAATTAAGCGGCATACCGCAGGAAGGTGATGCAGGAATGCTGGATATCAAAGTCACGGCAGATGATGGTAAAGGAAATCAGGTTTCAGATGGATTTGATCTAAATGTACGACCGATTCTGATCGTAGACAATCCGATTCCGGATCAAACGGTGCTTATCGATGAAAGTTTTGGATATATTATTCCCGTGAACACGTTTAATGACGCGGACGGGTATACGGTGAGTTATAACATAACATTGGCAGATGGAAATCTGCTGCCTGAATGGCTAAAGGTTGGAAGCCTCACAGAACAGCCAACATTGTTAGGCAGTCTTGACACTGATCATGCTTGTGAAGTAACGGTGAACGGAAATTATTCCTATGTGGCAGATGCTAGCGCGGGCTTAAAAATCATAGACGTAAGCAATTCTTCTGCTCCGATTTTAAAAGGAACTTTTGGCAGTTCAAATGCAAGGGAAGTAGTCATAAAGGATAATTATGCGTACTTGGCGGATTATGCAGGGGGCTTAAAAATCATAAATATAAGCAATGTGACGGATCCAACTTTAGCAGGCAGTATTGCTACTTATAATGCAATGGGAGTAAAAGTAAATGACAATTTCGCCTACGTAGCGGATGCGCAGGAGGGCTTAAAAATCATCGATGTAAGCAATCCAATAAATTTGACATTAGCAGGTAGCATTGCTACAAATTGCGCGATGAAAGTAGAAGTAAACGGCAATCTTGCTTATGTGGCAGATGCGCAGGATGGCATAAAGATCATAGACGTAAGTAACATAACTAATCCGACATTATTAGGCAGTCTTGATACTTATGGGGCATATGAAGTAACGGTAAATGGTAGACACGCATATGTAGCAGATTCGCAAGAGGGTTTAAAAATTATAGATGTAAGCAATTCTTCTGCTCCGACTTTACTAAGCAGCGTCGACGCTAACGTATATGGAGTAGCGGTAAAAGGTAATTATGTGTATGCAGCGGATATTAATGACGGCCTAAAAATCATTGATATAAGTAATGCATCGGCTCCGATTTTAATAGGGGAGTTTAATACTACTGCTGCAGAGGGAGTAGAATTAAATGGCGATCTTGTATATGTGGCGGATGGGAATGATGGCCTAAAAATCATAATTCCACCGATATTAAGTGGTATCCCGCAGGAAGAAAATTTGGGAACTATAAATATTAAAATTACAGCAGATGATAATAAGGGTAATCGGGCTTCAGACATATTTACTTTAGAAGTCAAATCGGGGATTAGTTCTTCTTCGTCATTGCCGAAACCGAAGAGCAGCAGTTTTCCTTCTTCGTCATTGCCGAAACCAAAGAGCAGCAGTCTTTCTTCTTCATCGTCGAAACCAAAGAGCAGCAGTTTTCCTTCTTCATCTTCGCCATTGTCAGAATCGAGAAGCAGCAGCTCTTCCAGCGGATCCACTATCTCCAGTTCTAAGAGTGAAACTCACTTCAAGAGTACATTATCATCCGAGTCGACGGTAAGCAGTAAAAGCAAAGTAATTTCCTCGAGTTTCCCGACCAGTCAATCTATGACACAAAGTAAAATCTCAGAATATTCTTCTAAAAGTGTGAGGAAAAGTAACCTTCCTGAAAGTAGTGTTTCCAAATCTGATCATTCTCCTGGAATAACGGCTACGTCGCTTCTAGCAACTATTTTGGCATCAATAGGAGGGGTGGCGAGCGTGATGACTGGTATCGTAGGTGCCTGGTTTAAATATAGAAAATATAAAATTGCTTCTAGAATGCATCAACAGAATCCATTTGCAGCTGAAATTCGCAAACGTGCAAATATTAACGTCTCGGACTTTGAATCAAATGAAGGACAGAAATATATAAAGATAGTTGACAAAATGGCAAACAAACTTAAAGAGCAAGGGATTGATGTAGAGGAAATGGATCAAGAAGAATTAAGAACAGTGACGGTTCATTCCGCTAAGGTGATTAAAGATAAAGTACGACCTCAGAAAAGTTGGTTGTGGCGTAAGCAGATACCAGTAGATGCTTTAGAAAAAGCAAAAAAATCAATTACAAACAAAGTGGTTCGTAAATGTGTTAAAGAAACGAATCAAGATGGGATTCTGTTACAAATTTCCAATGCATCTGGGACAATCAATTCAAATGAGCTGAGCAAATTCAAGGAAATAGGCCAAGGTGCGATGGGTATTGTTTATAGAGCAAGATATCATGGTAGTGATGTAGCAGTAAAACAATTACCTATTATTGCAGCAGATTCTAAAGAACTAAAACAGTTTGAACAAGAAGCCGAGTTAATGAAAGAACTGCGCCATCCTCATGTAGTAAATTTTTATGGTTACTATCAAGACCCAACGCATTATAGTATTGTCATGGAATATGTTTCCGGTGGCTCTCTGGATAAGGTTCTATATGATACACGACAAGCATTTCCATGGTATCCAACCCGATGGGATATTGCACATGATATTGCAAGTGCGGTATCTTTTCTGCATAGCAATCGCATTATCCATCGAGATCTAAAGAGTCAGAACGTATTAGTGTATCGTCAAGATGATCGTATGCGTGCTAAAGTGGCTGACGTTGGAATAGCCAAGATTATGAAAGATGAAGAAATGGATACAATAACTAAAGGAATGGGTACTCCCCTCTGGATGGCGCCAGAAGTAATAGAAGCTCAGGGAGAGAAGAAAAAAATTACTTATGATGAAAAGGTAGATGTTTATAGTTACGGGATTATTTTAAGTGAATTAATTAATCGTAAAGCTCCTTTTTCCGAGATAGATAATTTCTTCAAAGTTATCCCTCAGGTGTTAGAAGGCAATCGACCAGCCTTCGATAAAGAAAGCGCACCATCTGGTTTCGTTACTATAATGGAACGATGTTGGGCTCAGCGTGCAGCAGAGCGTCCGGAAATAAAAGAAGTTGTTGAAACTTTGGATCAAATGGAACAAGAGGTACAAGCGTTTGAGTGCTAAATAGCTTGTAAGATATATTTTAAGTTTTCTGGATCCTCGCTTTCGCACATAGGCGTCAACTTAAGGATATAATTTCGTCATTCTGGCCAAGGATTGGCCAGAATCCAGTGACAAGGATGTTTATTACATTGCGCTGCGCAGTCCTGGATCCCGCGGTCAAGCCGCGGGATGACGAGGAGGGTTGCGGGATGACGTGAAATAGCACTTAAAATTGATCAAATTCAGAATTGCTGATTCGAAGAAATTACTTGCAAAAATCACCAATATCACAGAACATTTTCATTGAGGTTATATCATGCACATGGAGAATATCCGCAATTTTTCTATTATTGCCCATATCGATCATGGTAAATCAACATTAGCAGACTGTTTTATTCAGATTTGCGGCGGGCTTCCTGAACGGGAAATGACTGAACAGGTCTTGGACAGTATGGCAATTGAGCGTGAACGCGGCATTACTATTAAAGCACAGAGTGTTACTTTATATTACCAGAATCAGAAAGGTGAGGAATATCAGTTAAATTTCATCGATACGCCGGGACATGTAGATTTTTCCTATGAAGTCTCGCGATCATTAGCGGCCTGTGAAGGAGCTTTACTATTAGTTGATGCAGCACAGGGAGTCGAAGCACAGACAGTGACCGTATGCCATATGGCTATAGAACAAGGTTTATATGTTCTACCGGTATTAAACAAAATGGATTTGCCACAAGTTGAACCAGAAAGGGTGATTCAAGAAATCGAAGATATTGTTGGTATTGATGCGCACGGTGCACTTCGTATTAGTGCTAAAAACAATGTTGGTATAGAAGAATTATTAGAGCAAATTATAGTTAAAATTCCACATCCTCTGGGTGATCCGAAAGCGGCTTTACAGGCTTTGATCATTGATTCATGGTTCGACAATTATTTAGGGGTAATTTCATTAGTTAGAGTCAAAAATGGTACTCTTAGATTAGGTGAGAAAATTCGCGTAATGAGTACTGGTAGAAATTATTTGACTGATGAAATAGGTGTTTTTACTCCCAAGAGAAAGTCTACTAATATTCTACAAGCTGGTGAAGTAGGGTACGTAATTGCTGGTATCAAAGATATATTTGGGGCACCGGTCGGTGATACTTTAACTCATGCAACAAATCCTGCTATTAAGCCGCTTACTGGGTTTAAAAAAGTTAAACCTCAAGTTTATGCTGGACTGTATCCGGTAAATAGTGATGACTTTGAAATGTTCCGGAACGCTTTAGCTAAACTTCGTCTCAATGATGCAGCATTGATGTATGAACCAGAAGTTTCTGCTTTGGGATTTGGTTTCCGCTGTGGTTTTTTAGGAACATTACATATGGAGATTGTTCAAGAACGACTAAAGCGTGAATATAATCTGGACATTATAACTACTGCGCCAACTGTCGTTTATCAGCTTCTATTACGTGATCAACAGACATTGCATATAGAAAACCCTGCTGTTTTACCTGCTGCCACTGAAATCGCAGAATTTCGAGAACCGATTGTGAAAGCAAACATTCTAGTACCTAAAGAATATGTTGGTAGTGTTATGACATTATGTATGGAGCGGCGCGGAGTACAAACTAATATGTTATATGTTGCCAATCAAGTATCTTTAACTTACGAATTGCCCATGAATGAGGTAATATTAAACTTTTTTGATCGTTTAAAATCAGTGACTAAAGGTTATGCATCTTTAGATTATGCATTTGATCATTTTCAAAGTGCAAATTTAGTTAAATTAGATATTTTAATAAATGGTGAAAAAGTTGACGCTTTAGCCACGATTGTGCATCGTGATAAAGCATATAAACGTGGTCAAGATTTGGTTAGCAAAATGAAGGAATTAATTCCGCGACAAATGTTTGAGGTGGCAATTCAGGCGGCGATTGCTTCCAAAATAATTGCCAGACAAACTGTTAAAGCACTACGTAAAGATGTTACTGCGAAATGTTATGGTGGAGATGTAACCCGTAAACGTAAACTATTAGAAAGGCAAAAAGCTGGTAAAAAACGTATGAAGAAAATCGGCAAAGTTGCCATCCCGCAAGAGGCTTTTTTGGCAGTTTTAAAAACAGGAGATTAAAAAATGAATATAAGTTTCGATTTTCCTTTGATATTAACATCATTAGTTTTAATTACCGGGTTAATATCATTAATAGATATATTATTTTTTGCTGCAAAGCGAAAAAAAATTGGCAAAAAAAAATCGATCTTCATCGATTATTCAAGGTCATTTTTTCCAATATTATTAATTGTGTTATTAATCCGTTCTTTTTTAATCCAGCCATATCGGGTACCAACAGGTTCTCTAATGCCTACAATATTACCGGGCGACTTTATAGCAGTTAATCAATTTGCATACGGGTTACGACTGCCAGTTGTAAATTATAAGATTGTAAATATTGGTGAACCTAAACACGGAGATATAGCATTGTTTCGATGGCCGAATAATCCCAAAATAATATTTGTGAAGCGTGTAGTTGGCATTCCAGGCGATCATGTTGTATATCGTAATAAAACTCTATATGTCAATGGTAAAGTCGCAGATCAAAAATTAATTGGCAAAACACTAGATATTGAACCTGATAATACACCAGTTGTAGTACAGAAAAGATTAGAAGATTTGTTGGGAGTTAAACATTATATATTTGTTCGTGAAAGTGATGGCTACATTGGCACTGTTGATACAGTGGTCCCTAAAAATAATTACTTTATGATGGGAGATAATCGTGATGCGAGTGATGATAGTCGCTATTGGGGATTTGTGCCGGAACAGAATTTAATTGGTAAAGCATTTTTAGTTTGGATGAGTTGGGATTCAGTGAAACGTGAAATCCGTTGGCATAGAATTGGCGAGAAAATTCACTAAGATGACAGATTCGTTAGAAAAAAAATTAGGTTATAAATTTAAAGATTCAAAATTACTTAACGTTGCTTTACGACATAGAAGTTTTGGGGGAATGAGTAATGAGCGTTTAGAATTTCTTGGTGATTCAGTTGTTAATTTTGTCATTGCTGCTGAATTATTTCGTAAATATCCAAAATTTAAAGAGGGAGAATTAAGTAGGTTACGCTCTAATTTGATAAACAAGGAAACTTTGGCAGTACTGGCAAAAGAATTTGATGTCGGTGACTACATATACTTAGGAGCTGGGGAAAAGAAAAGTGGCGGATTTCGTAGAACTTCTATTCTTGCTAATACCATGGAAGCAATTATAGGTGCAGTTTACATGGACAGTAATATGGAAATTTGTCAGCGGAAAATTTTGAAATGGTATGGTGCACGATTAGTAGGCCTGACAGTCACAGGACAAAAAGATCCGAAGTCGGAATTACAAGAACTTGTTCAATCACGGGGATTACCATTGCCAGTTTATAAAATTATTGCTACTTATGGAAAAGCACATAAACAAATATTTCACGTACAGTGTACCGTGCAAGGATTAGAAATCATAAGTGAAGGGCAGGGGACTAATAAACAAGAAGCGGAAAAAAATGCAGCAAAGAAATTTTTGACACAATTGAAATGAAACTATGGCCAATGTAATTAATGAAACGCATTGTGGATACGTAGCTATCATTGGACGACCTAATGTTGGTAAATCATCCCTGTTAAACAAGATTCTAGGTCAAAAGATTAGTATTACCGCTCGTAAGCCGCAAACTACTCGGCATAAAATTTTAGGTATTAAAACTGAAAAAAACATTCAAGCTATTTATGTTGATACTCCTGGATTTCATATAAGTGAAAAACGCAAACTTAATAAGTATATGATGCGTGCGATACGAAGTGCACTAGCAGATGTAGATATAATCATTTTTGTAGTTGAGGGATTGATTTGGAGAAAGGACGATGAGCTTATTCTAGAGAATATTATTAAGATGAGTTGTCCAGTAATTTTAGCAATTAATAAAGTTGATAAAATTAGAGATAAAGATAAATTATTACCGCATATCAAAACTCTAAATCAAAAGTTTAACTTTGATGCTAATATTCCGCTATCTGCCAAAACAGGCGTTAATATTCCTGAACTTGAACAAATAGTGGCTGAATTACTTCCAGTGAATCCCTTCTATTTCCCAGAAGAGCAAATAACTGACAAAAGTGAGCGATTTATGGTAGCAGAGATTATTCGAGAAAAGTTAACTAGACTATTAGGTCAAGAGTTACCACATGAATTAACAGTTCAAATTGAAAAGTTTGAAGCAGAAGAAAAAATAGTAAATATTAGTGCTGTAATTTATGTGGAACGCCAAGGCCAAAAAATTATTATAATTGGCAAAAAGGGAGAAAAATTAAAAGAAATTGGCACTAAAGCTCGTCTTGATATAGAGCGCTTATTAAATAAAAAAGTCTTTTTGCAACTATGGGTTAAAGTCAAACGCGGTTGGTCCGAGGATGAACAAACCTTAAAAAGCTTGGGGTATGATTAGCAAAGGGGTCAAGTCTCATCTTACGACATTTCATTTTAAAATAATCATCTAAAAAACATAATCAAATATCGCAAGATGAGACTTGACCCCTTTCTAACTGACCGATATAGCGACTGCGGTTACCGTTCATCAAATTTGCTTCAATTTGTTCTAAAGAAACTCCTTTAGTTTCGGGGACAAAGTATTTAACAAAGATAAAACTGAGTGTACATGCAATTACAAATAGGAAAAATACATTATTTCCAAGTACAGCGATCAGAGTCGGAAATACCGTCGCTAAGGCAGCATTGAAAAGCCAGTTACTTGCTGTTGTGATCATGATTCCGAAGTCACGCATATGAATGGGAAATATTTCCGAACATAGAATCCACACTATTGGCCCTAAGCTGACAGCAAAACCAAATATGTAGAACAATACAGCAAAAATTGCTGTTGTTTGGAAAATTATTGAATCAGTGTGTTTTGTAACTAATCCTAATAAAAATAGACTGACGGTCATAGCTATAAGGCCGCCAAATAGAATAGGGCGGCGTCCCCATTTATCAACGTATTTAACAGCTATGATAGTTGTAAACATCATTACTGTGCCAACAGCTATAGTACCCCACATTTGCTGCACTGGTGTCGTAAACCCAGCAAACTTTAGAATAATAGGAGCGTAATAAAGGACAATATTGCAACCAGTCCACTGTTGCATCATTTGTGCACATACGCCTAATAGTAAAACAGCTCGAAACCGAGGATTTCCGATAATAGATCTCCATGCACTTTTATTTTTCTCGTCATATTTAATTCTTTCCTTAATTTCAGCGAATTCTTTATCAGCTTGTTGTAATGGGAATATCTTACTAAGCACTTTCATAGCTTCTTTAGTTTTGTTGTTCAAAATAAGCCATCGTGGACTACGGGGTAAATGTATGCAAAAAATTAACATTAGCATTGCCGGGAAGGCAGCGATCCCTAACATCCAACGCCATGATCCGCTAGGTGTAAATACCATATCTGAACAATAGGCTGACAAGAGGCCGGCTGCAATCATTAACTGATAGAAGGCGATAATTTTGCCGCGAATATTCCTTGGTGACAATTCAGCAAGATATAAAGGAGCAGTGTAAGATGCAATTCCAATAGCAATACCAAGAAAAAATCTTATTGAAATCAAAAAGTAAGCGTTTGTAGCTAATGCTGATCCTATTGCCGTTACCGAGAATAAAATGCTTGCAATTATTAGAGCATTACGTCTCCCGAAATGGCGGGAAATGATATTGCTAATTATGGTGCCGCAAACTGCTCCAGTCATTACTATGCTAACAATAACACCTACCATTTCTGTAGAAAGGCGATATTGTTGTTGAATGAATGTAATTGCTCCAGAAATGATGCCAGTATCAAAACCAAATAGTAAGCCTGCTAGAGCAGCAATAAGGCCGATAAAATAAATATGTGAAGTATATGATTGCTTATTAGTCATTATTATTTTTATTCCAAAGGTATCGGTTAACTATGTTTTCACAAAGTTCCTGTCTCCCTGAAAACATTTCGGGTTCAGTGTTTTTGTCTATTGTGTACCTCGCTAACGAATCCATGGAATGTTTACCTGTTAAAATATCCTGTCCAAGTTCGGTATGCCAATCTCGATAACGCGAATCTATTATTTCTTGTAATGCATTATTTTCGAGCATATTTATAGCTATTAATAAGCTCTTTGCCAATATATCTATGCCACCTATGTGAGCATAAAATAAATCGTGTAAATCATTACTTTGTCTTCTGACTTTAGCATCGAAATTAAATCCACCACTAGTAAAACCACCATGCTTTAGAATCTGATAAATTACACGAGATACCTCTTCAACATTATTTGGGAATTGATCGGTATCCCAACCATTTTGCGGATCACCCCGATTAATATCAATGCTACCAAATAAGTTATTTGCATATGCATATGTAACTTCATGTTCAAAACTATGTCCTGCTAAAGTAGCATGATTAGCTTCAATATTTACTTTTATCTCATTTTCTAGCCCAAATTTCTGTAAAAAAGCGTAAACAGTGGCGGTATCGAAATCATATTGATGTTTAGTCGGTTCGCATGGTTTAGGTTCAATCAGCAACTGCCCATTAAAGCCAATTTTGTTTTTATGCTCTACAATCATAGACATAAATCGGCCCAGTTGCTCTAATTCACGCTTTAAATTAGTGTTCAGCAGAGTATCATAACCTTCGCGGCCTCCCCATAGTACGTAATTTTCACCGCCCAGATTGTGAGTAGCTTCCAAGGCGTACTTAACCTGAGCAGCCGCATATGCAAATATTTCTGGATTGGGATTGGTTGCGGCGCCAGCCATATAACGAGGATTAGAAAAACAATTTGCTGTTCCCCATAATAATTTAATTCCAGTTTCACTCATTTTCTGACGAACTAAATCGACAATGTATTTCAAATTACTTACTGATTCTGCAAGATTTTTTCCTTCAGGAGCCAGATCTCGATCATGAAATGTGAAGTAAGGAACATTTAATTTGGTAAAGAACTCAAAAGCAGCATTTAATTTTTGTTCTGCCATTTCAAGTGGAGTGCCAATTTGATTCCACGGCATTAAACGTGTGCTGATACCAAAAGGATCGTCCCCCTGCCAACAAAAAGTATGCCAATAACATACGGCGATACGCAAATGCTTTGCCATGGTTTTATTCGATATCACTTTTTGTGGATTATAAAAGCGATAGGCTAATTGATTGTCGTTATCAGGCCCCTCAAAATGAATTTGTTCAACCAAAGGAAAATATGTGTTCATTCTACCATTTAATTGCTAACAAAATGATGGCCTCAGCTGCTGGTATATTTTACGATATAATTCAAATCGAACCATATAATTTTCATGTTCCCGTTGATTCGGATTAATAGTATGTCCGATTTTAGGAAAAGTTGCAATCTCATCTACAGGCACATTCAGATCGCCAATTATAGCGAGGCGAGCAGCACCAAAAGCAGGTCCTAATTCACTTTCATTATGATATAAAAGGGTTTTATTAATAATATTAGCTAAAATTGTTCCCCAATACTTATTTTTAGCGCCTCCGCCTATTACCGATACCTGGGTTGTTTCTGTACCCGCTTCTTTAAGTACAGCTTGGCAATCAGCGATAGCAAATGCGACTCCTTCTAATACGGCCTGAGTCAATGCTAATCGATTAGTGTCATGAGTAATACCAAAAAACACTCCTTGTGCAAATGGGTTATCGTGCGGGGTTCGCTCACCTGATAAATAAGGTAGGAATATTGGTACATTTCGCAGAGAACCACTTCTTTTAACTTCGGTAATTAAACGATTTTCAGTCTTTTCGCCTGTTATTTTTAGCCACCAACTAAAACAACTTGCAGCGCTTAGAATAACACCCATTTGATGCCATTTATTCGGGATACAATGGCAAAAGGTATGGAATCCTTTTTCAGGATTAGGTTTAAATTCCATACAGGGTACAAAATAGACACCTGATGTACCTATCGATAGCATTGCTCGATTCGGTTCTATAATGCCTAATGAAACAGCACCAGCTGCGTTATCACCGGCTCCAGCAATGATTTTTACATTTTTGGATGTTCCCCATTGAGATGCTAAATCGGAGCTCAATTCTCCAGTAACTTCAGTTCCTTCGAAAAGCTTTGGCATTTGCTCGATGGTTAATTTAGTTGCAGCTAATAGCCGCTCTGACCAACACCGATTTCCTACATCTAGCCATGATGTCCCGGATGCATCTGATAAATCAGTGGCATAATCTTGACTTAATTTAAACCTTATATAATCTTTTGGTAAGAGAACTTTATAAATCTTGTTAAATATTTTAGCCTCATGCTGCTGTATCCATAATAATTTAGGTGCAGTAAAACCAGGCATAACTGTATTGCCATTTATGCCCTTAAAATCCGCAGGATGATTATTCAGAATATCACATTCCTGATATGAACGGCCATCATTCCAAAGAATAGCGGGGCGAAGCGGTTTGTTATTTTTATCGATACATACCGCACCATGCATTTGTCCGGTTACTCCTATAGCTTTTAAGGCAGCTAACGCTGATTTATTATTTTTTTTAACATTTTCGATAGCCAAACAAGTTGCCAGCCACCAATCTTCGGGATTTTGTTCTGACCATAACTTTTTTGATCTTGATATTTTTAAAGGTACTGATGACTGTGAAATAAGCTTCTGCTCATCATTCACTAAAACCGTTTTTACAGCTGATGTTCCGATGTCTATGCCTAAATATGTCATTCTAAAACACAATCTATGTAATAAGTTTTCCTGCCATTTTCCTGTTTAACATTAACCCCGTGTGTTTCGGTTTCAAAACCTGGAAATAAATTATCAAAATCTTCTAAAACTTGTAGATAATCAATGATCATTTTGCAATTTGCAGTGAACCTTTCTCCAGGCATAATAATCGGAATTCCCGGTGGATAAGGAACAACCATAACTGCAGCTATACGATTGTTTAACTTAGTAAGTTTTATTTGCTCTACACGATTTTCAATTAATTCAGCATAAGCTTGAGCTGGTGTCATGACAGGATCAGGTATTTCATCGAACATTTTGGACATTATCGTGCTTATATCCTTTTTTCTAAGATAATCGTGCATCTCATTCGCTAAATTTTGAATAGTCATATCTTGATAGCGTTGTGGGTGGTCTACTATTAACTGTGGAAGCATTTCTTCAAGTGGAGTATTTTTATCATACAATTGTTTAAATTCTAAAAGTGCAGCTAACAGTGTACCAGATTTACTTCGTGTAACACCGATAGAAAATAATAATAAAAATGCATAAAAACCGGTTTTTTCATCGACTATACCTCGATTCATTAAGAATTTAGCTAATAAAAACGCAGGTATTCCCCAGTCGTTCATACTACCATCTTCATTTATTCCGGGAGTTAAAATCGATACTTTAATCGGATCTAATAACATATGTTCTGTCATTAAATTCTTATAACCATGCCAAGTTTCTTTAGGTCTTAAAAGCCAACAATTAGGATCTGTGGCTAAATGATCATTATTTATATCGAAAAGTTTGGCTTGTTTTTTTTCGGGTCCATAAGTAACATCAGGTTGCCATACCTTGAAAAACCAATTATCTTTTTTGGCGTTTTTCGCAGAAATATTTAATTCGTTTCGAATTTGTAGGATTTTTTTACGAAAGATGATTGCTTCTTTAATTGAATCATGAATCAAAGTACGTCCTGTCCTACCTTCCATCATCTTCGTAGCAACGTCCAAGGAAGCAATAATACTATATTGAGGTGAAGTAGAAATATGCATCATGAATGCTTCGTTAAAGTGATGCGGGTCGATTTTCTTAACACCGCTTTTGACATGAACCATTGATGCTTGTGAAAAAGCGGCTAATAATTTGTGTGTGGATTGAGTGCTATATACAGCTGGGTGTTGCTGGGTATGCGTCGGACACATGGCATAACGATTTTTATATAATTCATGAAAGTGAGCATAAGAGAACCATGCTTCATCTAAATGTAAATTATCGGTGACGTTTTGCAGTTTGTTCTTAATGTCAACTACATTGTAAACTAAACCGTCATAAGTACTGTTGGTAATTACTGCTAATTTTGGCTTGATTTTTTTATTTGTAATTAAAGGATTTGAGGTGATTTTTTCACTAATAGTCTTTGCATCAAATTCACTTGCGTAAATACCGCCGATAATGCCATAAGCATTCCGTGCCGGCATTAAATATACTGGAATTGCTCCAGTCATGGTCAATGCATGCTGTAAGGATTTGTGGCAATTACGGTCAACTACAACCACATCGCCAGCAGTGACACAACTGTGCATAACAATTTTGTTTGCAGTAGAAGTACCATTAGTAACAAAGTATGTGTACTCAGCTCCAAAAATTTTTGCTGCTCGTCGTTCAGCTTCGCCATTAACACCAGTATGCTCCATTAATGACCCTAATTCAGGAACAGACACTGATAAGTCAGCGCGAAAAACATTTTCACCATAAAAATTATAAAACGCTCGACCAACTAATGATTTCAAAAATGCGACGCCACCCATATGACCTGGAGTATGCCAAGCATATTTATAATTTTCGGCATAATTTACTAATTTTTTAAAAAACACTGGTAAACTGTTATTCAAATAATTCGATGCAGCATATTCAACGCGCCCAGCAATAAAGTGAGGAGTATCCTCGACCTTCCATATATAATCATCTACTCGAGCTAAGATGTCCAACTCAATATCCTGTAGTTTATGTCGCTCGGTCATAATAAATATAGGTATCGTATCGTTCACATCCCGAATTTGTTTAATCAATTGTGCACAACTAAGGCTTTGCTTATTAGCTTCACCAATTTCCCAATCCAATAGTATACAACTGATCGCAGCATTACTTTTTATAATTGCTAAACCATCATCGGCATGTAACGCTTCAATTACACAAAACCTTAAGTGATGTAAATGTTCAATAATATCTCTGATAGCCTGACCACTTACATTATCTTCTTTGATTTGATTATCAATGACCAATATTGGAAACTGTTCTAAATTCTTCATATTAAAATCCAAACTTTATTTTAATTGCCAACTTTTACGACGCTGAGAGTAGATTAATAAAGGCAGCAATAACATTATGATAGTACCCAATCCAAGAAATCCCTCATAAAACCATATATTACCAGTCGGTAACTGGCTAGGAGGGAAAAATCCTAGAATAAATCCACTGAAAGCTGCTAAGCTACCACAGCCGGCAACTATCCACATACCAACATATTTTCCACCAGGAATGCTATACGCACGTTTAATATGTTTCTGAAGATATCGCAAACGGATTCCGGTAATAAACATGAGCAAATACATAAGCAAATATAATTGTGCCGTTAATACGGATAAGATCCAATAAGAACTGCTCACAGTGGGCATTAACAAAAATGCAAAAGCTAAAATAGTTACAAATAACCCTTGAACCAACATAATAGTAACTGGCATATTATTTTTATTAATATGCTGGAAAAAAGGCGGAATATCACCGTCTCGTGCAGTTTGCAGTAATCCCTTACTTGGTCCAACAATCCATGTGCTTACCATTGCAACAGCACCGATGGCAATCATAATCGCCAAAATGGGTGTTAACCAAATGGCATGATCAGCTTCGAAAAAAGCACTAAAAGCCTGCATAACTCCAGCAACCAAACTAATTTGAACTCGAGGGACAACTGCGGCAATAGCTAATGAACCCAATATAGAGAGTACTAAAATAATTACTGTAGATAAAAAGATTGCGCGCGGATAATCATATTGAGGATTTTTTACTTCATTAGCATGAACTGCTGACATTTCCATGCCACATAAAGCAAGTAACACACCCACTAGAAATACAAAATCATCAATGTGTCTCATTTGTGGAATAAAGGCATGTAAATTAAAAGAAATGTGTATCGGTTTGCCCGACATAATCCACATTATAGTTAACAAAATTATTATAATACTAGGAATAATAGTGCCGACTATTGCACCTACAGAACTTATAAATCCAGATGCTTCCATACCTAAGAAATTGATTGCTGTACATGTCCAATACACTACCAAAATAGTCATCAAAATGAAATATTTATTACCTGCTAATTCTGGTGCGAATAAATAAGAAACGGTAGCTGCGACAAATGCGAGCATGGCAGGATACCAAATAACATTTTCAATCCACTGCAACCAAATAGCTACAAATCCCCATCGACCACCAAGACCTTGTTTAACCCATGTATAAATACCCCCTGTGGAGGGCCACCCCGTGGCCAATTCAGCAGAAACTAAAGCTGTAGGAATAAAAAATACAATTGCAGCTACGAAATAAAAAAATACCAAAGCAATTCCTACTTCAGCCATTACAGGGAAATTTTTAAGGCTTGCGATTGCTGCAACATTGATCATTGCCAAAGTGAATACACCCAGTACTTTTTGTCCTGAATGCTGAACTTTGTTAGGCATAACCAGCATAGGATAGAGGTTATGGACTAAATGTCAAGTTGATAAGATGAACCGTGTTATCGCCCCCATTTTTAAATTGCATGAAGATATTACCGATACCGCTGTTTCAGAATTTTCTATTATTTCTTCTTTCGGAGGTAAATTCCAAAACCAGGCACGAATTTTTGCTTTATTATACATACTATCTTCTGTAGCACTCCCCATTAAAACTTGTTGACATTTCCTGGTAGTTAAACTCCAAATGCTTGCTAATTTAACAAATTTATTATCTTTAGTAGGCGACATTCGACTTAATGTAACTAGAGTATTACCTGAAATTGCAAGGCACCAATTTCCCATAATCAAAGTATCACCTGAAATCGCAAGATAGAAAATAGGTTCTCCATGCCCTTTTAAAACCTTTAGATGTTTTCCATTACTTAAATTCCAGATTCTTGCTGTATTATCACTGCTTCCCGTAATTAACTTAGTGCCTGAGATTGCGAGGCAATTAATAGATTTTTCATGCCTTTGTAAGATATGCCGACATTCTCTAGTATTTAAATCCCAGATTCTTGCTGTGTAATCGCTGCTTCCGGTAACCAAGGTATTACCTGAAATCGCAAGACAGGTAATATAATCCTTATGACCCACTAACTCACCTTGTTGAACTCCATTAGTTACGTTCCAGATACTTGCAGTTTTATATCCTCCTATTGCCAATATATTGCCTGAAATCACATAGCATGAAAGATAACAACCCTTTTTTGGAATCTGCCAATGCCGCATAGTAGTCAAATTCGAGATTCTTACCTCATTATCACTTCCCGCAATCAAAGTATTACCTAAAATCGCAAGGAAGACAATCCGATTTTTATACCCTCTTAAAACTTGTTGACATTTTCCAGTAGTTAAATCCCAGATTCTTACTGATCTATCCTCACGCCCACCTCCCGTAACCACGGTATTACCAAAGATAATAAGACTGGTAACACAATCTTTATGTCCTTCCAAAATGTGCCGACATTCTCCAGTAGTTAAATCCCAGATTCTTGCTGTGTTTCTTGCTATGTGATCGCTGCTTCCGGTAACTAAAGTATTACCTGAAATCGCAAGGCAGGTAAACTTTTTTGGCCCTCTTAAACACAATCTTTGTGAAACTATGAAGCGCTGACTAATGTCGTTAAGATATCTGCAAACGTGACCAACTCGTACTGCATCTCGTAAAGGCAAATATTCAAAAATTCTGTCCCAAATTTCTGGGGTATGATTAATATGTTCTCGATTATATTCTTCCGCTTTCCAAGTCATAATTAGCTTATAAGCGAGATCTTGATTTTGCGCTTTTTTTTGTTGTTCAGTTAAATATTTAGTAAATGATTCAAATTGATTGTTATCTTCAAGATAGCGCTCAAATTCAGCAAAAGAAACGTCTCGTTCCAATATTACATTTTTATTGATGTTGCCATTTTGTGACAATGGTCGTGCAATTTCATCAACAAATCTATGGAGCAAATCCATATAAAGATTACGCGCGGGATAGAAAATAAAAAAAACAGGTACTAATAAGCTCCTTTTATATTCACCTATTATCTTATATATATCATGAATGTTCATTTTTTATGCTTAATAAGTAATTATATGGAAAATAAATCAAATTATACAAAAAAATAATAACTATAATCAATCCTTTTTGCCTATTTTTCTGCTTTTTATAAAAAAGTCTACTACTGTATTGATGTTTGGTGTAAATAATTTACTTTTAATCAAATGTATTTTTACATATTAATTTTCTTTATTGGCATAACTTTCTTGCAATTTTTCAGTCAATTACCTAACTTATTTTGGGTATTGCTTTTATTAACAGTTATGTTTATTTGCTCCTTATTTTTCAAATATTTAAAAATTATATTTGTTTTCCTATTAGGATTTACATGGTGTTTATCTTGTGCGCATCGGATTTTAGAATGGTCTTTGCCAAAATCGTTAGAAGGAAGATATATAACAGTAATTGGTTATATTGCTTCTTTGCCACAAATCGAGGAGCATTGGGAAAAATTTACATTTGCAACAGATTACATAGATAACAAACCACAAAAAGCAAAAATTCAACTTAGTTGGTACGGCGATTATCCGAAAATAGGAATAGGAGATAAGTGGCAATTATTGGTAAAACTCAAACGTCCTCATGGTTCAATGAATCCAGGCGGATTTGATTATGAGAGGTATCTATTTCAGAATGAAATTCGAGCCACAGGTTATGTTAAATCTAGTTCTCTAAATCATTGCTTAAGTTCACACTGGTATAATTATCCGATTGGTCGGTTTCGCCAATATCTAGAACGAGGGATTTACCAAGTTTTACATAATAGACAATTGCAAGGAGTGATTGCCGCACTTGTGGTCGGATCACGTAATGGTATCTCGGCTGATGAGTGGCAAGTTTTTCGTAACACCGGAACTAGTCATTTAGTTGCTATTTCAGGTTTACATATCGGTTTAATTTCTGGATTTATCTTTTTGTTTATAAACTTTATTTGGCGTCGAATTCCATATTTAACATTGCGTGTTTCCGCACCTTTGGCTGCTGCAATTGGTGCTTTAATTGGAGCTCTGATCTATAGCGCAATAGCAGGTTTTTCTGTTCCTACCCAACGCGCTTTAGTTATGATTACCGTATTTACCTCTGTCTTAATATTTAAACGCAATATTAGACCATGGAGTGCTCTTTTAATTGCCTTATTAATTGTATTAATTATTAATCCGTTATCTACTTTATCAGCTGGATTCTGGCTATCTTTTGCAGCGGTTGCTGTACTTATTTACACTTTTAGTGGCCGTCTTGGAGTTACGGGAATATGGTGGAAATGGGGAAGAGCACAACTAGTTGTTATGTTTGGCCTAATGCCATTATGCTTATTGTTATTCCGGCAATTTTCTTTAGTTTCTTTTATTGCTAATGTAGTAGCCATTCCTATAGTGGGATTTATAGTAGTGCCATTAAGTTTGGTTGGATGTTTAATTTGGATCATTTCCTCTCGTTTTGGTACATGGGTGTTGTTGTTCGCTGAAAAAGTAATGTCACTATTATGGCTATATCTTAAATGGTTATCAGCACAACACTGGGTAGTTTGGCATCATGCTCTAGTTAATAATTGGATTCTGGTAACTACAACAATTGCTGTATTGTTACTGTTAGCACCGAAGGGAATCTCAATTCGTTGGTTGGGTATTATTTGGTTTCTACCATTAATTTTTTATAAGCCCATGGGACCTAAAGATGGAGAAGTATGGTTTACTTTATTGGACGTTGGACAAGGTCTCGCTTCAGTAGTTCGTACTGAGCACCATGTTCTAATTTACGATACTGGACCGAAATATAACGACAATTTCGACACAGGAAGAGTAGTGGTAGTACCTTTTTTGCACAATTTCGATATAAATGATGTAGATATGATGGTAATCAGCCACGGGGATAATGATCACATAGGTGGTGCGGCATCCGTACTTTCAATGTTAAATGTTAAGCAGATTATGACCAGTGTTCCAGAGCGATTTCCCAATAATCGCGCTGGACATTGTTGGGCAGGGAAATCTTGGCAGTGGGATGGAGTTACATTTAGCTTTTTAAGCCCGAAATTGAATTCGGATCTTAAAGGCAATGACGCTTCGTGCGTATTAAAAGTAACTGATGGCGTAAATAGTGTACTATTAACTGGTGATATCGAAGCATTAACCGAACACATTTTAATAAAAAATAACCACCAAAATTTAAAATCTACTATATTAGTGGCACCACACCATGGTAGTAACTCCTCATCGACTATATCATTTATAAATATAGTGAAGCCTGAATATGTGCTATTCCCAGTTGGTTACTCAAATCGTTTTTCATTTCCTAGTAATGAAGTTACGATTAGATATAAAATAATTCATGCTATTCAATTTGACACTGTTAATTCAGGCGCTATTACATTTATGTTCAACAACAAAGATAAGGTATCTCTGCCTTCCGAATACAAAAAGTTATTCACACACTATTGGAATAGCAGCTAAATTCTTTATAATGCATATATGACAAAACATGGTTTTACAACAAAAGGAAATTTAGCTACATACTTTCGCTTATTAAAATCTGTGATACCTTATTGGCATATATTTGCTGCTGGCATAGTAGCGACTATAATCGCTTCCTCGACTCAAGCAGTTATGGTTTGGACAGTGAAACCCGCTGTTGATAAAGGATTAGTGAATCGCGACGCAAAGTTCTTACTTATATTAGCACTTTTTTTGGTAATAATTTTACTAATACGTGGATTAACAAATTTCGCTTCAAATTATTGTATGAGCTATGTTGGGCGCGGAATCGTAATGGATTTTCGACAAAAGATTTTTTCTCATTTATTATCGTTACCAGCTAGTTTTTACGATCGACAATCTTCTGGAAAATTGCTTTCTTTGCTTATTTATAACGTTGATCAACTCGCTACAGCTACCACTGATGCTGTACTAACCATTGTACAACAAAGCTTCCTTGCTATCGGTATGACTATTGTAATGCTCGTAATCAGCTGGCATTTGACGTTGTTTTTTATGATATTTGCTCCCATTGTTGCGGGAATTACTAATGCCATGGTTAAGAGACAACGTAAACTGGCTGTTGCTGTGCAAAACTCTATAGGCGAAGTTGCTCATATAGCAAGAGAAAGCATCAGTGGTTACAAAGTGATCCGAACTTTTAGTGGCGAAAATTATGAAAAACAAAAATTTAATAAAGCAACGAACGCCAATCGTCACATGGAGTTAAAAGTAGTTGTAACTAACGCTCTTGGCACATCTTCAATTCAGATTTTTTTAGCCGTACCCTTAGCTATAATAATTTATTTAATAGCTATGAATTATCTATATATTTCACCTGGGGGTTTTAGTGCTTTTAGTGGAGCCGTTTTAGGTTTACTTACCCCAATACGGCGTTTGACTAAGATAAGTACAACTATGCAAAAAGGTATTGCTGGGGCAGATAGTGTTTTTGCTTTATTGAATGAACGTGCTGAGAATGACTTCGGTGCAAAATTATTAGAACGAGCTAAAGGTAAAATAGAATATAAAAATATAGTTTTTGCTTATCCCAATGCTGAGCAAACCATTGTATTAAATAATATTAGTTTAGTTATTGAACCGGGGCAAATAATTGCGTTGGTCGGTCATTCAGGAGCTGGAAAATCAACTTTAGTGGATCTATTACCGAGATTTTATGATATCATTTCTGGAGAAATTTTAATGGATGGAATAAATATCCATGATTATCGCTTACTGGACTTACGACGCCAATTTTCATTTGTATCGCAACATATAATTTTATTTAACGATACTATAGCATCTAACATTAGTTATGGAAAACCTAATGTAACGGGCAAAAACTTAATTAAGGCAGCAGAAGCTGCTTATGTTATGGAATTTACTGATAAACTACCTGACAAACTAGACTCTATAATAGGCGAGGGCGGTTTATTACTTTCTGGTGGGCAACGGCAAAGAATTGCTATTGCAAGAGCGATTTTAAAAGATGCACCTGTTTTAATTTTAGATGAAGCCACTTCTTCTCTAGATACTGAATCGGAACATTATTTAAAATTCGCATTAGAAAAGCTAATGAGCAAACGCACCACACTGGTTATAGCACATCGCTTATCAACCGTAGAAAAAGCAGATAACATCATCGTTCTTGATCACGGAAAAATTGTAGAGCAGGGTGCTCATAGAGAATTAATTGAAGTCAACGGTTATTATTCTAAACTATATAAAATGCAATTTAGCGAATGAAACTTAATGCACCTAATTATTGGTATAAACCTAGTCTTTTTTGCTACTTATTAGCTCCATTTGCTGGCCTCTATCGCTTAACCGCTACTATCAGGTATCTACTTTATAAATATGGAATAAGAAAAGTAACCAGATTTGAAATACCAATAATTATAATAGGTAATATTATAGTAGGTGGTACTGGTAAAACCCCTTTGGTAATTTGGCTGGCCGAATTCTTAGGCAGTCACGGATTTAAACCGGGTATCGTTAGCCGAGGTTACGGTAGTCATAACACTGTTTACCCGTGCGAAGTAAACAATAATAGTAATGTTGCTCATGTAGGAGACGAGGCATTATTAATCAAGAGACGTACTCAATGTCCTGTGGTTGTAGCTCCGAATAGAGTGAAAGCAGTACAAAAACTATTAAAAATCAGTAACTGTGATATTGTAATTAGCGACGATGGTTTACAGCATTATGCTTTGGAGCGTGATATAGAAATCGCAGTTGTAGATGCTGCAAGAAATTTTGGTAACGGTTTTTGTTTACCAGCAGGACCGTTGCGAGAACCGATAAAACGTTTACAAAGAGTTGATTTCATAGTCGAAAATGGCAAATCGATGCGACTGTTACCTAATAAACTCTATAAAATAGTTAATCCTGGTTTAACCAAAAAACTATCTCACTTTAAAGATAAAACAGTTCATGCCATAGCAGGAATTGGTAATCCACAAAGATTTTTTAATATGTTGCGTGATAATAACATCAAAGTTATCGAACATCCCTTTCCTGATCATTATATTTACCAAAGTCAGGATTTAATGTTTAATGATGAATTGCCAGTTTTTATGACCGAAAAAGATGCGGTAAAATGTGTGCGATTTGCAAATCAGAAACTCTGGTGTGTCCCTGTTAGTGCAGAACCGGATAAACAATTTGTGGAAACCTTTTGGTTAAAGCTAAAAAAAGAAAATTTATAGTAATGATTAAATAGTTTAGTTGCAAATTCTATAATAAATATGTATTATCCTTCCCAGTAATTAATTTAAACTAAATATATGGGTTCTAATAAAAAACGAAATTATTTAATTGACATGGATGGAGTGTTAGTACGTGGAAACGATCTTATTCCCGGGGCAGATAAATTCATTGATGAATTAACTGAGAAAGGTTATGATTATTTGGTATTTACTAACAATCCTTTGTATACTCAACAAGATTTGTCTGATCGTTTGCAAGCAATAGGTCTTAATATCCCTGCAAAGCGTTTTTTTACATCTTCAATGGCAACTGCTTGTTTTCTTAATTCTCAACATCCGGATACAACAGTAAAAGTGTTTGTTATCGGAGAGAACGGTTTAATTCGGTCTCTTTCTGAAGCAGGTTACTTATTTACCGATGTTGAACCAGATTATGTAATACTTGGGGAGACATTTGATTATAATTTAGAACAAATTACTAAAGCTATTCGTTTGATATCAGGAGGGGCTTTATTCATCGCTACTAATCCTGATAATGTGGGTAGGGAAAATGAAGGATTAGTTCCTGCCTGTGGAGCTTTGGCAGCCTTATTAGAGAGGACAACCGGCCGTAGTCCGTTTTACGTCGGAAAACCTAATCCTTTAATGATGCGTTATGCACTCAATTATTTGGGGATGCATTCGGCAAATACAATCATGATTGGCGATCGTATGGATACTGATATTATTGCTGGTATGATGAGTGGAATGGAAACTATTTTAGTACTAACAGGTGTTAGTAGACGCGAAGATATCAAAAGGTTTCCTTATCGACCCACACAAATTGTAAATTCACTTATAGACATAAAATTGTAATAAAAACTTCAAATTTTGATCTAGAATTAAATTAAGCTTAATAAAGTTTGACGTTATTATTAGCGATCAGTATTATTCTTTCTCTTAATGCATATAAAAGTGCGGGGTATAGCGCAGTCTGGTAGCGCGCCTGCTTTGGGAGCAGGAAGTCGGGGGTTCAAATCCCTCTGCCCCGACCATGCTCCGCTCTGCGGCTTTCTATGAAAGTCTTGAGCTACGCATGGCAAGCCATGCTTCTTATGAAAGGCGCCTGTAGCTCAGTAGGATAGAGCATCGGCCTTCTAAGCCGAGGGTCGCAGGTTCGAATCCTGCCAGGCGCGCCAATAAATATGGTAAATAAGGTTTAAATAGTATTTGGCGCGGATTAATTCGAACCTGAGCAGGTTCGACAAAATTGTCGGGAACAATTTTGAACGACTGAAAGTCGGCCCGAAGGGCGGAGGGCAGGAGCCCGGAGTACAAATTCGCCTGGAGCGAATTTGAACAGCGAAATGGAATGATGCTGGCCCGAAGGGCGGAGGGCAGGAGCCCGGAGTAATCCTGCCAGGCGCGCCAATAGATAAGAAAATTACGGTGGGCGTAGCTCAGTTGGTAGAGCCCCGGATTGTGGATCCGGTCGTCGTGGGTTCAAGTCCCATCGTCCACCCCAATTTATTAAAGAGTGGGCCGTTAGCTCAATTGGCAGAGCAGCTGACTCTTAATCAGCGGGTTGGGGGTTCGAGGCCCTCACGGCCTACCAATATTTCTGCGAGAGTGGCGGAATCGGTAGACGCGCAGGATTTAGGATCCTGTGGGGTAACCTGTGAGAGTTCGAGTCTCTCCTCTCGCACCAAAAGTTATAGTTTAATAAGGTGATTTTGTGGAAGTAGTAGTTGAAAATGTATCTGAATTAGAACGCCGAATCAAAGTTTCAATTCCGGCTCAAGATATTGATGATAAAACGATCAAAAAATTGGAGGAATTGAAGAGTAAAGTTAAATTAGCTGGTTTTCGTCCTGGAAAAGTTCCATTTTCGGTAATTAGACAGCGTTTTGGTAATTCAACACGTCAGGAAGTTATTAGTGATGTTATTGAAAATAGCTATTTTGAAATTTTAAAGGAAAAAAATTTAAAACCTGCTGGGCCACCACATATTGAGCCTTCAGAATCAAAATTTGGTGAACCACTTAACTACACAATAAAGTTAGAGGTTCTTCCAGAATTCACATTAGCTGAAATGAAAGAAGTAAAAGTTGAAAGACTAGTATCTAAGGTTACCGAACAGGATATTGAAAACATGCTTCAGAAACTACTTAAACAATTTGCAGAATGGAATAAAGTCGATCGTGCCGCTCAGATTGGAGATCAGTTAGTTATTGATTTTGAAGGTAAAATTAAAGGTCATACTTTTAAAGGTAATTCTGGCAGGGATTTTAAATTTGAATTGGGTAGTGGCACCATGCTAAAAGGTTTTGAGGAGTCTTTAATCGGCAACAAAGCTGGTGATATAGTTAAATTTAAAATTAAATTTCCTAAAGATTATACTGATACTAATGTAGCTGGTAAGAAGGTAGATTTTGAAGTTAAAATTCATAAAATATCCGAAGCCAAATTGCCTAAATTAGATAAGGATTTTTTTAAAAAGGTTGGTATAAAAGATGGTGGTGAGCAAGAATTGAGAGCTAAATTACGTGAGAATATGGAGAAGCAACTTGATTTTACATTAAATGCTCTGTTTAAAAATAAACTAATTAACAAACTACTAGAGTTGAATCCTATAGAAGTACCTAATGTTTTAGTGAATAGCGAAGTTCACCGTTTACGGAATCAAGCTAAACAACGTTTTGGAGAGAATTCACCGCTACTTACGGAAAAAGAATTTGAAAAAACAGCTAGAAAAAATGTGGCTATTGGATTGATATTAAATAAAATTATTGAGACACAGCAGATCAAAGTAGATTCTGAACGTGTCAAGGCTAGAATTGAAAGTTTTGCTTCAGGTTACAAGAACCCAAATGAAGTCATTAAAGAATATTATCAAAATAAACAGTATCTACGAGAGATCGAATCATTAGTGTTGGAAGAACAAGTTATCGAGAAGATTCAGAGTCAGGTAGAAATAGTAGAGAAGAATATCAGTTTTGAAGAAGCGATAAATCCTAAGATGAACGATAAGGAGTAATATTTATGATATATAACCAGCAGTTAGTTCCTATAGTAGTAGAACAGTCTGCTCGAGGTGAAAGATCCTATGATATTTATTCGCGCTTGCTAAAAGATCGAATTATTTTTTTAGTAGGAGAAATTGAAGAACATATGGCTAATTTGGTTATTGCCCAATTATTGTTCCTTGAAGCTGAGGACCCTGATAAAGATATTTCTTTGTATATTAATTCTCCTGGAGGAGTAGTGACCGCTGGTCTTGCGATTCATGATACTATGCAATTTATAAAACCTGATGTTAGTACTATGTGTATTGGCCAAGCTGCTAGTGCTGGTGCTTTTTTATTGGCTGCAGGTACTAAAGGTAAAAGATATTGCTTGCCTAATGCAAGAGTGATGATTCACCAAGTTTTAGGAGGATTTAAAGGGCAGGGCAGAGATGTTGAGATTCATGCTAATGAAACGTTACGTATCGGAAAACGTTTAAATGAACTTATGGCTAAACATACCGGGCAGTCTTTGAAGACAATCAAACGTGATACTGACCGCGATTTCTTTATGTCTGCTCAAGACGCACTCGGATATGGAATTATCGATGCTGTTATGGAAAAACGCAATTGAAATGCACTTAAAACATCCCTATATAATCTATAACGAGTTAAAAGACTTATTTTTTGGGCATTTATTTAAGAGGAAATAAAATATGAGGTTTTTTATATGAATATGAATATAGAAAGAGGAATAGTGAGTTGTTCATTTTGTGGTAAAACACAACAAGAGGTAAAAAACCTTATCGCCGGACCTTCAGTTTTTATTTGTGATGAATGTGTAGGTTTATGTAATGACATTATTCGTAAGGATGCAAATAGTAAAAATAAAGAAATCGGTAAATTGTTAGTACCTAGGGAAATTAGTAAGTTTTTGGATGATTATATCATTGGACAGCATTATGCAAAGAAAGCAGTATCAGTAGCTGTTCATAATCATTATAAACGTCTTTTAAGCAGCACCGATGTAAATCCTGAAGTAGAGTTGAGTAAGAGCAATATTTTGTTAATTGGGCCAACAGGTTGTGGTAAAACTTTATTAGCACAGACTTTAGCCCGTATGTTACAGGTTCCTTTTGCGATTGTAGATGCTACTACCTTAACAGAAGCTGGTTACGTAGGTGAGGATGTCGAGAATATTCTACAGAAATTATTACAGAATTGTGATTACGATATAGAGAAAGCTCAAACCGGTATTGTCTATATCGATGAGATAGATAAAATCGCGCGTAAAGGTTCCGGCACTTCCTTATCACGTGATGTTTCGGGCGAAGGAGTGCAACAAGCTTTACTGAAATTAATTGAAGGTACTATAACTAATGTTCCACAGCATGGCAGTCGTAAAGTTCCTCAACAGGAATATTTGCAAGTTGATACTTCCAATATTTTATTTATTTGTGGAGGGGCATTTGCTGATTTAGATAAAATAATTTGCGAACGTACCGAGAAATCAAACATTGGGTTTGCAGGTAATATAAAGAGTAAACATGATAAAATGGTTACTGAGTTATTACAAAAAGTAGAACCTGAGGATTTAATTAAGTTCGGTTTGATTCCGGAATTTGTAGGACGTTTACCGGTTGTAGCCGTTTTAGATGAACTTGATGAGCAATCGTTGATAAGAATTCTTAGAGATCCAAAGAATGCATTGACTAAGCAATATAGTAAATTATTTGCTTTGGAAAATATAAAGCTCAGGTTTACAGATGAATTTTTAAGGGAAGTCGCAAAAAAAACTATACATAGAAAATCAGGAGCTCGAGGATTACGCTCGATTATGGAACAAGCATTAATAGATACTATGTATGAGTTACCTATTAAGAATTTGAAAGAAGTAGTAGTTGATGAAGAAGCAATTGACAAAGGAGCACCTTTGTTAATTTATAATAAAACGCGAAAGACAAAAAAGGTGATATAAATGGAAAATAGGTTACCTGTAATTCCGTTACGTGATATCGTAATATACCCACGAATGGTAGTGCCATTATTTGTTGGTCGACCAAAGTCTATTCGAGCTCTAGCCACATCAGTGAAGTATAATAAAAGGGTTTTTTTGGTGACTCAAAAAGCTCTGAAAGATAAAAATAAAGATCCACAGATTGAAGATCTTTATCAGGTTGGTACGCTTGCTAATATATTGCAGTTGTTAAAGCTTCCAGATGGTACAGTTAAAATATTAGTAGAAGGTATAGAAAGAGCAAGAGTTAAAGAATTTCTCGAACAAAAAGATATATTATGTGCCATTATCGAAACTTTCGAAGATAAGTGGGAAACTTGTCGTGAACTTGAATGCCTAATCCGCGCAACCATTGATAACTTTGATGATTACACAAAATTGAATTCTAAGATTCCAGAAGAAATTGTTTCAACTTTAATTGATATCAAGGAACCGGGATTACTTGCGGATACAATCGCTATGCATCTGCCTTTGAAGGTGAATGATTTTCAAAAGATATTAGAGAAGCAAGATGCCAAAGAAAGATTGGAGATAGTTTTAGGTTTACTAGAATCTGAGATTGACATGCTACAAATTGAGGGAAAAATTCGTGACCGAGTAAAAAGTCAAATGGAAAAAGGGCAGCATGAATATTATTTACGCGAGAAGTTAAAAGCCATTGAGAAAGAATTAGGCGAAGAAACCGGTAGAGAGCATTTTGCAGATGAGGTCTCTAAATTAGAAAAGCGAATTAAAAAAGCAAGTATGAGTAAAGAAGCTGAAGAAAAGGCTTTTTCAGAACTTAAGAAATTGAAATTGATGCCACCAATGTCGGCTGAATCGACGGTGAGCAGAAATTATTTGGATTGGTTATTAGATTTGCCTTGGAAGAAAGAGTCTGAAATTAATAAAGACCTAAAAGAAGCTGAACAGATTTTGGAAAAAGATCATTATGGTTTAGAAAAAGTTAAACAACGTATTATAGAGTATTTAGCTGTTCAACAACGTGCTGGTAAAGTTAAAGGTCCGATTTTATGTTTTGTGGGACCTCCTGGTGTTGGGAAGACTTCACTTGGTCAGTCTATAGCAAGAGCTACTGGACGTGAATTCGTTCGAGTTTCATTGGGTGGTATACGTGATGAAGCAGAAATTCGTGGTCATCGACGAACATATATAGGGTCTATGCCGGGCAAAATTTTGCAGAAAATGGCCAAAGTGAAAGTGCGTAATCCGCTGTTTATGCTTGATGAAGTTGATAAAATGTCCATGGACTTTCGTGGTGATCCATCTTCGGCGTTATTAGAAGTACTTGATCCTGAGCAAAATAATGCTTTTGACGATCATTACTTAGAAGTAGGTTATGATCTTTCCGATGTAATGTTTGTTACTACAGCTAATTCTTTAGACATTCCTTCACCATTGCTTGATCGTATGGAAGTATTAAGATTGGAAGGATACACCGAAGATGAAAAACTTAATATCGCAGTTAAGTATCTGATTCCAAAACAAATCAATGAGAACGGTTTAAAAATTGAAGAAATTTCTTTCAGCAAAAGTGCTGTGTTAGATATTATTCGTTATTATACGCGTGAAGCCGGAGTGCGTAACTTAGAGCGAGCAATTTCAAAAATTTGTCGTAAAGTAGTTAAAGAAATTTTATTGAAAAGAAGTATTGTAAAAACATTAGTTACTCAGCGTAGTTTAGAAAGATATTTGGGTGTACGGCAATTTTATTTTGGTATCGCAGAACAGCGTGATCGAATTGGCCAAGTAACAGGTTTAGCTTATACCGAAGCTGGTGGTGATTTGTTGACTATTGAGGTAGCTACTATGCCTGGTAAAGGAAATTCTATATATACTGGTTCTTTAGGTGATGTAATGCTGGAATCAATACAGGCAGCTATTACTGTGGTTCGTCATCGTAGTGACAAGTTGGAGATTGCTGATAATTTTTTCACTAAGCATGATATCCATGTCCATGTTCCTGAAGGAGCGATACCTAAGGATGGTCCAAGTGCTGGTGTCGGAATGTGCACAGCGTTAGTATCAGCACTTACTAAGATTCCAGTACACGCTACCGTTGCTATGACCGGAGAAATAACATTACGTGGAGAAATATTACCGATCGGTGGTTTAAAGGAAAAACTATTAGCTGCGTTACGTGGTGGAATTAAAACGGTGATTATTCCTGAAGAGAATAAAAAGGACATCAAAGAATTGCCTAAAAATGTTACACGTGATATTGATATTCGTCCAGTAAAATGGATTGATGAAGCTTTGAAGATAGCTTTACAGCGTATGCCGAAAACGAATAGAAGAAAAAAATCAAAAAAGATAAGTTGATCAAGTATTTATAACCACTATCTAAATATATCAAAAGGTTAATGAATATTTTTGAAAAAAAACTTGACATAGGGAAATAATTCTTTAAAATTAAAACGTACTTCAATCAAAAATCCGATTGGGGGAAATGGATATTCCTATTTGGGTGTCTAAAAGATAGGAAATAATTGATTTTATAACTCATAAAATTAAGGAGGATTAATGGATGAGATTATATCTGAATTGAATCAGCTAGATATGGATTATGAGGAAGAAGCTCTAAATGTTGTCGGCAACGAAGATATAGAGGATATTGAAGATGTTGTTGATTTCAAAGCTAAGTATAATACTGATAGTGGGGAAGATATATTAATTTATAACTTGAGTGTAAATGGAGTTTTTGATGATTGCTCGGATACACAAGTATATTTTCCTCGTGTCTTTGCTGAAATAGTAGGGATTTGAAAAACGTATTTGAAGAAAATCTGAATAAGTTTTAACTTTCAGAATATTTGTTCGTTCTAAAGCTGATTTTATTTTCTGTGCCTGCAAAAAGTCTTTGAATATTGGTACGATGTTTCCAAATTATTAATGTAATAATGATAAATATTGGCATCAAATAAGCAAATTTGCTAAGAATAAAGATGTAAATGATAGATGATACACAACTTACAAGTGATGCAAGTGATGCATATTGAAATAAAGATAGTACTATTAGCCAAGTTATAATGAAGGCAATACCAGCGATTGGTGATAGTGCAAACATAATACCAAGAAATGTGGCAACTCCTTTGCCACCTTTAAATTTGAAGAATATCGGAAAAATGTGTCCAGTGATTGCTGCTGTAGCAACCAAACCCAATGCAATACCTTCAACGTTAAGAACATGGGCAATAATAACTGGAATAAATCCTTTCAGAGCATCACCGAATAAGACCAAAGCTGCTGCTTTTTTACCAGCGATACGCCATACATTTGCAGTTCCGGGATTACCTGAGCCTTTATTACGTGGGTCAGCTAAATGTAACAATTTACATACAATAATTGCACAAGATAAAGATCCACACAAATAAGCAATGACGACACAGGTAATTATTGTTATCATATATTCGTATTGTATGATTTCTAATTTAAATAGCAAATGAATTATTTGAAACCTAGTTCGAGGAATTTTATTTGGATCGATCTCGAAATGACAGGTTTAGACCCTGAACGAGACCGTATTATAGAAATTGCCACCATAGTTACTGATAATAATCTTGAAGTTTTAGCAGAAGGTCCAGTTTTGGCTATTCATCAGCCAGAATCAATATTGGCCGCAATGGATGAATGGAATACTAAGCAGCACGGTAAATCAGGATTAGTTGAAAGAGTTAAGCAAAGTAAAATTACCGAAGAAGAAGCTCAAACAGCAACAATAGAATTTCTGATGCAGTATGTTCCGTGTGGTAAATCTCCAATGTGTGGCAATACTATTTATCAGGACCGCAAATTTTTGTCTAAGTGGATGCCAAAATTAGAACAATACTTTCATTATCGTAATTTAGATGTAAGTTCTATTAAAATTCTGGCTAAACGATGGCGACCTGATATTATGAAAGGACTTAAGAAAAAATCTAAACATATAGCTTTGGAAGATATTCGTGATTCTATTGCTGAACTTCGTTATTATCGTGAACATTTTTTAGATCTGGGCAATGTAAAAAAGTAGATTGTGCTAACCATTTGGGATTTGGAAAGTATGCAAAAAGTAAAGTACCATCTTTGATAGAGTCTATTATTGGTTTTACTATTTGCAGATCAAGTGCTGGACACCCCCAACTACGACCAATTTTTCCGTATCTTTTAACGATATTTTCGCTGACATACCATGCGCCGTGTATAATAATATGTCGTTGCTCAGCTTCATCATTAAAATTCTTTTCTAAGCCTTTGAGTTTCAGTGAATAACCATCTTTACCTTCATAAGATCCTTCGGTCATAAATAATCCTATACTAGATTCTAAGCTGTGTGGTTGGTCAGAAAAATGTATCGCTTCACCTTTGTTGTTACCCGTCATTATTCCATGTGCAACCAAAGTATTGAATAAAACCACTTTATTTTTTAGATCAAATATCCATAAGCGTTTTATACTTGAAGGAAGAGAATAATCGATGATAGTAAGAATTTGCTTATCATCTTTTATACCTTTCAGCAATGCACAATTATATGCTTTAAAAGCAAGTTGTAAAACTTGAGGGCGTAGTTCATTAGTTTCGGCTATATAAGTATTTATATCTTTGTTTACATTAAGATTTATGGATGACAAATATTGTGTGAAACCGACTCTTGAATATATTAATAAAATAGTAACAAATAAACTTGTTAATATTTTATTCATGATTTATTCCTTACCAATGAGTTTTGGTATTCCAAGTTTTTCTCTATTAACCAAATTTACTTGATTCCAATCGATATTTATTGGTTGTTGTTCAATCAATTTTTGAATTTGTGTTTGTATATCTCGATCTGATTCGTTACCGCTAACAGATTGGTGTGATTCTAAGTATAATTCGCCATTTAACCAACCCACTTTATCAGGGTCGTGGATAATACGCACTAAAGTTCCAACAGCAACCATTGAGTATAAAGTTTCCATTGCACTGTTATATAAGCGTATACAACCGGAACTATAATATTTACCTATAGTATCTGGTTCATTGTTTCCGTGAATTAAGTAACCACCTTTGCCTCCTAAATAGAGGACATAATTACCTAATGGATTATCAGGATCACCGGGAGGGACTTCGTTAGGAATTTGATGTCCATTTTTAGCCTCATGTTTCAAAATTGTTTTTGGAACATGCCATGTAGGGTTTGCTTCTTTTTTGATCACACCGGTAAGCATTGTTGGGGTACGCCAGCTATCACGTCCAAGACCTACAGGAGTGGTAAAAACATGTTCCCTGTCGGGCATGAAATAGTAAAGTCGCAATTCTGGAATATTAATAACTATACCTTTACGATACTTAGGTAAGATAAATTGTGTTGGAATTAGCACTTTTGTGCCAGGAATCAGGTTTTTGGGATTTATTTCCGGATTAGCTTCTAGGAGCTCGTGATAACTCACTTCGTATTCTTTAGCAAGTTTGTCAAGCGTATCGTTGGCTTCGATGTAAATAGTTTCGTTGTGACCAATTATATCATTACCTGATGTAGGCATAGGATATATCGCTCCTTTTGCCAGACTAAGTGGGACAAGTAATGATATAAATAAAAAAATGTTCTTCGACATTTTTAATTTCTGTTTCCAGCAAATACTCCCAGTATATTAAGCAAACTCACAAAAATATTCAATAATGCTACATAGAGAGATATAGTTGCTATTATATAATTACGTTCGCCGCCATGAATAATTGCGCTTGTATAAAACATAATTAAACCTGAACAAATTAACATAAAAGCCCCGGAAATTAATATTTGAAATATCGGGATATTAAAAAATAATCCGGCTATAGAAGCGAGAAATGCCACCATAATGGCAACAAATAGAAAACCACCTAAGTAACTAAAATCTTTGCGGGTAATTAATGTATAAGCTGATAGCGCAAAGAAAATCAATCCCGTACCTCCGATAGCAGTCAATATGAGCTCACTACCGTTAGTAAAGCCATGTATATAGAAATTTAGAGTGGGAGCGAGTACATAACCCATAAAGCCGGTAAAAGCAAATGTGGAAATAATACCCCATATACTATTACGTAATGCTTGGGTTAAAAAAAGTAGTCCAAACATGCCTACTATAGTTAGGACCAAGCCGGGATAATGAGCATTGGTAATCATTCCGAAAGCAGTTACTGCTGCACTGAATAGTAAAGTTAAGCTAAGTAACAGATAAGTATTTTTTAAAACCTTATTAATTATCAAGGTAGACTCTTGACTTCGGGTAACTGTGTAGTTTTGTATTTGCATTAGTTTGTACTCCAATATTATTTAAGTAAACACGAGAATATAATAGCATAACAAATTACTTTTTGTGAAAAGTTATCTATAATTATATAAATGGAGAGGTGGCTGAGTGGCTTAAAGCGGCGGTCTTGAAAACCGTTGAGGGGAAACCCTCCCGGGGTTCGAATCCCTGCCTCTCCGTTCTCTGAATGGATTAGATATACTATAAGTTGTGGATATAGCAGATGATAATAGAGGATAGACGGGATGAGAACCAAGGGGTTCAAAAATTAGGAGAGAAATCATGATAAATATTGTAATAGTCGATGATCACGATCTAATTCGTGCTGGTATCCGTTATATGTTATCAGACGTTCCAGGTATAAGAGTTGTTGGTGAAGCGAGTAATGGCGAAGATGGACTAAAATTAGTACGCGAATTATCTCCAGATATAGTATTGATGGATATCAGAATGCCTGGTGTAGGGGGATTGGAAGCTACACGAAAAATACTGCACTATAGTCCGGATACCAAAGTTCTAGTAATTACCGTGTGTGCTGATGATATGCATCCAACACGTTTGTTGCAAATAGGAGCATCGGGTTATTTAACTAAAGACGCAAGTGTCGACGAAATGATACAAGCTATTCGTTCAGTTTATGCAGGTCAAAGATATGTGAATCCAAGAATTGCTCAACAACTAATTTTAAAGAATATGAAAGATATTGAAAAAACTTCTTTTGATAATTTATCGAGCAGAGAGCTTCAAATTGCTATGATGATAGTCAAAGGAGATAAAGTAAAAGATATAGCCAAAAAATTGAATTTAAGTCCTAAAACCGTTAATAGTTATAGATATCGTATATTTAATAAATTGAAGGTTAAAGGTGACGTAGAATTAGTTCGTTTAGCATTGCAATACGGTTTAATTGAGAGTTAATGGCGATAGAGAATAGCAAAACGTTTTTAAAGTGTTTACCGACTAGTCCTGGCGTTTATCAAATGCTTGGAAAAGATCAAGAGGTTTTATATGTAGGTAAAGCCAAAAATTTAAAGAAACGCATAACTAGTTATTTTCGTGTTAATATTGAGGAAAAGAAAACGTGTGTTCTTACTCGTCAGGCTACTGATTTTAAGATCATTGTTACTAAAACCGAAAATGAAGCATTTATCTTAGAAAATACTTTAATTAAAAAGTTAAAACCTAAATATAATATATTATTTAGAGACGATAAATCATATCCATATTTATTTATATCTAAACATTTATTTCCACGTTTATTATTGCATCGAGGTGATCGTAAAATTCCAGGTGATTATTATGGTCCGTATCCAAATGCTGCTGCAGCACGTGAAGCTTTACATATATTGCAAAAAGCTTTTATGTTACGTCAATGTAGCGACGTTTTCTTTCGTAATCGAAGCAGACCCTGTGTTCAATACCAGATTAAACGCTGTAGCGCTCCATGTACTAAATATATTGATGAAACGACATATCAATACAATGTGAATTGTGTTAAAAAGTTTTTAAGTGGTGATGATAAATCTATTATTCAAGAACTTAAAATAAAAATGGGAGATGAAGCTTTAAGTCTTAATTATGAAGCCGCCGCCTGTTATAGGGACCAAATCAAGAGTCTTCAAAAGATATATGAACAACAATACGTTGATGCGAAAAATGGTAATGTTGATGCAATTGCAATAGTTGAACATATGAATCATTTTTGCATTCAAATTCACTTCATCAGAAGTGGAAAAATTATTGGAAGTAGATCATTTTTTTTAAAACCATTTCATAGACCCGACACCGCGAAAGTTTTAACCTCTTTTCTTAGTCAATATTATTTGGACTCTGTGCATAAAAAGCCTATACCGGACCGGATTTTAGTGAATAAAAAGTTACTTGATCGATCATGGATTGAAACCGCGTTAAAAGAGTACATTGGGCGACGAGTAAAAATATCGGATAGCATAAAAGGAAAAAATCGACATTGGCTAGAAATGTCTAAAGTAAACGCGGAACATGCTCTATCTATTTATCTTGCGACTAAAAATGATTTTTCTAGATCTATGCAGGTTTTCAAGGATATATTTAAATTACCATGTTTACCTAAACGTATAGAATGTTTTGATATTAGCCATACCAGTGGAGAATTCACGGTAGCAAGTTGTGTGGTATTTGGGAAGAGTGGCCCAATAAAAAAGGATTATCGTCAATTTAATATAAGAGGTGTCTCTAAGTGTGATGATTATGGGGCTATCAAGCAAGTTTTAGAAAGAAGATATAAAACTAATGATTTCCCTGACCTCGTAATTATAGATGGAGGTAAAGGTCAATTATCAAAAGCTAAATCTGTACTAAAAAAGAATGTGGCCTTGTTAGCTATTGCCAAAGGTAATATATTTGGAAAAGCCGATTTGGAGAAAATTTATTCATCAACTATCAGTGAACCAATTTCATTACCAGCTGATTCATCTGCATTACATTTGTTACAAAGGATTCGAGATGAGGCCCATCGCTTTGCCATAAGCGCTCATCGCAAAAAACTCGCTAAAAATAGAATTACATCTACATTGGAAAGAATTGATGGTATAGGTGTAGAAAAACGTAAAGCTTTATTGAGTCATTTTGAAGGATTACTCGGAATTAAGTCAGCAACTGTTCATGAGTTAACCACTGTCCTAGGAATTAATCGAATACTCGCTGAACGTGTACATAAAGCGCTACATGATAGTGGTAATTAACGGTAACATGATTTAAAATTCTATTTGTATGAATATTCCATTAATGCTTACTTACATTCGTATAGTATTAATACCTGCAATTGTTGTAGTATTTTACTTGCCTGTAGGTTTTGCTCATTTTGCTGCGGCAATCATTTTTATTTTGGCAGCTATCACTGATTGGCTTGATGGATATTTGGCTCGTAGTTTAAATCAAACTACTAAATTAGGAGAGTTTTTAGATCCGGTTGCCGATAAATTGGTAGTTGCAACTGCGTTAGTAATTATCGTCGGTGAATTCCATACTGCATATCTTGTAATTCCTGCTGCAATAATCATTGGCCGAGAAATTATAGTTTCTGCTTTACGTGAGTGGATGGCGGAGATCGGTAAGAGGACAAGTGTGGCTGTGAGCAGAATAGGGAAAATAAAAACTGTTTTGCAGATGGTTTCTATAGTCCTATTATTATTTTATAGTCCACATCGTACCATATTGATTATAATTTTAGGAGTGTTATTACTATATATAGCTGCTATCTTAACATTGTGGTCTATGATCATGTATTTGAAAGCTGCTTGGCCAGACTTGACATCATCATTAAGACGACAATAATATAAATTTTATATGTTTGGCGGGAATAGCTCAGTTGGTAGAGCACAACCTTGCCAAGGTTGGGGTCGCGAGTTCGAGTCTCGTTTCCCGCTCCAATTACTGAATCCATCGATGAGTGGATTTTATTTTTAGGCTGGGTGGCAGAATGGTTATGCAGCGGCCTGCAAAGCCGTGGATGCCGGTTCGATTCCGACCCCAGCCTCTTTTCAGCGCCCGGGTGGCGAAATAGGTAGACGCAAGGGACTTAAAATCCCTCGGGAGTTAATCCTGTGCCGGTTCGAGTCCGGCCTCGGGCACCAATGATTAAATAATAGCAAACCCATATTACCATATAAGTCAGTGTCGCTCCGATCAGGACATAGCTTAAGCAGTATTCATGGGGCGTCCAAAATTTTCGCTGGCTATATGTTCGGCTGTTTTTTCATCGAAAATACCATCACCACATAAACCAGCTATTTCAACGCCTAATTCGGCTGGTAACTTAGAAAATATGGAAGAACTATCACGATAACTCTGAGCAATAATTCGGGCAGCCCTTCTGATTCTACAAACATCTGATTCCTGTTTGATTTTGCTTATAATAGTATTGAAAGCATCTTGGGTTAATGGATTGACAACGGAGAAGTCGGTTACGATTCTAGAAGCATGTTGAGCATACCTGCAAATGGTTAGAAAATTATCTTGAGTAGGTATATGATTATCTTCTAAAATTTGCCAGGCCATGCGAATATTATGAGCAATATTATTATCAGGCACTTCACGACTATTATTGGGCACGTGTTTGCGGCTCATAGCCAATACAATTTCTTGAGCGTACTTTGGATTGGATAGTATGATATTATAAATATCTCGGGTTATATAATCTTCATTTGCAAGAGGTTCAATAGCTTTTGCAATACTGCTGGCATACTTAGCATGGCTGCATAAAGTACTAAAATCATCTTGGGTTAATTCTGAGTAGAATAAACTGTTGAATACCTTTGTAAAACTATCAATATGTTCTGCATGAGTGCATAGTGTTTTAAAATTATTTATGGTAAATAGATTAGCTTTGTCTAAGATTTCTCTGATATTACGGTCCTCCTTAGGGCTCACAGCCAATGCAATTTCTCGAGCATACTTTGAATTGGATAATATTGTGTCATAGACATGCCGAGGGAGAAGACGACTTTGATTAGCGGTCCATAAACTATCGATTTTGTTTAAACGCTTGATAATTTTTGCAATACTAAGAGCATCTTTTGCATGAATGCATAAAGTGTCGAAATCGTCTTGGGTAACTGTAATAACATGATTTATGTGGGCAGGGACTAAATGTAAGAGAACTGATGCAATACCATTAGCATACTCTGCATGAGCGCATAGTTTTTTAAAATTATTAGTGGTAAATAGACTGGTATCGCGTAAACAGATGCAAGCTTCTGCAATATAACTGCTGTTTTCGACTATTTTATGTAATAAGGCTTCAGAATTCTTTTCTAAAAATTCAGCTATTTCCTCAGCAAGTTCTTTATAATAAGTATCAATAAATTTTACAAAGGTCATTTTTTTTACCTAGATGATAACGATTGAGTAAAAGTTTAGCATATAATTGTAATTTTTGGCGTAATCAGTATTTAAATTCATAAACCGAGTAATAGCAGATCCATATTACCATATAAGTCAGTGTTGCTCCGATCAGGACATCGCTTAGAAAATGTCCACCTTCAGCAATACGAATGTATGAAATTAGCAGCCAATTCAGGGTGAGTAAGCAGGCAACTGGCCATTGCCGAAGCTTCTTTTTCTTAATCAGAGCCAAGAAAGCTAAGAAAGCAAAGGCTGCTGATGGTTCTCCAGCCACAAAAGAGCAATTAGTATCACATTGTTGGCTAATCACCCATGGCTTTTGAAAAGTTTTATCGCCTCCGAACTGAGTGATTTGCACCGGCCTTGGTCGACCCCAATGATCCTTTAAAATAACATTGACTAGTAAACCAGGTCCGAGAGCGAAGCAAAGTAAAAGATATAGTGCAGGTCTAATTATCTGATATTTTTTTCTAAATACACTCCACAGAATGATGGATATCAAAATTACGATTAACCAAAAGATTGCTGAGGCAAATATAATACGGACAATTGTCATCCATTCTTGCTTAAGAAAGTGGTCATGATGAAAGAAAATCGAAGCTGCTTGAATATCAATTTGAGGAAATATAATAAATAGGACACTGAAAAATATGCACAGTAGAAGGGCAATCCAGAAACCTGTTTTACTAATCATTTCTTCAATAACCTTTGAAATTATTTAAATAGAACACATGTAGTTTACCGAAGTCAAGTCCGGATTGCTCAAGAGGAATAAAATTTAATTCATTAGTATTTTTAAATGCATGTTTAATGTCTTGGGGCACGGTGTTTTGGAATGTAAGCCAAATAAAGTCTTGGTGCTTTGCTTTATTGATTGATGTCAAAGTATCTAACTCTGATGAATTATCCGGGTCCCAAATGTAAACTTGATTTAAAGGCAAATGGCCGAAATAAGCACTTTTTGACCATATTTCACGGTTTGACATAATAAAATTTACTTTTGAATATCTATGATGTAGTAGATTTATCTGTTTTCCAGCATATTCCCATCCAAGTAATTCTCGGTAAAACTTTGGATACTCTTTGAACTTGATTAATTGATGCATAACTCCAAAATCAAATCCGTATAATATCAGCATTGCTGCTAGTCCATATCCGAGATTAGCTTTTAGCCACATAATAGCGCGATGTTGTATTAATATTGCAACAATTAGAATGGTCCCTGATATGTAAGCTGCTGTAGCCCAGTTTGCATAAGCTCGTGAAACAAGCGATTCTAGAATAATCATCAGCAACATCGGTAAACTAAACCACCAGAGTAAACGTAATCGTTCGTCTTTCCAATATCGCCTTTGAAATATACAGTAACAGTAGATCGGCAAAAAGATTATCGAGAAAACACCTAGTTGGCTAATTGTGAAATTTAGTAGATGCAAGGGATGAAATTGCAAACCATGTATGGCCGTATTGTGGTAAATGACATGTTTGACTGTTGAAAATCCGTGGTGAATATTCCAAATGATATTTGGTAACAATACTAAAACAGTAACGGATAACATCAAGTATAGTTTAAATGATCTTAGCCAACACCTTGATTCTGAAGAAAATAATAAGTAAAGCAACAACGACAACAAAAACACTAATCCGGTATATTTGCTTAATGCGCTTAAGCCTACAGATAGACCAACTAAAATCCAGTAAATCGTTTTATTATCTTTTAGAGCACAAATTAAAAAATATAATGCTGAAGACCAGAATAACAACATTAATGGGTCAGTACTAATTATGGTTGATGAAAAAGCCACGCTTGGCAAAAAAATGAAACTTAGAGCTGACCATTTGGCTTCTTGGTTCGAAAAAAGTCTATTGGCAGATAGATAGAGGGAATATGCTATTAGGAAATAGCATATTGGAGTAATAAAACGTACGCCGAAATAGCCATTGCCAAATAGGTGAGTAGTTGCAGAAATAATGTAAGCAATCAAAGGTGGTTTTGAGTGATAACCGAGGCTTAAATGTTGACTCCATAACCAGTATTGAGATTCCTCTATATTTAGGGGTCGATAATTGATTCCTAAATAAATAAGGCGAAGTATTGTAATTCCAAGTAATATCCACCAAAAGCTTTTTAATTTGTACAAACTTTGTGCCATTAATAAATTATAAGGTTTACAGGATTAGAATAGAAATGTTTTTCATGGCTTAGTCGTGACTTTGGTATTTGTTTTACTTATCAACAGGCGACTTTAGTCGCCTGCTTGTGTCTACACAGAAGGCCTGAATTTTGCACAGAGGGCTAAAGCCTCAGGCGCTAAATGCACAGAGGGCTAAAGCCCTCTGTTGAGAGCAATAGGCGGCTTTAGTTGTTTACTTTTATAAGCTTATATTTGCAGCCCAGAGGATGCTTATTGTATGATGGTGATTAGAGATAAATTCAATTTTTTAATATGCAGCAGATAAAACCGTCACAACAGTTAAATGTTGTTATTCCTGTATTTAATGAAGAAGGGAATGTTGCAGCTTTAATTGAAGAGATAAATCAAGCGTTAGCACATCATTCGAATTTCGAAATTATTGTGGTGGATGATGGTAGTCAAGATGCAACTTTGCAGGAATTAAATCGGCTTGCAAAAACTAATTCGCATTTGCGTATATTACGTCATCGCCGTAATTTAGGGCAGAGTGTGGCCGTTTTTAGTGGAGTTAGTGCCGCAACGAAATCTTGGGTAGTTACACTTGACGGTGACGGACAAAATGATCCTAAAGACATCATGAAATTGGTCGAAGTTGCAGAAAATAATGTGTTTGATAAACCGTTGTTAATTATCGGTTGTCGCATCAACCGTAAAGATAGTGGCTGGAAGAAGTTTGGTTCTAAATTTGCCAATTATATCCGTTCACGCTGTTTGAAAGACCGTTGTCCCGACAGCGGTTGTGGTCTTAAGTTATTTCAAAGGGAGGCATTTTTGATGCTTCCCCATTTTAATCATTTACATCGTTATTTGCCAGCTTTATTTCAACGTGCCAGTGGAAAAGTAATCAATGTATCAGTTAGCCATCGTCCTCGAATCTCAGGAAACTCAAAATATGGTAATTTCAGTCGCTTAAAAGTGGGAATTGCAGATATGTTTGGAATGGCATGGCTGATGCGCAGACCTTGTATTTCGGAGCTAGAAAATGATACTAAATCATCTAACAGTTAGTGATATTGTTTGGTTAACCATTGGTTTTGGTGGCCAAATTGTGTTTACAATGCGCTTTTTAGTGCAATGGCTATATAGCGAAAAATGCCGTCGAAGCGTGATACCAATAGGATTTTGGTATTTAAGTATTGTTGGATCCGTTACTTTACTTATTTATGCAATACATAAGCTTGATCCTGTTTTTATTGCAGGACAGTCGTTTGGTATCTTAGTTTATAGCCGAAATTTATATTTTATTTACAAAGAGCGGCAAAGAATCGAATCAACGATAAGCTCATGATTTAGAAAGATAGATCGGCAATTGTTCAAGTGCAAATTGGGTAGCTTGAGATCTGATACTATTACGGTCACCTTTGAAATGCTGTTTAGTAGTGTTTGTTTGTCCATCTTTTCTGGCCCAAGCGAAACAAACTGTACCAACCGGTTTTTCTTTGCTTCCACCTGTAGGGCCGGCGATTCCGGTAACTGCAATGCTTATTTGGGAATTACTTCGCATTAGAGCTCCTTCAGCCATTTCTTTTGCTGTTTGCTCACTGACAGCGCCAAAATGTTCCAAGGTTTTTGGATTAACTCCTAACATTTCTTGTTTGGCAATGTTGCTATAAGTGATAAATCCACGTTCGAACCAGTCAGCACTGCCCGATACTGATGTTATTACATAAGCTACTTGCCCAGCTGTGCATGACTCAGCTGTTGCCAACATGAGTTTTTGTGATTTTAATGCACTTCCAACTCGTCTGGCTAATTTATCAAAATTAATTTCCATTTTGTTTCCTTATTCTTACATCAACAAAGATATTTTGCTACACTTGCAGCCCATGGCCGATCACACACCAATGATGCAACAATATTTGCATATCAAAGCAAAATACCCAAAGACACTATTATTTTACCGCATGGGAGATTTTTATGAACTATTTTATGATGATGCTCATAAAGCAGCTAAACTTTTAGATATTACTTTAACTGCCCGTGGCCAATCAGCAGGTAAACCGATTCCTATGGCTGGTGTACCATATCATGCTGTAGAAAATTATCTGGCAAAATTAATTAAACTCGGTGAATCAATAGCTATTTGTGAGCAAATCGGTGATCCTACTCTTTGCAAAGGTCCAGTAAAGCGTGAAGTGACACACATAATTACTCCCGGAACAGTAACTGACGAAGCATTATTAGATGAACGGCGTGATAATTTATTAGTTGCGGTTCATCATAAAGATAATATTTATGGTTTAGCTTCATTAGATATAACAAGTGGCCGTTTTCATGTTATGCAGGTAGATGATGAAAATGCATTAGTAGGGGAGTTAGAAAGACTTAAACCTGCGGAATTACTGATTAGTGAAGATTCGTCTATTCCCCGATTAAATAATATGTCAGGCGTAAGACGCCGGTTACCTTGGGAATTTGGATATGATACTGCTCATAGCTTATTGACTCAGCAATTTCATGCTCACGATTTAACCGGCTTTGGTTGTGCCGATTTGCCTATTGCTGTGTGTGCAGCTGGTTGTTTACTGCAATATGTTAAAGAAACCCAACGTACTGCCTTACCACATATTCATAGTCTGCATGTTGAATATCGTGAGGATAATGTGATTCTTGACGCAATTAGCCAACGTAATTTAGAAATTGTGACTAATTTACAAGGAAACCACGAAAATACACTAGTTTCTATTTATGATCGTACAGCAACAGCGATGGGAAGTCGTTTACTTAAGCGTTGGTTAATTTGCCCGCTACGTAATCATGATTTGTTACGCCAACGTCAACAGGCTATTAAGGAAATTATACAGAATCGGATTTATACGGATTTATATGGTTTATTGCGTAAAGTTGGTGATATCGAACGTATTATGGCTCGTATTGCATTAAAGTCAGCTCGTCCCAGAGATTTAATGCAATTACGAAATGCATTTTCAATACTACCCCTAATTCAGGATCAACTTACACAAACAAATTCAAATAAAATTAATATGTTGAGACAGGAAATTAATCTATTTCCTGAATTAAAGGAATTGTTAACTAAAGCCATAGTGGAAAATCCGCCAGTAATTATTCGAGATGGTGGAGTTATTGCAGAAGGTTACGATCAAGAACTGGATGAATTAAACAGTATTAATAAAAATGCAGGTCAATTTTTAAGAGATCTAGAAGTTCGTGAAAAACAACGAACCGGGATTCCTACATTAAAAGTTGGCTATAACCGTGTTCACGGTTATTACATTGAGATTAGCCGTGCTCAGGCCAGACAGGCGCCAGACGAATATATTCGGCGCCAAACTTTAAAGAATGGTGAGCGATACATAACTCCAGAGCTTAAAGAATTTGAAAATAAAGCCTTAAGCAGCAAAAGCCGTGCTTTAGCGCGGGAAAAATTTCTCTATGAACAATTGTTAGATAAATTAGTACAACATTTAAAACCTCTGCAAGAATGTGCGTCGAGTTTAGCTGAATTAGATGTTTTGAACAATTTGGCGGAACGTGCTGAAACTTTACACTTAGTAAAACCGGAATTTAGCCTGAAACCGGGGATTCATATTCAGGATGGTCGTCATCCTGTAATCGAACAAGTCCTAGATCAACCCTTTATTCCTAATAATATCCATTTAGATGATAACAGGCGTATGTTGATAATTACTGGGCCCAATATGGGTGGCAAGTCAACGTATATGCGACAGACGGCATTAATTGTACTGCTAGCCCATGTCGGTAGTTTTATTCCAGCAAAACATGCCGTAATAGGTCCGATTGATCGTATTTTTACCAGAATTGGTGCCAGTGATGAATTGGCTAGTGGGCGGTCGACTTTTATGGTAGAGATGACTGAAACGGCTAATATATTGCATAATGCTAGTGAAAATAGTTTAGTATTAATGGATGAAATTGGTCGCGGAACAAGCACTTTTGACGGTTTATCGCTAGCATGGGCATCTGCTGCTTATTTAGCTAGCGAAGTAAAAGCGTTTACTTTATTTGCCACGCACTATTTTGAATTAACTTTAATTCCTGATCATATCCCAGATATTGTTAATGTTCATTTAGATGCAACTGAATATGAGGATGGTATTGTGTTTCTTCATAAAGTAAATGAAGGTCCAGCTAATCAAAGTTACGGTTTACAAGTTGCACAATTGGCCGGAGTTCCAAACCATGTTATTAAACAGGCAAAGCAAAAGCTTTATGAATTGGAAAATCATGCAGTGATAAGTGTTAAACCAAGCAATGTTGAGCAGCCGGATTTATTTGTTCAGCAATCAAATCCGGCATTAGAGGAATTAGAAAGTATTCGACCCGATGAATTAACTCCTCGTCAGGCTTTAGAAATAATTTATCAATTAAAGAAACTGTTGGTAAAATAATATTATGGAAGAATTGTTAAAATTATTTGGAAAAACGTATTCCGAAGAACTTGGTATTGATTTAAAATCAAAGAAATCTTCTGAACTCTTTAAGTGGTTTATAGCTTCCATTTTATTTGGTGCAAGAATATCTGAAACGATAGCCAAACATACTTACCAAGCTTTGGAAAAATATAAACTGTTATCTCCTCAAGCTATTATTAAAGCGGGCTGGAAATTTTTAGTTACTCACGTCATGGCTGAAGGTGGCTATGTAAGATATGACGAGAAAACTAGTACAATGTTGCTTGATATATGCGAGAAATTGCTCAATGAATATAATGGTGATTTAAATCGCTTGCACGATATGGCTTCAAATTATGATGATCTAGAACAAAGGCTAATTGCTTTCAAAGGGATTGGTCCTGTTACAGTTAATATTTTCTTGCGTGAATTAAGAGGAATATGGAAAAAGGCTAATCCGCCATTTTGTGATTTTGTAATGTTGGCGGCTAAATACTTAGGAGTTAAGGATATAAACAAATATTGGCAAAAACACAAAGTTAAAGGCTATAAATTAGTAAATTTTGAAGCTGCATTGCTTCGGGTAGGAAAGGATTATTGCCATAAGAATAAGTACGACGTATGTCCATTAAAGGCTAATTGTTTGAAGAAATGAAATGTCATAAGTACGTCATTCCGCGGCATGACCGCGGAATCCAGTGCCCACGCAGCGCCATGAATAAACATCCTTGTGACTGGATTCTGGCTAATCCGTTTTTAATAGTTTGTTAATCTTTATAGTCTATTATAAGTGTAATAATAAAGTATTGAAAAATCATGTTTGAGCAAACCACATCGAATGAAAATGCGAAATGTTATACGATTCAGAATCCGGAACAGACTATAACAACCTTTGTTGATTCACGACGAAAGATTGATTATGTCGTTAATGATTCAACAAAGTTGTCTGGTTATATAGAAAGAGGTATTGAAGAATGGGCAAAAAGAATGCAGGTTACATTAGGTACGATTCCTTTTATTTCCCAAACTGAAGAAATTATTCAAGAAGCATACGTAACGTATTTTCGGGAGAAAATGGCAGATTTTTTTCGGGAAAAGAAACCATTTGAAAATTTGCCTTCTGAAGAGGAAGCTATCGAAGCTTTTCGCACAAAAAATCAAGTTAAAAAAGTACCACCTCCAGGAGAAGCAAAAAAAGGTAACTTATTAGAAAGAGTTAAAAAAGACTTTTTAGAATTAGATGAGATTCGAAAAGAAAAACTCGCAAATTTTTTATTGATAGCTTTGAATATAAAAGATCCTGGTTTATTACATGCATCAAGTGCTTTTTTATCAAATGGATTTTTAATAATGGGTGTTGATGATTATGAAATTCAAGATTGTAAAGATCTTATTATAAAAATGACTTCTGATCAAAATATTTATTTTGAGTCAAAAGGCATAATAAGTTTAAAAGGTGGGAATGTTGGTGAGTTCGTTTACAATGGATTCGTTAATTTTGTAGAAAACGAGGAAACAAAAAAAGAGGAAATCCGCATCCAAGATTATTTGAAATTAACTTCATACGATAAATCTTTAACCTCCAACCTTAGTCACATTATTAGGTTATTTAAATTGCCTAGAAAAAATATATATGAAATATTAGACGATCTTGTTAGTCAACCGAAAGAATGCGATATAAATGAAATATCGATATTAATAAGAGAATTGATTTATCGGACATTCCAGGAACTTCTAAAGAAATCTAGGGATTGCAAAGATAACGAAAATCAATGTATATCTAATTTACTAACATGGTTAAATGAAGGAGACAAAAGTAATACACAAGATAGAAAAAATGAATATTGGTGGAGAATAAAGCGACGTTTGCAAGTTTTTTTAAATACACAACATGCGATTTTATTTGAAAGATTTGAGATAAGTGAGGCAAATGTATTATTGGGTAAGCAGATATTAAATATCTTACAACAGGCGATAATAAGAAAAATAATGGTCAATATTTTTAATGATTATAGATTTATCTTTTCTGGACTAGTTAATGCAATAAAAACCGAGACCAAATTAGAGATTCCTCAAGATTTAGTTAACAAAGCAGAAGAATTTCTTTCGGAAAATCAAACTTTAGATTCATCATTAACTGATCCGAAAAGTGTAATTGAATGTTATGAAAATAAAATTACTGAATTATTTAATTATTTTAAAAAACAATTAAAGTTAAACTCTAATAGAAATAACAGCAGAATATGGTTTTTTAAATTTTTTAATCCGCTATCACCATTAGAAAAATACATTGATGAAATGCATAAGCAAACAATTAATTTTATGAAGATATTTGCAGAAAGGGGAAATTATCATTTATTTACCACACCAGAACAAAATAATTCATCGCAAGTAAACAATGAAACGCTCTCAAAACTAATTAAAATGCTATAATTATGTTGTGAAACCATTCAAACTTATATCAAATTTTCAACCGGCTGGTGAGCAACCCCAAGCTATTGCCAAATTGACTGAAGGATTAAAGGCGGGGGTTGATAAACAAGTCTTATTAGGCGTTACTGGTTGCGGGAAGACTTTTACCATTGCTAATGTAATTGAAAATGTACAACGTCCAACGTTAATCATTGCGCATAATAAAACTCTCGCAGCGCAACTCTATGGTGAAATGAAATCATTTTTTCCCTACAATGCAGTCGAATATTTCGTGTCATATTATGATTATTATCAACCAGAAGCATATATTCCTTCAAGTAATACATACATAGAAAAAGATGCTTCGATTAATGATCATATTGAGCAAATGCGTCTGTCAGCGACTAAAGCGATTTTAGAACGAAAAGATACAATTATAGTTGCCACAGTTTCCGCAATATATGGTTTGGGTGATCCAAAATCATATTTAAGGATGGTATTGCATTTAGCCAGAGGGCATACAATAAATCAGCGCAATGTTTTACGGCATTTAGCTGAACTACAATACACTCGCAATGACGTAGAATTACGTCGTGGTACGTATCGGGTTCATGGTGATGTAATCGATATATTCCCGGCTGATTCTGAACGTGATGCAGTTCGTGTCGAATTAAATGATGATGAAGTTGAAAATATTAGTTATTTCGATCCGTTAACTTCTAAGGTTTTACATAATGTTCCTCGTGTAACTATTTATCCAAAAACGCATTATGCTACGCCTAGACAAACCGTTTTAGATTCAATTGAGCAAATAAAAATCGAATTAAAGGAGCGTTTACAAGAACTTCATGAATTAGATAAATTAGTAGAAGAACAACGCCTGAGGGAACGTACATTGTGTGATATCGAAATGATGATGGAGTTAGGATATTGTCCTGGAATCGAAAATTATTCGCGTTATTTGTCTGGTCGCGTTGAAGGTGAACCACCGCCGACATTGATGGACTATTTACCTGATAATGCTCTGCTCATTATTGACGAATCGCATGTTACTGTTCCCCAATTAGGGGCTATGTATCGAGGTGATCGGTCACGTAAAGAAACCTTGGTAAGTTACGGATTTCGTTTACCTTCTGCTTTAGATAATAGGCCATTACGTTTTGATGAATTTGAACAATTAGCGCCACAGACTATTTATGTTTCTGCAACTCCGGGATCCTATGAATTACAGCACACAAATAATATTGCGGAATTAATAGTAAGGCCTACAGGTTTAGTTGATCCTGAAGTCGATGTTCGTCCAGTTGCAACTCAGGTTGACGATCTAATGTCTGAAATTAATAAATGTGTACAATTCAATCAAAGAGTGTTGGTCACTATTCTTACTAAACGAATGTCAGAAGACCTTACCGATTACCTTGATGAACATGGTATAAAAGTTCGATATTTGCATTCCGATGTTGGTACCGTCGAGCGAGTTGAGATTATACGTGATCTCCGTTTGGGTGTATTTGATGTTTTAGTGGGCATTAATTTATTACGCGAAGGCCTTGATTTACCTGAAGTTTCCTTAGTAGCTATTTTGGATGCTGATAAAGAAGGGTTTTTGCGGTCAGAAAAATCTCTGATTCAGACATCCGGTCGTGCAGCACGACATATTGATGGAAAGATAATAATGTACGCTGATACTATTACCGATTCTATGCGACGCGCTATTGCTGAAATGCAGCGCCGTCGTAACATTCAAATGGCATTTAATAAACAACATAACATTACTCCACACGGAATAACTAAAAAGATAAATGATATAATGGAAGGTAGTACATATACATATGCGTCCATTAACCACGATTCCGCTAGAAAAATCGCCGAAAATGAAGCTAAATATGCAGATTATGTGTTAATGTCTCCTCAACAGTTAAGTAAGCAGATTGCAAGAATGGAAAAAGAAATGTATAAACATGCCAAAAATTTAGAGTTTGAACAGGCGGCAGAAATTCGCGATGAAATTCAAAAATTGACTAAATTAATGTTCATGTCAGATGTTAATTGAAGTATCGTTATATAAATACTATGTGAGGTCATCCTCGCGAAAGCGAGGATCCAATAGTCATTGTCGAATTTTATTACAATAAATCACCATGTCATTAGTTATGAAATTCATTGAAAATGAATCAGGTTAGAACAAAATTTAAGGTTATTTCTGGCGGTCAGACCGGTGTTGATCGAGCTGCTTTAGATGTTGCACTTGAATTAAATATTTCCTGTGGTGGATGGTGTCCAAAAGGTCGGAGGGCAGAAGACGGAGTTATTGATCAAAAATATCCGTTAAAAGAAACTAATGCAAATGAGTATGCGGTTCGGACTGAAATGAATGTAAAAGATAGCGATGGCACATTAATTCTAACCTGGGGACGTCCCAAAAGTGGTACTTTATTAACATTAAGATTGAGCAAGTTACATCAGAAACCTCATCTTGTTGTTGATATGAAACGAAGCCCAAATGCTGATGATGTAATTTTATGGATAAGGCGTGAGAATATTAGAGTTTTGAATATTGCAGGTCCACGTCAAAGTTTTGGCAATTTCGTTTATAAAGAAGCATATAATTTTATAAAGGATGTTTTAAATCACTTTAAGAAAAATACTACACTTTTAACTTGAAGTTTCTGCTGCTATAATCTTTAGAAGTTAAGACACACGAATTATTATGCGATTAGACCTTTCATCATTACAAAAAGCTGTTGATAACTTGGGACGAGCAATAAAACGCTCTAAAAGTAATCCTAAAGATGAGGAATTACGAGACGCTGTTATTCAGCGTTTTGAATATACTTATGAGCTTTGTTGGAAGATGCTGAAGAGACAATTAGAAGCGGAATCACCTAATCCGGCAATAATTGATACTTTATCTTTTCATGATCTATTTCGTGAAGCTGCCGAAAAGGGATTTATAGACAAGGTAGAATCTTGGTTTACTTATCGGGAACAACGTAATATTACTTCACACACCTATGATCAGAAGAAAGCAGTTAGCGTGCAGCAAACTGCTTTTGTGTTTATAAATGATGCTCAAAAACTTTTACTGGCATTAGAAAAACGACAAACATGATTGATATCAATTCTAAACATCTTGAAGTTGTTAAAAGCATCTTAGCAAAACATTTACCTGGTTATGAGATATGGGCCTTTGGTTCACGGATAGACAGCACAGCAAAAAAATATTCAGACCTTGATTTGGTTATTATTACTGATATTCCTGTCCCATTAATCACTATAGCTTCAGTAAAAGAAGCTTTTTCCGAATCTAATTTACCTTTTAAAGTTGATATAATAGACTGGTCGATAACATCAGAAAATTTCAGAAAAATCATTAAAGAACGTTATACCGTAATACAGAAATCCGGTTAATCAAAGGAAATACGACAGCATAAGGGTAAGCAAATGCCGATGGGGAGCAACTTTCGTTTTTAAACTACCATTATATATCCAATTTAAAACTGTATCACGTGATGTAGTAGTATGATTAAACGATGGAAAAAATGTATAAGTGTATTGAACCCGTAAAGAAGCATGATTACCCAATCTTCTTTCTATACCTATTCCTGGCATGTAACCTAATTTCCATTTATTGAAATCATCAATTATGGTTTCATTTGGTGCATTAGTGAGGGAAATGGTTGATTTGCTTTTAACTTTAAATTGTGTGTAATCTAATCCAAAGAGGATATATGCCATGGTCGTTGGTGAAACTAAATATCCAACCCTAATATCACCGCCGAATGAAAATGGATTTTCTACTTCTGTGGTTAAATTGGTAGCAAAATCAAGTTGTTCTTCGGAAGTTATACTTCCTGTTTGATAACATTTGCCTTTCAATGTCGGACTAAAATAATGGCCAAATAATTCCATACCAAGATAGTCAAAATAGAAAAGTTTAATAGCTTGATTTAATACAATTCCGTAGCCAGCAAATATATTGCCGTCAAAACCATATTGACCTGTATCAAAGTTGTGTGTGGTAGTAAATAAATATTTTGAAGGTGGAAATAGGCCAGTATAATTATTGTTACTATCACTTTTGACATCTGCATGGACATCAACAACACCCATACCGAAGCCTAAATAGGGCCCCGTGAAATATGGTTTAGTTGGAATGGATTTTAAATCGTAAAAACCATTTGCGAAGCTAGATGTGAATATACAAAGGAAAATAATAAGTAAAGTATATTTTATTTTTCCCATCGTTAGTCTCCTTAAAAGTTGAATATTAACAAATTATTTCCGGCATCTCTAGAAATTAAAAAATGTCATCCTTGCGTAAGCGAGGATCCAGAAAAGCCTTGAAAATATTAGATTCCCGCCTTCGCGGGAATGACGAAAAACGGCTTTCGTTTTAATTAAGTTTTTTTACAGTAATTGTTGAAAATCCTTTTTTAGCATCTTGAGTAACTGCTGCATGTCTTCGGGCAATGGGGCTTGCCAATTCATTTGTTTACCAGTTAAAGGATGTATAAGGCTTAAACGTTTAGCATGTAATGCTTGGCGTTTAAAATTTTGTAAATATTGTTTTAGTTCCTCATTTGTACCTTTAGGTAATTTCTGTTTGCCCCCATAAACTTGATCACCGACTATAGGATAATAAATATATGCCATATGAACACGGATTTGGTGTGTGCGGCCGGTTTCTAAAATAACTTTAATGTGAGTATGAGCACGAAAACGTTTGATGACTCTATAATGGGTAATTGCTGGTTTACCTTTATCAGTAGTTATAACTGCCATACGTTTTCGATCTCGCGGGTGGCGTCCGATAGGAGCATTTACAGTTCCACCAGCTGTCATGACTCCGTTGACAATAGCTTCATATTCACGAGTGATGTTACGTTTTTGCAATTCAGCAACTAATTTAGCGTGAGCTTTTAGGTTTTTAGCAACTACCAATAGACCAGAAGTGTCTTTATCCAATCGATGAATAATCCCGGCTCTAGGTAAGTTAGCAAGTTCGGGAATATGGTGCAGCAGGGCATTTAGCATCGTACTATGGGATCTGCCTGCTGCTGGATGTACAACTAGTCCCGCTGGTTTATTAATTACGATGATATCTTCATCTTCGTAAATAATATTTAGTTTTATTGGTTGTGGTTGCCAAGTTTCTACAGGTTCGATAATTGGGTTGATTTCAACGTGCTGTCCAGTATGAACTTTATCTCTAGGTCTTAATGTTTTACCGTCAACTGTAATTTGTCCAGCTTTAATCCATACTTGTAAACGAGCTCGGGAATATTCCGGAAAGAGTTCAGCTACTGCTTGATCTAAACGTTTATTATCCAAATATTCTGGTATATCGATGTCCATAATTTACATTTTTATTTAAAATGTGTATTCTATAAAATTATGAAAATAATTAATTTTACCACAGTTTTAGTTTTAGCTTTATTGTTGTTCAGTTGTGCAACAGAAAGTAAGAGTGGTTTAGATTTTTTTAAAAACCAAACTGCTCAGCAGATTTATGAAGATGGTATGCAAGCACTTTCGAAAAAGAATTATGATTCTGCTGTGCAACATTTTGAGGCTTTAGATACATTATATCCATTTGGAGAGTATGCTGAGTCTGGTTTGATAAATTTAGTTTATGCGTATTATAAAAACGGAGATTATGCCGCTGCTGCAGCAGTAGCTGAGCGTTATATTCATTTATATCCTACAAGCTCACGAGTTGATTACGCCTATTATTTAAAAGCAATGTCTAATTTTGAGAAAGACAAAACTTGGTTAAGCAATATTTATGTTCGAGATCCTGCTACACGTGATTTATCATCATTGCAAACGGCATTTATTGATTTTAGTGAGTTGGTAACTCAGTTTCCAAAAAGTGAATATGCTCATGATGCCCGTAATCGCATGTTATATATTCGCAATTTAATTGCTCGGCATGAATTACAAGTTGCCAATTTTTACTTGCAACACGAAGCTTACGTAGCAGCAGCCAACCGTGCCGCTTATATAGTCGAGCATTTTGAGGGGACTCCGCAAGTTGTTGAAGCATTAAAAATTATGATAAAAGCTTATAGTGCATTAGGGAATGCAAAGGAAGCTAATGATGCACTTAAGGTTTTAAAGCGTAATTATCCTAATGTGAAGATTTAATTATACCGAGCTTTTTGCCAATTTTAGCAAATGCTGCTATTGCTTTGTCCAAATGCTGTTGATCATGAGCCGCCGATAGTTGCACGCGGATACGAGCTTTCCCCTCAGGAACTACAGGATAAGAAAAACTGATTACATAAATACTCTCTTTTAAAAGTTCATTAGCCAAAGTTTTTGCTAGTTTTGCATCATAGATCATTACCGGTACAATCGGATGTTCTCCGGGAACTAGATCGAAGCCCAATGCCTCCATTTGTTTACGGAAATATTTACCATTTTTATGAACTTTTTGACGCAGTTCGTCACTAGATTCTAAAATATCAAGCACTTTTATTGATGTTGCAGCGATTACAGGAGCTAAAGTATTAGAAAATAAATAAGGACGTGATCTTTGTCTTAGCCAAGCTATCAATTCTTTACGGCCGCCAGTGTATCCTCCGGATGCTCCTCCCATAGCCTTACCTAAAGTCCCGGTAATAATATCTATTCGATCCATGACTTTATGATATTCATGAGTACCACGGCCTTTTTCGCCCATGAAGCCTACTGCATGTGAATCATCCACTGCTACTAAAGCATTATATTTATTTGCTAAATCACATATCTTGGGGAGATTAGCAATGATGCCATCCATAGAAAATACGCCATCGGTGATAATTAAACGAAACCTAGAATTTTGAGCTTCTTGTAGCTGCTTTTCAAGATCAGTCATATCGTTGTTGGCATAGCGAAGACGTTTAGCTTTGCATAAACGAATTCCATCGATAATACTGGCATGATTCAATGCATCACTAATAACGGCATCTTCAGGTCCGAGAATAGTCTCAAATAAACCGCCGTTGGCATCAAAACATGATGAGTACAGTATGGTGTCTTCCATGCCAAGAAAGTTACTTAAGCGTTTTTCTAATTCTTTATGTATATCTAAAGTTCCGCAAATGAAGCGCACAGAAGACATACCAAAACCATATTTATCTAGAGAAGCTTTTGCGGTTTTGGTCACTTTTGGATGATTGGCTAAACCAAGATAATTGTTAGCACAGAAATTTAACACTTTGTCGTTTGGTTTTACCTGTATTTCAGCTTGTTGATGTGAAGTTATGATGCGTTCTTCTTTAAATAAGCCTTGATTATTTAAATTCTGAATTTCATTTTCTAAGTGTTTGTAGAAATCTTGTTTCATGATTAATTCCTAGTTTTCATTCCCAGTTTAAAATGACTTTACCGCATTGTCCGGATTTCATTATTTCAAATCCTTTTTCAAAATCATCGATGTGGAAGTGATGAGTAATGACAGGATTGATGTCCAAACCGCTTTGTAACATGGCGATCATCTTATACCAGGTTTCAAACATTTCACGACCATAAATGCCTTTAACTGTTAATCCTTTCATAATAATGTTATTCCAATCTAGTGTTGTTTCATATGGGAGGAAACCTAACAAAGCAATTTTACCAGCATGATTCATATGGGTAAGCATACTATTAAAAGCATCTTTGTTTCCTGATACTTCTAAGCCGACATCAAAACCTTCGATTATACCTAACTCGTGCTTTGTATTTTTAACGCGTTCATGAGTAGCATTAATAATTCGAGTTGCTCCCATTTGTTTAGCAAGATTAAGCCGATAATCATTGACATCAGTGGTTGTAATATGGCGTGCGCCTACATGATGAGCAATGGCTGTAGCCATTATACCAATTGGGCCTGCGCCTGTGATTAATACGTCTTCACCGACAAGATCGAATGATAAAGCTGTATGAGTAGCGTTCCCAAGCGGGTCAAGTATTGCTGCTTGGTCATTAGTTATATTGTCAGGTATAGGGTATGCATTGACTGCTGGAATTGCTAAATATTCGGCAAAACAACCTTGACGAGTAACTCCTACTCCTATAGTTGCACGGCACAAGTGCCGCCTTCCTGCTCTACAATTGCGGCATTTATTGCACGCTATATGACCTTCACCAGAAACTCGTTGGCCGATTTTAAATCCTGTAACTCCTTTTCCCATTTCAATTATTTCACCAACAAATTCGTGGCCAGTGATCATGGGAATTGGTATGGTTTTCTGTGACCATTCATCCCAATTGTAAATGTGGATATCTGTACCACAGATCGCGGTTTTTTTAATTTTAATTAAGACGTCATCATGATTTATCTTGGGAATGGGGGCTTCGTTCATCCAGATGCCAGGTTCGGGTTTTAACTTAGCCAAAGCTTTCATATTTTTATCCTCGGTACTAATATCGTGCATAGTTTACATCAAAAGTAGTTTAAATGATAATTAATATTTGAATGCGGTGATTCCTATTTTTTTACTGTCATTCTCGCGAATGCGAGAATCCAGTTAAATTTTAAGCTTTCATGGATACCCGCTTTCGCGGGTATGACATGAGGTGGTATTATCAACCTTCGCAATATACGATGAATGACACTTAAAATTGGTCAAAATTAGAATTATTGTTAAATAGAGATATTATGAAAATATTAGGTATCGAAACTTCATGTGATGATACTGGAGTGGCATTGTATGATTCGGTGCAAGGCTTATTGGCACATAAGCTTCATAGTCAATCGTTCATTCATGCTCAATACGGAGGAGTAGTTCCAGAACTGGCATCACGTGATCATATACGAAAGGTTTTGCCTCTGATTAAAGAGGTAATGTCTTCAGTTAATGTTACATCTGAGGATATAAACGGAGTAGCGTATACTGCAGGTCCGGGATTAATAGGAGCCTTACTAGTCGGGGCCACTATTGGGCATAGCCTTGGCTTTGCCTGGAATGTGCCAACTATTGGTGTACATCATATGGAAGCACATTTATTATCGCCGATGTTGGAAAAAAGTCCTCCTGATTTTCCATTTATAGCATTGCTAGTGTCTGGCGGGCATACTATGTTGGTCCAAGTTAAAAAATTTGGAGACTATCAGATATTAGGTGAGTCATTGGACGATGCAGTAGGAGAAGCCTTTGATAAAGTAGCCAAAATGTTAGGATTACCGTATCCGGGTGGTCCAGTTTTAGCAGCATTAGCAGAAAAAGGGAATTCACAGCGATTTCATTTTCCTCGGCCAATGGTTGATCGACCAGGATTGGAATTTAGTTTTAGTGGCCTTAAAACTTTTGCTCTAAATACATTGCATGAATATGGTGATGATCAGCAAACCAAGGCCGATATCGCATACGCTTTTCAGAGCGCAATTGTTGATACATTAATAATTAAATGTGGAAGGGCGCTTCAACAAACGGGTTTAAAGCGATTATTGGTAGCAGGCGGAGTCAGTGCTAATTCAGCATTACGTGCTAGTTTAAAGAATATGTGCAAACAAAGAGGCATAGAAATCATTTATCCACGTTTAGAGTTTTGTACTGACAATGGTGCAATGATTGCGTATACCGGTTGTCGAAGGCTATTGATGGGATACAAAGATAATTTATCTATTACAGTATATCCACGCTGGCAAATTAGTGATATAGTAACCAAAGTTTTGTAGTCGTATATAGAGTAAAAATATGAAAATCTTACTTCTCGCGGCTTCATTGCGAAAAGATTCGATTAATAAGAAGCTTATTAATTTAGTAGCGAAGTTATTGGCCAAAGAAAGCAAAGTCGATGTTAATCTTGTTGAGTTTTCAGAATTTAATGTTCCGCTTTATAATGGAGATATAGAGGATAATGAAGGAATACCTTCTGGTACAGTAAAATTTATTAAACGATTACAAGCCGTTGATGGATTAATACTTGCTTCTCCAGAATATAATTTCTCAGTTCCAGGGACTCTTAAAAATTTACTTGATTGGACGTCTCGTTATAAACCGATTCCTTGGGCGGAGAAACCAGTATTACTTATATCAGCTTCACCTTCTTTAGCAGGTGGTAGCCGCGGTTTATTGCATACTAGAGTATCATTAGAAGTTTGTGGCGCTTATGTTTTTCCAAAGATGTTTTCTTTGGCAAATGCTTACGAAGCTTTTAATTTTCAAGGTATGCTTAATGATAAAGAATTGCAAATCCAGTTACGGCAAAAAGTGACAACTTTTTTACATTTTGTAAAACAATTACAAAAGGGGTAGGGTATGAGTAAAGATTCTGTACTAATTAAGATTCTTTTTGATTTAGAGAAACTTTTGAATAATTTTCATACTTCGATATCAGACATTAAACACTATGAACCACAGCGCTTTGATATAGGTTTAGCTATAAGAGGTTTTTTATGCCCGCTTTTAAAGCCTTTACGCTTTTCGAACACTGATAATTTAGAAGAACAACAGCGAAGATTAGCAAAATTATATTTGGAGATGTTAATAAATTTTGGTAAGTGTCTAGCCCGTTTTAATGCTGTTCGTCATCAGATAGATCAATCACTAACACAGAAAATACATGCAAAAATAGCTGAAATTAGTAATGCTTTATTAAACTCTCAGCGCAATTTATGCTATATGTTTGTAATTTTATTTGGCGGAAACCATTCGCAACAAAAATTACCATTTAATCGAGCACAGCTTTTAGAAAATCCTAAGATGAAAAAACTGCTTACCGGTTTTAATGAATCGGTCAGAATATATCTGGAAACCGCATGTAAGAAGTTACCGCCTTTTAGTCCAGAGAAGAATTTTATTAATGAAATCGAGAAATGGCATAGGTTAATGTGCGCAGCGGTTAATAGATATAAGACCTTAAAACAAAAAATACTGATATTATGGGGAACAGTAATAGCAGTATTTTTTGCTGCAAGTGCTGGTTTTTCTTTGTCGACTCCAGTATGCGTTACTTTTAGAGAAATGGCGTGGAGCACCCCGATAGCACCAATTTTGAGTGCTATTTTTACTACGGCAACCACAATTGCAAACTTTTTAATATATAGAAACACTGTACCAGGATTATTTTTAGCTATCTCTGGTGGAGATTTCCTCTTTCAAGGCTTTTTAACGTATGTTGATGAAGATGCTGGTATAAGAAGACCAGTTCCTGGCCGTGTTTTAATTACACCTCTCGCTTTTTTTGCCGCGAGTTTCGTTGCTTTCTGTTACTTTGGGTTAACAGCCGCTAGTTTGGTTAATATACTATCTAGATATCCTTATTATTGGATAAGTCTTGGTATTCCATACTTTTTTGGTGGTGTAGCACTTGTTACTTATTTTGCAATTCAAACTAGAGCTTATTATATGTTACCTACTGCTTCTATTAGAGAGCTAGTGGCGGCAATAAAAAGAATGAGTATAGTAAAGCTGATGTTATTGTTGTTAATTGATGGATTAGCACTTTTTGGAATTTATGCAACCCTATTTACAGGTTTAGATGATTTCATAAACATAATTTTAGGAGTTTCCATCAATATAACTAATCCAATGCATCATGCTTTCTTACTAATTATATCCTGTTTTCCTACTCTCGGAGTAGCTCCGTTTGTATTAATTACAACAACTAAATTTATAGTGGCAGTATTTTCTTTGCATGAAAAACGACACACTGTAACCAAATCCAAAATTACTTTAGGAACACTGGTAAGTTCATCTTTTTTATTCATACTTAATCCTTTAGGAAATGGTTTGCTTACTTTCCCTGCTGCTGCCAGAGATTTTATTGTAAAGAATGCTGCCATAGTATTATCTTTTTCACAAGTTGCTATGGGAAGCATATCGGTTATAGGAGCATATCTTGCATCGGCGGGTTCAGCCGGTTTATATCTAATAGATGGAGATGAAACTAAACGATCGTTGAAGATGATTCAGGACATAGTTCAATCGTTATCTTTGAACAAACAAAGCGAAGTAAATCTCCAAGAGAGTTATTAGAAATTAATTAATTTTAAAGTATGTTTGCCATGAGTAAACCTTGGTCGCGTGCGATTATTTTAGTGGATATGAATGCTTTCTTTGCTTCTATTGAACAATTGGATTTCCCGGAGTTAAGTGGAAAACCGATTGCGGTAACTAATGGCAGTAAAGGAACTTGTATAATCACTTGTTCTTATGAAGCACGAAGTTTTGGCATAAAAACAGGAATGCGACTTTATCATGCTAAAACACTGTGTCCTCATTTGATTCAACGTCCAAGCAGGCCACAACGTTACGCTCAAATTTCTAATGTTATTATGCAGGCTTTGTATAATATCACTCCTGATCTGGAAGTATTTTCTGTAGACGAAGCTTTTCTTGATGTAACACATTGCCAACGGTTACATGGTTCTCCTATCGAAATTGGTCAAATGGTCAAGAAGAAAATATTAGAAACAATCAATATTCCTTGTTCTATCGGTATAAGTGGTGATAAGACAACTGCCAAATACGCTGCTAAATTACAAAAGCCTAATGGTTTTACTGTCATTTATCCGTGGGAAGCGAAACAACGACTTCGTAATGTATTGGTAACAGATCTTTGTGGCATCGCAGAAGGGATAGGAAGTTTCTTAGCTCAACGTGGAATTCATTTTTGTGGTGATATGGAAAAATTACCTATTGGTGTACTTGCAAAAAGATTCGGTAATTTAGGCAGGCGTATTTGGTACATGTGCCAGGGATTAGATCCGGAACCGGTGACAACTACTGTTAATCAGCCTAAAAGTATTGGCCATGGGAAAGTATTACCTCCAAAGAGTAAAGATAAAAAACTCATTGTTACTTATTTGCAGTATATGTGTGAAAAGGTTGCAGCACGTTTACGTCGTCACAATATGGAAGCACAAACCTTTTTTATTGGGCTTTATACTCAAAATAAGCAGTGGATTGCTGATAAAATAAAATTAGCTATTCCAAGTAATGATGGGCGCGACATTTTTAAGCTATGTAAATATTTCGTTAGAAAATATTGGATAGGTGAAATAGTTAGGCAAATTCAGGTTACAGCTTTGCATCCAAAGCCCCTGCAACTACAGCTTGATTTATTTACTGAATTTGACGGACGACGCTATACTCTAAACAAAGTAGTGGATATGATAAATAATAAATATGGGGAATTTTCTATGATGCCAGCAAGTTTAATGAACCAATCATTCTCGCCTAATGTTATTGCTCCGTCGTGGCAACCAACAGGACATAGGCAATCCATTTGATCTGTTTATTTTAACTTGCAACAGCTTCTTTTAAAGGTAACCATTTAATCTGGTGGTCATTTAATATAGGGATTATTTTCTCTATTCCCGGGTGTTCGTTACTATTGCCGTGAACAAGAATAATGCTTCCATTCTTTGGAACTTGTCCCATTGCAAGCCAAGCATCTGTACCAAGTGGAATCAATCCTAATTTTTGTATTTGTAACAATAAATTGCGGTTGGCAACAAGTCCCGGAAAACGAATAAATACTGATGGAATTAGATTATGTGCCAACAAAAGTTTTTCTACTCCGAAAATTTCGTTTTTAACATCAGTAAATTTAAATAGCACAAAGTTTTTTTCAAAAGCAAGATCAGAAAAATATAAGTGACTCAATGTATGATTTACCCAAGTAATGTTTAATTTATGGTTTTTTTCTGCATCAAGTAAATAATTAAATTCTTGCGCGTGCCCCATAATCCAGAGCCCACTTATGCAGATAGCCACAGGAAAAGGTTTTCGTTCTAATTTCGCTATTGAAACTAGTTTATGGTAAAAATCTTTCTCGAATGGTCTATTTGAGGGACACATATCAACTGTTAAAAAATAGCCGGTTTTTGAATATAGTGAATGAGTTATACCAGCATCTTGAATATTTCCTTGCCACTTTGTAAATTTGAGAAGATCTTTAACATAAGGTGTTTCTTTTATCTGTTTCCACTTAAAATAACCGGGATTTTCTTCGAAATTGGTTTTTGGATCTCTGGCATATAGAATCCCAGTTTTAACAACCTCAGTCTTAAAAGTACGTGGGTTCACAACTAGAAAATAGTTCTTTTGGTTGTTAGTAAAATAGCGAATAGCAATTCTAAGGTTGCCTGTCTTGGTATATAAAGGAATAAAAGTGTTTGTATAGTTAGTAATATTGGAAAATGCAAAGCATTTTAATGCGATTAATATTAACAAACCGAGTAGATATTTGTAGTTTTTCATTAGAGTAGCTCCTCATTTATTTTTTTAATATGGTATTTTTAGGTTTTCCTGGTGCTTCTTTTGGATAATCTAAAGTGTAGTGTAAGCCACGGCTTTCTTTACGGCGCTGTGCGGAACGTACGATTAAATCCGCAACTATAATTAAATTACGTAATTCGAGTAAATTCTTATTCACTCTAAAGTTGCCATAATATTCTTGGATTTCTTTCTTCAGTAATGCAATTCTATGAGCAGCTCGTTGTAAACGCTTATTACTACGCACGATACCAACATAATCCCACATAAAATGACGTATTTCCTCCCAATTGTGCAACACGAAAACCTCTTCATTGGAATCTTTAACCCAGCTCTCATTCCAGGATGGTATTTTCTTTGCATAGTGCCATTTTTTTAAGTTTTGAATAAGATCTTTGCTAGCAGATTCTGCGAATACTAGGCATTCTAATAATGAGTTACTTGGTAAGCGGTTGGCTCCGTGTAAGCCTGTGTAACTTACTTCGCCAATAGCATATAAATTAGAAATATTAGTACGGCCATTTAAATCTACTTGTACTCCGCCGCAGGTGTAATGTGCTGCGGGAACAACAGGAATTGGCTGTTTAGTAATATCGAATCCGTATTCTAAACAGCGTTCATATATAGTAGGGAAGCGGCGCTTAATGAATTTTGCTGGTTTATGTGAAATATCTAGTAATACATGTCGAATACCTAAACGTTTCATTTCGTGGTCAATTGCGCGAGCGACGACATCGCGTGGAGCAAGTTCTAGATTCGAATCATATTTATGCATAAATCTTTTACCATTTGGCAGTAATAAATATGCACCTTCACCACGCAAGGTTTCACTGATTAAAAAAGAGCGAGCTGCAGGATGATATAGACAAGTAGGGTGAAATTGATTGAACTCCATATTACAGACCCTGCAACCAGCGCGCCAACCGATAGCAATGCCATCACCACTTGCTACAGCTGGATTACTGCTGTATAAATAAACTCTACTTGCTCCTCCAGTAGCTAAAACTGTAGCTTTACTACGAAATACATTTACTTTATCTTGTTTTTCATCGTATACGTAAGCCCCCACGCAAAGTCCCCTTTGAATAATTAAATCGACCACCATGTGAAATTCAAATATGGTAATATTAGGATTAGTCTTGACTAATGAAATTAGAGTCTCTTCAACAGCTTTCCCCGTAGCATCTTCTACATGAATGATACGTTTGTATGAATGGCCGCTTTCCTGAGTTAAATGGTAATGCTTTTTATTATTCAGTACCTGAGTAAATTTTACCCCTTTATCGATTAGCCACTGAATGCATTTAGGACCCTGTTCTACGGTAAAGCGTACTATATTTGGGTCACATAAGCCAGCGCCAACATTTATAGTGTCAGTGATATGATCTTCAATGCTATCTTTTGCGTTTAAAACTGAAGCGATTCCTCCTTGAGCATATAAAGTGGCTCCTTCCTGAACAAAGTTTTTAGATAGTAATGCCACTCGACAATATTTGCTTAAGTGTATTGCTAAGCTTAAACCTGCAGCACCACTACCAATGATTAATACATCAAAATCACGTTTTATATTCATCATTCAAGTTGCATTGATAGATCGATAGCCGTAATGTTTTTAGTCAATGCTCCAATAGAGACATAATCTACTCCGGTGTTGGCAATATCCTTTATATTTTCAAGATTAATATTTCCTGATATTTCTAATTTCACTTGATTTTTATTTATTGTTACGGCTTTTTGCATTTGCTCGAAAGTAAAATTATCAAGCATTATAGTATCCGCCTTAGCGTTTATCGCTTCTTGTAATTGTTCCAAGTTTTCAACTTCTATTTCAACTTTTTTACCAGGAGCAGATTTTTTCGCAATTGAAATAACTTTAGTGATGGAACCGAAAGCACGAATGTGATTTTTCTTAATTAGAAAGGCATCGTATAAACCCATGCGATGATTGTGGCCACCGCCACAACGTACTGCATATTTTTGTGCTAAACGTAAACCAGGAATGGTTTTACGGGTATCAAGTAATTTAGTTTTACTATCTTTTAATAATTCTACAAATTTGTGAGTAATTGTTGCGGTTCCAGATAATGTTTGCAAGAAATTTAGTGCGGTGCGTTCGCCTGTTAATAAACATCTGGCAGGTCCCTGCAGTTTACATATAGTCTGGTTAGTAGAAACACTATCTCCGTCATTAAATTTCCAATCTATTCTTATGGTTGCATCAATTTGTTGAAATACTTCGTTAACCCATGCTTGACCACATAAAATCATATTTTCTCTGGTAAAGATATGGGTATTTGCAGGAGTAGATTCTGGAATAAGCAGTGAAGTAATGTCACGTTGCCCCGCGAGGTCTTCGAATAGTGCAGTTTTAACTGCATCTCGAATCACCGTGTAAGGAATATTTAATTTAGTCATTTTGATCTTTTCTAAAATTAATCATCCTTTGAAGTGGAATCAATGCCCGTTTTCTAATTTCTTCATCGATGACAATTTCATTATTTTCATTTTCTAGTACTTCTGCAAGATTTTTAAGGTTATTCATAGCCATCCAAGGACAGGCTGCACAAGCGCGGCAGGTCATTTTAGGGTCTCCTGTTGTTGGTGCTGCAATAAACTTTTTATGTGGAGAAGCCTGCTGCATTTTATAAAATATCCCCTTGTCTGTAGCTACGATAAACTCTTGGTTTGGTAGTTCAATACTTGCTTTTAGAAGCTGTGATGTTGATCCCACAGTATCAGCTAATGCGATTACTTCGGGAGGAGACTCAGGATGGACCAAGATAGCAGCATTTGGATGTTGTTTATGTAACTCTTTTAAAGCCTCAGCATTAAATTCTTCGTGAACTATGCATAATGCTTGCCAGATAATCATATCAGCACCAGTTTGCCGCTGAATATAACTGCCTAAATACCGATCGGGTGCCCATAATATTTTATGGCCTTGTGAAGCTAAATGTCTCACAACATCTACAGCTATACTCGAAGTTACCACCCAATCAGCAAGTGCTTTAATGGCAGCAGAAGTATTTGCATAAACAACAACTGTTCGATCAGGATGCTGTTTACAAAATTCTTCGAAGTCCTTTGGATCACAACCTTCATCTAGGGAACACGTGGCCTGTAAATCCGGCATAAGTACACGTTTTTCCGGGTTTAGAATTTTTGCAGTTTCACCCATGAATCGTACGCCGGCAATAATTAAAGTATGTGCAGGATGTTTTGTCCCGAATTTAGCCATATCTAATGAATCTGCTACATATCCACCGGTTTCTTCTGCCAATTTCTGAATTTCAGCGTCAACATAAAAATGCGCGACAATAACTGCATCTTTCTCCTTTAAAAGACGTTTAATTTTATCGCGATAGTGTTGCTTTTCTTCGGCATTTAATTCTAATTTAGGCTTTTTTGGCCAACTCGCTTCAATACGATCTCGAAATGCCTTTTCATTAAACATATCACAATTCCTCACATAGAGCTGATTTAGAATATATTTTAGACTTCTATACCCATTTTGTATATCCTTTCTTGTATGCCATTGTATTGGAATCCACCTTGAAGAATTATATGAATAAGCTATCTTTACTTCTACTAGTATATTTATTAGCCGGATGTGCAACTAACAATATCGCAAATCATTTACAATCTTCTGTTATCCAAAATAATTTAGCTTATATAGATAAAAATGATACACGTTATTTGACTGTACAGAAAAAACAAAAAGAATTAGCCAGAAATTATTTACAACATTGGTTTTCGCCATGGACTGGTAAAAATCAAGTGTTGAATTATGGCGAAATTAAAAACTATAAAGAGGATATAATACAAAAATACACACTGCATCCTGGTTGGAATCAAAATATGCAAAGGCATAGTCCTTTGTGGATTGCAAAACTCGCTAGTAACATGAACTTACAAAGTTTTCCTAATTTAATCAAAAAAGCAATTGTAATCAGAGACACTTATGTCAGAGAATTTCCGACTCTTACTCCTTCATTTTCTAACCTTAATGCTAAAGCTGGTGGATGGTATCCCTTTGATAATATGCAAGATTCACTTATTGTTATAAATACGCCTGTGATAGCATTGCAAGTTTCTAGGGATGGGGCTTGGTATTTAATCATGGCTCCAAGTTACATTGGTTGGGTGCCTAGTAGTGATATTGCTTTTGTTGATCATAAATTTATTAAAAAATGGCGAACTGGGCATTATATAGTAGTTAACAAAGATAATGTTGCAGTTTTTGACGATAAATTCAATTTCCAATTACAAACCCGAATCGGTACTTTATACCCGCTATATAGTACAACACGTCATTACTATAAAATTCTAATTGCCACCTCGAATATTAGTCATAATGCGGTTATTAGAATCGCTAATTTGCCAAAACGCTATAGTAAAAAATTTCCAATAAAAATTATTCCAAAGAATATAGCCAATGTAGCTAACAGCATGCTTGGAAATCCGTATGGGTGGGGGAATTTATACAGATATAGAGATTGTTCTTCAACTCTAATGGATTTATTTGCTGGTTTTGGTATTTGGTTGCCTAGAAATTCTTTCGATCAAGCCATGAAAAGCGATTTCCCATTTATTTCCTTTGCAGGAATGAGTGATAGAGAGAAGGTGAAAATTATACTGAGTAAAGCTATACCTTTTTTAACATTGATTTATAAACCAGGTCATATTTTGTTATATATCGGCCAACGTCATGGGCAAATATATATTTTCCACACTCCGTGGGGATTGCATACCAGAAATATTTTGCTTAAGGAAAGCAGAGCAGTAATTGGCCAGACCATAATAACTCCACTTCGGCTTGGGCAAGGATATTTAAATGTTATATATAGTTTATTAAATAAGGTAGATGGAATGGTAGTTTTAGCTCATGGCAAGCAGAATCTCACGAATAATCTTTGCTGCAAATGCTGTACATGACTTTGTAAAATCTAGATCAGGGATAAATTCTACAATATCAGCACAAATTATATTCGCTCCTTTAGCCCGTAATGTTTCTAAAATCATTAATAAGTCGTTAAAAGAAGACCCACCAGCTTCAGGGGTTCCTGTAGCAGGAAAATGAGCTGGATCAAAAAAGTCTACATCTAAGGACAGGTATATTTTTTCACCTGTTTCAATAACATTATCCAGTTCGCTAAGATTCTGTAGTGAAATTATTCTTGAATCATTATTTATTTTTTGATATTCCTCTTTAGTACAAGAACGAACTCCTAACTGAACTAATTTTTTTAGGTTATTTTTCAGGCATAAGTTCATTACACAGGCATGACTAAATTCAATATCTGAATATGTTTCTCTAAGATCAGCATGAGCATCAAGCTGTAATAATGTAAAATCTCCATATATTTCACGTGCTGCAAGATACAATGGAAAAGTTACCAAATGTTCTCCTCCTATACCTAGTAATTTTTTGCCGTCTTTAATCAAATCAAATGCAACTTTGTTGATTTTTTTTATAGCTGTTGCCGGATCTCCGATCATAATTTCCATATCACCAGCGTCGAAAAAATTTATTTCATCAAGATCTTTCTTTAAATAAAAGGAAAAGCTTTCGATAGTTTCCTGTGAATAAGTTCGTATTTCTCGAGAAGCAAAACGCGAACCTGACCTAAAAGAAGCGGTACTGTCATATGGAAAGCCTGCTAAAATTATATTTGCTTTGTCAGGATCATTTAAAGAAGCTATAAAGCTTCCTGTAGATAGTCGTTTCATAATTTAATTATTTATTATTTACTATGTTCTGTAAAAAATTAGGTTTCGCTAAAGCAGCGCTATGTATAGCAGGATTGTAATATTTACAGAGCTTACTAATCATTTCACTTTTATGATTATCAAAATTTTTAAGTGAGTAATGATCAGAAGTAAAAGTCATAGTCCATAAACCAGGAAGATAAAGCGGAATTATTGCAATATATGTTTCTACGTGGTTGAAAATTTTGCACATATTGTCCGTCATTTCCTTTAAAATACTGTCATAAAACCAAGGGGATTCTGATTGGCATGTCATCATGCCGTTAGTTTTAAGAGCATTTTTAATGGATCGATAGTAGTCCTCTTGAAACAGCACTTTTCCTGGACCAATAGGATCAGTTGAATCTGTTATTATAAGATCAAAATAGTTTTCATAGTCTTTTATAAACTCTGCCCCATCTTCGAAAACTAATTTTACTCGCAGATCGGTTAATTTTTCTGCAGTTATGGGCAGGTGCTTTTGGCAAAGCCGAACAACCTGCTCATCAATTTCGCAGAGTATTACTTCTTTTATTGTATCGTGTTTCAATATTTCTCTGACTGCTCCGCCATCACCTCCGCCGATCACCAAAACTCTTTCAGGGTTTTCGTGAACACACAGTGGCATATGGACAATCATTTCATGATAAACGAATTCGTCTTTCTCAGATAGCATAGCTATGCCATCTAATGTGAGCAACTTGCCAAAATACTCGGTTTCATAAAACGAAATCTTTTGGAATTTAGACTGCTGTTCAAGGATCGTTTTTTTGATTTTTACACCAAGAGAGGCCCTATTTTCATAATTTTCAACGAACCACATTTCATTGCCTCAATAAAACAGTACCTGCAAAGGTTGTTGATATATTATTAACAATTGTTTCGGCTCCTTTGCTCTTTACGACGAAATTCTTGATGTTACGAATTTCCATTGCTTCTTCAGCCATCTGTTTCACTTTTATTTCAGTAATCGATAGTGAAGCAGTATCTGAATGTTCCATTATAACTCCAGCCAGTGAATTATCTTCAGGTATCGCTATCGCAACGGCAGAACTGATGATTTCACCGGGACGAGAAGAAGTTATAGTAGCATAAGCAACTGGTACTAATGTTCCTTTAGGTATTGCAAAAGGATCTATCTCGTGGCAAGCCGGTGGTAAAATACTAGTTACTCTGATGAGATTAACATTACCGATACCAGAGGCGAGTAATGCGCCATCGAAAGAGGTTAGGGGACTTTTACCCTCACTACTACCAGCGCATAAGAAATATATGTTAGGAATATCTTGATGATACATTATGTTATTAATAACCTCTTTTTAATTCTTTGACTAATTCACCGTTTGCTTTCAGAACTTTTTTAAGATAAATAAGTCCTTTTCGAGGATAACAAGAATTGCCGCAAGTAAAGAAATCTACTGCCGCATAATTGTGTTCAGGCCAAGTATGGATAGAAAGATGTGATTCAGCAATAATAACAGCACCACTTACTCCTTGAGGATTAAAATGGTGAAATACTTCGCCGACTATTGTAGCGCCAATTTTTTTGGTGGCTGTTAACATATATTGTTTGATAAGATTAGTATCGTCTAAGACTGCTTCATCACAGCCATAGTATTCTACGATTAATTGAGAACCCAATTTTTTCATTCATAAGATCCCCCATTTGAAGATGTTTATAGTAAAAGTCTTGCCTGGAAAATGTTACACGATATTTTACCATTATAGCAAGTAATTATTATTTCGCTTAACAATTTACTGCACTTCAAACATTTGCTTTTCTATAGCGACGAGTTTGTTGTAGTCCTCCAAGATAACTTCTTCATTTTTGTGCAGTAAATATACAAGACCTGGACATGAATATAAATCTATTGTTCGTTTGAGTTGGTCACCAACTTTCACGCTAAGATTCAAATTATAAAATGATTTAAGCTGCTTGATTTTATCTATAGATTTTATAGATTTTATTTTTCCTTCATCAGATGAAAAGATGAATTTTATCATCAGATGATTTTTAAATTCATATGGTTTAGTTATTTCTTGTAAAAAGTATTGGGAATCTATATAACTATCTATGGTTAAGTCAACCTGACTTTTACCGGTCGCTCGGGCGATATAATCCTGGTCAATTGTGCCCATAACTCTAGCCGCGCACTCAATGATTACCGGTCCATCAACTTCTAACATCACCTGACAATGGGAAGCACCATATTTTATTTCTAATGCATCTAATATTTTGAAAATATAATTAATTAATTCTGTGCTACATTCTGAAAAAGGCAGCAATTTTATATAATCATAGGCAACAGTAGTATTATGTACTATCAGCCTTTTACACAGCCATACATCAGAGATGTAATATTTGCCAGCAAAACCAACTGCATTAATTTCATATTGTTCATCATGGAGATAGCTTTGTGCTAAAACTGCTTCATTTTTGTCAAATATAACAGTTTCAGTATTAATTATGCTATTAAAAGCAATCTTGATTTCATTTTCAGAATGGCAAAAACATACTTGGTCATTACCAAAGCTTTTTAATGGTTTTACAACAACCGGCCATTTATTTAATTTTCTAGCCCAATCTAGAATTTCTTCTACTTTATCTGATTGAATATGCTGAACCGTTTTTAATCCTGCTTTTTTTAGTGTTTCAACCATGACAAATTTATCCCTACGGGCAGCACTTAATTGAGTGCCATTAGAAAGTAGACCCATTGTTTCACTTAATTGGTCTGCAAGTTCCACACCAGTTTCATGTCCGGGGATAACATATAAAATATCATATTTTTTCAACTGGGAAAGCGTTTCCTTTATGTTTCCTAAATAAATGAATTGTTCTAAATAATCCTCTCCACGAAAAGTAGACATTAATGCTTCAGGAATTTTGGTTCGGCTTTGCAGGTGAATACATGAATAGCCGCGTGCCTTAAGTTTAGGTGCAAAAAATCTACCATTACTATAGCCGTCGACGATGAGTACTAGTTTATTTTCCATAAAAACACAACTCCTGTGATTACTAATAGAAAGTCGTATATTATATATCCAATACGTGAAATTCTAAACTTATTTTATCCAACTTTTTTATCCACCTTCGCAGAAAACCGCAGAGTAAACCCAGTGGATGAATACGGAGGTAGGATAAACCTGCGTAGCCTTGGCGAAGGAGGGTTAAATTTAATAAGTTATTTACAATGGCTATTCTTAATCATATGATAATAGTTTTTTTAGTGACCTAAGCATCAGTGACAAAATCAAAGAAAACTATTTTAATATTAAGTGTTTCTGCAGGAACAGGACATGTTCGTGCTGCAGAAGCATTAGAGCAAACTGCTAAATTGGATTTCCCCGAGTTGAATGCTGTGCATATCGATGTAATTGATTATGTGCCTAAATTTGTTCGCCATTTGTTTTCTGATTCGTATATAAAAATTATTAATCGTTATCCTGCACTTTGGGATTTTATGTATCAAAAAAGCGATAAAGTCGAAGCTCACAGTTCAAAGCTAAAAAAACTACGTCTTACCATAGAACGCTTAAATGCTATTAAATTAAATAAGATGATAAACAAAATTAACCCGGATCATATTATCTGCACGCATTTCTTGCCATCAGAATTACTTTCCCATATGATTTATAAGAAGAAAATTAACATTCCATGTTGGGTACAAGTCACTGATTATCATATTCATGGCCTTTGGGTGCAACCAAATCATTTTGGTTATTTTGTTGCCAGTGATGAGGTGGCTTGGCGTATAAGAGATTACGGAGTACCTATTGATAAAATCTATGTTACTGGTATTCCGGTTGCTCCAGTTTTTTTTCAGAACTTACCTAAGCAGGAGTGTGCTGCCGAAATTGGAATTTCAGCTGATAAAACTACATTGCTCGTTATGTCCGGTGGGTTTGGAATAGGGAGAATCTATGAATTAACCGAAGGATTACTCTCCATGAATATTGATGCTCAAATTGTAGTGCTTGCAGGAAGAAATCGAGTTCTACTGAATCGTCTACAAAAATTAGCAACTAAGCACAATAACAGATTTGTGCCACTAGGATTTACATCGCAAATTGAACAAGTTATGGCTGTAAGTGACATTGCCATAAGCAAACCTGGTGGTCTTACTACATCTGAATGTTTAGCAACGAATTTACCTATGATCATTATTTCTCCAATCCCTGGTCAAGAAGAACGTAATGCTAATTATCTTTTAGAAAATGGGGCGGCCCTAAAAGCCTGTGATATAACCGGATTGGAATTTAGAATAAAAGAATTACTTAATAATAAAACTAAATTGGAAAAAATTCGCCAAAACATGAGTGCTATTGTACGACCAAATGCAGCTAAAGATGTATTGCGTATTGTTTTGCAAGGTGGCTAAGCTCTTATCAACTTACCCCAAACATCTTTTTTTCTATAGCAACTAGCTTATAATAATCATCCCATAGAACTTCTTTACTTTTATGTAGTAAGTATACATGACCGGGGCAGGAGCACAAATCTACTGTTCTCTTAAGTTGGTCACCAACTTTTACATGAAGATCTAAGCGATAATATGATTTGAGTTGCTTAATTTTATCTACAAATTTTATAGATTCTATTTTTCCTTGATCAGATGAGATCAGGAGTTTTACTAGCAAATTATTTTTTAGTTCATATGGTTTCAATATTTCTTGTAAAAAATATTGGGTATCTATATAGCTATCTATAGTTAAGTCAACCTGATTTTTACCGATCGCTCGGGCAATATAATCCTGGTCAATGCTGCCCATGACTCTAGCCGCACATTCAATGATCACCGGACCGTCTACTTCTAACATCACCTGACTATGGGAAGCTCCGTATTTTATTCCTAATGCATCTAACACTTTACAAACATAATCAGTTAATTTCTTATTATATTTTGAAGGAAGCAATTGTATATGATCATAAGCAACACCGGTATGATGCACGATTAGCCTTTTACAAAGCCATATATCAGAGATGTAATGTTTGCCAGCAAAACTAACTGCATTAACTTCATATTGTTCATCATAGAGATAGCTTTGAGCTAAAACTGCTTCATTTTTGTCAAATAGAACAGTTTCAGTATTAATAATGCTATTAAAAGCGATCTCGATTTCATGTTCTGAATGACAAAAACATACTTGGTCATTACCCGCGCTTTTCAGTGGTTTTATTACAACTGGCCATTTATTTAGTTTTTTAGCCCAATCTAGAATTTTTTTTACTTTATCTGATTGAATATGCTGAACTGTTTTTAATCCAGCGTTTTTAAGTGTTTCAACCATGAGGAATTTATCCCTACGGGCAGCGCTTAATTGAGTGCCATTGGAAAATAAACCCATTTTTTCGCTCAATTGGTCAGCAAGTTCAACACCAGTTTCGGCCCCGGGAATTACACATAAAATGTCATATTTTTGCAACTGAGAAAGTGTTTCTTTTATATTTCCTAAATGAATAAATTGTTCTAGATAATCATCTTTACAAAAAGTGGACATAAATATTTCAGGAATCTTAGTTCGGCTTTGCACGTGAACGCATAGATAACCGCGTGCTTTAAGTTTAGGCGCAAAAAATCTACCATTACTATAGCCATCAACAATAACTATTATTTTATTATTCACAAAATTTTCCCTAATTTTAATTCTGTCATTCTTTTATGTACTCTTTTAGCTTGCAGAATAAAAGCTTCTAGATTAGCTTCGATCATCTGTGGAAAAGGATTACCGTCAGTTTCTATGAATAAATAAGGGAATGTATCAATATCTTTAAACTCCAAAGCTTTTTGTTCCCAACCCGCAAGCCGTTGTTTACCTATCACATTCATTTCCTTGCGTAAGATCGATTCTGCTAAACGAGATGGCATACAACCAAATGGTCCTATAGAGACAACACCGCATGAATCATGGAGAATCTCACGTAAACCAAGCCCCACAGTCAAAATCCCTTCTCCCATAAGATTTTCATTAATCAAATGCTGTGCAGCATGAATAGTGTTAGCTATATTTTGCATTTCGAATTTATACAAACCGGATTTTGCTAAAATAGCTTTGATATATTTCTCCCACCAGGTTTGAACTTGCATGGTAATTTTAGCTTTCGCTTGTTCTAATAATGAAAGTTTTGGTCTTCCTAAACCCTTATTAATCAGATAGTTGCTATAACACAGGTATTCACTTACTGGAGCAACTTTTACCATAAAGCCGCGTTCTTCAAGATAATTGGTAATATTTTGACGGGAAAATTCTTCTTGCCTAACAAAAATCTCACCAATCAGTGAAATGACGGGAACAGTACTTGGATCTTGTTTTAATGGAATTTGTTTTAAACGAGTATTGATGTTCGTTAATGCTTTGGATAGTGAGGTAGAATTTTTTCCTGCAAGAAAGGGGAGCATTTCCTGCTGCCAAATATCCTTAAGTTTCTGAACCGCAGTATTTTTATCTTTCGCAATTACTGCAAGCATGCTTTTGATATCATTTAAAACATCTAAAGTTACCATAGCTTGCCAGCATCGGATCAGTACTCTAATTCCAAGACCTGCATAACAATTTTGATCAGTTAAAGTAAATACTGCTGCATTGGGTATCTTATTTTTGTGAATAGTTTGTTCCAATGCTTTGCAATATTGGCCTAGTCTACAAGGTCCATCACCAGTTACCATAAATAGAAGAGTGATTTTATTAATGTTTTGCTTGTTTTTTAAATAAGTCATGAAAGAACCAGTAGTCAATATATATGGAAGGCATTCTTTGCATAATGTATTTTTCTTGCCTTCTAGAAGTATATCTTTATTCGGAACCGGCAGTGCATGTCCAGTTATACCAAAGCCACGGAAAATAGTCGCGAGTCCTTCAGTTGCGAGTTCTCCCATAGAGGGAAACACTATTTCAACTTGTGGATCTTGGAGTTGATGTTTTGTACCACTTGATGAAATTACATAAGGTTTTTTTTCATAAATCACTTGGGCTGGCTGGTAAGTCGTGTCAACAGGTTCGGCAGGAGAACCAAGTATTGTACGATATGCTGTCATGATGCTAAGAGCAGCTTCAATACGAGTGTCAATTCCTGCATCAGCGGTATGTTGGTCTAGTTCTAAGGTAAGAGATGGTTTCATTCCCATGTAATTACGAAAGTAGGCTAAAATAAAAGAATCTGGGCCACAAGAAAAGTTGGTTATATAGAATCCAAATAAATTTTTATACTGTTTTATTATTTTTGCTGCTTGCATAATTTTTTGCCCCATAGCCCAGTATATTTTTTTGTCAATGGAATAATCATTTATCGGTAACATATCGAAAGGAATAATTACGACTCCACGGGAAGCCACTTTATGCGGTATTCCCATATTCGCATCGTCGCTAAATGCATTATATGGTCTTCCTACAAGCACCACACCGAACTTTTCCGAATGCGTATTTAAATACGCTAAAGCTTTTCTACCATAGTTTAATAGTTCAACTTCGAATTGTTGCTGTTTTTGTACAGCTTTATTAAATGCTTGTTTGGCAATTTTTTTTGTGATCCCTATATTTTTTGCTAAAGCTACTAATGTATTCTGAGCTTGCTTATATCCTTTAGCCATATTCAAAATAGGAGAGAGAATTTTTGTATTCGACTGTTCAATCTCTTCGCGAAAAGTAGTTGTTAAGTAATATGGTTCACCTTGAACAAAAACGCATGTTTTGCCGTAAGCATGTTTATTCGAAACTGGAATCTCAATAATATGTGGTAAAAAAATGTAATCGAGCTTCTTTTTAATTAAATTTAGAAAGCTACCGTGGCTGATTTCGGCTGGTAGACAAAAAGCAGCTTCGATTCTTGATATACCGAGTTGATCAATTTCATCAGCTAAAACGACTTGAAATCCTAAGTTGCTAAAGAAATTTGTATAGAAGGGCGCAAGGGAATGCGTTAGAAAAGAGCGCATAATGCCTACTGTTCTTGTCCCTGAATTCTGTAATGGTAAATATTTTTTTAATAGCAGCTGTTGCCGAATAGCCACATAATCGTATTCTATAGGATCAATTACCTTATTGAGTCTTAAATTATAATAGCGATCACATATTCCACCAAACGGATGAATTTTGCCATCAATCTCGATTTTTGCTATTTCACATTTTCGATCACATTTTTCCTTGCCGCCAGCGCATATGAAACTACCTATTATCTTAGCTTCACGCTTTATAAGCGCGTCAAGATCTACATAAGCAACTTGCATTAAACCGAGATCAAGCTGTTTCTTTACTTCTAAAGCCACACCGAAAGCACCCATCAATCCTGGATCAGGAGGTACAATAATAGGCGTTTTAATCAATGACGCCATTGCAACAGGGACTGCTTTGTTATAACAAACTCCTCCCTGCATAAATATTTTTTTGCCCATAGGACGCGATTCTTTAACTCGATTTAAATAATTAAGACATATCGAATATACGAGGCCTGCAAGAATATCATTTTTGTCTATTCCTTCTTGACTAGCTCGTTTAATATCACTAGAGATAAAAGCTGCACATTGGTCTGTAAAATTGGGTGGATTTTTACCTTGTAGTGCCAGATCCCCAATTGCCTCAGTTTTAACGTTTAGTGACTCTTTAGCCGATTCTTCCAAGAATGAGCCAGTGCCTGCACTGCAAGCTTCGTTCATAGCATAATCAGACGGTACTCCATTAGTTAAATAAGTATATTTGGCATCTTGACCACCAATCTCGAAAATAGTATCTACTTCTGAGTCAAAGTACGCCGCTGCAGTAGCATGGGCGATAATTTCATTTATCACGAAATTACTCAACGCATGAAGAGCGGCAATTTGACGTCCTGAGCCCGTTACTCCCAGAGCTATTATGTTAATTTTTTTTTTGGCTATTTGTTTATGTATCGCACCGTAACATTCCTTCGAAGCCGCAACAGGGTTTCCATTAGTACGCCCATAATAAGATGCAGCGATCTGCTGACTATCCTTGTGCATTAACACAACTTTAGTAGTTGTTGAGCCGACATCAAGACCTAAAATATAAGTTTCACCTGGGACTATTTCCACTTGCTGGGCAGTTTTAAAAGTAACTAATGAAGCTGTTTTATGAAGTGGTTGATGAAATCCAAATGAGGATATTTCTTGTCGAATTAGTTGTGTTATATCTTGTGGTATCGGAATGCACTGGTTTTCGAGTGCCCATAATGCCGCTCCATAAGCTTCATATGATGCTGAATGTTTTGGAACGTCGACTATGGTAATTTTTTTGGACATGTTATTTACTAATGTTGGATTTAACGATCCTCCACCAATGAAAGTTATTTTTTTTGGGTTTTTGTTCTTTAGAAGCTCAAGCATTCTGTTGACCATCATGTTGCATAGGCCAGCGACAATATTTTCTTTTGGTTCTCCTTTGTTTAAAGCATGAGTGCAGTCGCTTTTACAGAAAACACTGCAACGGCCAGCGATTTTGTGGGGAATTCCGATGCCTGATAATCGCACAGCTTCATCTAGTGGTAAATTCATGCGCCTAATTTGTTGTAGAAAAAATTCTCCGGTTCCGGATGCACATTTATTTCCTGAATGAACTGAAATGATGTTACCATTTTTACCAATTTTATACGCCAGTTGAGTTTCACCACCTGCGCTGATTATGAAATCAGGAAAATCTTTATCAAGATATGTTGCTTTTACAGCTTGTTCAATAGCTACTGCTTCGGAAATCGAACTTAATCGTATATTTTTACGAAAGTTTCTGCCGGTAACTGCAATAGCATCAATTTTAGACAAATCAAGGGATTCAAGGAAATCTACGAAGGCCTTTTTAGGATTACCTTCATGAGGAATTCTGGTAATAAATTCTGTACATTTAGTATTCGAATCGCCTTGTAAAATAACAGCTTGTAGCGTTGTTGCGCCAAAGCATATTCCTAAAGTTTTCATAATATTTTTCTAAATGCCACCAATTGCAATATATTTGGTTTCACAAAATTCTTCAACACATAATTTACCACCTTCGCGTCCGATACCAGATTGTTTAAAACCGCCAAATGGAGCAGCTAGTGAAATACCTTGCACACAATTAGCAAAAACGACACCATATTCAAGTTGTTCAGTAAGGCGAAAAATATCGCTTATATCACGCGTGTAAAAATAACTTGCCAACCCGTAATAAGTATCATTGGCGATTTTAACTGCTTCACTTAAAGTAGAAAAGCTTTGTACGCTAGCTACAGGACCAAAAATTTCTTGTTTGGCAATAGCCATATCAGGTGCTACATCTTTTATAAGTGTCGGTTCGAAGAAAAAACCACCAAGCGAATGCCTTTTGCCCCCCTTAATTATTTTGGCGCCATTTTTAACAGCGTCATTAATAAGCGTTTCAACCTTTACTATTGCTTCCGTATTAATAAGTGGCCCCATGGTTGTAGTTTGTTCTATTCCATTACCAACCTTAATCATATCCATCGCTTCCTTGAATTGTTCAATGAAATCGTTATATAGACTATCGTGAACTAAAAAACGATTCACACAAATACAGACTTGACCACAATTGATAAATTTTCTGGTTAATGCATCTTTGATAGCAACTTTTAAATTTGCGTCTTTAAAAACAATAAAAGGAGCGTTGCCACCGAGTTCTAAAGAGATTTTTTTTACTGTACTTGCTGATTGACGCATAAATAATCTTCCAGTTTCAGTAGAACCAGTGAAACTAATTTTTCTTACCAATGGATTTTCAGTTAATTCTTTACCAACATTTTCAGCTTGACTGCTAGATATAACATTGAATACGCCTGGAGGCAGTCCTGCTTGTTCGGCTAGGAATGCTAAAGCCAATGCGGAGTAGGGCGTTTCTTTAGAAGGTTTCAAGACCACCGAACATCCAGCTGCAATAGCTGGAGCGATTTTGTGAGTAACTGTGCCACTTGGATAATTCCATGGAGTAACCGCACCAACAACTCCGATTGGCTGCTTGATAACTAAACCTCTTGTATCTGCAGCGAATGGTGGTATTACCTCACCATAGACTCTTTTACTTTGTTCTGCTGACCACTCGATATTTTTTACTGAAGCCTCAATCTCACCTTCTGCTTCAGCTAATGGTTTACCTTGTTCACTGGTTAAGATGATAGCCAAATCACCCAAATTATCTTTAATCAGCTGTGCCCAAGTTGTCAAAATGTCAGAACGTTGTTCGGGTGATTGATCTCGCCATTTTAAAAATGCTTGTTGTGCTGTTTCAATAGCTTGTTTGGTTTCCTTTACCGCCAAATCAGCAACTTTACCAATCACTTTCTGAGTTGCAGGATTTATAACAGGAAATGTCTTACCATCATCGGCATTTATCCATTTTCCATTTAAATATGCTTGTTGGCGAAGTAGTAATTTGTTTTTTAAGTCCATGGTTCTTCTACTCTGTTGCATTTGTCATCCCGCAGCTTGACCGCGGGATCCAGAAATAAATTACTCTCGATTCCCTCCTTCGCGGGAATGACTTTCTCGAAGCATTTTATGCAACAACAACTTAAAAATTGTTTTATTCTAAAAGTTCCTTAAACAGTTCTTTGACCGTTATGATTTTATCCACTCTATACGCATTGGCACCGGCAAATGCAAACCCCTCCGAAAAATCTCCAACCTTTGCGTGAACCAAAGCTGATGCAACGCAATAAGGAGTTTTTTCAAAGTCGCATGTTTGCAAACATTTCCATGAGCATTTAAATGGTTTTTTCATTCCGGATTGCACATCATCCAAAAATTTATTCCTAATAGCCCGCCCGGGAAGCCCCACAGGGCTATCGATGATAATTATATCTTCTTGTTTACAATTGATGTATAATTGTTTAAATTTATCATCAATATCACATTCATTTGTAGCTACAAATCTGGTACCAAGTGCAACCCCCTGAGCCCCTAACTCAAAAAATTTGCGAATATCTGCGGCATCATAAATACCACCAGCTGCTATAATTGGTATCTTTTTATTAAATTCTTCAGAAAACGGTGCTACTGTGGTGATAACTTCTGGAACTATTTTTTCTAAAGCATATGCAGGATCTTCAATCTGACTTTTTGAAAAACCAAGATGTCCTCCTGCTAAGGGGCCTTCTACAATAACAGCATCTGGAATATGCTGATATTTTCGCGCCCAGTAACGAAAAATTAGCTGCGTAGCCCGAGCAGAAGATACTTTTGGAATAAATTTTGTTCCAATAGTTTTAAAGGCATCTTTTGAAAAAATCTTTGAATGGCCTAATGGCAGTCCTGCTCCCATAATTACAGCATCAGCTTTCTCTTGAATAGCAACTTCTATATGGTCATCACAATCCGTTAAGGCTAACATAATGTTTACGCCAATCGCACCATTTGTCATGCTTTTAGCTTTCCTAATTTCATTTCGCAAGGCGATTTTATTTGCTTCTCTAAACGAGTACAGTTTGTTGAGGTTTTGGTCAAGTGAACCGAGCCCAACTGATGATATGACACCCATTCCCCCGGCATTAGCCACAGCCGAAGCTAAACCAGCCATTGACACACCAACGCCCATTCCATCTTGTATAATTGGTTTGGTAATCTCTAAATTACCTATTCTTAAAGCAGGAAATGAAATCCGCATTGCTACAATCTCCTTCATTAAGGATGATATTACTAAATAAACTATACTTTTGTAAGATTTTTATGCAAAAAATCCTAAATTGAGATTATATACGTTTATACAAATTTTTGTTAATGTTTTATCTATGTGAATAATTTTCTTTTCTTTTCGAAATTATTACCTATAATTTGTATATTTCGGATAAAAAAAAGAGGAGATAAATCATGAAAATAGTAAAAATTATTTTATTTTACACACTTGCTGGATTGTTTTTAAGTTATACTATAAATGTTTTTGCATCAGTTACATATCTTAGTCAATGTCCACAATATCAACAGCTTACTTTTACACAAAAAGCAAAAGTAAATGAAATTATCAACGAATTTAATAAGGCAATCATTCCTATTGAAGAACAGTTGAGAACTAATAGTATGGCACTAGAAGCTCAATTGAACCAAGCTAAAATTAACCAACAAGTCGTCAATAACTTGGTAAACAGAATATCAAGTTTACACAATCAGATATTTGCTGAAGGTATTGAGATGAGAATTCAATTAATAAAAATTACAAGCTTCAATTTAGCCTTATGCACAAAACCTATATCTCAAGAATCATGTAACGGTGGAATATGTAAGCAATCAATAAATCAAGTGAAAGGATCCCAAGCTGGATTGCAAACGAGCCCAAAACAAGGAGTACAATCAAACCCTAAAGTAAGTAGTTCGGAAACCAAATCGAAAGATAACTCTAAAAAATATTGGTGGTAATACAAACACAACCGTTAGCAACAAGACTGAGACCGCGTAATCTGAACGAATTCTACGGTCAGGACCATTTAATCGGGTTAGGAAAACCACTGCGACAGATTATTGAAAATCATTGTTTACATTCGATGATTTTATGGGGTCCTCCTGGAAGTGGTAAAACAACATTAGCCAAAATATTAGCAGAAAGTAGTAATGCCCAAATCGAAAATATTTCTGCAGTTTTAGCCGGTGTCAAGGACATACGTGCCATCGTAGAACGGGCAAACCAGGCTATAAAAGACAACAATCAAGCTACAATTTTATTTGTCGATGAAGTTCATAGATTTAATAAGTCTCAACAAGATGCTTTTTTGCCATATGTAGAAAATAACGTGTTTATTTTAATTGGTGCTACTACCGAAAATCCTTCATTTGAACTAAATAATGCTTTATTGTCTCGTGCTAGAGTTTATGTGTTAAAAAGCTTACAGAAGGAAAATATATTACAAATTATAAATACTGCTTTAAAAGATAAAGAGAGAGGATTAGGTAGTATAAATTTGGAATTTCCTTTGGAGTTGCAAAAAATACTTGTCCAAGCAGCAGATGGCGATGCCCGCCAAGCATTGAATTATCTAGAAATTTGTGCAGATTTTGCAATACAAAAAAATAATAAAATAATTATTACTGAACAAATTTTGCAAGAAGTATTAAGTAATGGTTTACGACGATTTGATAAAGGTGGGGAAAATTTTTACGATCAAATTTCGGCTCTGCATAAGTCTGTACGTGGTTCTTCGCCAGATGCGGCTTTATACTGGTTATGTCGTATGCTAGATGGCGGTTGCGATCCTGAATATATAGCACGAAGAATAGTACGAATGGCAAGTGAAGATATTGGTAACGCTGATCCTAGAGCACTTACATTAGCTATTGATGCATGGCAAGCATATCAACGCTTAGGTAGTCCAGAAGGAGAGCTTACAATTGCTCAAGCAGTAATATATTTAGCTTGTGCACCTAAAAGTAATGCTACATACATTGCTTTTACTGAAGCAATGAGTGATGCTAAAAACTATGGTTCATTAGTAGTTCCACTGCATCTACGTAATGCACCAACTAAACTAATGAAACAATTAGGCTATGGTAAGAAATATCGATATGCTCACGATGAACCAAATGCATTTGCTGCTGGAGAAAAATATTTCCCTGATGGAGTAGATGAAAAATGTTATTATTTGCCAGTTAATCGTGGTCTTGAAATAAAGATTGCAGAGAAATTAACAACATTACGCAAAATAAACAAGCGAAGGAAAGAAAAATGTTAGATTCAAGATACCTACGAGAAAATCTTGATGATGTATGTGAGCAACTAAAAAAACGTGGCTACAAATTGGAAATTAAAAAAATTCAAGATTTAGAGAAAAAGCGTAAGACATTACAAACCGAGACTCAGGAACTTCAAAGTAACCGTAATAAACGATCTAAAGAAATAGGTATTAGCAAAGCCGCTGGTAAAAATATTACTGAGATGACAACACAAATGGAAAAGCTAAACCAAGATCTAGAAATTAAAAAAACACAATTAAAGGATATACAAAAAGAACTACAGCAACTATATGATTATATTCCTAATTTACCACATGAGTCCGTTCCCGATGGGGTTACTGAAGCAGATAATTTACAAGTGCGTCAATGGGGGGAAATACAAAAATTTGATTTTAAGATTAAGGACCATGTTGAATTAGGTGAAAAACTCGAATTAATGGATTTTGCAACAGCAGCTAAAATTTCTGGAACACGCTTTGTAGTATTAAAGGGTAAATTAGCACAATTACAACGTGCTTTAATTCAATTCATGATAGATTTACACACAAATATACATAGTTATCAGGAAGTATACGTTCCATATTTAGTAAACAAAAATAGCCTATATGGTACTGGAAATTTACCAAAATTTTACAATGACTTATTCCACATTTCTGAACTAAATTATAGCCTGATTCCAACCGCTGAGGTCCCTGTAACTAACCTAGTACGTGAGGCAATCCTTGAATCACAGGATTTACCACTTAGATATGTTGCTCACACACCCTGTTTTCGAAGTGAAGTGGGTTCATATGGTAAAGATATGCACGGGATGATTCGTCATCATCAATTTGAAAAAGTTGAGTTAGTACAAATAGTTACACCAGAAAGTTCATATGGTATACTAGAAGAACTAACTTCTCATGCAGAAGCTGTGTTACAAAAATTAAATTTACCGTATCGTGTCATCGCTTTATGTGCAGGTGAATTAGGATTCGCTTCATCAAAAACATATGATCTTGAAGTTTGGCTACCAGGCCAAAATAATTATCGTGAAATATCTTCTTGTAGCAATTTTGAAGCATTTCAAGCACGTCGTATGCAAGCACGTTGGCGTAACCCACAAACTGGTAATCCAGAGTTAGTTCACACCTTGAATGGATCTGGATTAGCTGTTGGGCGCACATTAATAGCTATAATGGAGAACTATCAAACTAAAGATGGAAGTATTCACATTCCTGAAGTTTTATGGGGGTATATGGGTGGTACAAAAATTATTGAAAAATTATAAACTATTAATATTTGACTGGGATGGAACTGTTATGGAAAGCACGGATGTTATCGTTAAAAGTCTTTTGTCAACCGCAGATGATCTTAACTTGCAAAAACCTCCAATTAAAGCAATTCATGATACTATTGGTCTTAATCTGAAGGATCAATGCGATATTTTATTTCCTAATGTTAATTATGAAAAGTTTCATGATCGACATTTAGAAAATTATGCAACTTATTCAAATGAAGCAACTTTTTTTGATGGTGCGATAGAAACTTTAAATATCTTGAAGGAGTTAAATTATAAATTAGCAATTGCTTCTAGCAAGCACCGACAAAGATTAGAAAAGCTGCTTAATGATTATAACATAAGCTCATTATTTTCAGCGATTTCTTGCGGTGATGATGGTTTTGCAAAACCAGATCCACGGATGATACAGAGCATATTATCTAAATTAAAAATTGATGCGGATCATTCAGTTATGATAGGGGATTCAGAATATGACATGCAGCTTGCTAATAGTGCAAGGGTAGATGCTATAGCAGTTTGCTATGGGATACGTGATAAAAAACAATTATCGAAATATAAACCGATAGAATATATTAATAATATCAAAGAATTACAAGCACTATTTAATCCATTTAAGTAATGTTGCTTTTAGATCCGGTTGCATAACTGGTTTTGTTAGCACATCATCTGCTCCGGCATCTAAACAATTTTTATGATCTTCTTCTAGGGCATGTGCTGTTAGCGCGATAATAGGAATATGTTCAATATTTGTTTCCTGAGCTCGTATTTTTTGAATAACTTCTATACCGCTCATCCCCGGCAGGCTAATATCTGAAATTATCATGCCATAATTATATTTCTTAAACATTTTTAGAGCTTGTTTACCATTGTCTACTATATCTAATGTGCAACCTAAATTTTCTAACATTATTTTAATTACTTCTTGATTTACATAATTATCTTCAAGAAATAATATGTGTGTAGGTTTTATTGAAATATCCTCATCTAATGAGGGTTTTAATTTTTTAATAAGCTTTTTGGGGGATAATTTTAAATTTAAGGGTAAGGTAAACCAAAATGTTGAACCTTCGCGATATTTGCTGTCGACACCGATAGTTCCTCCCATTGTTTCTACCAATTGCTTACTTATAGCAAGCCCAAGTCCTGCTCCAGTAAATTTTCTACTGTATTTTGAGTCTAATTGAACAAAGCGCTGGAATAGTAAATTTTGTTTGTTTTTGGGAATCCCTATACCGGTGTCTTTTACACTAACTTTAAGTTGCTTATTTCTTTTATCGCTTTTAGCAATGATTTTAATATAACCTTTTGTTGTAAATTTCATTGCGTTACTTATAAAGTTCATAATAATTTGTTGTACGCGATTGGAATCGGCAATAATTTTTCGAGGAGTACTTGAATCATAATTTATTATTAATTTAACATTTTTATTCAATAATAATTGATAAGCATCTGAAACAATATCCTTAATTAATTGATACAAATTGAATTCATCGTAGATCATTTCTAATTTACCTGCTTCTAATTTAGAAAAATCAAGGATATCATCAATTAGATTTAATAAATGTTTACCTGATCGTAATATTATGTCAATTTGCTCGCGCTGTGATGACAGCATTAGATCGTTGTGCAAAACCTGTGCCATACCTAGAATGCCTGATAAAGGTGTACGTAGCTCATGGCTTATTACAGCAAGGAAGCTAGATTTTGCTTGATTAGCTTGTTCAGCTTTTTCTTTAGCTTGAATTAGTGATTGCTGAAGTTTTTTATGTTCAGTAATATCTATTGAAACACCTATTATTCCAATAATATCACCATTTTCATTTTTAATAGGCGTTTTGTTTGTGAATAAAACAATTTCCTCACCTTTTATGTTTCTTAGCAATTCTTCAGATGTATAAGGTTTATCATTCAAAACCTCGGTGTCCACACGCCGTATATCTTTCACAACTTCTTTATCCCAACCAAGCATGCTTGCAAATTCTTCGTCTGTGCGACCAACAATATCATATCTTGAAGACATGCCCGTTAATTCGACAATTCCCCTATTACATCCCAGATATACAAAGTCTTTATTTTTCCAAAATACGAAACCCGGCATACGTGCGGTAATCGAATTTAAAAAACCATGTATCCATTCAAATTGTTCGCGTAGATTCATTTTTTGTTGGATTTGCGCTCCCATTATTTCCTTACTAATGGTACTCATTAAATGTTGTTGCGTTTGCTCCTTTATTTTCAGTTTGGTAATATCAGATGCAATATATAGTACAATCCTATGCTTTTGCGAATCACACAAAGGAATGGTATTTACCAATAGGTTAATGTGAGGTTGGTTAGTATAACCTAAGGTAATTTCAAATGTTTTAGATGCTTTCGTCTTTAAAATATCCTCATTATATTGGTGTAATTTTCTAATTAAATTACTATCCCAACAAAATATATCGGCAAAATCATTATCTGCTTTACCAACAATATGAGTTTTTGACGGCAATTTGAACAGTTTAGCTATATATTGATTACAGCCCATATATATTGATTTATCATTTTTCCAATAAATACCAATTGGTAATAGGTCCACAGTATCATTGGAAAAAAAATCTTTTAAGAGGGCAGTATTCATTTTGTTTAAAATCATGGTATTACACAATTTGGACAAAATTCTGCCAATGATACAGATTTGTCAAAATTTTCTTTATACCAATCTAATATTACCCTCGAAAAATTAGGATCTTCAGTCGACCAGTGAGCGGCATTTTCAAATAAAGTGTGAGAACAATAATCAGATAATTTAGATAGTCTATGATCATTAGCGTAAGGATTGTGTTGAGGAGGCATAAACTTTAACTTATTTGTATCAAGTAAAGGTAAAACCATACCGTCGTGCAATCCATATGTTAACAAAGTGGGGATCTTAATTTTATTTTGCAGCAAATCGCTCAAAAGATCAGGTTTTTCATTTGACAACAGTGCAAAGAAGTGTTTTACCAATGGAGTATTTAATTTTATTCTTCTAGTCCAAAATGATAGTGCAATGTCACCTTCGTTTTTAGCCCAATTCTCACGTTTCCAGGTTCTTGCGCTCATACTAACGTATTCTTGTTCATAAGTTGGATTTTTTATCTGCTTAAGGTTTTTTTCCTGTAACTGAGTCATTTCCCAAACAGGACTCGGTAAGGTATTCCCATAATAATTTCCTGAAAAGCAGGAATCGCTAGGATTATAATATATAGTTGGGTTTTTATTTAAATCAAAATATTCCTTTGTTTCTTTTTGTATCATTTCCCAGTCATAGAGAGGAGAATTGGCAGCAATTACACCGTGAACATACTCTGGATAGTCACGAGCAATAAGTAATGCTATAACTCCTAAACTTGAGTGGCCATACAGAAAAACTTTCTGATGCTGAGGCAAATTTTCTAAGAGCCCTTTATAAAAGATTACGAAATCATTTAAACATTTAAAATTTTCTGTACTAAATGAAGGACTTTGCTCGAATGGGGCATTGGGTATAAGTAAATTAAAGTGGTTTTTTATTTCGTCAGGTAATGATGCTGCTTGTACTGGTGACGGACCAAGTATAAGTAGTGATGGTCTGTTATCGTCACCAGTTTCGATGCTTATTTTTCTAGCATTATATTTTATTTCAATTAATGGCATATTATATTATGAATAGCTTCAGAATGGTAAATAGTATATAATAATTTTAGAAATTCACAAAATATTATCAATTCTATTTAAAGACTTATGAACAGAGTAATAACTAAAGGGGAAAAATCAGAAGGTGAGCCAACATATCCGTTATCTGGAATACAAAAGGGTTTATTATTTAGCTCGCTTTATGGTGATAAAGCTGGTGTTTATGTTACACAAGTATCTATTTCTTTTAGAGAAAGGTTAAATTTAAATATCTTACAAGATGCATGGAATAAGGTAATTTCCCGTCATGAAATATTGCGTGCTGGTATTTTTACCGATCAAGGGCTTCTAAAGATTTATAACAATGTTCAATGTTCTTTAAGATTATTCGATTTTTCTAACTATTCACCTGTCCATAGAAAAAAATTTTTTTCTGGATTACTTCAGAAGGAGAAAAAAATTAATTTTAATCTTAAAAACCCGCTTTTAATGAGCATTAAAGTATGTAAATTGGCAAATAACGATTATAGGTTAATATGGTCACATCATCACGCGATACTTGCTGGTAATTCCATTGTATTAGTTCTTAATGAAGTTTTTAATATATATGACATGTTATGTGTTGGTCAAACAATTAATTTCAAACAACCTCGTTCTTATGCAGACTATGTAAATTATTCTAAAAATGTCCTCATTGATAAAGAAAAAGCTTATTGGAGGAATTTGTTATCGGGATTCACACAACCAAGCGAATTGTTATTACCTCATAAAAAACCTGGAAATAGACATCAGAAAAGCATCTCAGGTATGTTTTCCTCATTGCTGAAAAATAAATTTGAGGTATTCGTCGACCAAAATAGCTTAACCATGAATCTTCTAATACAGGCTGCGTGGGGATTGCTATTATCAAAATATTCTAACGCAGATGATATAGTATTTGGAACCGTGTGTGCTTTACCTAGGGTAATAACCGATAACTTGGCTGGTCCATTTATAAACACTTTGCCCGTTCGTATAAAAATCGAACCTTCAATGGATACTGATACCTATTTCCAAATGCTCAATCAACAGCGTCTTATGAGGCGCAAATACATTAATACACCACTACAAAGTATTCAACAATGGTGCGATGTTCGATTTGGCTTACAGTTATTTAATTCTATAACAGATTTTAAACCACGATCCCTTGATTTTATGTTAAAAACCTTAGATGAGAAATGGAAAAAAAGGCGTGTGGAGTTTTCTACCGAAATTGATTACCCTCTGGCACTAGAAGTTTTTTATGAAGAAAAAGGATTATATTATCGCCTTAGTTACGATGCAGGTATATATGATGATGTAAACATGTTCCAGATGGTGCATCATCTTAAAACTATTTTACAAAATATAGTAAAAGATTCAAATCAATTATTGTCAGACATTACCTGTCTTTCCAAAAAAGAGCTGAAAACAATTTTAACAGATTGGAACGATACCTATTTACCATATTCAGAGAATAAAACCATACACAAGTTATTTGAGGAGCAAGTAAAAAAAACACCTCATAACATTGCCGTTGTTTATAATACCCAGAGTTATACTTATCAGGAACTAAATCAAAAATCTAACCAGATCGGTTATTATCTAAGAAGATTGGGAGTAAAAGCTGAATCTTTAGTAGCTATTTGCGTTGAACGAAGCATAGAAATAATTTTAGGAACCTTAGGTATATTGAAAGCGGGGGGCGCTTTTGTACCCATAGACCCTGATTATCCAATGGATCGAATCACGTACATATTGAATGATATAAATGCAACAATCTTATTAACTCAAAAAAAATGGAACAAAAAAGTTAATGTTCTGAAAAATATTAGGATTGTTTTTTTAGATGATGTTATGTTGAAACAAGAAAGTATAAAAAATCTCAATAATGTTTCTAATGTTAATAACTTAGCTTATGTTATTTATACTTCGGGATCGACTGGTAAACCTAAAGGCGTGTTAATTAAACATAATGGTGTTATTAATTTAGCACTTACAGAGATCAGCAAATTCGATATTATCGAAAAGAGTCGTATTTTAAATTATGCGTCATATGTTTTTGATGCGGCTATTTGGGAATGGTATAGTGCCTTATTTGCTGGTGCTACTTTAGTTATAGCGTCAAAGAGAAATATTGCATCTGGAGATTCTCTGATTGCAAGTTTACAGAAGTATCATATAACCATTGTTACTTTACCGCCTTCAGCTTTAAATTCTACGCAAGTTACAGAGCTAACTGATCTAAAAACCATAATTGTCGCAGGAGAGCCATGTTCATCCAATTTGGTAGCAAGATGGGGGCATTCGGTTTCACTAATCAATGCTTATGGACCAACGGAAAGTACCGTATGTGCAACTATGAAATTTTGTTCGCCACATGATGAGATAGTTACTATAGGCAAGCCGATTCCCAATGTTAACGTTTACGTTTTAGATAAGTATTTACAACCGGTTCCAATTAGTGTTATCGGGGAATTATATATTGGTGGAGTCGGACTAGCGAGAGGATATTTAAATCAATCGACTTTAACAAAGGAAAAATTTATTGCAAATCCATTTACAAATAAAAAGGATTCAAGGTTATATAAAACTGGGGATCTGGTCCGCTGGTTACCAAACGGCGAGCTCGAATATATTGGAAGAATCGATGATCAAGTTAAAATACGTGGGTTTAGAATTGAACTTAATGAAGTGAATACTAACTTATGTAAATGTCCTAATATATCGCAAACTGTGACGATAGAAAAAGAGGATGATAAAGGAAATAAATACTTAATTGCATATCTAGTTTGCCATGATAAAAGCAAGTTTAAAGTTCAAACCACACGTTATCATCTAAAAAAATGTCTTCCTGAATATATGATTCCAGACCAATTTATTATTTTGGATAGCTTTCCAATGACTCCAAATGGTAAAATTGATAAAAAAGCACTATCGAAAATGGAAGTCAATAACCAAGAAGAGTCTTGTGTACAAAAAACTAAGCTTGAAACTTCTCTAACAGAAGTTTTTAAGGAATTACTCAAATGTAATAATATAGAAACTACTCGTAATTTTTTCGAAATGGGTATACATTCTTTTACGCTTATACAAGCTTGCGATTTATTAAATGCTAGATTCAATATAAAATTGAAACCCGTTGATTTGTTCACATATTCAACCATTAGGTCTTTAGCAAATCATATCAATTGCCCTAAACAAGAATCTTCGATATTTGATTCGATAGCAGAAAAAGTAAAACAAAAGAAAGTAAAATCCTCTATAAGGAGAAAGCGCTACTGTGAAAACACATAGATTTAAATCAGAAGAAAATAAACAGGAAGCTATTGCTATTATTGCAATGGTTGGAAAATTTCCAGGGGCAAATAATGTAGAAGAATATTGGGATAATATTAAGAACTGTAAAGAATCAATTTCCTTTTTTTCAAATGAACAATTGCTTATAACTGGTGTAAATAAAGAACTTATTAAAAACCCTAAGTATGTGAAAGCAAAAGGAGTTATTGACGATGTAGATTTGTTCGATGCTGATTTTTTTGGTTACAGTCCATATGAAGCATCGATTACCGATCCACAACATAGACTGTTATTGGAATTGTCGTGGATTGCTTTAGAAAAAGCCGGGTATTGTTCAGAAAAATATAATGGGCAAATAGGTGTATTCGTAGGTGCAGGACAATCGAATTACTTATATATAAATCGACTTAAAAATGGAAAATATTCAATATGTTCATCCGATTACCAAAGTTTTATTGCTACAAGCGGGTCTTTCATAAGCACTAAAATTTCTTATAAACTAAATTTAAAAGGCCCTAGTCTGAATATTAATACTGCTTGTTCGACATCATTAGTTGCGATTGTAACAGCATGTAAACAGTTATTAAATTATGAATGCGATATGGCTTTAGCGGGTGGAATTTCTATTATATTTCCCCAAGCTGAAGGATACTTATATCAAAAAGAGGGGATTCCTTCTCCTGATGGGCATTGTCGAGCTTTTGATGCACAAGCAGCAGGAACATCTTTAGGTGCTGGAGCTGGTGTAGTTGTACTAAAACGTTTAGAAGATGCTTTAAATGATGGCGATAACATCGAAGCAATTATCATAGGATCAGCTATTAATAACGATGGTGCTGACAAAGCAGGATTTACTGCTCCTAGTGTAATAGGACAATCAAGGTGTATAGCAGAAGCAATCGCATCGGCCGAAATATCTCCTGAATCGATTGGTTATATAGAAGCTCATGGGACAGGAACTCCATTAGGAGATACCATTGAGATTGCGGCATTAACTAAAGTGTTTAACTCAAAGACAAACCAAAAACAATTTTGTGCAATTGGATCTGCAAAAACTAATATTGGACACGCTGATTGTGCGGCAGGTGTTGCGGGAATTATAAAAATAGTATTTGCTTTAAAAGAAAAGTTGCTACCCCCGAGCTTAAATTTTCATAAACCAAATCCTAATATCAATTTTGCAGAAAGCCCTTTTTATGTAAATACAAAATTAAAACTATGGCAGTGTAATAATAAACTGCCCCGCAGAGCGGGTGTAAGTTCTTTTGGTATCGGTGGTACCAATGCTCATGTGGTATTAGAAGAAGCATATCCATATAAACCCCATAATAACACACGTCCTGTTCAAATATTATTGCTATCAGCAAAAACTCAGACTGCACTAAAAAAAGCAACACATAATTTGTGCGAATTTTTAAAGGAAAAAGGAACAAAAAAATCTTTAAATGATCTTGCTGATATAGCTTATACTTTACAAGTTGGACGCAAAGATTTTAATTGTCGCAGAGCTATTTTATGTAAAAACGTACATGAGGCGATTGAATCATTCAAAAATATAGAAACATTGGAAAAATTTACACATAAAAACGATAATACTCATAAGCAGAATATAGTTTTTATGTTCCCTGGGCAAGGAGTTCAGCACCCTAATATGGGAATAGAATTATATAAAACTGAACCTGTATTTAAACAATGCGTTGATAATTGCTGTGAGATTTTGTTGGAATACATGAATTTTGATTTTCGGAAAATATTATTTCCATTACCTAAAAACAGAAAATATGCTACAGAACAATTACACAAAACTGAATTCACTCAGCCAGCTTTATTTATCATTGAATATGCTTTGGCGCAATTATTCATTAATTGGGGTATAAAACCACATGCGGTTATAGGCCATAGTAGCGGCGAATACGTTGCAGCTCATATAGCTGGAGTTTTCTCATTAAAAGACGCTTTAATATTGGTCGCTAACAGAGCTAAATTAATTGGGCAATTAGAAAGTGGCATCATGTTAGCTGTATCTCTATCAGAAAACGAAATTTTACCTTTACTTTCTAAAGACATTTCACTTTCAGCTGTAAATAGTCCATCTTGGTGTGTTATTTCCGGCACACATTCAGCTATAAATAAATTTAAAGAAAAAATAAAATCTATAGACTCTGATAGAAGAATAAAAATGATTAAATTACAAATTTCTCACGCATTTCATTCCAATATGATGAAACCGATGTTGAATAAATTTGCTGCGATAATTAAAACTATTAGTACTAATTCTGCACGAATACCTTTTATTTCAACAGTTATGGGTAAAGAAATTTCAGTGAACGATTTAAAGAAAGCTGCTTATTGGATCAAGCATATACAAAACACAGTGAGGTTTTCAGATGGTGTACAAGAGCTGCTTAAGCAACAATATAATACATTTCTAGAGATAGGTCCTGGTAATACTTTAGTTTCTTTAGTTTCTCTTCATCAACATGTTTCGAATATTACAACTTTGAGTCCTCTTCCTTCTGCAAAAAGCTCTCCTAAAAAAAATCAAACAGCTTCTATGTTGATCTACAAAACTTTAGCTGAGCTTTGGCTAAAGGGTGCAATTATTAACTGGGATGAATTTTATAGTAATGAAAAACGACATCGCATGCCGTTACCTACCTATCCTTTCGAACGACAACGATATTGGCTGGATACATCAATTACTTCAGATAAATTACAACAAAAAGGTAGTGATGAATTGGATTTACATAAAGAATGTAATAAACGAGATATTATGATTAAACAAAAAAATAACATTACAGTATTAGAAGAAAAATCCCAAGATAAAAGTATAATAGAAAAAATTAAAACTCTTTTTAAAGAAATTTTAGGTATCATGGAAGTTAAGGATGATGATAGTTTTTTTGATTTAGGTGGACATTCATTGCTAGCTTTACAACTGATATTTAATCTTGAAAAAGAATTTAATGTTAATATTCCACTTTCTGTTATATATCAAACGAAAACAGCCGCTTCTATCGCCAAAATTATTGTTGCACCGAATATATTTAGTAAACCATCATCGTCTCCTCTTGTTACGATTCAAGAAAAAGGTTCAAAAAATCCCTTATTTTTTATACATCCGATTGGAGGAACAGTATTCTGTTATATTCCATTAGTTAAATATTTAAGCAAACAACGACCTTCTTTTGCTATTCAAGATCCTAACATAGATGATAATTCATTAACATTTTCTAACCTGGAAGATGTAGCCTCTTTCTATATATGCAAAATTAAAGATATCCAATCAAAAGGTCCCTATTTATTGTGTGGCTCTTCCTATGGTGGCACGGTTGCTTTTGAGATGGCAAGGCAATTGCACGAAAGTGGAGAACAAGTGGAATTTGTCGGTTTATTCGATAGCTGGGCGATTTTTTCAGATATCTTTTATGACAGAAATTTTTTTGAAAAAGTTATGAACAGGCAATTTAAAGTATTGAAATCACATTTATATACAAACATCATTAAACAAAAAAAATCATGGTTTGATTTACAATGGTCGCGCATGCAGTTATTGCTTAATTATAAACCGCGAAAAACTAATATAAATTTGACTTTATTTAAATCTAAAGATTTATTACCTCAATATAATCAAATTGATGAGCCTAAGAACCATTGGCAAAAATATACAAGTTTACCAATTAAAAGTTATTTAATACCTGGAAATCACGAAAACATTCTGTTTGAACCTCATGTTCAACATCTTGCACATATATTACAGGTATGTTTAAATAAAGTTGATTAAATTCGTTAAATTCTACTACTTTCTAGACCTTTGATAACCAACGCCATGAATTGTAAGCAAATTGTTGTCTAGCACCGATTTAGCGCCAAGAATTTTCTCGATTAACCATAAATTAGTGTCAATATGTTCAGTGATTCGGGGAATGATATATGATGTCGTCCCGGAGGCTAGGGCGCCATATATAATTAATTGATCTGCAGTATAGCGATCCAACGTTGCGCCACTTTTAAGGTCTTCTATAAACATTTCAGCTACATGACGTCCGATAAATTCAGAAGTTCTACCTAATTTGCCAGCCATGTCCATTCCCATAATACATCCACTGTTAGTTTGGGCATATATAGTTAGTGACGCACCTCTTTGAATAGAAGAAGTATCATAAATGCAATCGATATTTGCCTGTAAGCCGTTCCTAGCTAAAACATCGTTACAATTATCCGCCATACGTTTGCTTACTTCTCTTTGTTCGAGATGAGAAGAAAGGGCTATTCCTTTTATTTCAGTAATTTTACCTTGATTTTTTAAAACTAATGGTTTAATAGTTTTTTCTACCGGATTAATTTTTAGTTCAATAATTCCTCCGCCTGTTGGGACATACCCTGGTTTGAAAACGTTTAGTTCAGCAGAAATTCCCATTCTAGAGAGGAGGGGGAGTACTACATGCTGAAGGTGATGCGCTGCTGGAGCAAAATCTTGGAATAGTCCACCGGTAATTTTTATAATTGAAATTGAGGGCGCGAAGCATACTAAAGGCAAAACGGTCTGTGCTAACATAGTAGTAGAGCCTGCAGTACCAATATCCCAAGAATAGTTTCCTGCTTTAATTTTTTTCCCTGGCCGATAAACAATTTCTTTAGAATCTACTTCGGCGCCTTCCAATACACCGCCTGTTATTTCACAGCAAGCTGATATAGCTTTCAAATGTTGCATCCTTAATCCTGGTTTGCTTCTTTTTGAACGAATATTAGTGAGATGCAAATCCTGTTTTAAAAGACTAGCCATAGCTATTGAATTGCGAACAATCGTTCCGCTTCCGGATTTTTGAGAACCATCAATTTCTATCATAAAAATTTCTACTCTTTATTTCAACACTAACGGAAATCGTCCTATAACTGACCTATAAACGGTGCCCTCAGGAGTATCTTCCAGCTCAATCCCCATTGCAATCAACTGTTCACGAATTTTATCAGCTTGAGCCCAATCTTTGTTTTTACGAGCGATATCACGTTCTTTAATTAAATTGTCTATGATTTTGCTTTTGTCAGTATCAATACTTGAATGTAAAAAAGTCTCTGGATTCTGTTCTAATATACCTAATAGGTTACCTAAATGCTTTAATGTTACACCTAGGTGTGCAGCATCTGTCAGTTTATTGATATCTCGAAGGTGATTAATTTCTTTCACTATGTCAAATAATGCTGATAGAGCTAACGGTGTGTTAAAGTCATCATCCATTGCCTTGTAAAAGGGTTGTTCAAGTTTATTTTCTTCATATTGAGATTTAGGTAAATTACGTAAGGCAATGTAAAAACGGCTTAAAGCAGTCTGTGCATTATTCAAATTTTGGTCTGAATAATTTAATGGACTGCGATAATGGCTTGACAATAAAAAATATCTTATAATCTCAGGGTTATATAACTTTAGTACTTCACGTAAAGTAAAAAAATTACCTAAAGATTTAGACATCTTTTTTTGGTCAACTTTAACAAATCCAACATGCATCCATGTGGTTACAAATTTACACTCAAATGCAGCTTCTGCTTGTGCAATTTCATTTTCGTGATGAGGAAATTGCAAATCAGCTCCACCACCATGAATATCAAAATGTTTACCTAGGTAATGAGTAGCCATTGCCGAGCACTCAATATGCCAACCGGGTCGTCCATCACCCCACGGTGATTTCCAGGATGGTTCATCGGGTTTTGACAATTTCCACAACACAAAGTCTAAAGGATCACGTTTAACATCAGCAACCTCAACTCGAATACCTGCTTGCAATCCATCTAAATCTTGGTGGGCTAATTGACCATATTTTTTAAATTTAGTGACTTGATAATAAATATCACCGTTAGTTGCAGTATATGCATAGCCCTTGTCCAGCAAGGTTTGTATTATTTGTATAATTTCAGAAATATGATGAGTAGCGCGAGGTTCAACATCTGGTGCAATAATCCCAAGGGCTTTTTCGTCTTCATGCATAAAATTGATAAATCGCTCAGTAAGTTTTTGATAATTTTCTTTATTTTCACGTGCACGATTGATGATTTTGTCATCAATATCGGTAATATTACGGACATATTTGACCTTATATCCTAAATTTCGTAAATACCTAACAACAACATCAAAAATCACCAGAATTCGGGCATTTCCTATGTGGCAATAATCATATGGTGTTAAACCACAAACGTACATGCCAATTTGATTTGGGTTAATTGGTTTAAATGGTTCTTTTTGTCTGGTGAGATTGTTGTAGATTTGTAACATATTTAAATATTATATATCTTCCCTGATAATTTGCATTAACTTGCAAATTATCAACAGATATTAATCAACTTTAGATTTTTGTAAACCTAAACTCGAAGTGATTAAAGTAATAACTAATGTATTTAAACTAACTTTTTCGCGTTTAGCCTGGGATATTAATACCGCATGTAACGATTTCGGTACTCGTTGCACCCATTTACCACTCGGTAATTCTTGAGAAGGTTTTGGTATTTCTCTATTGTCCGCTTTTGCTGCTTCGACCCAACATTTTATAGCATCAGTGCCATGTATTATTGTTTCTTCAATAGTTTCCCCATCTGATGTACACCCAGGTAGATCAGGATATTCAATCAAGAATCCTCCACCTTCTTTTTTTGTAAGAGGTCTAATAGTAAAAGGATAATCAACTATGTTCATTTTTAATACTCTGCAACAGTTCAATCAATTTAACAAACTTTTTAACATATATTGGTTTAATCGGCCTGTGCGCTGGAATCGAAAGCAACTCTATCAAATTAGGATGACTGAATATTACATGACTACCACTCGTTTTACGTACTGTAACCTGATATTGATGCGCAATCGATTCGATTTGTTCAATCCTCCAATTGTGAGGATTACTACGCATTTTGGTCAAATATTTATTATGCTGTGACATGATGATATCACATTTAGTATTATTTGCAACTAGAATAATAACTTTTAAGATTATTGCAATACTGTACTTGCAAGTTCGAGGCGGGATTTGATTCTGTTTTTACCCAATAATTCAAAGATATGTGCTAGCTCTGGTCCAGTGTGTTCACCGGTTAGTGCTATACGAATTGGCATAAATAGAGCCTTACCTTTTATGCTTAGGGTTTCACTTAGATAATTAGCAAATGCAGAGAAGTCAGTGCCGAATTTCTCTAATGCGGTTAATGCGGTCTGGAAAAAAAGCTGACCGCTGTCTTTAATAATAGCTTTTTGTTCATCGCTGTATTCAAATTCGTTGGTACATAAAATTTTTGCCCAATGCTCGATCTCGGAAGGAAATAGGGCATTGTTCTTAATTGTATTAATGAATAATGTTAGTTTTTCTTTTGGTATTAATTTTTGTGCGCTACTACCCATCCACGTATAAAATTCTTGTTCATCGATATATGATACAGCTTGTTTTTGCCAGTATAATAACTGATTATAATCAAATCTTGCTGGCGCATGAGCTAATGAATTTTCAGTGAATTGTTCTGCTAATTCTTTTAGCTGCATTAAATTTTCATTTTCATAACGATGCCCTAAGCGAGCTAAGTAATTCAGGATGGCAATAGCCAGAAATCCTTGTTCGCGTAGTTCTTTTATGCTGCGGCTACCAGTGCGTTTGGATAAAGGCTTGCCATTGGATCCTACAATGAGTGAGATATGCGCATATTTGGGATGAGGCAAATTAAGCGCATCAAGAATCATTATTTGCCGCGGAGTATTAGTAAGATGATCTTCACCTCGTAATACATGAGTAATACCCATTAATGCATCATCAATAGCATTACAAAACACAAACGGTGGAGTACTGTCAGTGCGTCGAATAATAAAATCGCCAATGTCATTACTGTTAACAAGCTGCTCACCACGGACCAAATCATGAAATATTATGTTACGATTTTGTGGTACTCGAAAACGTAGTGTGGGTTTTAAACCAGCTGCCAATTTTTTTTCGATTTCTTGCTTGCTAAAAGAACTGCAGGTACCAAGATACCGAGGCGGTTTTCCTGAAGCTCTCTGGATTTTACGATTAAGTGCGAGTTGTTGTTCGGTACAAAAGCACGGATATGCGAAACCTTGTGATTCTAATTGGTCATAGTATTTATCGTATATGGCTTGTCGTTTAGATTGCCAGTATGGGCCTTCCTGCCAATTTATGTCTAACCAATGCAAATCTTCTATTAAAGTTTCGGTATGTCTCGTTTCAGAACGAATTTTATCAGTGTCTTCAATTCTAAGTAAAAAAATACCATTATAATGTTTCGCTAAAAGAGCATTAAATAAAGCTGTGCGTACATTGCCAAGGTGCATCAAACCTGTTGGGCTTGGGCTGAATCTGGTTTTAACAGCAATGGATTGCCTCACAATTTTGCCATACGCTTAATATGTGGGGATACCAAAAAAATTACTATTGTAAGACCAAGTCCTATTAAACCGATATGGAAGAAAGCTTTTCCATAGATAGTTAATATCGCATGTGATTCGTGTAATGCTTTTGGCACATTAGCTAATCCGGCAAGCAATCCAGATACAGAAGCTCCAAGCGTCGCTGCAATAAGAAACCATGTTCCCATCATAACTCCATACATACGTTTTGGAGCAATCTGTGCAATCATTGCAACTCCTAAAGCACTAACTAATAATTCTCCCAATGAAAATAGGAAGAAAGCCAACACAATCCACAGTGGACTTATTTTTTCCTCAACACCAACAAATAATGTGCTTATTTTTAAAACAAAGAAGCATAAACTGATAATTAGAATGCCTAAAGCGAATTTACTTGTAATTGGCAAATCCTTATTTCGTTTTTTTAGATAATTATATAGACCTGCTAGAATAGGGCTTAAGACTATAATCCATATGGGATTCAAAGATAGAAATGCAACAGTTGGGATATCAAATCCAAATACAGCATGTCTAACAACTCTTTGTATAAATAATGTTATGGAAGTAAAAGCTTGAAAATATAAAGAAAAAAATATCATTCCAACAAATATTAATATTAAACATGCGATGATTTTTGATTTATCGTCTTTACTACTTTTAATTATTTCATAAATGAAATAAAAGACAAGTATAAAAGCCGCGATAGCAAAAAAGACATCGGCTGTTATCGGATGAATAAGTAAGAAAATAAAACAAATTAAGCTAATAATAATTCCAAATATTACAGCACTCCAAATTTTTGGTGATAACGTTTTTCTGCCAATGGCCGAATCAGAGCTTTCAGCTGATCGCCGTAAGACAAAATAGCATAGTAATCCTAAATAAAGAGCAAGTCCTCCAATTAAAAAAGCTGCATTCCATCCGAAATAACGTTGCGCAAAACCAGCAACTATCGGTGAAAATAATGCGCCCACATTCATGGCCATATAGAATAATGTGAAGCCACTATCAATTCTGAGATCATCTTTTGTATAACCACGAGCTAACAAATTTGTTGGCGCAGTCTTAAAAAAACCGACGCCGATAACAATTAATGATAGACCTATCCAGAAAAACAACTGTTTTGGGATAGCTAATAACATTAAACCTAAGCCTTCAGACAATAATCCTAAAATAGTACATCGGCGAATACCAAAAATATTATCCGCTAAATAACCACCTAATGCAGGAGTTAAAAAAGCAAGACCGTTAAATACACCAAATAGAATAAAAGCTTGGCTGTCGCTTAGTCCGTAAACATCTTTTATGTAAAGTACTAATAAAAAAGTTAGAACATAAAAACCGAAACGTTCACACATGGCTGTTAAAATTGCTAAATAAAATACTTTAGGCTGTTTTAATGTTACAGTTTTACTTTTATTCATGTTATCTCTCAGACATTTTTTAAGGTTTCAATTAATAAATCCCAAAAGTCAGAAACCGACTTAATATTAACTTTTTCATCTGGGGAATGTGCGTAAATTATAGCAGGACCAAAAGAAATCATATCTAAATTGGGATAAAGATGTTTTAACAAACTGCATTCCAATCCAGCATGCAATACTTTTATTTCAGCTTCTTTACCGAACTTATTTTGGTAAACCTTTTTCATTAAATCCAAAATATACGAATTTGGGTCAGGTTGCCAACTAGGAAATTCACTAGAATTACTAGTTTTTGCGCCAATTAATTCAAAGATACTAGCTATCATATTTGCAGTATCTCTTATTAAAGATTCAACTGAACTTCTCGGAAAATTTGATATTTCTAAAGTCCCATTTTCTAAATGTATACGAGCTAAATTTGTGGAAGTCTCAACAAAGTTGGGAACATCTGCACTCATTCTTAAGACACCATTCGGACAACCATAAATGGCATTTAATAATTTGCGTTGTATTTGTCCTTCGATCATAGAATTGGGTAATGTAGTCGTATCCATATCTATTTTAATATCGGGATCTGCATTACCGTGTTCTAATTTGATGGTTTCAGTAAATTTATTAACAAACTTTACGAAATCATTTTTCTTTTCATTAGGCAAAGTAACAATAGCAATTGCATCCCGAGGAATGGAATTATGCATATTGCCGCCACTAATTTTAGCTAAACCGATTTGATAATTTTTACTCGCTTGCCAAAGCAAACGATTAATAATTTTATTAGCATTACCTCGCCCCAAATTTATTTCTGCTCCAGAATGCCCACCTTTCAATCCAGATACATCGATTTTAAAAGCAGCAGTATTTGCTGGCATAGGCATTTCGGTATAGTTAAGTTTTACATCCGTGAAAACTCCGCCGGCACATCCGATGAAAAGAACGCCATCTTCTTCAGAATCCAGATTTAATAAAATATCTCCTTGTAAAATTCCTGGTTTAAAAGCAGAAGATCCAGTCATGCCCACTTCTTCATCAATTGTAAATAATGCTTCGATTGGCCCATGGCTAATATCTTTTGATTCCAAAACAGCCATAATAGCGGCGATACCTATACCATTATCTGCACCCAGCGTAGTCTCTTTTGCTTTTACCCATTCACCGTCAATATAAGCCTGGATAGGATCTTCTTCAAAATCATGTTTAGAATGGTTAGCTTTTTGTGGCACCATATCAAGATGGCCTTGTAAAATGACGCCTTTATGATTTTCCATTCCTGGAGTTGCAGGCTTTCTAATGAGAACATTGCCAACTTTATCAATAATAGTTTCTAACCCAAGATTTTGACCGAATTGCTGAATAAATTTGACAATTTTTTCTTCTTTTTTCGAAGGATGAGGAACCTGACAAATTTGCGTAAAGTGTTTCCAAAGAGATTGTGGCTGTAAATTACTTAATTCTTCAGTACTCATAAATATCACTCCATCACATATTATACCTAATTTATTTATCTAGTCTATAAAACATTAACCTCGAGAACGGCTCTCGCAAAACATGAATGGTGGAGCCGAGGGGGATCGAACCCCTGACCTTCGCATTGCGAACGCGACACTCTCCCAACTGAGCTACGGCCCCATTGATTTATGATTGTAAAATTTATCATTTAAATTTACAAAAAGTAACTATATTCTTGTATAATTTATTCTTTCTTTGCAGGTAATTAGGGACACAAGTCCGTGGATTAATGCGCAGAAAGAAATCCTCCATAGCTCTAGCGGAGGAGGTAGTTTACTATTTATAATTGGTTATTGGAATATGTAATTAATGCATTTTACAAAGATAAAACTTGCCGGCTTTAAATCTTTTGTTGATCCTACACTTATTCATTTTAAGAATAAGCTTGTAGCCATTGTTGGTCCCAACGGATGCGGTAAATCTAACATTATCGATGCGGTACGTTGGGTAATGGGTGAAAGCTCCGCAAAGCAACTACGTGGTGAAGGTATGGCTGATGTAATTTTTAATGGCTCAATTAACCGTCAACCCGTAGGCCAGGCATCTATCGAACTATTTTTTGATAACACTGATACTAAATTAATCGGTGAATACGCAAAATATAATGAGATAGTTATTCGGCGTGAGGTTAATCGAGATGGCATATCTAATTATTATTTAAATAGTACTTGTTGCAGACGGAAAGATATTGTTGATGTTTTTTTAGGAACCGGTTTGGGACCAAATAGTTATGCAATCATTAGACAGGGTGTGATTTCGCAGTTAATCGAAGCTAAGCCCGATGAATTACGAGTCTATTTTGAGGAAGCTGCTGGTATCTCAAAGTATAAAGAGCGCCGATGTGAAACTGAGAATCGCATTGCACGTACTCGAGATAATTTAAGTAGATTAAATGATATTCGTGAAGAATTACAACAGCAGCTTAGACATTTAAAACGTCAAGCTAATTCAGCTAATCGTTATAAGAAATTTAAGAGCGAACAACGCTTGTTAAAAGCGCAGTTACAAGCCCTGCATTGGCGTACTATAAATGACCAGGTTAGCGAACAGGAAGCTGGCCTTAAACAGCAGGAAATAGGTTTGGAAGAAAAAATGGCTGCGGTAAGTAAAGTAACATCTGAAATTGAAAAATTGCGAGTTCAGCAAGTTGAAGCCAGCGAAGTATTTCATGAGGTGCAAGCACGTTACTATAAGCAAGGAGCAGATGTCGGGCGTCTAGAACAACAGATTCAGCATAATAAAGAACGTTATTCGCAGTTGAGCAAAGATTTGCTTCAGGTTGATACAACTTATTCACAAGCTGAACACCATATAAACGAAGATAAAGGTAATATTGATAAATTAAACAATGAATTGCAAGATTTGCAATCACAAGTAGCTATAGAGAAAGCTCTAGATTTGGCTAATTCAAAATTAGTTATAGCAGAACAAGCTATGCATAATTGGCAGGTTGAATGGGATAACTTTAATGACAAGGCTGCGCAAACTATAAAGCAAATGGAAATTGAAAATACAAAAATTGCACATTTGATGCGTGAAGTTGATGACGCAACCGAACGGCTTAAAAAATTACATAAAGAGCAAGCTGAATTACCAAACCCCACAAACATTGCTAAGGGAATTTCTGTTTTGGAGAATGACTATAAGAAGATAAAAGCTGATAGTGAAGATTTAAAAAGAAATTTAATAGGAATACATGAGCAAATTGCTAATCAACAGCAACAATTTAATGGATTATCGGAAGAGCTTAATAACGCACGTCATGAATTACGGGAATTGCATGGACAACGCGTTTCCTTAGAGATTTTACAACAAGCAGCATTGAGTAATAATGATAAACATATTAATTCGTGGCTTGCAAAACATAAATTAATTGATAAACCGCGTTTAGCGCAGGATTTACAAGTTGAAGCCGGATGGGAAAAAGCCGTCGAAACTGTTTTAAATAATCATCTTAACGCGGTCTGTGTAGATAATATGGAGATGCTATCAACCGCATTGCAGGATGTGACTCATGGTAATGTTACTTTATTCGATACCAGTTACAAACCATCTATTGTTGCTGATAAAGATGTTCTTGCCAATAAAGTAAAATCAAATTTATCTGTAGCAGAAATGTTATCACATATATATGTTACTACGACTCTGTCGGAAGCATTGAAATTACGTTCATCATTAAAATCATATGAATCTGTGATCACTCAAGATGGGATTTGGATAGGATCTAATTGGCTGTGTGTAAATTTTGATAAAGATGAGAAACAGGGTGGTGTATTACAACGCAAACGAGATTTGCAGGAATTAAATAAGCAAATACAAAGTGTTGAAACAGTTATTTCTGATAAAGAGAAATTGCTGCAAAAGGTTAAAGAAGATTTAGTTATATTGGAAAAACAACGTGAGCAGCAGCAACAGGAGTTTGATAAACTAACTTCTAAATATTCCGATACTTATAGTAAGTTGAATGTCGAACGGACTCATTTCGAACATTTGCAGCAACGTGGTATCACACTTCAACAACAAATAACTGAATGTCAGCAAAAATTGGCTACAGCCCAAGAACAATTGCAAGTTGCACGCGCTATTTTACATAAAGCAGAGCAAGATAAATTATCTTATGATAGTAAGCGCGAAGTATTGTTGACACAAGGTGACAAATACAAAAAGGATTTACAAGCTGCATGTGATCGTGTTGAGGAAGCAAAACATAATTCCAATAAATTAATTATGCGCATTCAGTTTGCTCGTGATCAGTCGCAATATTTACAGCAAGGTTTACATAGAACAGAAAGCCAATTAATAGATCTCAGGGAACGTAAAATAACTATTACTAAATTACAAAAAGATGCTCAATTATTATTAGACAGTCTCGATAAGCAATTAGAACAGGCATTAAGAAATAGGTTAGTTGTAGAGAATGAGTTAACTGCCGCTAAAAGAAACTTAGATAATACAGAACATATTTTACGTGAAGCAGAAAATAATCAAAAGATATTACAAAAAGAAGCACAACAAGTTCGAGATTGTTTAGAACAACTCCGTGTTGATTGGAAAGCAGTGCAGGTTCGTTGTGTTACTTATGAAGAGCAAATTGTCGAACTTGGTTTTGACTTAGAAACATTGTTACAGGAAATTCCTGAAGAAGCTGAATTGACAGAATGGAAAGAAAAGACGGAACACATTACTAAACGAATTGAGCGTTTGGGACCGATTAATTTAGCGGCAATTGATGAATTTGAGCAAAAGCAAAAACGAAAAGAGTATCTAGATGCACAGAATGATGATTTGGTTGAGGCATTAACTACTTTAGAAAGTGCAATTCATAAAATTGATCGTGAAACAAGAAACCGATTTAAACAAACATTTGATATAGTAAATGATAAATTTAGTGAATTGTTTCCGATAGTATTTGGAGGCGGCAGAGCCCATTTACAAATGAATTGTGATGACCTATTAAGTACTGGAGTAGAGATTATTGCACAACCTCCAGGGAAACGGAATGCTACGATTCACTTGCTATCCGGCGGAGAGAAGGCTTTAGTGGCTATTGCGCTAGTATTTGCAATTTTTCAATTGAACCCGGCACCGTTTTGTATGTTGGATGAAGTGGATGCACCGTTAGATGATAATAATATAATAAGATTTTGTAATCTCGTGAAGGGTATGTCTGACAAGATTCAATTTATTATTATTACCCACAACAAAACTACTATGGAAATAGCTAAGCAGTTGACAGGGGTAACCATGCAGGAAGCCGGAGTCTCTAGAATAGTCTCAGTGAATATAGAAGATGCAATCAAAATGGTAGAGAAATAAAAGAGAATCTCGTATTGTTTAAATTGTACTTAATTGTTGACCAATTGAATTGCCATCAGTGTGATATTGAAACTGTTGTCACTGAAGCAATAAAGGGCGGAGTTGATGCAGTTCAACTGCGCGAGAAGAACGCTTCTACTCAAGAAATAATAGAGTTAGGAAAAAAACTTCAAGTGTTACTTTATAAACATAATGTTCCATTAATCATTAATGATCGAGTGGATATAGCTATGGCATTGAATGCAAACGGAGTTCATCTGGGTCAAAAAGATATGCCATATCATTCAGCGCGTAAATTACTCGGTAATAAAAAAATAATTGGTATTTCAGTGTCAAATAGTGAACAAGCTCATAAGGCACAGCAATGGGATGTCAATTATCTTGGTATCGGACCGGTGTTTGAAACGTCGACCAAATTAGATACATCACCAGTGATAGGCATAGAAGGTTTACGACGAATTTGTAGCATTTCAAAGCACCCAATTATAGCAATTGGGGGAATAAACGTGACCAATGCTCATTCCGTATTATCAGCGGGGGCTACTGGTATTGCTACGGTTTCTGCTATTTGTGGTGCAAATAATCCGATGTTAGTTAGTAAACAATTGTTTGAAATTGTTAGTTCGTATCATGCACAGTAAAAAATACACATGTGTATTAACTATTGCTGGTTCTGATTGTAGCGGTGGAGCCGGTATTCAAGCTGATTTGAAAACTTTTTCTGCTTTAGGCTGCTATGGCATGTCGGTGATAACCGCTTTAACTGCACAGAATACTTCAAATGTTGATGCAATACATGCTGTGCCAGCTGAATTTGTTGGCCGACAAATTGATGCGATTTTTTCTGACATCAAAGTAGCAGCTATCAAAATAGGTATGTTACATGATGTTAATGTAATCGAAATTGTCGCAGATAAAATCAAGACGTTTCCCTATAATGTTCCAATTGTTCTTGATCCAGTGATGGTAGCTAAAAGCGGTAGCATACTCTTGAAAAACACTGCTATTGAGTTTTTACGTGAAAAACTTATTCCTTTAGTAACGATAATTACTCCGAATTTGCCAGAGGCACAATTATTGTCGAATCGAGAAATTGAGTCTCGACATGATATGGAACAAGTAGCAAAAGTATTGTGTCAAAAAGCCTTGCATGCGGTTTTAATCAAAGGTGGGCATTTGCATCATAGCGATAAGTGTGCGGACTGCCTTTATGTAAAGGCTACTGATAGAATCTATTGGTATGAGGCTGAACGTATAAAGACTAAAAATATTCATGGCACCGGGTGCACACTTTCTTCAGCAATTACAAGCTATCTTGCGCTAGGACACAGTTTACGTGATGCTGTGGCTAAAGCAAAAACATATCTTAGTGGAGCAATTCTAGCTGGTAGTAAATTTACTCTCGGGCATGGTTATGGCCCTGTACAACATTTTTTAAGAAAATGATTTAACTTGAGTGTGGTATACTCACGCGGCCGGTGAGGGCACGAGCAATGGTATTACCATCTAAATATTCTAGTTCGCCTCCCATAGGAATACCGTGAGCTATACGAGTACACTTTATATTTTTATCAGCGACTAAGTTAGCAACATAGTGAGCAGTTGCTTCACCTTCTGTAGTTGAATTAGTGGCTAATATTATTTCAGTTAAATTATTTTGGTTTAAGCGCTGCTGTAATATATCAATGCCAATTTCTTTTGGCCCAATACCGTCTAAGGGAGATAAACGACCCATTAACACAAAATAAAGTCCTTTATAATTATGAGTTTGTTCGATCGCTAAGACGTCAGCAGGGGTTTCTACAATACATAATAGAGATGAGTCACGTCGTGGGTTAGCACAAATCTCACAGATTTCAGTTTCAGTTAGAGTTCGACAGAATTTGCAATGATTTACCTTAGTAATAGCTTGTTGTAAAGCTTCTGCTAATTGTAAACCATTATCTCTAGCGCGTTCTAATAGATAATATGCCATGCGTCGTGCTGATTTTGGTCCGACTCCAGGCAAGCAGCACAACGCTTCGATTAAAGTTTCTATACTACTAACCTTCATCTTCTGGCGGTTCGGTAGGTAGTCCCATACTCTTAGTTAAATCGACTATTTTGCCCTGTGATGCTTTTTCTACTTTACGAGTCGCATCATTGATAGCAGCCGCTATCAGATCTTCTAAAAATTCTTTTTTTTCTTGTAAGACCTCATCACTGAGATGTACTTTTGCAGCGTCATGACGGCCTGTCATAGTCACTTTTACCAAGCCACCGCCTGATTCACCAGTAATCTCCATTTTAGACAATTCGTCTTGTGCCATCTGCATTTTTTCCTGCATTTCTTTAGCTTTCTTCATTAATTCATGTAGACTTGGTTGATCTGCCATTAGTTATTACCTCTATTTTTCGTTATTTATGATTGATTCGGGGATAATTGTAGCATTAAAGTTTTTAATTATCTCCTGAATGTTAGGATTTTTTTTGATAGTTTCTTCAGCTTTCATTTGTTTTTCTTGATTTTGGCGTGTAATGATATCACTTGGTGTTTCTAAAATTGTTTCACTTACATTGATGGATATTCGGATCGGTTTTTGGAATAATTCGCTACACGCTTTACTTAAACGTTGTTCGTGTTTATCGTGCAACATAACAGCGTGTTTCGGGTTTATAAGTAATTGAATGTGATTATCACGAATTTCTCCAATGCTGCAATAAGCGGTTAGTGCTCGAGTAGATTCAGAGAGATTAAGTTGAGGGAGGATATGTGGCCATTCTGCTTCGCTAAAGCTACGCAGAACGTGTCCTGCTTCTCCAAGGTTACGCTGAACAAGTCCGGTTTCATTGCTACGTTGTTTTGAAGATTTTTCTCCTGAAGCAACCGGTTTAAAAGCGAGCATTCTTAACATTATCATTTCAAAGCCACTTTTTGGGCTTGGAGCAAGTGGTAAATCGCGACGGCCAATTAAGGCTATTTGATAATATAATTGAATGTCTTCAGGAGTGAATAAGTTAGTAAGTTTGGTCAGTTTCTCAGCATCATGATCGCTAATTTCTGGAACTGTCTGTATAATAGCAAGTCTATGTAAAATGGATAATAGTTTTTCTAAAACTCCTGTAAAATCCGTAGCTTGTGAAGCAATGTTGTCAATGATCTTTAAGATTGTAGAGGCGTCTTTATTTGCTAGAGCTGTCAATAATTCAAACAAATAATCATCTGCAATAGTATATAGCATGGCGTTGACGTCGCTTATGGTTACTCGGTTATTGCCATATGCTATAGCTTGATCGAGGAGGCTTAATGCGTCACGAATACTACCATCTGCGACATAAGCTAGGTGTTCTAAGGCGGGTAACTGATAGTCGATTTGTTCCTTTGTTAATATAGTAGCTAGATATTCACTAATCATTTCTATACTTATACATTTAAGATTAAATTGTAAACAACGTGATAATACTGTAACTGGCAGTTTTTGCGGATCAGTAGTGGCTAATAAGAATTTTACGTGTTGTGGCGGTTCTTCTAAGGTTTTGAGCAATGCGTTAAAGCTGTGACCAGATAACATATGTACTTCGTCGATTAAATAGATCTTATAACGCCCATAATTTGCTGCATATTGTACGTTATCTAGCAACTCACGAGTATCTTCAACTTTAGTACGCGAAGCTGCATCGACTTCGATGAGATCTAAAAATCGGCCTTGATCAATTTGTTGGCAAATATTACATTGTCCACAAGGATTTGAAGTAACACCAGTCTCGCAATTCAAGCATTTAGCAAAAATTCGAGCAAGTGTGGTTTTGCCGACGCCACGGGTACCAGTGAACAGATATGCATGGTGTAAACGCTTCTGTTCAAGAGCATTAACCAACGCTCGAGTAACATGTTCTTGACCAACTACTTCAATAAAGGACTTTGGTCTCCATTTGCGTGCTAAAACTTGGTAACTCATATATTAAATTTTTGATTTAAGTATAAGGCTTCCCGCTAGCCTTACCAGCACACACGATTCTATTGCTGCCGCTGCTTCCTTCCGGACCTGACGGAGTTCACAATGTATCGTTGTGCGGGGGCCAGCGGGTTGCCAACTGGCGGAGAGGGAGGGATTCGAACCCTCGATACGTAGTTAACGTACACACGATTTCCAGTCGTGCTCCTTCAACCTCTCGGACACCTCTCCGAAATAATAGTTTGGTAGAATAAACTAGAATTAAATTCAGTGCAATGATGCTAATTAGCTTCTTCGTAACCGCGGAAACGGGTATCCAGACCTAAATTTAATTAAATTACCGCCTTCGCGTGAATGCTAAGAGTTCTTAGTTCTGTTTAGATATATTTTTCTGATTACCATCTTTGATATCTTCAATCGCATTGTTTACTACGTACAACAAAAAGTTTTTTTCTAAAGGCTTATAAATGAGGTCATATGCTCCGGCTTCTAATGCAGTAAGATAAGTTTCAGAATCTTCCTTTATTGTTTCCATTATGACCGGAATATCTCGTAATTTTCTAGATTTTTTGATCTTTGTTAGAAGAGCTATACCGTCAAATTCAGGCATAACACGGTCTAAAATAACAGCATCATATAAGTCTGGATCGTTATTCAATATTTCCCACGCTTGAGTAGCATCTGAAACGCATCTTAGCTTATATCCAGCATCCTTAAGACAATCAATAGCAATTGTTACACTCTGGGGTTCATCATCAACGATCAAAATCCTTTTACCAATATCCATCTGGTTTCTCCTGTACTAATCCTTCTATGATCAAAAACGTTTTCTTGGCTAATTTATTGCCAATCTTAAGATATAATATAGCATAAAAGTTTGTTCAAATCAATAATTGTTCGACTTTCTCTTAATAACTATTCATTTTTTGCATTTATACTAAATTCCCTAATATAATATTAATAATGGATCTGTTGAAAAATGTAAAAAATATAATTTGGGGTTATTTTGGTACAAGCAAGATATAAAAAATTCACCGATAAGTCGTTCAGTTTAATTCTTAGTCATCGTTTGCGAGAAGCTATATTAATTATTATAAGTGCAATTTCTGTTTTTTTATTTTTAGCATTATTAACTTACCATGTGTCAGACCCGGGGTGGTCACATACAAAATCAGTGGAGCATGTAACTAATATGGACGGTTATGTTGGTGCTTGGCTAGCGGATGTTTTGTTCTTCACACTAGGATATATCGCATATGCTTTACCATTAATGTTAGCTTATATTTCCTGGTTATTTTTTCGGTACGTATCTACTGATGAAAACGTGAGTTATAGCTTGTTTTTGTTAAGAATTTTTGGATTCTCATTAATTTTAGCTGCTGGCAGTAGTTTGCTGAGTTTATATTTAGCAGATTATCGTTTACCCGAAGGCTCTGGTGGAATTCTAGGTGCCGTATTAAGTGGAACGATGACAAATATTTTCAATGAGTTCGGTACTACTTTAATTATGAGTTCTTTATTGTTGACTGGAATAACTTTATTCAGTGGGTTATCGTGGGTAAAAACATTAAATCTTATTGCAAGTCAATCATTATTATTAATCGACTTAATCGGGCGTTCAATTTACACTTTAGCTCATATTAGGCAATATGGTAAAACAAAATCAAAAGTTGTGATTTCAAAAAAACTCGAACATAACTTTGCAAACGAATCCTTACAAATTAAAGGCCAAAATATCTTATTTGAACCAAGTTTAGAAAATTCCAAACCATCCTTAACGTTATTAGATATGCCAAACGAGTCGACAGTAAAAGGTTATAGTCATGAGCAATTGGAAACTATGTCACGTGAAGTAGAATTGCGATTGGAAGATTTTGGCATCGAGGCGCAAGTTGTCGCCGTACATCCCGGACCAGTTATTACTCGTTTCGAGCTGCAGTTGGCCGCCGGCACCAAAGTGAGCAAAGTTACCGGACTTGCCAAAGATTTAGCTCGATCTATGTCGGTTGTTAGTGTACGCGTCGTTGAGATAATTCCCGGGAAGTCTGTTATCGGATTGGAAGTTCCTAACGAAAATCGCGAGATTGTTCGTTTGCGGGAAATCTTATCTTCTAAACAGTATCGCAATGCTCATTCACCGTTGGTTCTGGCGTTAGGTAAAGATATCGCTGGACACCCGGTAATAGTTGATTTAGCTAAAATGCCACATCTATTATTAGCTGGTACTACAGGTTCAGGTAAATCTGTAGGATTAAATGCTATCTTATTGAGTTTATTGTATAAATATTCTTCGACAGATGTAAAATTGATTTTAATTGATCCCAAAATGTTGGAACTTTCTGTATATGAAGGTATTCCTCACTTATTAACTCCTGTAGTTACTGATATGAAAGACGCCACTAATGCTTTACGATGGTGCGTGGCAGAAATGGAAAAACGTTATAAGCAGATGTCTGCATTAGGAGTGCGCAATATTATTGGTTATAACAATAAGATACGTGATGCCAAAAAGAAGGGTGCCCCATTATTAGATCCTTTATGGCAGAGCGATATTAATGGGGAACCCCAGGAGTTGAAGGAATTGCCTTATATAGTGCTGATAGCAGACGAGTATGCTGATATGATGATAGTGGTAGGTAAAAAGGTTGAAGAGCTTATTGCACGCATTGCTCAGAAAGCACGTGCTGCTGGTATTCACCTGGTACTTGCTACACAACGGCCGTCAGTTGATGTAATCACAGGCTTAATAAAAGCGAATATTCCTACACGAATTGCTTTCCAGGTATCTTCAAAAGTAGATTCAAGGACCATTCTTGATCAAATGGGTGCTGAGCAGTTATTAGGATATGGAGATATGCTGTATTTACCTCCTGGCACAGTAGTTCCAGTACGTATCCATGGAGCCTTTGTGGCTGATGACGAGGTCCATAAAGTTGTGGCAGACCTTAAGCGACGCGGTCAACCAGAATACGTTAATGAAATTTTACATGGCAATAACCAAATTCACGGAATTGATTCAATAACTAATATAGATGACGAAAATGCTGAACAAGATCCGATATATGACCAGGCAGCACAGTTTGTTATTGAAACTCAGCGCGTTTCTATCTCCAGTATCCAACGCCGCTTTAAAATAGGCTATAATCGTGCAGCAAGAATAGTAGAAGCTATGGAAGCAGCGGGTTTAGTAAGTCCGATGGAAACCAATGGCAACCGACAAGTATTAGTTCCAAAAGATAGAGAGTAGTGAAAAAGAGTTAGAGATGTTTAGATTAGTTAGCAAGATATTTCTTATTATCTTCCCCTGTATCGTCTTTGCTAGTTCTCCAACTCAAGAATTGATAACATCGTTATCCAATTTTAATTCCCTACAAGCAAATTTTGTTCAGAACGTTGTCAATAATAAATCTAATACAACCGAGCAGTTAAATGGCCAAGTTTCTTTACAGAGACCGAATCTATTTCGCTGGGAAATACAACAACCAAGTCAACAGTTAATTATTGCTGATGGTACTAATATTTGGGTTTACGACGCTGATTTACAGCAGGCAACTAAACAAAAAATTGATTACCGGCAATCCAACAATCCGGCTATGTTATTAAGTGGCTCATTAAAAGATTTGCCAAAGAATTTTATCATTACGAAATTATCAAAATCAGATATAGGGGAGTGGTTTGAATTGAAACCTAAATCCGGTAACACTATGTTTCAAAAAATACAGGTACAATTCGTGAACGGGAAATTAACAACTATGTATATTACCGACAATTTAGGTCAACGTACTAAGTTAGTTTTTACAAATGTACAGATTAATCCCAAATTAAAACCAATTTTGTTCAAATTTAAACCTTCACCGAGTGTAGATATAGTTGAAAATTAATTTTTCACGAACAGTATTTATTCGTAAATAAAATTGGTGTACCTTCGATGCTTACATGAAAAGTTTTGTAAATCTTTTAGTTTTAGTCCTGTTAATCATCCTATTAACAGCATGTACTACTATGACCAAAAAACCGAATGCAGAAGCTGCAAATTACAACGTACAATTAGGTCTGGCATATCTCAAGCATGATGATGTTGAACGGGCAAAAAGCAAATTATTATTAGCTCTGCGTGAAAATCCTAATGATCCGATTAATTTAGATGCTATGGGATATTTTTTTGAGTTAACTCATGATTTAAAGACAGCAGAGAAATATTATCTACATGCAATTAAGATAATGCCAAGTATGGGGGCTGTGCACAATAATTATGGAACCTATTTGTGCCGACATGGACATTATCGGAACGCAATCAAGCATTTTCTATTAGCAACAAAAGATATTAATTACTTGCATGCGGCAGCAGCTTACAAAAACGCGGGTTTATGCGCTTTGAAAATTCCGGATATGAAATTAGCACATAAGTATTTACAAAAAAGCGTTCAGCACAATTAATCTGAAATTTCTGTGCTAGGTAAATTGGCTAAACTCAATTGAGTATATTATAATTTATTCCTTCGCAGAAAACCACTTTATCCGTGGACGAATGCGAAGAGGATACCCTCTAAGTCTTGCGAAGGAGGGCTAATGTTTCGAAGGATAGTTTCCACACTAAGTGAGGTAGTCATAAAAACCACGCATTTAAGAGTGGGAATCTATTTTGAGGAGGAGATTATGTCAAATACAACAAATTCACAGCAACAAAATACTTCCATTGGGCCTGGGCAGGAATTGCGTCAAGCACGCGAAGCACTAGGTAAATCAGTAGAGGAAGTTGCATCTGAACTGTTTATTAATAAACAACGGCTCACTGATATAGAAAACGATGATTATTCAAAAATTTCCTCTTTAATTTATGCCAAAGGCTATTTGCAAGCATATGCAAAACTAGTTGGCCTTTTTGAGGATGATATTTTAAAAAAGTTCGATGATTTAGGATTACATGAAAAAAGAGTACCTGCTAACTTAGATATAATTGCTTCGCCTCGAACCAAACTCGACAAACGACATATTTATGTCAAACTGACAAATATGGCTATTGCTATTATATTAATTTTATTAGTCGTATTGTGGTGGCAGGACAAGAAACGAGCAGCTTTTAGTCAACAAACTTCATTTAAAAATCCTGTACAAGAAGTCACAATTCCTGCACCGTTAAATAATATTCTGAGCTAGGATTGATGATAAAAAATATTCAGGCTATCCGTGGCATGAGTGATATAATGCCTGAAGCAACGCCGCACTGGCAATATATAGAGGAAGTGTTAAAAAAAATAGCTTGGAGCTATGGTTATCAAGAGATCCGTTTTCCCATTATAGAGCGTACTGAACTATTTGAGCGATGTATCGGTACTGTTACTGATATCGTTACTAAGGAAATGTACACTTTCGTCGATCGGAATGGCGATAATTTAACTTTGCGTCCTGAGGGCACTGTTGGATGTGTACGAGCCAGTATTCAGCATGGGGTAATTCACAACCAGGTCCGTCGTTTGTGGTATTTGGGCCCTATGTTTCGACATGAAAGACCCCAAAAAGGGCGTTATCGACAATTTCATCAGTTTGGAGTAGAAACTTTCGGATTACCAGGACCAGATATAGATGCTGAGCATATATTCATGATGAATCGTTTATGGAATATCTTGGGAATCAGTGATCAGATAGTATTACAGATAAATAGCTTGGGAACTAAAGATACACGTTCGCGTTATCGTGATGATTTAGTTATTTATTTTAAAAAAAATATTAAAACACTTGATGAGGATAGTAAGCGAAGGTTAGACACTAATCCATTACGTATATTGGACAGCAAGAATCCCGATATGCAAAGTGTGATTATGTATGCACCAAAATTACTTGATTATTTAGATGAGGATTCTAGAGTTCATTTCGATAATTTAAAACGTTTATTAGATGCGGCTCAAATACGATATAAAATTAATCCTCGATTGGTTAGAGGACTAGATTATTACTGTTTTACAGTGTACGAATGGGTAGCGGAAAAATTGGGTGCCCAAAATGCACTATGTGCTGGTGGTCGATATGATAATTTAGTAGCCCAGTTAGGTGGTAAATCAACACCGGCATCAGGTTTTGCTTTGGGATTAGAGAGATTGGCAGAGATAATAAGCACTCAGAAGACAGTCGAGAATATCCCTGACGTTTTCTTAATAACGGTCGGAGAAACAGCTAAACAACATGGTTTATTGTTAGCAGAACAATTACGGGATAAATTGCCAAAGATGTGTATAATTACTAGTTGTAGTTCCGGAGGATTTAAAACTCAGTTTAAACGTGCTGATAAAAGCGATGCAAAAGTGGCATTGATTCTCGGCGATAAAGAAATAGAACAGGAAATTGTTACCGTAAAATATTTACGTGAAGATAAACCACAAATGAATTTAAAATTTTCAGAAGTTGTTAAGTTACTTAGTAATCTGTAATTTATCAATAAGTTTAGGTAAAATATGAAACAATCTTTTATTCCGTCATACCCGCGAAAGCGGGTATCCAGTGGAGCATTTATAGATTTTAGATTCCCACTTTTGCGGGAATGATGTAATGTCTTTAGGAGAGCGTTGTGGAAGTTTATATGTCAGATAAGGATCAGATTCAAGCCATTAAGGATTGGTGGAAGAAGTATGGCACAACTATAATATTAAGTATTATTATTGTGCTTGGAGTTAGTTTCGGATGGCGTTACTGGCATTATTATAAAAATAAGCAAGCAGAGCAAGCTTCAGTTCTTTATGAACAAATGCTTTCAGCTAAGGTTACTCAAAAAACTACGGATTTTAAATTATTTGCCGAAAACCTAATTAAAGACTATAGCAGTACTCCATATGCGGCTTTAGCTTCTTTAATGTTGGCAAAAGAAGCGGTTGACAGCAAAAATTTGATTAGCGCTCAGCAAAATTTACAGTGGATTGTTAAACATGCTAATAATGTAAGTTTTAAACAAATTGCAAGAATTCGAAAGGCACGTATCTTATTGGCGCAGAAACAATTCCCACAAGCTTTACAGTTATTACAGCATGTGGATGATAAAGCATTTATGCCAGAGATTTCTGAAACTATCGGTGATATTTATGTGGCTCAAAGCAACAATGCTAAAGCTTTGCAGGAATATAAAAAAGCATTAAGTGGTGTAGCGCAGAATAGTATTACGCGGCCAATTTTGGAAATGAAAATAAATCAGATAAAATAAATATTGAAATTATATTATGAGCAATTCTGTAAATTCAGTTTTTTTATATTTAGCCGCTTTCGTCACCTTTTCTGGATTGTATGATGAGATATGGTAATTTTTGAGGTGTCCTATGAGATACTATACTAAAAACTTATTATTTGTTGTTATTGTCTTTTTTTGTGGGTGCGCTGGTTATAAACCACCTGCACCATCACCTTTAGTAAATTTTAAGCCTACATTAAATGTTCAGCAACAATGGTCTATGCGTGCAAGCCAAGGCACTTCGGGTGAATATTTGAAATTAACACCGGCTATTGTTGATAACAAAGTATTTGTAAATAGTTATGTAGGCGAAATAACAGCTGTAGATGCTAACAGTGGGCACAAAATTTGGAAGACTTACACTAAAATGAATCTAACCAGCGGTTTAGCAGCAGGAAACGGTATGCTTTTCATTGGTAACAGTGAAGGCCAAGTTTTAGCATACCAACAAAGTAATGGTGCCTTTGTATGGTGGGCGCCTTTATCCAGCCAGGTATTAGCTACTCCTGGTGTGAACGAAAATGTTCTTTTAGTCAAAGCTGAAAACGGTCAATTAAGTGCTTTTAATATCAATAATGCTAAACAATTATGGGTTTATAGCCATGATGAACCGACATTAATTCTTCGTGGCGGAAGTTCACCTCAAGTTTTTGGCAATAAAGTAGTGACAGGGTTTGCTAGCGGAGAGTTAGTAGTTATTGATTTGCACGATGGCCAGTTCATTTGGCGAGAACCAATTGCAGAAGGGCAGGGAAGTATGGCTGTACAGCGTATGGTTAATATTGATGTTAACCCCAAAATTTTTAATGGCATTATTTATGTTGCAACTTATCAGGGTAAAATTGCAGCAGTAAATTTAAAAAGTGGCAAAATATTATGGCAACATAAACTATCATCATACTCAGGTTTAGCAGTTGACAACGAGAGGGTTTACGTTTCTGATGAGGAAGGGCATGTGTGGGCATTTGATAGGGAGACAGGTGATGTTATCTGGAAACAAAACGACTTATCTTACCGTAAAATAACTGGTCCAGCTTTGGTGAGTAATGCTATTGTAGTAGGCGATGGTCAAGGCTATTTACATTTTATGTCACCTGCTGATGGTCATTTTATAGCTCGAGTTCTGGTTCATAAAAATGATGGCATAATAGTTGAACCAATAACTGCTGGTAATAGCGTTTTTGTGTATACACAGGGTGGAAGATTAGCAAGATTTGATGTAGATGGTTAAGGGATATAACTTGGCATACTTGAACTAATAATCGGTTGTTCAACTATTATGTCAGTGCCACAAGAGTATGGCAACTTAATATATTTTGTTAGGTTTTTTTCCCTGCTCCAGAATTCAGGATATGACTCTAATTCTTTTCCCCACGTATATATCATTTTAACTAAATCCGGATTAAAGAAGTCGTCCTCAAATCCAAATTTTCTTAGTAATATTTTAACTTCGCTACTAGCTCGTGAATGTGATTGTTGTTGAAAAAATTGTGGTTGTTGTGGAGAAAAATATGTTATTAAACATGAATAATTCACAAATAGCTTATGTAAAGTAATAGGTTGTTTTAAAGATTTAAAAGCTTGGTATGCATCCTTAATCCAAATTTTACAGGTTCGCGTAGATTTTGAGCTTTCAGATGTTACTGTGTAACCCAGTAGCTCAGATATCGTTTGCTGACACTGTTTAAAATTTAGTTCAAACAATAGTACTAAAAATAAGAATTGCCTCAATCCCATTTGATTGGTATCAGATAATAATCGATTTGTATATCTAGTAGGATATTTAAATTTTGAAAGATTATGTGATGTTTTGTAAATATTTAAAAACTGTTCTAATGGTATTGATTCTGTATATTGATACGGAAGGTGTGCATTAGGAGCAAAATTACAAAAAGTTGAATAAGTAGATATTTTTGATATAGGAGGAAGTACCCGGCCATATGCTGATATAGGAGGAAGTACCTGACCACGTGTTAAATCTTGAGGATTGGGAGGTGTAAGATTGGGAGTTCTATCAGTTTTTTGCCTTTTTGAATCTGTCTCTTTGTTTTCTAATTCTTCGTTTTCAAAAATTTCTTCTTCGGTTTCAAAATCATTTTCTTCGGGTAAAACAAACATTTTTTCTCCAAATTCCTAAACATATTTATAACAATTATGACTCATAATATTATTCTTGTATATCAAAAAATTAATCTATTTTAAATTATAATCTATATAAGTGAGATGCTTTTAACGTATAGTCTCGAATTGCCCTATATCGCATTCTTGTAAAGGTTTATCGTATCTCAAGCGTTTGAATGCTGGGACCCTTAAGTGTTGTTTTTTAGTAAATTCAAGATACTCAATTTCGGCAATAAACTTAGGTTTAACCCAGGTGATATCATTTGTTTTAGGCGGATTGATAATAGGCGCTTTGCTAATATTAGTAAATTTTTTCTTTAAATCTTCTAAAAATGGCAATGTAAAACCAGTGCCTACTTTTCCAATGAAAAAAAGATTTTTATCTTTATAGACAGCCAAACACAGTGCTGAAATCACTCTTTTTTCATGTGTATAACCGACTATCACTGCATCTACAGTTTTAAGAAATTTAATTTTTAACCACTGATTACTTCTTTTGCCGGGTTCATAATAACTATTTTTCTCTTTTGCTATAACTCCCTCCAAATGTTTTTTAACGACATATTTCCAAAGCTGTTGTCCTCTTTCAGTGTGAACACATTCCTCTAGAGTACTATTATTTTTTATGGTTTTCTTTAGGATTTGTTTTCTTTCTGTGAGTGGTAAATTGATCAAACTTTTACTATTTCTTTCCAAAATATCGAATACAATATAAGTTGCTGGAAGTTCTTTACTACGAATCTCGATTAGAAATGTTTTATCCAATTGGTCTCTGGATTGCAGAAGATTGAAATCATGCAAGCCACGCTTATTGTATACGATTATTTCTCCGTCTAATACACATTCAGTTTTTATTAAATTAACAAATTGCTTAAATTCAGGAAAACGGTGCGTAATATTATTATTTCTGCGATTGATTAAATTAATTTTATTGTTTTTAAAATAACAAATAGCTCGAGTACCATCAAATTTAATTTCAAAAAAATATTTTTTGTTTTTGAGGTCATCTTTGGTGCCAATTTTGCATAACATCGGTTGATATTTCATCGCAAACTAGCCTTAAGTGCTTTCATAAGTTTTTCCTCTCGCTTTGGTTTAGGTTCAATTTTCATTTCCTGACCGGCAATTTTATTTTTTATTAATCGTTTCATTTCGTCTGTAAATGTTTCTTCAAATCTATCCATATTTAATCGGCTTTCAGATAACTGCTTAATTAATTGTTTAGCCATTTGCTTTTCCTTCGCTAATAACTTTGGCTTCTCTTTCAAAACTTCTAGTGCAGTTATGTCATTAATTTCGTAAGCATAGTTTAAAGTTGTTAATAATAAACCGTTTTTATAATTTTCAATGGTACAAATGTATTCTTTATTCCTAAGTACGAATTTACCAACAGCTATTTTTGATGTTGAGTCTAAAACTTCTTTAAATAGAAAATAAGATTTTTCTTTGGTCCTTTGAGGAATCACATAATAATGGCTATTAATGTAAATAGGATCTATCTGTTCTCGATTTACAAATTCTTCTATATCTATTGTTTCAGTTCTCATGGGCTGCAGTTCTTTAATTTTTTCAGGTTCAAGAATAAAAAATTTATTTTTTGCGTATTCAAATCCTTTTACTACTTTACTCCAAGGAACTTCAACTTTACATTTGGGACACCATCGTTTGTAAATTAAACGTGTGTTGCATTTTTTATGTAATAAATGAGTGGGAACTTCTTCTGGTTTTATAGCTGAATGGAGATCAATTGGTATTGATACCATTCCAAAAACAATTTCGCCTGTCCATATAGCTTTCATTTTACATCCCTTGCAATTAATTATATAATATTTTCAGTGTATATTCCATTTAAAAATACTGTATTGACAATGGCTCGTAAAAAGGTGAAATTGACTTAAGGATTCGTTAAGGTTTGTATATTATAATTATACATAGAAGCAATGGAATAATTACGGAATATATGCTTTTTTCTTTGGATTAGGCTGGAAGCTTTACAATAAATTTATTTGGAGGTGCACCATGCCTACTAGTGCCAAAGTTGACTTTTCAGCCAGGGGTAAAGATTTATCTGATAATACCTTACCTAAACCTGGACAGAATATCGATCCAAAGCAGTTATGGCAAAGCCTTGTTGATAAGTATCCAAGTTGGGAACCAAGAATCTATAAACCCAATGAATTTATTTTTAGTACCGATTGTAGGAATGCGGAATTATTTTATCTTGCCTACAAGGCCATAAATCATAAACCTCGTTTTAGAGGACCTAAGCAGCGTGATCAAATGGCAGAAATTGCTAGAAGTTTCTTAACTGAGGTAAATGCTGATCAAATTCCAGAGCATTTTTTAAATAAAATGACTCCAGACAACTGGTTGTCTTTGGTAAAACAAGGTCGTGGACTAAATAAAGACGGTCAACCTTTACCATTTGTTTCTAAGTATGCTGAACAGCTTTTTAATGCTGCGCGAGCTATCCTTAGTGATAGAAAATCTAACGAAAATCAATGGCATTATGCTTTGGATGTTTTGGAATTACTGACCAAATGTGAAAGCAGCGATCAAAATGATAATGGTATAGACCACTCAAACATTATTATGTATGCTCATTTTGTTTTAGCCTTATCTGTATTGCATGATAAAGCTAATGGTTTTCTAAGCAGTAAAAGTGCTACGTCAACAAGCTTTGATTATCGATTTAATAATAGTAGAACCTTTAATCTTCAGGCAGCTAAAGGTTATTACCACGAACATATTAATTATAATGATATTCGTGAAAAATTTTCGTCAGATGAATCAGACTATCATATAGGACCAGATGGCTATAACAAAATGATGGAAAACCGATTAGATGAAATGCATGAATACAGTCCACCAAGTAATGAACTTGCTAATATGTTGAAAGCATATAATGCCATTTTGTGCAATCCTGAGCTTCCAAGCAATAATGAAAAAACGAAACAGGAAGTGAAAGAGCTGCCACATCAAGTATCAAATAATAGTCAAGTGGGAAAGAAACAGCCACATTCACCTCGAAGAAGGTCACCAGTAGAAATTCCTGACCAAGATAATGAAAGTAAGTTAAAAAATTTGAATCAACAGGTAAAAGGCTTAGATCAAGAAATAAGCACTTTTGTTGAAGAAACTGCTAAATACGTTAACGATGCTAAGGTTGCAAAGACTAGAGAGGAAATACTATATGGGATACTAGGAAAAATTAACGATTTTAAAGACGACATTAATGAAACTCTTGGGCTACGAAGCCAAATTCAGGCGCAAAAGGAACTCTTAGAAGCGTTATCGACTGATAATAAACTCTCTCATAAAAGTGATAATGATATATTACCACAGATATTACCTCATGTAGAAAAGAATCTTAATAAAGACCAATATGTAATATATACCCAAAAATATATAAAAACACTTCAAAGAAAACAAGCCGAACTTGATGAAGAATTAAAGAAACTTGAAGAAAACGGTATTAAAGAATCATGTCAAGCAGCCAAGAATGAATACCAAAATATCCTTTTAGAGATGTATTGCGATAATTCTGGTTTTTTTGTAGGCGGTAAACGCAAAGTTACTAAATTTGAGGAAATTCCAGAACAAGAAAAAGAGCCATTATTATTAAGAATATGGCCAAAGTGGTTTTTAAGTTCAAAGCGTGGAATAGTTGAAAAAAAACATGGGTTAAGAAATTTTCTAATTGACAGAGTAATCGAGTTACGAAAATCTAATGCAAATAGTAGAATTGAATTAATAAACTCTATAAAAAGCTGTGCCACTGAAAACACAATCGCTAGCGAAATCGCAGATAGTTACGAAGAAGAACATCGCACAAATTTACAAAATCGATTTTGTACAATAACAAATTATCTTAATTATCAAAATAGCAAATATTGGCAACGCCACAATAAATTGTCTAGAAACATTAAAAGGTGTAAGGAAGAAATTTCGGAACTTGAAAAGGAAATTGACGAGAAAAGAAAAGAGCTGTTTGAAAGATATTTCGATGAATTATCACAGGAATACAAACAACAAGTATTGAATAATTTAAAAATTGAGTATCAAGGGTATTTAAATGCGTACAAAGTTGAATTGAGCAAGTTAACAGGGCAATATCAGGAGATAAAAAATTCACTGAAGGAAATTCAAGACTATACAGTGTTTGAAGTTCTTAGTCAGGAAGACAAGGAAATATATAAATCTTTAAAAGAAAAATTAAATCAAATCAAAGATGAATTTGATAAGATTGATACAGAGGAGCAAAAGGAGCTAGTTACGAGTCTTAATACACTACTTAAAAGTCTTGAAAATAAAATGTCATCCTACTCCAAAGCTCTATATCCAGAGTTATTATATCAAGATTCATTTCGTGACGTCCTATCACAACTTGTAAATTATACAGATGTTAACTCAGACCTAAAAAGCTTAACCAATTTAAAAAACTTGTTGGAAGATTTATCGGGAACGAACGGATTAACTTCATTGTATTCGGAACTGCGGAGACTGCCTCGTCATGGGTCTTACATACCAAATGGAACTATTACCAGTGTATCTAAAGAAGAAGTAGTTAAAGCTCGAAAAAGCAAAGAAGTTGAACAAATGAAAAATTCAGATTATCTCTTATCCTTTATTCGTCAATCTTGTGACCAGTTTATAACACAATCTCAAAATTCCGATGAATTTCAGAGAACTTTCTGGGAAAGCGTACAAAAAGACCTCAAATCAAATGTTAATTCCATCCAATATGTGCGATATTTTGCCAATGAGGTTCTTCATAATAGAATATTATATCTTCAGCATCAGCCAGAGACTGAAAAGAAAGGAGAAGTTTTTTATAAAAATGAATTAAATTTCTGTGAAGCGCTGTCTAAGAAAATAATATATGCTTCCACATCGGATGTTAATGATAACAAAATTAAAGGAATTATGGATGCTCTTACAAATATCAATAAATATTTAGTGAAAAAAAGTCGAAGTAGAGTAAGAAAAAGTGCAACAATTAAACATAAAAATGACATATACCAAAATTTGCTGAATGAATTATACGAAGGCAATTTTAAAGATTCTATTTTTGCTATCGATCCTTTAAAAGAAAAAGTTGAACAGTTGATTAGGACAATGGAAATAAATACCGGAACAAATTCTCAAGACTTTCGAAGACAGGTAAACAATTTACTCAATGAGCTTGAAAAATTTAGTAGGGTATCTTCTCTAAATGATAATCTCGAGCTTTGTAAACGCATCAATGAATTAAAGAACAGGCAGCAATGTGAAACAGCACCACAAAAAAAAGGAATTGTGCCATTCCAACCTGAATCAGCACGACAACAAGGTGAGTCATCCCAACTCACAACGAGTCAACAAACTGAATTATTAGATGCTATTCAAAAATCTTGTGCACAATTTATTGTTATACATTCGTTTCAAGGTAACATACCGGGTGGCATAAAAGCTATACAAGATGAATGTCATAAGGATAGTGTTTATACGTCAAAATTGATGAATATTGTAAAAATTCAAAGGATCATTGCTGATAAGATAAAAAAATCCAATGAACATGATCCAGATTATATGAAAAGAGTAAACTCAGAAAAAAAATCAGATCCAGATAGGATTTCTGTTACTCAAGAATTTTACGTAAGTTTAGGAAAGAGGATAGAGAATATGGTACATTTTCGTAAGCTAGAACAAGCATTTGGAGATGTGCTTAACCCTAAAGGAAGCGCTCTGAATGATCCCGAACCTTATGTGGCACCAGCTCGTGCGAACTAATCAGACGTGACTAAAGCAAAACATTATTCCCGAATAGTCATGACTATTCGGGAATATGTGCCATAAAATTCATCTAAGGAATTGATTCAACTGTATAACGTTGCACAGTGAGGGTATTTGACCAATAGTTATGTGGTAGACCGGCTTTTAGTTTTAAATGCTCCAGAAATAATCTTGGGTCAGGTAAAGACTCCCAAACAGCCGGTAAAAATGTACCTCTGTGTCCTTTGTCTGAAAGAATTAATCCGTCTATTCCTGGACGCAATTGGTGAATTAAATCTTCTTCGGAACTAAATTGCATTGATTCTGGTTTATTTAATATCGAAATATGAATCTCAATATTTGGGCGCTCGACATCGGTTAACGGCGAGAAGCGCGGGTCAGAAAATGCAGCAGCATAAGCATTATGAGCAATATCTTGAACTAATGGCAGGTGAGCTTGCAGTGATCCAATGCAGCCGCGTAATCGCTTGTTAATTTGTAAAGTAACAAAGCTGGCACCTTGTTCACGTAGATTTTGTGGATATTCATTGATATCAACTGGCATTATTCGGTGATTTTTTAAGCCGTAATCAATCGCTTCGTGTGCTAGTTTGAGCAATAATTTTTTATCATCTTCAGAATATTCGTTCATTGCTTAATTTCCTCGTAGAAGTGAAAAGCCCCATAACCAACTACATGATTTTTCGATCCTGCCGTGTCACCAGAGTTACACAAATCAATAAGTGATACTTTTAATTTCTTTTCAGCAGCTACGTGTAATAATCCTTTTATCGGAATTCTGCCGCAGGCGTGTTCTTCTTTTATGGCATTTGGATTTAAATCTAAAATAGCTTGTGCAGCTTGTTTATCCATTTTTTGGGCAGTTGCATAATCGTGATAATGGCTGAGATCGGAACTGACTATTATCAGGGTTTCTTTACCGTTCCAAAATTGTTCTAAAACCTTTGCAACCTGATCAGCATCGCTAATACCTACAACTAGAGGTACCAAAGAGAAATTCTTCAATAAAATTTGTAAAAAAGGTAATTGTACTTCTAGAGAATGCTCTTGGGCATGAGCTGCGTCGCTTACTGTAATTTGGAACTGGGGCGAAATTTTTGCAATTATTTCGTGGTCTATCTTGATTTGACCAAGTGGAGTAGCAAAGTAATCTGCTTGCGGGACAGCAATACCGCGAAATGGATAACGGTGTGCTGGCCCCAGTAATATTATACGTTGAATTGAATTAGCAGCTTGTGCCAGGCAAGCATAAGCCTTTGCTGCAGTTTGGCCAGAATAAACATAACCAGCATGTGGTGCAATTATTGCTTTGGGAATTGGCTGATCGGCCTTTGCATTGGCTAGAAAATCGTGAATAGTATTTTCTAATTCCTTAGAATCTGCTGGATAAAACATCCCAGCTACAACAGGATTCCTAATTGTTGGCATAGTAATGCTCCATAAATTACCTTATAATGTTTTACATTTTATCGCAAAAAACGGAATTAGGATAATTCATTATGAAAAATTTTCCTACCAAATATTGGCACAAGTTGGACGATGGCCGAGTTCAATGTGACCTATGCCCGCGTGCATGTAAATTGAAAGAAGGGCAACGTGGTTTTTGTTTTGTTCGCGCTCGTGAAGAGAATCAGGTTGTTTTAACAACATACGGTCTTTCAAGTGGACTCGCAGTTGATCCCATTGAGAAAAAACCCTTGAACCACTTTTTACCTGGAACTACAGTATATTCTTTTGGAACCGCGGGTTGTAATTTAGCATGCCTATTTTGTCAGAATTGGGATATTAGCAAATCTCGTGAAACTCATATTTTGGCTTATCGAGCTATGCCAAAAGATATCGCAGCAAGAGCGCAGAAGTATGGTTGTGACAGTATCGCTTTCACTTATAATGAGCCTACCATATTTATGGAATATGCTATTGATACAGCTAAAGAATGCCATAAATTGGGAATAAAAACTGTATCGGTCACTAATGGTTATATTTGTGATGAACCGCGCAAGGAATTTTATAGTCATATCGATGCAGCCAACGTCGATCTTAAAGGATTTACTGATAAATTCTATAGAAAAATCATTGCTGGTACTTTACAACCAGTTCTAGACACTCTGCGTTATTTAAAACACCATACTGATGTCTGGTTTGAAATTACTACTTTATTAATACCCGGTGAAAATGATTCAAGTGAAGAAATAGATAAGTCTACGAAATGGGTAGTTGATAACCTTGGCGTCGATGTACCGATGCATTTTACTGCTTTTCATCCCGCATGGAAGATGTTGGACAAACCGCCAACGCCAATTGAAACTATAAAAAGAGCACGTCAAATTGCCACGAAAAATGGTATCCGATACGCTTATACCGGAAATATTCTTGATGTTGAAGGCAGCAGTACCTATTGTCATAATTGTAAAAAACGTATAATCGAACGTAGTGGTTATACAATTACTTCCTATCAATTAACCACTGAAGGTAATTGTAAATTTTGTAATACTCCGTGTGCTGGAGTTTTTAAGAAATGAACAATCCAAAATCGATATTAATTACCGGCGCTTCAAGTGGGATAGGGGAGGCGCTAGCAATAGCCTATGCTGGATCGGGCATTGTATTATCATTAACTGGACGCAATGAAGAGCGTCTCAGAAAAGTCGCGGAGCAGTGCAGGGAACTTGGTGCAACAGTTGAAATATCCGTCATTGATGTCAGAGATACCTTAAAATTGAGATCATGGATTGAAAAACGAGATGCTGATGTACCGCTAGATTTAGTAATTGCTAATGCTGGTATTTCTAATGCTGGTGAAGAAAGAGGAGAACAATTCGATAAAGATATTTTCACAGTTAATTTATTTGGAATTCTTAATACGGTTTATCCTGCTATTTCGGTTATGCAAAAGCGAAAGCATGGTCAAATCGCTTTAATGAGTTCAATGGCAGGTATTATACACGGGCTTCCTCGCGCTCCTGCTTATTGTGCCAGCAAAGCTGCGGTTAAATCTTTTGGTGAAGCAATGCGCGGTAAATTACGGGATGTCGGAATAGAGGTTTCGGTGATCTGTCCAGGATTCGTCAAAACACCATTAACAGACATTAATAAATATCGCATGCCGTTTTTGATATCAGTGGAAAAGGCTTCTAAAATTATTGTCAGTGGTCTTGCTCGTAATAATGGTCTAATTGCATTTCCACTGCGGATGTATTTTTTAATGTGGTTACTACATCTTCTTCCTCACAAACTAGCTGAACGCATTATCGCGTGGATGTAGAAAACAGCCATGAATGTTCCCCAAAAATTTGATTTCCTGCTATAATAACCAATAAAATTAATATAGGAGAATAAAAATGACAGTTTTAACCGTAATTATTATTGCACTTGTGATCATAGGTCTATGGTTTATTGCTATTTATAATAAATTAATTCGTATGATTGAAGCAGTCAACAATAATAAGAAGCAAATTGATGTACAGTTAGATCGACGATATAAAGTATATGAATCATTAATCGAAGTGGTTAAGAAATACATGGATTATGAAAGAACTACGTTAAAAGAAGTAGTTGCCTTACGAAGCAAAGCTCAACAAGCAGCAGCGAGTGGCAACGAGAAAGAAAGAATGGAAGCAGAAGATGCTATATCTAAAATCGGGGCCGGATTAAATTTAGTATTCGAGCGATATCCTGATCTTAAAGCCGATAAGAACGCTCTACAATTACAGGAAGAAATTGTTAACACCGAAAATAAACTTACCTTTTCTAAGCAGGCATACAACGATAGTATTGAGAAATACGAAGCAACTCGTAAATCATTCTTTGAGTCTATGGTAGTAAGTTTATTTAGCGGAAAATTACTCAAAGAATTCATATATTGGGGTATTACTGAAGAGCAACGTGCTCAACAAGAACAATATAAAGTTAAAATGTAAATTTTGCTTTCTTTACATATGAATAGTTTATCTGCATACAGCGCTTCAGTTGCCGATTGGCGTAAACAATTACGCATTAATGAACGGCGTACCAAAATAGTCATTGGTTTATTCATTCTAATCTATTCAGCTGTTGGTATGCTGATTGATTTATATTTGCATTCTGGACCTGTTTACACACAAGTAGGTCTTATTAACGTTCCTTTATCTGAAACGTTTACCAATTTAATAACTTTCAAAATTATACCTTGGGCGACTTTAATTATGGGCGGCGTAGCCGCTGTTTCGATTTTTATTACTTTTTCTTTACACGACAAACTTATGTTATTAGGAACTGAATATCATGAGGTAACTGCCAATAGTGCGCGTTCATTGGAAGAGCAACAACTATATAATGTTGTAGAAGAAATGAAGACAGCAGCAGGATTAAGGTATATGCCCAGAGTTTTTATTATCGAAGCTAATTATATGAATGCTTTTGCTAGTGGTTATAGTGAAAAATCGGCGCTGGTTGCTATTACTCGCGGTTTGATGCAGAAATTAAACCGCAGCGAACTACAAGCGGTTATGGCCCATGAACTAAATCATATTCGACATCATGATATTAAATTGACATTGATGGCATCGGTATTAAGCAATTTGATGTTGATGGCTATAGATATGTTATTTTATGGTGTTGTTTTTGGTGGTGGTCGGCGTCGTGATAATCGTTTAGTTGCAGTAATAGTCATTCTGCGTTTTCTGTTACCACTTCTAACGGTTATTTTATTGTTATATCTAAGTCGCACTCGGGAATATATGGCTGATGCAGGCGCAGTTGAATTAACCCGTGATAATACTCCATTAGCTAACGCATTACTTAAAATTCGTGGTGATCATGAGCAACATAAAGAAACCTATGGAGAAGAATATCTAACTACTCCACACGAGGATGTGCGTCGAGCAGCTTATATTTTTGATCCTATTCAAGCAGGTATCGAGCCTATCAAATCTCTGACGAATCTCTTTTCAACTCATCCTTCTATTCAGGATAGACTGAAAGCATTAGGGTTTACATTACGCAGTTAAATCTAATGCGAAAATGATAGCGTCTTCATGTTTATTTTTAAACGGATAATATGCTTTTTTTATATCTAATTCATTAAAACCCGCTTTGTGGTAAAGATTAATTGCAGCTTTATTAGAACATCTTACTTCTAAAAATACTATATCAGTATTATGACACTTAGCATGTTGCAAAGCTTGTTGTAATAATTTAAATCCATAACCTTGATTTTGATGTTCCGGTTTAATACACAGATTGAGAATTTCACACTCCGAAGTTTGCAATGAAAAAACTATAAAGCCAATAATTTCATTGTTTTTTAATAACACTCGACAAATACCATGTTGCAAGCTCTCTTTGAAATCGCGTTCTGACCAAGGAGTAAGTTGTGTAATTCGTTCAATATGCAAAATAACAGGCAAATCAGAATTACTGAAAGGACGTATAAACAATGACTTATGCACAGGTGAATCTTGTATCTCATTAATTTTTAATGAATTGATCATAAAAAATTACTACTAGATGTAACTTATTGAATAATAGCACATTTTTCTAAGTCATTGATTTAATGTAAAATCAATTTGTTTTCCTAATAACAATATTTCAAAAGATTGATCTGACATTTATTCACAGAGTTATCCACAAAGTAACGTTGATTAATTGCAACATTGCACCAGCAAAAATTGCTGCTAATAAATCATCGGCTACAATGCCGAATCCGCCATCAACATTTTCATCTACCCAGCTAATTGGCCATGGCTTCCAAATATCGAATATTCGAAACAACACAAAGCCAGTTATAATCCATGCCCAAGTGATTGGTGCAGCAGTCATTGTCAGCAAATATCCTACAATCTCATCCCAAACAACGCTGGGAGGATCATGTATTCCCATATCACGAGCGGTTACATCACATAACCAAAAACCTATTATTGTCATTAGTGCTAAAATTAGTAAGTAATAAGGTAAAAATAAATTACGTAACATTAAATATATAGGTATTGCAACTACAGTACCACATGTACCAGGCATTATTGGTGATAGTCCGCTGCCAAAACCTAATGCAAAGAAGTGGATTAATTTTTTCATATTTGATTCCAACTATGTTCATACCCAGTTTGTTTTAAGGCAAATAAATTACCTTGATGATCTTGTATACGTAATCCCATATGTTGCTCGATATTGCCGATATAAGTAATAGGAAATTTACTTGCGATAACCTTTAATTGACTACTTTTTTTGGGTGAAACAGTAAAACACAGTTCGTAATCATCGCCTGCGGATAACGCTAGTCTTTGAGCAGATTTTTTACCCATGGCTTTTACAAGCTTAGTAGATAATGGCAAATTATCAACATAAATAGTTGCACCAACTTTACTTTGTTCAAGAATGTGATTCAAATCGGCTGCAAGGCCATCTGAAATATCTATAGCAGCAGACGCAATACCACGTAACGCAATACCTTCTCGAATTCTCGGGATTGGATGATTTAATTTTTTTTTAAAATGTTCATCAAATAACTTTAAAGCCGCTCCGGCATCACCCAATGTACCAGTGACGTAAATTAAATCGCCAGGCTTTGCCCCATTACGGTACAAAGCTTTAGTTTTTGGAATAAAACCGAAAACATTAGCAGTGACAGATAATGGCCCTCGTGTTGTATCCCCGCCTATTAACTGCATATTGTAATGTTTCAATAAAGAAAAAAATCCATCGCAGAATTGCTTTATCCATGATTCATTGGCTTTGGGTAAAGTTATTGCCAGAGTTGCCAAGGTAGGTTGTGCTCCCATAGCCGCTAAGTCACTCAAATTTACAGCTAAAGCTTTATAGCCAATATCATATGGAGAAGTATTTTTTGGAAAATGAACACCAGAGATAAAACTGTCAGTGGAAACAGCTACATCATAATTAGCCGAAAATCGCAATAGAGCAGAATCATCACCAATGCCACAAATTACGTCTTTGTGCTTACCTGCTCGTTTCGCAAAAAATTTATTTATTAATTTAAATTCCTTCATTATGTCGTTGATTTCCGAACCTTTTTTACTACTTTATCTAAAATACTATTGATATATTTAAATCCTTGTTCAGCACCAAAAACTTTAGCTGCCTCCAAAGCTTCATTAATGATTACTTTGTATGGAACGTCAGGTCGATGAACTAATTCATAGATAGCAATACGTAAAATTGCTAATTCTACTGGGTTGATCTCTTCAATTGACCGATCTAAAAATGGTAGCATTTGTTCGTCTAAATTAGCTGTGTTATTAATTACCCCATTTACTAATTCAGAAAAATACCCAACATCAACTTTTTTAGGATTACATTCTTTACGAAATTGGCTTTCGATATTTTCCGAAGGATTGTGTTGCCACTGATAAATAGCTTGTAACGCTAAGCGACGAGCTTTACGACGCATTGATGGTTTCATTTTTCTTCCAAGTGATTAATCTCTTCGCGAAACGCGTTGACGTCTTGAAAACGACGATAAACCGAAGCAAACCGTACATAGGCAACATGATCCAAATACTTTAATTCATTCATAACCATTTCTCCTATGGTTTGTGAACTGATTTCGCGTTCTCCAGTTGTGCGAATATCGCGTTTGATTCGATTAATTATTTCTTCAATTTTTTCGATACTTACCGGTCTCTTTTCAAGTGATTTCTGCAACCCGGTAAGCAGCTTGATTTCATCAAACGGTTCACGACAATTATCATGCTTAATGATTCGAGGCATAACTAACTGTGCAGTTTCATATGTGGTAAAACGTTCAATACATTTCAGGCATTCACGTCGTCGACGCACTTGATCACCTTCTCCGACTAAACGTGAATCTGTAACTTTAGTATCTTTAGCACCACAAAATGGACAATGCATATACTTTTTCTCATTATGAAGAATAAACTGGAAAGCGCTGGCAAAGATCTAGTACTTGTTTCTTTACCCGTTCAATAGTTTGTGTATTGTTGAGATCATCTAACACATCACACATCCAATTAGCTATATCACTTACTTCTTTTTCCTTAAAACCACGCGTAGTAACTGCTGGAGTTCCTACTCTTAATCCGCTTGTTACAAATGGTGGACGTGGGTCATTCGGTACAGTGTTTTTGTTTACTGTGATGTTAGCTTGACCAAGTGCATATTCCGCATCTTTTCCTGTTATATCTTTAGCAACTAAACTTATTAGGAATAGATGATTTTCAGTTTTACCAGCAACTATATCATATCCTCGTTGTAGCATAACATCTACCATTGCTTTAGCATTGGTCATCACTTGTTTTTGATATTCTTTGAATTCGGGTTGCATTGCTTCTTTAAAGCAAACAGCTTTAGCAGCAATAATATGTTCCAAAGGACCACCCTGAGTGCCTGGAAATACAGCAGCATTCAATTTTTTCTCTAATTCAGGATTAGCTTTTGCAAGTATTAGTCCACTACGCGGGCCCCGCAGAGTTTTGTGAGTGGTTGATGTAGTGACATCGGCAATTTGTACCGGAGAAGGATATAAGCCAGTAGCTATTAATCCGGCTACATGTGCTATATCAGAAACTAAATAAGCACCAACTTCGTCAGCGATATCACGGAATTTTTGCCAATCAGCAATTAATGAATATGCAGAGAATCCAGTCATAATCATTTTAGGCTTATGTTCACGGGCAAGTCTTGCTACTTCATCGTAGTCAATTTCACCCGTATCAGGTTTAACACCATATTGTATAGCATTATAAATTTTGCCGGAAAAACTAACTTTAAAACCATGGGTCAAATGACCACCTGCTGTTAGACTCATACCTAGCATGGTTTCACCAGGGTTTAATAAGGCCAAATAAACTGCTGCATTTGCTTGTGATCCGGAATGTGGCTGTACATTTGCATAATCAGCCGAGAACAGTTGTTTAGCACGTTCGATAGCTAAGCTTTCAGCCATATCTACATATTCACAGCCGCCGTAATAACGTTTACCCGGATAGCCTTCAGCATATTTATTTGTTAATTTTGATCCTTGTGCCTCTAATACTCTTGGACTGGTATAGTTCTCCGAAGCTATTAACTCAAGATGTTCTTCTTGACGTTTCTCTTCTCCTTGTATGGCATTCCATATTTCGGAATCAAAACTTTCAATATTCATATCTTTTGTGTACATAATTTATTTCTCCTCAAAGTTGAACTAAAGCATATTTGCTTACAGTTAGATAAAAATCAATCTGGGTCATTTTAAATGAAGGAAAATTATTATTCTATTAATTTTTTCTTAATATTTTTATGCTGTAATTATTTATAGAAGATTTAAGAAATATTGTATTGCGTCGTTAATTTTAACTTGGAGAAAAATATGTATGAGAAAATAAATTTAAACAACACACTCTCTAAATTATCAGAAGATCAACAAAAGAAAAAACTTGAGGAATTGTCAAACAAAACTGAAATAGAAGAACTTGATTTAGGTAGTAATTATCTTACTGAAGCTACTGCAGATATAATTGCATCTATCCTATGTAATAATCCCAATCTAAAGAGACTAAATTTAAGTAATAATGACTTTCGCGATAATGGAATGAGTAGAATTTTTAGTGCACTAATGAATAGCAATAAATTAGTTAATTTAGATATAGTTGATAATAATATCGAAGGTGAGAAGACTTATGAGGATTTAGCTGAATTAATAAAAAATTCTGGTATCAAAATTTTATGTATCGGAGCAAAAAGAATTATGGGATCATCGGCAGGCCGTCATACTTTTTTTGACAAGAATTACGGTAAAGAGTTGAAAAAACGCGGTGAGCGACTTTACCACAATACCTGGTGGCCAGAAGGTTATTATAATGCCGGTTTTAATGAATGTGCGTGGCGGGATGTAGATAATATTCTCTCTGCTTTAGAGAATAGAAATGAAATAGGTAATCCGCTTGATTTTTGTTATCTCATAAGCAGCAAGAGAACTACATTATCTATACAGAGGAAATACGACGAAAATAATCAGCCTTATTTCACATATGATAGAAAAAAAGACGCTATTTTTTCATATACTCTCGAATATTATAAAAATGATGAAGACAATAGAGATATATCGCAGCATTTAGCTCAACTAGAGACTGTAACAAAACCGTGTTGTTATTTATAAGCTATTTATCGCTTCCGATAAATTTCTCACGTCTGTTATTGTCATATTGTAATGAGATTTTTTTGGCACATTGGCTTTTGGAATAATGGCATGTTTAAATCCGTGTTTTGCGGCTTCTTTTAAACGTTCTTGTCCATTTTGAACTGGTCGAATTTCACCTGATAAACCGATCTCACCAAATGTGATTAAATCCGCGGGTATTGGTTTGTTACGTAAGCTTGATACAACCGCCAACAATGAAGCAAGATCGGCAGCAGTTTCTGTTACTTTTACTCCGCCAACTACGTTAACGAACACATCTTGGTTATAGGTTTTTATGCCTGCATGGCGGTGTAGTACCGCTAATAACATTGAGAGGCGATTCTGTTCCAATCCTATTGTTACTCGTCTAGGATTTACTAGAAAACTTTTATCAACCAGTGCTTGTACTTCGACTAATAGTGGTCGACTACCTTCCCAAGTTACCATTACAACACTACCTGAGGCTGATTTTTCTTCTCTAGATAGAAAAATAGCCGAGGGGTTAGTAACCTCACGTAATCCTGCGTCGCTCATTGCAAATACACCTATTTCATTTATTGCACCAAAACGATTCTTTATCGCTCGAATTACTCGATAGCGATGATCACGTTCACCTTCAAAATATAATACGCAATCTACCATATGTTCTAGTACTCGTGGGCCTGCCAAAGCTCCTTCTTTAGTTACATGGCCTACTATAAATAAAGCGGTTCCTGTCTGCTTAGCAAAACGTACTAACTGTGCTGCACTTTCTCTGACTTGGCCAATTCCCCCTGGTGCTGATTGTAAGCAACTTGTATAAATCGTTTGAATAGAATCAACGACTATTATACGCGGTTTTTCTTTTTGTAAATGACCAATAATACGTTCAACATTAATTTCTGTTAGCAAATGTAGATTAGTTTGTGGTAAGCCTAAACGATCTGCACGCATTGCGATTTGTTGTAACGATTCCTCACCAGTAACATATAGAACTGAATTAGTTTTACTTAAATTACTTAGTGTTTGTAACAGCAGTGTAGATTTACCTATGCCTGGATCTCCTCCTACTAGTACGACACAACCCATTACCAAACCACCACCTAACACTCTATCTAATTCAGTGATACCAGTTTGTATTCGAGGTGCCTTAATTAAATCAATATCAGCAAGGGGAATGATTTTGGTTTCACTCGAAGGGACATAGCCAACAAATCGGCTACTTTCATTTGCTATAGGTGCATAAGTTTCTTCGACAAGACTATTCCAAGCTTTACATTCGGTACATTGCCCGATCCATTTTGGAAATTGAGCATTACATTTTTGGCAGGTATAAATAGTTTTAGCTTTAGAAACCATGTGATCAATTATATTCCTGTGCCAGATTTGCTCTGGCACAGGAAACTATATAACAAATTTTTCAAGGCTTCACATACCATCTACCATCAGAACCACGACAAACTGTTGTGTATGCTTTCTCTTTACCATCATTTATAAGAATTTGAGCCTCACGACAGTAAGTTTGACCCTCTTGATATTCTCTAGTAGGTCTTACCACATAAGAGGTCCCGGTATTAGTATTGGTCCAGACAGCTTCTTGGCCTACTGGAGTTCTAATCATAGCTTGTTGTGCGTTAATTCGGTCCTGTTGATCCATATACTGCCCTATAGCGCCACCAACAAGGGTTCCAATTATCGCTCCGCCTATAGCGCCAGCAACCGGTTCTCCTCCAAACATTTGACTACCCAAATAGCCTCCTGCGACACCACCTGTTACAGCACCAACTTGCTGTTTAGTGAAACCAGGTTGACCGGGTTGAGTAGCACATGCAACAAGTACTACAGTAAATAACGCAATTAAAAGAAATTTCATTTTGTGCATAGTTAGATCCTCTATATTTTTGTTCTCTTAATGGTGCCGAGGGTCGGACTCGAACCGACACGATGAAATCACCACCAGATTTTGAGTCTGGCGCGTCTACCAATTTCGCCACCCCGGCCGGCAACATTATTTTAACGGATAGTAACAAGTGTATACAAGATTAAATTTCATGTATTCTTAATAGAATGAAAACTAGTGACTTTGATTTCAATTTACCTCAAAGACTTATTGCTCAATATCCATATAGCAAGCGAACTAATAGCCGTTTATTATGTTTGGATAAGATAACCGGGGCAATCACTCATAAGCGGTTTGTAGATTTGCCAGACCTGTTGACATGCAAAGATTTATTAGTTTTTAATAATACTAAAGTGATACCAGCTCGATTATTTGGAATCAAGGAGACTGGCGGTAAGATTGAAGTTTTGATTGAACGCATTTTAGATGAACATCGAGTATTAGCTCACTTGAAATTTAGCAAAGTTCCCAAAAAAAACTCTATATTAATTTTGGAAAATAGCTTTGAAGCAAAAATTTTAAGTCGCGAGAATGAATTATTTGAACTGTATTTTCAACATAAAGATCATGTTTTAAATATTCTCGAGAGAGTAGGCCACGTTCCGTTACCTCCATATATCAAACGCCGCGATGAAAACATAGATAAAAAACGATACCAAACGGTATTCGCTAAGTATAAGGGTTCAGTTGCTGCACCAACTGCAGGTTTACATTTTGATGAACAATTGCTAAAGAAAATTACTAATAAAAGAGTAGAAATTGCATTTGTTACTTTGCATATAGGTGCTGGCACCTTTGAACCAGTGCGATCAGAAAATATTTACAATCATAAAATGCATTCAGAATATGTTGAAATATCTCCACAAGTTTGTGGACAAATACACGATACCAAAAGACGCGGCGGACGGATTATTGCAGTAGGTACAACATGTGTCCGCAGTTTAGAAACTGCAACACAAAGAGGGGAGGTCGTGCCGTATAAAGGTGAAACAAATATTTTTATCTATCCTGGTTATAAATTTCATTGCATAGATGCCATAATTACAAATTTCCATTTACCACGATCAACATTATTGATGCTAGTTTGTGCATTTGCCGGTTTCGATAATGTTATGAATGCTTATAAAGCTGCAGTTGATGAACAATATCGATTTTTCAGTTATGGTGATGCGATGTTTTTGTCTTCTTTTAGCAAAGAAGAAGCTTTTCCTCCGTAGCTTTAGCGAAGGAGGATTGTAAATTAGTCGCATAAAAGTGGCCGGTTTCATCTTGTTTAACTTCTGATGTTACAGTTTCCGGATCATGGACATAAAATAGATGCGCGTTTGTATTCATCGCATGTATTAGCAATTGTTCTTTTTCATTTGTAGCTATTTCTGGTGCTCGATCGTAACTTGTACTAATTGGCAAATGAACCCAATGAGTGCCGACAATTAAATCGGATACGAAGATGATACTGCCATTTTCAGTGTTAATTTCCGTTGAGATTAAACCTGGTGTATGTCCATCACTGAAGTGAAAACGATATTTAGGACCTAATAAATTTGCATCAGAAACAATTTTTAGTCGTCCAGAATTAGCTATTAATTCGTTAATTTCAGGAGCAAAAGATGCTTGGTCATAAATATGAGGATTATTTGCTCGATACCATGCTTTTTCACTTATTAGGATTTTAGCGTTTGGAAATAAAAGTGTTGGTTTATAATTCTTATGCCACTTTGGAAGTAAGCCGCCAATATGATCAAAATGCAAGTGTGATAGAACTATAAAATTGATATCTTCATGAGTTAGTCTTTGTTTTGCTAAAGATTCTAATAAAATATGCCGATTTTCTATGCCATAACGGCGCCTCAACTCGGAATTTAAATAGACCCCAACACCAACGTCAAATAATATATTTTTGCCATTATCACGTACTAATAAGCTTCTGCAACTGATACGAATTCGATTTAATTTGTCTGCTATATACCACTTTGACCATAAAGCTTTCGGAACATGACCAAACATGGTTCCAGCATCGAGTTTTAAAGAATTTCCCTCGATTGAGATTAATTTAAACACATTTAATACTCCCGTAAGTTTGGTTTTGATGTGATATAATTATAGTATTGGAGAATATATCAGATATGTCAAATATTGGTATTGAATATAAAACAAAATTGGGTGAATTATTAGCCGCAGGGCATAGACGATTTGGAAAAGTTAATCCAAGAAAGCCTTATCGTGAAGATGATCACAGTGGTGGTAGTGGTATTGGTAAATTATCGCCTTTTGAACAGCATCCGTTACTTGCTGAGCAGCCAAGTGGCGCTCCATCAGATCTTACAGCAGTTGCTACAGAAAATGAGTATGCTGAAACTGAAGTTGAACAACGAGATGCAAAAGAGCTTTCCAATCAAATGCAAGAACAATTAGCCAAGACTCAAACAGAGACTCATAGTCATAGACATATAGCTAAACCTGAACCCTAAGAAGTATTTAAGTGAAAATTGAGGTAATAAAGTGTCGTTATCAAAACATATTATTTTCGGAACCGATAAAGAAGTCGCAGAGTGTATTGAACATAAGCCACAACTGAATGTAATTGATGAGTATGGTTATTCTCCATTAATCCAAACAGCCATTGTTAATAGTCCTAGTAAAGCGAAATTATTGTTAGATGTTGGTGCAGAAGTTGATTTTAAAGATGTGACTACTAGAACAGCTTTACATTGGGCGGCAAGTAACGGTAATTATGAGATATGTAAATTACTAGTAGGTCACGGTGCTAATACTAACTCTTATACAAATGCAGGTCAGCCAGCTTTAGTAATGCCATATCTGAGGAGACAGAAAAATATTCAAAATTTGCACATTAAGCATGGTGCGAAATTGAATTTCGCACAAGATTTTATTAACGCAAAATTACTCGGACATCGATTTGAATTAGAGGGGCGAGTTGATATTATCGATAACGCGGGAACCTTTATCGAAATTGAATTAGAAGGATTTTATTTGGAATTTAGTTTAGAAATTTTAATTAAATCATTACATGATTTTAAAAATAATTTTGCAGCAAAACATTTACGCGATTATTTTACAAAATTAAATGTCATTATTAATGCATTACAAATTGCTGTGGAATTAATCAAATATCAGCATTATTTAATTGATATTGATAAATATGCGAAGCGTATTAATGTATTACTTGATCAAGAACCATTGATATTACCTATCTCATTTGATGGACATGCAATAACTCTAGTCAGATTCGGAGATTGGTTAATACGTTGTGACCGCGGTGAATTTGGTAAAAAGAACGGCACCGTGAATATTTATAACCTAGAACATCCACACATGCTTAACAAATCTCTTCTCAAAGAATTACTCTATAAAAAACAATATAGTCAATTTATTAATTCGGGTTTATCACGACGTTTAGGTTTAAGTACTAAGTTACAATTACCGCTCACACCACAAAAGACTGGCAACTGTTCATGGGCAAACGTAGAAGCGGTGGTTCCAGTAATAATGTTTTTACTATTCTTGCAAGAAAGAGGCTTTAATAGTGTAGAAAAATCTCAGCAAGATGTTTTACATTTTTATAACGAATGGGTCGAATGGGATAGAAACCGAGAGTTACATTTTTGCTTAGAGAGTTTCAAGGAAGCAAACCCAGCGAGAAAAGCTGCTAAAGCAGCACTGTTAGCTGCAGTTTTATTTCAAGCATGCCAATATGATAATTCTCACGATCAACAGAAAGTAGCAAAAATTTTACCGATTCTTACTTTACCTGATTATAGTTATATTCTAAAAAGTTATGTGAAAGTTTTTGGAAAAGATCAGCGTAATAAATGTGTGGATAATTTATATAATTTTTTAGATGATTTTGGTATTAATGTTGAAAACTTATGAAACTAAAAAAACCTTTATCATTTGCAATGAGAATAAGCATACTCTGGCAAAAGTAATGAGGGTCGATTTTGATTTAGTACAACAAGCATTCCAGCGTATATTAGCTAAAAGTTATACAAATCAAGGATATACTGAGAAAGATCTAAATTCTTATGTACTACAATATTGGTCGATTATAAAAACATCGATTGAAACGGAAATTGATGATGTTGTTGTAAACTATATTACTGCATGTATAACAATGGCAATAAAATCTCTATCAGATTATAAAATAAATAATGTTGTTGAATATGAGATTGATAGGGATAAGTATTTTGTTTTATCGAAGTATGATGAGGGAAATAGTATATTGCAACGTGACTTTCAAAATATTGCTAAAAAAATAACGCAATGCGAAACGAAAATATTGGAACTGTTTTTTAAAAATCAACATGAAGAAGAGATATCTTCTTGTGAAACTTCTTGCTTAAGTGCTTGTTAAGTTTTTTTACTAAAAGTTCGGTGCCTGCCGTTTTGGAGTAGGTAACTCTTGCCGTGGTGATATCCTACTTATATACTACCAAAACTCTGTATCTTGAGGATATAAGGATTGTTTTAATATTTATGTTTGGTAGCTTAAGATGATTTTTTCTAAAAAACTTTCTGAGAATACCATATCTAAATGGTTTATTTTGGCGGCAATGACTGTTGCTTTCTTCACCGTTTGTTATAACACTACAGCATTAATTAACGCATTACCTGTTATTGCTGCAGAATTTCATTTTAATATCGTTAATTTGCAATGGATGATAAATGGATATGTTTTAGTGGCGGTATCATTCATCGCTTTGAGTGGCAAATTAGGCGATATTTTTGATAAAAAGAAAGTTTTTGTTTTTGGTGCATCAGGATATATTCTAGCATCGATTTTAATAGCTCTTTCATGGAACCAGTTTTTTTTAATAGGAAGCAGGGCAGTGCAGGGGCTATTTGCTGCTTTTATTACTTCTTCTACACTGACCATAATAAAAACATCATTTAATGGCAACGAAGAAACATTAGCTATTGGAATCTGGGCTGCTTCAATCGGCATTGGAAATGCCATAGGCCCATTTATTGGAGGATTTGTTACCACATATCTTGGTTGGCCCTATATATTTTGGTTTAATTTACTGCCAATGGGGTTCTCAATAATAATAACCTTATTGATGGTACAAAGCTCTATACGGCCAAGGCAAAAGGAGCGCATTGATTATACTGGTGCTTTCTTGCTGATAGTGGGACTTTTTTTGTTGGTTTTTGCGTTGGTAAAAGGTAATACCTGGAGCTTTATGAACATAAAAACAGTCGTGTTTTTTATATCCAGTATTATTGTTCTTTCGATATTTAAAATAGTTGAAAAAGGAAAAGATCATGCCATAATCAATTTTATTTATTTACGCAACAGATTATTCTTGTTTTCTAGTTTTGGTATATTTGTTGCAGTAGGATGCTCGATTGGTATTCCTTATTTTCTCAACCTATATTTGCAAAATTCTTTTATTTTGGGTTTTTCTCCTGTTTTAGCCGGTGCAACACTTTTACCATTTAGTTTTTCTATATTGTCTACTTCTCTGTTATTGCCAAAAATTAGCATGAAAATTAATCCTTATTACATAGTACCCTTAGCTTTAATGATCCTGGCTTTTGGATTGTTGGGACTTACTTTCAGCATTACAACAATAGATTATAGATTGATATTACTGTTTTTAATTGTTTCCGGTTTGGGAGTCGGCTTGATAATGCCAGCTTTTCCTAAAATAGCATTAAGTAATTTTTCAAAACAAAATATTGGACAAGGCTCTGGTTTGGTTAATACGATTGTGTATTTTGCAGATCTTTTAGCCGTTGTTATTGGCAATATTGTTTTTTATTTTTTTGGAGGAAGGGCTGCATTAACAGCTTTAAAAAAATTTCCAGGTATTAATATCAATGAACATTTTCTAAACATTATATTGTTAGGAAATAAAGCTAGTGTCCACTATGTTTCAGGTTTTGCAGGGCAAAACAGAATATTAGTACAAGCAGCACAACATGTTGTTATTACAGCCTTTTCAGGGTTAATAATTTCTATTTTTATAATTGTAATAATATATGCCTTGTTATGTTTTTTCTTTTTACCCAAAGAAAAACTTTTAGATTAAATATTTAAATGTTTGTTAATTATTTAATTGCTTTATGCAGCATTTGATACATTAGAGATCAATATATATCCGTGCCACTTGATAATGAGTCTTCTTTATAATTTGATCGATTAGTAGTAGTATCTTTATGTTAAAAGGGCATTTGCGTATGAACCAAATAAGAGACATCAACAAAGCGATTTTATTCAGCTTGTTAGCTGCAACTTCGATGAGTACTATGGCTTTGTTTGTAAAGTTAGCCGCGCCGCATACCAATAACAATATGACAGTATTTTTTCGATTTACTATAAGCTTTATCTACATTGCTGCAATAATCGTTATAAAAATTAGTCGCGGGCAAAGTTTTCCATACAAAACTCATCATTTTCTATTACATCTTTTTAGAGCGACGGTTTCTGTTGCCACTATGATGTTATTTTACTACTCATTGCGTTACATACCACTAATTGATGGGAATTTATTGCTAATGACAAATGCATTGTTTATACCTATTTTAGGCATTTTTATAATGAGAAAAATCACCGGTGGTAAGCATTGGTTAACAGTTTTGTTGGGGTTTTTGGGTATTACCTTGGTTTTAAAACCCGGGCATGAACTGTTTAATCCATTAAGCCTAATTGCGCTAAGCGCAGGATTAACTTCTGCAATGGCATATATAGCAATTCGTGCTATCAGTAGATATGATCATCCTTATACTTCGATGTTATATTATTTTCCGTTAGCTTTCATTGTAAGTGGGATAATTTCTATATTTCATTGGCAAACGCCCGATCTGCATACTTCTTTGTTACTATTATGCGTCGGAATATTTGGTACTTTTTATCAGGAATTTCTAATCCGCGCATCACGATACGCTTCATCCAAAATTATTTCGTCTTTAATGTATGCAAGTGTTGTGTTTAGTGGTTTGTTTGGTTTGATAATTTTTGGTGAAATTCCGGACATATTATCAGCTATAGGTATTGTTTTGGTTTTCACAGGTTGCTTATTAACAATAAAATTTGCTTACTAATGTATTTTAATTATTAGGGAATTTATAAATGAAAACATATTTAGATTGTATTCCTTGCTTTTATCGGCAGGCATTAGCCGCTGCTAGGCATGCTGGCGCTACTCCAGAAAAACAAAAACAAGTATTGGATAATTTAGCTAAAGAATTGCCCAAATTCCCTTTAACTCTTTCGCCACCAGAAATGGCGCAGAAAGTTTATGCCGTAGTGAATGAAACGTTAGGATCTGATCAAAACGATATTTACAAAGAATTTAAAGATAAATGTAATCAATTAGCTTTAAGTATTTACGGGCAATTAAAAGATAGAATTGCTAGTTGTAAAGATTCTTTATTAATGGCTGTAGAATTAGCTATAGCTGGAAATATTATTGATTATGGTGCCAAAACATCTTTAAATATTGATGACGAAGTAAGGAAAATACTTAATCAAGAAACAACTAAAATTAATATTGAAAGTAAGCGAATTTTTAATTATACAGAATTTAAAAAAATCTTGGCAAAAGCTAAAAACATTCTTTATTTAGCCGATAATGCCGGTGAGGTGGCTTTTGATAGATTGTTAATTGAAGAAATATTAAATTTTTATCCTGATAAAAAAATAATTTATGCGGTCAAAGATAAACCAATCATTAATGACGCATTAGTTGAAGATGCTTATCAATGCGGGATAGATAAATTAGCTGAGGTGATTTCCAGCGGTTCTGATGCTGCTGGAACGGTTTTATCATTATGTTCACCGGAATTTTTGAAGTTGTTTGCTCAAGCAGATATGATCATTAGTAAGGGCCAAGGTAATTTTGAAGCATTATCTGATGAAAAAAGGCCTATATTTTTCTTATTTAAAATTAAATGTTCAGTAATAGCGCAAGAAATTCAAGGTGAGCTTGGTGATGTTGTGTTATTTTATAATAATCAATAATTTATTTTTAAATGCAAACAAAGCATGGGCCCACTAGGACTCGAACCTAGGACCAACGGATTATGAGTCCGCTGCTCTAACCAACTGAGCTATGGGCCCCAGTTTTGAAATAAAAATATTAGCAAATTATTCCTTTTCATCCAAGAAACTTTTTAGTTTTTCTGAACGAGTTGGATGACGCAATTTCCTTAAAGCTTTAGCCTCTATTTGACGAATGCGTTCACGAGTTACGTCAAACTGTTTGCCAACTTCTTCCAAGGTATGATCGGTATTCATATCAATGCCAAAACGCATCCGTAATACTTTTGCTTCTCTAGGTGTTAGAGAGTTTAGGATTTCGCGCATAGTTTCACCTAATCCGCTCGCTGTTGCAGAATCTACGGGAATTACAATATTAGTATCTTCGATGAAATCGCCTAAATGTGAATCATCATCTCCTATAGGTGTTTCCATGGAGATTGGTTCTTTTGCAATTTTCATTATTTTATGTATTTTCTCTTCAGGAATATGCATATGTTTACTAAGTTCTTCTGGTGTTGGTTCTTGACCTGTTTCTTGCAAAATTTGTCGGGATATACGATTTAGTTTATTGATAGTTTCGATCATATGCACCGGTATACGAATCGTACGGGCTTGGTCAGCTATGGAACGAGTAATTGCTTGACGAATCCACCATGTGGCATAGGTCGAGAATTTATAACCACGACGGTACTCAAACTTGTCAACTGCCTTCATAAGTCCAATATTACCTTCCTGAATTAAATCGAGAAATTGTAAACCACGATTGGTGTACTTCTTTGCAATTGAAATTACCAGTCGTAAGTTGGCTTCAATCATCTCTTTTTTTGCACGTCTAGCCTTTGCTTCACCAATAGATATGCGACGATTAATTTCTTTAATTTCAGTTGTAATGAAACCAGTTTGTTTTTCAACAGCGATTAGTTTTTTTTGTGCTCGATGAATTTCTGCAGCATATCGCTGTAGGTTTTGGGATCTTTCTTTATTTTTAGTGATATATTCATCTAACCAGTCAAGATTAGTTTCATTATTTGGAAACATTTTGATAAACATTTTACGAGGGGTTTTGGCTTTTTTTACACACAAATTCATGATAGATCGTTCCCACTCACGTATTTGATTCGACAATTCATGTATTTTGTTTATTTGTTTATTAAGTTCTTTAGGTGTCAATTTAAATTGCATAAAAGTTTTACTTATGTTTTTATGCCATTTGATTGTTGATTTATGATTCTTACCGTACTTTGTTTTAGCTTTAACATACCCTTCATAAACACTTTTAAGTTCTTCAAAACGTTGTTTGGCTAAAATTGGATCTGGACCCATTTCTAAATCACCACTTGTGTCAGTATCATCATCACTATCTGAATCTTCACAAGTTGCATCATCATCAACGTCAATTTTAGTATCATCAACATCATTAATACTATCTACATTAATTTCCGCTTCGTCATTATCAAACCCGTGAATGAGATCGCTAAGACGTAATTTGTCATCTTCTATTTGCTCATATTCGGCTAAAAGAGATTTGATTGTATAAGGAAATTGGGATAACGCTTCTAGTACGTATTTTTGTCCTTCTTCAATACGTTTTGCGAGGATAATCTCACCTTGTCTGGTAAGCAATTCCACAGTACCCATTTCACGCATGTACATACGTACAGGATCAGTAGTACGTCCAAATTCATCACTTGTTGAGATAAGTGCTGCGGCAGCTACTGCTTCTTCAGCTTCATCATCGATAGTTTCGCCCTCTAACAATATAGCATCAGCATCTGGAGGAGACTCACAAACCGTGATCCCCATATCATTAAACATACTGATAATATCTTCTATTTGTTCAGCATAAATGATTTCAGGAGGTAGGGAATCATTAATTTGAGTAAAAGTTAAGTAACCTTGTTCTTTACCCAAACTAATAAGTGTTCTTAGCTGATGAGGTTGTTGTTCTGTTGAGTTCATCTTATTCCTCGTTTAAATGATTAATTTTAGCATCTACTATCAATTTTTGGAGTCTTTGTTTATCACTAAAGCTTATACTCCCACTATCAGTCTCTTGTAACAGCTTTTGAATAGCCTGTTCTCTACTATTTTCTTGAAGTCGTTTTATAGTATCAATAAACTCATTTTGTAAGTTTTGTGTAGCAATTGGTACTTCTACAACAGTTAGTTTAGCTAATAATTGAGCTTCTTCTTTATCTCGCCAATATTCCAAAATACCACCAGTAGTAATATTCGGACGTTGTTTTAATAACGCTAATAATTGCACGAATAGCTTTATATATGGTAAATCAATGTTAGCAATTTGATCTAAATCCTCCACATATTTTGCAAGGTGCGGATGATGTATTAGTAGTTTAATTGCTGAAAGAACCAAAGAGGGTTTAGTTGAAATTTCATACTTAGATTTATGGGATATTGTATTACCTTCGCTAAGATTTTTTAGCTCTATAATATCTAAGTGTACCTTTTCAGCTAATTTTTTAAGCATTAGTTGATAAAATATACCATTAGGTATTTTGTTGAGCAGTTGATTAGCTCTCTGTGCCATGCGTGCACGACCATCTGTAGTATTCATATTGATTTTTTCTTCTTCAATTAGTTGAGTGAAGAAAAATTCCGATAATGGTATAGCATTGTAAATTCTCTGGGAAAAACTAGTTTGACCTTCTTTGCGAATTTGACTGTCAGGATCTTCGTTTTCAGGAAGAAATAAAAAAGATACTTGTATACCCTCTCGCATTAATGGGAGAGTAACTTGTAAAGCTCTCCAGGCAGCTTTTTTCCCAGCCATATCCCCATCAAAGCAGAACACTATTTTAGAGGTATAACGTAATAATTTTTGTATATGCTTATTCATAGTAGCTGTACCAAGAGTAGCTACTGCACACGTAATTCCATGTTGAGCCAATGATATAACATCCATATATCCTTCCACAATGATGATATACGATAGATTTTTGTTGTTTTGTTTAGCTTCATATAACCCATAAAGTTCTTGACTCTTATTAAAGATAGGAGTTTCAGGTGAATTTAAGTATTTAGGAGTTTCATCACCAAGAGAACGACCACCAAAGCCAACAACATTACCTCGTTGATTGCGAATCGGGAACATAATGCGATCGCGAAATCGATCGTAAAGGTGACCATTGTCTTTTCTAACTAGCATACCTGTAGTAACCAATTGTGATTGTAAAGTACTATTTTTACCCAATTTTGTCAGTAAATTGTTCCAACCGGGTGGTGCATAACCAACATTGTACAGTTTGCTAATTTCTCCAGATAAACCCCTTGCTTTAAGATATGAAATAGCATTATCAGCTTGACGAAGCTGACGTTGATAATACTGATTAGATGTTGTAAGTATTTGATAATATTCTGCAGTAGAATCATTACTTTTGCTAATTTCCCTGGGAACCTCAAGGCCAACATATGAAGCTAAAGTTTCTATAGCCTCAACGAATTCCATACGATCGAAATTCATTATAAAACTAATAGCATTTCCATGCGCTCCGCAACCAAAACAATAATAAAATTGTTTGTTAGGACTAACAGTAAAAGATGGGGTTTTTTCGTTGTGAAATGGGCATGAAGCAGTAAAATTACTTCCGGTCTTTCGTAGTTGAATACGATTACCAATAATTTCAACAATATCTGTTCTAACCAACAAATCGTCAATAAAGCTTTTAGGAATGCGGCTCTTACTGGTTTGTGACATTACTATTATACTGTTAGTTTCGCTTTTACTTTAGCACTCACTTTGTCCATATCAGCTCGTCCTTGAGTTTGCTGCTTGACTATTTTCATTACTTTACCCATATCTCGCATGGACGTAGCGTTAGTCGCTTTTATTGTTTTATCTATAATTGCATCGATTTCAGCTTCGTTTAGAGGTTTTGGTAAATATTTTTGCAAAACTTCGATTTCAAAAGCTTCTTTGTCAGCTAAATCTTGTCGATTGCCGGCCTTAAATTGAGTATAAGCCTCGCGACGTTGTTTGATCATTTTTTCAATAACGGTCAGGATCTCGGGATCTTGTAAAGAGATTCGTTCGTCAATCTCGCGTTGTTTTATAGCAGCTAACAGTAAACGAATAACTCCTAAACGTTCACTATCCTTTGCTCGCATTGCAGCCTTCATATCATCTTGGATACGTTGCCTTAGAAGATTACTATTCATGAATTATACCTAACGTCTAGTTCCACTTCTTCGTTGCAGCGATTGTTGCTCTTTGGATACACGTTTAAGATTACGTTTAATTGCAGCAGCACGTTTACGTTTACGTTTGGCTGTAGGTTTTTCATAAAATTCTAATTGTCGTAAACGACTTAAAATACCCACTTTCTCGCATAAGCGTTTAAAACGTCGTAATGCAACATCAAAATTTTCATTTTCTTTTATTTGCACGATAGCCATAAAATAAAAAATCTCACTTCATTTAACAAATCAAAAGCGCGTGCATTCTACTTATTAATTCGTAAAAATGCAAAAGTTTTGAATAAATATTATTACCATAACTTCAAAGTATTGCAACCTTGACAATTTATGGATCTTTCTCGGATAATACAGCAATTCGCATTTTTGAAGCTGTCATTTCCACAAAGGCGGGAATCCAGTTGATTTCAAGCCATTTTAGATATCCGCTTTCGCAGATATGACGTTAGGTGGCAATAAAACCGCACCAAATTAGAATGGTTCGATAATAAAAAAGAAAATAGCTTGGTTTCTCAATTGAAAAAAATAAATCCAAAAATTGCACTTGAATTTATTATTTTATTAGGTTTAATCAGCCTATTTGCAGATATCAGTAGTGACGGTGCTCGTAGTATTGTTGGACCATATCTAGCCATACTTGGAGCAAGCGCTACTGTTGTAGGATTTGTTGCTGGATTAGGCGAATTAGTTAGCTATGGGTTGCGAATCGTTTCAGGTTATATCGTTGAATTTACTGGAAATTATTGGATTATCGCTTTAGTGGGGTATTTGGCTACTTTGCTTGCGGTTCCAATGTTAGCTTTAGCTGGTCATTGGGAATTTGCAGCTTTATTAATAGTTATCGAACGCTTTGGAAAAGCGATGCGAACTCCAGCACGCGATGCTATGTTAGCACACGCCAGCCAACGGCTGGGTCGAGGTTGGGGATTTGGCTTACATAAAATGCTAGATCAAATTGGTGCTATGACTGGTCCAATTATCGTTACTGTTGTGTTATTTCTTAACGGCACTTATCAACAAAGTTTTTTGATTCTGATTATTCCAGCATTAATAGCACTAGCAATACTAACTCTTGCACGTAAGCTTTATCCTCATCCAAAAGATTTAGAAACCGAATTTGCTCCAGCAAAAGAAACTAACCAACCTATTTCAACATTTTGGATATACCTTGGTGGTGCAGCATTGGTTGCAGCCGGTTACGCCGATTTTCCACTTATAGCTTTTCATTTTCAAAAAACTGCTATCGTTCCAATTATATGGATTCCAATACTGTACTCCATTGCATTAGGCGCAAGCGGAATTACAGCCTTGCTATTCGGAAGCCTATTTGATCATAATGGTTATATAGTTTTGATTTTAATTATCGTGATGTCATCTTTATTTGCTCCTTTAGTATTCCTAGGTGGTTTTTATCTTGCTTGCATCGGAATGATCTTATGGGGAATAGGTATGGGATCACAAATATCTATCATGCGGGCTATAATTGCTAATATGATTCCAATGAATAAACGCGGTTCCGCATATGGAATTTTTAATGCGGGCTATGGTATCTTTTGGTTTCTAGGAAGTAGTTTAATGGGAATGTTGTACGGTATTTCAATTACGTATTTAGTCATTTTTTCACTTGTCGCACAATTATCAGCAATTCCTTTATTTTTAGCGGTTAAACAACGAGTAAGTTAGTGAAAAAATTGATATTTATTACCTTCGTATTTGTTTTGTCGAGTTGTGTTACTCCGCGTCCACAAAATATAAATAATCTTTGCAGCGTTTTCCAAGAGTATCCCAAATGGTATTGGGCAACTCAACGTGTACAAAAGCGCTGGAAAGTTCCCATTAGCGTACAAATGGCTATTATTTATCAAGAGTCTCGTTTCAGTGCACAAGCAAAACCACCACGTCAAAAATTATTGTGGATTATTCCATGGCTACGCCCGACTAGCGCATTTGGTTATTCACAAGCCACTGATGAGAGTTGGCTTATTTACCAACGTTCAACAAGCAACTCTAGTGCGAACCGAGATTCCTTCAGTGACGCCGTTGACTTTATTGGTTGGTATATTGACCAAGCTCATTGTCGTGCGGGTGTTCACAAGGGAGATCCATACAAAGTTTATCTAGCGTATCATGAAGGCATAGGTGGTTATATTGAAGGAACATATTTGCATAAAAAATGGTTGATGGATGTAGCTAAAAAAGTGCGGCATCAAGCGTGGGTATACCATATGCAATTGATACGCTGTCATGATAGTTTACCACAAAAACATTGGTGGAATATTTGGTAGTTGTTTTAAAGAGGGTTACCTGGACATCCTCGTGTAAAAAAGATCGAATCATCTAAATACGTCCGTAAGTCTTCCATTGATTTATTAAATGTTTCTAATGGTGCCATAAATTGATTTATGATATTTTCAGGCAATTCTTTTATTCTACAGATTTCCAAAGTATAGTGAAGTAGGAATTCTAGATCTTTTAGTAATTTATCGTACTGCTCGGATTTTGCACGTAATGTATTCAGTGATTCGAAACAATCTTGAAGCAATAATAACAAATCTTTTTGTTCGATATTTTCTATTGATTTGATAGAATTACTTATAACTCGCATGTATTTACTTATTACTTCATTTACAATGTTTTCGAACATAGTTTTATTGCTAACATCCGTGATGTGAGGGACTTTACTTTCATAATTATTAATTTTTTTAACATCAAATAGCGATAAATGACTTAATATTGCTCTTTGCAATTTCTCAGGCAAATGTGGCATATGGCTATCAATCTCTGCTCTTACAGTCGTCATTTTATCTTGCAAACTGTTTTGAGAGCTAAAAAAACCGTTACGTTGACGCGCTACTGTGTTGAAAAATTTTACTAGCATGTTTGCTACACTTCCTATCTTCGCAAGACCTACACAATTGTCTATTAAAAATTCAAGTTCATCTTTAATAAAATTAACTAAACACAATGGGCATTTTGAGATTAATTCTAGAAATTCAGCATCATTTCGGTTTGCTATATCTTCAAGTTTTGTTCGTGCTTTTTGAACCTGTTCACTTAAGATATTTAGAGCGTTGGTGAAAGCATCTGATGTAGTTTCTCCACGTTGTTTAAGTACTTCGCGCATATGACGATCTGCGCCTACATGACCATATTGGAGCATTAATAGTTGCTCATTTTGTTCAATTGATGTTAGACATGCGGTTACTTCATGTTGAGCAATTTTGTCAAAAAATTCTAAGTTTTTCTTATCAGTATGATCGTTAATAGGAATGCATGCGTATAAGTAAAGTAGTATAGCTCTAATTAGATTTGTTGTATGTTCATCACTGCTAAATTGCTCACATAACAAGGTCCCAAATGTTTTACGTCTTGCCTCTTTTGATAAAGAACGAAAATATAACTGCAACTCGGCTATTTCTGGAAACAAAACATTACGTTTGATATCATATGTTTCAATTTTTGGTTCATGGGAATAGGAGCACAACAAAACACAAGGAAGCTGAGATTTATTTGTGCCAAAATTTGTATTTAGTACATGTCCCCAAGGATATTTTGCTCTGTGATGTTGATGTCCTAAAAGAGCCATTAATCCCATTTTCTGTATTCCCCATACCGTGTTATCATTAAATATCGGTCTTATGCTACCAGTAATTTCATGATAATTATCATCTGTGGGTAAAAGCCCGTCTGTTTTTCGCCCAGGATTATATATTGCAGTTAGCATGAATTCTCTAGTATTATCGAAAAAATCACTCACGCATGGTTCGTGTTGTAAAGTAAGGCCGCCATGAATTATTAAAAACTTATGATTTACAGCAGCAATTGGTAATAGTGCAAACAAATTTTTAAATAAGTCTTCAAATTTTTTTATTTGAGTTCCGCTCTGATTAATTACATTTTGGAGTACAGGAATAAATGCATTTTTTTCACCAAGTGGTATCTTCATTTGACCACCTTGTATTTGTTGTTTGAATTCCCTTTTAATACCCTGAATAAAATCTTCCTCATGATTACCCCTTAATATAATGAAGTAGTTAGGAAATAATTGTTGTAACAAAAATAAAAATATAGTTGTCTCCAAAGAATATAATCCTCGATCTATAAAGTCTCCATTGATGAGACATGGTAATAATTGTCTTTCAGCAGAAAAGACCTCGGAATTTTGAAGAGTATTTAATTCCCCATGAATATCACTTGCGACGAAAAACTTTTCATAGTCACTAGAAGACAGACATTCAAGAGTGACATCACTTCCTTCCTTTGTATATACGCATGAACCCGTTTGAGGTAAAAGCGGGACGCAAGTTTTAGCTTGTGCTTGTTGTTCATCTATAAGTTGAGGGTTTTTTACTTTCTCGTGGTAAGCTACAGCGGATTGTAGAAGCGCCTCTATTTGATCTCTATCGTTCATAACTTGTGTAAGTCTTTCTTTGGTCAATTCACGTACATCACGTGCTGTACATTCATCTTTTATCAAAGGGCTATTTTCCCAAGATGATAATAACTCGGTTGCATTTTTAAATATTTTATTTGAAACACAATATAGTGGATTATCCTGAGTCATGAAGTTATTTAAGTTGGAATGCGCTTTGGTTAGGTAGGCATAATAATCGCGGAAAGTCCTCACTAATTCAAATAGTGATGGCCATGAAAGAACCTTTGCTTTTAACTCATCTAAATTAGACATTAATTGATTAAGATGACCACTTGTTAAGGGATCTTCTTTTTTGTGGTTATATCCTATTAAATCTCTGAGAAAACCGGAAAAATTAGGTTGAGTGTATAAATGCTCATAATTATCTAACTCATGTATGGAGGTATGGATAAAACATAAAATCTGTAGTTTTTCTTTCGCCCAAAGATTCGTAATATTATTAAATTGTTTTTGTACTATTTGATTTAATGTGTTTTCGAGATTGGCAAATTCGTCAGATTGACAGTTTTCGAGCTTTCTAATCACAGTAAAATGAGAACCAGCAATAGCTAAAAATTCTTTTGCCATCTCAGTTTTAATGTCTTGGGTGAATCTATTTTCTATGGACTTGTACAAGGAACTAACTTTTTCATTAAATTCGTTTTTTAGTTCATCAGTCGATTTTTTGTCATAATTCCAAGCAATTTCGCTGATTTTGCTTAATTGTTGCATCCATTTTACAACTTCATTTTCCTCAAATGTACATAGCATCTTATCGATTTCAACTATATTTTTGCTTTTATTCATTAATGGTGCAGAACTTATATAAAGTTTTACTGCATAATCGATTAATATTCGAAAATATTTAGATCTAGCGACTAAAGATGGCATAGTTACAACTCATAAATTTATTTTACTTATTATTATCTTCTTCTTAATAATAAGTGTAATCCATGAACCTTAAAGAATCCTTAAGAACATCTCTAGAAATTCGGTTTTTTACGCTTAAATGCCGGTTTTCCGTCATTCCCACGAACGCGGGAATCCGGTATTTACGATGACATTTTTTATAATTTCGAGGGATGCCCTTAATTTTCTCTTGATGGGAAAGATAGATAAATGCTTAATAGTTTCAGAAAATTTTTCTTGTTGAAACATTAGAATCTTAAGAGAGTTGGAACACACCATGGCATTGTTCAGTGCATTCATCACTCCTAACATCTTCATCTATACAAGCTGGTATAGATCCCGAAACTTGTTTGATATCGTCTATTAGTCCGCTGATTCTTTCGAAATGTTCTAATATGTATGAATATTTACTTATAACATCAACTAGTTCGTTTACTTGCTCAACGAGTTTTTTATACTCAGTGATTACTTCATTGTTAATTCTACGCTTCTTTTGCCAAAAGGAAATCTGGCCTGATGTTTCAATTTTATTCTTCAAACCATCGAGGCTTTTTCTTAGAGTATTTAATTCGCTTGTTACTTGTTTTATCTTATTCAAATAATCCTGTTTATACTTGTCTAATGCAATTCTGATATCTGGAGATGAAATGATTTGTATAATTTCAGATTTCAATTCTTCATACTGAGAAAAGATTATTTTTTGTTCTAAATCCAGTTGGTTTTGTAATCGTTGCATCATTGATATTGCTTCATTATCTTCTATCTCAATCTTGACCGCCCAAGTTACATATCGTCGCAATTTTAACACTTCGGACTCTATTTGATTTTTGCCGGTTTCTAGTAATTGAGGCATTTGATCTAAAAGACTTATGAATGCTGCTTTTATTCGTTTATTTTGTAATAGATTATAATTGCTACTATAGTTCTTATTTAAAGCTTCATATTTAAAACCTAAAGAGGTCGGAAATTTATCATTAGCAATATTCACATAATATTGAAATGTTTGAATTAATGATTCAAGACAAGTATCCATATAGGATTTGGTTTCCTTATTTACAGTCATAGCTAATAATTGTGACCGTAATACCCATTTATACATTTCTGTTAATTGTTTAAATGTTTTTGCACTTTTTAAATATACCTCTATTATCTCTATAGATTTTGTATCGGTAACAAAAGATTCGGCAGGAGTTTTCTTAGTTAAAGTTATGTGTTCTATTTCTAGTTTACCACTTTGATAAACTTCTTTTGTTATTTGTGGAAAAAATTCCTCTTCATCATCACTTTCACATAAATAAAAACTACTTAGATAATTAACTGTTAATGTTCGTTCGTTAAATTTCGCGCTTTTTTCAAGACTTACATGCCCATGTCCCAGCTTTTGTTGATACACATTACATCTAGTACATAATAATTCGGCAGTATGATAACCTGCGATTCCCCCTTTGCCCCTTGAATTGTAACTTGATTCTGCTAACATAGCACAAATACCATCTCTACCTAATTCATTGCCCCAATCGGACCAAGTTATATAATCTCTATCAAGATAATCTTCCATCGGTACGCCTGGGTCATAATAATTAGCATCTCCATAAAATAAACAAGGGGTAGAGTGGCTCATACAGGAATACATTATGGCGCTATTCCGTCTCACTGGCATACGAATTTCAATAGGAGCAGTTAAAAATGTATTGTAGATTAATTCTTGTATTAGCAATGCTTTTTTTGGATTTTGACACGCAGTAAAAATGGGAAATACAGGTAAATAATAATAGTGTAATTGTCTATTTGGAATACCAAGCGCGTTCTCGTCAAATGTTATTGGTGATCCTCTTATGGAACGGCGGTAAAAATTGTTCATGCCGTCATCAAGACAAAAGGATTCTAGATCATGATTACCTGGAACACAAAAAACTTGGTTGGGATAGAGAAGCTTTGTTAAAAAAATAGCGATTAATATTCTAAGACTGTTTGTATATTGCGGATCAGTGTCTCTATCAACTAAGTCTCCTCGAATAGTTAAATATGTATCTTCCTGTGATTTGAAAAAATATTGTAGTGTTTCCATCGCACCTTCAAAATTGCCGTGAAAATCTCCTGCAGAGATTTCTTGGTAAGGTTTCTTTAGCACACTTAGTGGTAAAACAAGTTGATAGGGTGGGTAATCGCTTGGATCACCATCACCGCAATAATAGGTAATTTCATCATCTCCGGCAGTTACGTCATGGACATAAGAAACTCTACGCAGATTTGATAATGCAAATTGATGAATTTCATAGACTTTCAAAATCAATGCACAAAAAGCTCCTAAATCATCAGTTACAATGATATTTGTTATTAATTGAATTATTTGTTGTGTTGCTTCTAAAGATTTTCCTTTAGAAATAAGATTTCTCAGGTGTGACAATTGCCCTTCAATAAATTGATTTTTTTCTTGTAAAAGGTCTGGTGTAATAAGTTCATCGATTGCTTCAGTAATTTTATAGCCTATTGCATCTTTAAACTCATTGATTAAGACATTAGCAAAATTTATCCAAGAGAAAATTTTATCAGACTGTTTATCATTCTTATTTTCTAAAAAAAGTTTAACGAATTCATCTTGAAATTTTGTCAACGTAGCTATATAGTTTTTTTTAAATTCCTTAATGTCAGCCCTTGATGAAACTTGTTTAATTTGCTGGTGTAATTTTTCAATATCTTCATATGCCGACGAAATAATATCGCTTATATTTGGAATACCTCCAAAACACTTTAATTTTTGAAATATAAGAACCATCCTTTCGTTAATCTCACTGCATTTTTTAATTTCTGAATCATCAACATTCATGCCCTTAGCGTCACTGAGCCTTAATACATAGCGTTGTAAAGCTGGAAGAACAAGGAAACTTATTAACCAATTTCTGTTAAAGGAACTGATTAATTTTTGAACTGCTTCTACAAGATTAACTCTTGAATCTCGAGTTTTTAAAATCCCTAAATATATTTTTCCAATTTCAATAATTGATGCTACATCTGGAGGTATTTTTCCTTTCTCGTTTAGCAATAATCGGATCTTATGTATAATAGTTTCATGTAAATCTCCTATCTCTTTTGATCTTAGAGATTGCCTTAGTTGAAAATATTTGTCTTGCATAATTTCTTATTTTTTCGTTATCGATTGATAAAATTAATAAGACATAAACACGTTTTATCTGGACGAAGCTTATATAAGAATAATAATAATATATCAAGATAAACTTAGGAATATTTATAAACTTAATGAAAAAAAACTATTCTCACAGAAACAAAAATCAAAAGTGTTAACTAACTACATACTTTAGAGATTAGCTTTGTATACATACATTAGAAGCCATCATATTTAGAATTATTAAGAATGATTATCTTTCCAAAACTACAAATATATCGCCGCCATCTTTGCGATTTACTTTCAATAGTAAACTATCCGGATGCCGTGCAGCGGTCTTTTTAAGTTCATCAATATTGGTAATAGATTGTTCATTTGCTGAAAGAATCACGTCGCCTGGGCGCAAGCCAGAACTATATGCTAAACTGAATTCATCTACATCAATAACTTGTACTCCAGTTATTTGTTGATCATTTTCTAATTGATTAAAATTTCTCAGTGACAAACCATTTAACAAAGGTTTCTGTACATTTTCTTGAATTTCTTTAACTTTTTTAGGACTTATAGTAACTGGATAGACATTTTCTATCTTTCCGTTACGAATAATTTTTAAATTAATTTTAGTGCCAGGGCGTAACAATCCAATAGTAGTTCCGACTTGAAATGCGTTATCGATTGATTTGCCATTTAAAGCTATAATTACATCCTTAACCATAATTCCGGCGTCGTCGGCAGGTGATGACGGAAGAACCTGAGAAACAAGTGCTCCTTTAGTATTAGTTAAATGCAGTGCATCAGAAAGTGACGGAGTTACATTCTGAACTATAATACCAATTAAGCTGTGTTCGACTTTCCCATACTTAATGATCTGTTCCATAACACTTTCAGCCATGTTACTAGGTATGGCAAAACCTATTCCAACACTTCCACCAACTGAGTATGGAGAAACAATCGCTGTGTTGATACCTACAAGTTCACCCTGCATATCAACTAATGCGCCACCAGAATTTCCTGGGTTTATTGGCGCGTCTGTCTGAATAAAATTTTCATAGCCTTCTATTCCTAATTGGCTGCGTCCCAAACCACTTACGACTCCTGCTGTTACGGTTTGGCTTAATCCAAATGGATTACCGATGGCCGCTACAAAATCTCCCACTTTTAGTTTATCTGAATCAGCAAAGGAAATCGCGTCTAAATGTTTTGCTTTCACTTGAATAACTGCGACATCCGATGGCTCGTCTGCGCCAAGAACTTTACCCTCTAAATGGCGCCCATCATTTAATGTAATAATAATGATTTTAGCATCTTTGACAACATGAGCATTAGTCAAAATATAACCATGCTCTGCATCCACAATTACCCCTGAGCCCACACCTTCAAATTTCGGGGTAACTTTAATGTCAGGAGAGAAGGGCATTCCGGGCTGTGGAGCTTCCGGTTTTAAGTTATCAGGAATTTGTTCGTATGGTAATATAATTGGTGGTAATTGACCTCGTACAGAAATGTTTACCACTGCAGGCATAGCCTTTTTTAACATCGGGGCTAATGTGTTATGTCCAATTAGAGCCGCAGCAGTTGACGAAGTTGTTGCATAGGTATTAATTGCAAGTAAATTTACTAAGAGACATAAAATAACAACGGTGATTTTTTTCATTTTGATATTATAGCAGATATGGTCATTTTTATCCATATCTCAGTGCTTGAATCGGATCAAGTTTGGATGCTTGTTTTGCCGGCAAAAGACCAAAGACAATTCCCACACCAATGGAAAAGGCCGTAGTAATTATTATAGAATATAACGAAACTTCTGTGACCCAACCCACAAAAATAGTTAACAAAATTGCTGCGCCTACACCAAAGACAATACCCATTATTCCACCACTTAAAGTCATCACCACTGATTCAACAAGAAATTGCATCATTATATCTCTCTTGCGAGCACCTATCGCTTTACGTAGTCCAATCTCTTTAGTGCGTTCTGTAACAGAAACAAGCATGATATTCATAATACCTACACCGCCCACAAGTAAAGAAATTGCAGCTATAAAACCTAATAGCATCGCCATAGTTTGAGTTGTACCTTCAAGAATTTCCTGAATTTCAGCCATGTTTCTAATAGTAAATGAATTCTGATTGGTTTCACTAATCCGATGGCGCTTAATAATAAGATTACTTATCGAGTCCTTAGCTTTTTCCATAAGATCAGCTTGTTTTATTTCAGCATCGATAGAATTAACATACTCTCTACCTAAAAGACGATACATTGCTGTTGTAACGGGAATAATTACTACATCATCCTGATCACCATGAAAACTAGAACCTTTTTTAGGAAGGATACCAATCACTCTAAAATTTATACGATTAATTTTTATTGTTGATCCAATTGGATCTTTATTTTCAAAAAGATTACCAACTACAGTTAAACCAAGTAAAGCTACTTTCTGACGTCCGATTAATTCACTTTTTGTGAAAAATCTACCAGCGATGGGAATAGACGCTCTCATTACTGCATAGTCAACTCCAACTCCCATAATTTGGGTATTCCAGTTTTTGTCGCTATATACAAGCTGTCCACGCCCTATAACATATGGTGAGACACTCTTTACTAAAGGTAATTTTGATATAGCTTCAGCATCTTCAAGAGTAAAACGAGTAACTGCTCCTGCTTCAAGAAACACACCTCCCATATGTCGTGCACCAGGCCTGATTGTTAAGAGGTTTGTTCCTAACGAAGCTAATCGTTCTGACATGGACTGTTTTGCTCCCTCTCCTAAAGCTAACATGGTAATCACAGCTGCTACACCTATAAGAATTCCCAACATCGAAAGAAAAGAACGCATTTTATGTGTAACAACAGCGTTTAGTGCTTGACGCAAATGATCTACGAATTTTGCTGTTCCTAAAACTGATTGTGATCGAGTAAGAATATTATTTACAGGAATTATCTTTGGAGATAAAGCAGATTTTCTATCTATTGTTCTGTCCCCAATTATCCTACCATCACGCATTTCAATAATTCTCTTTGCATGTTCAGCAATATCTTTCTCGTGTGTAACCATGATGATGGTTTGGCCTCTATCGTTAAGACGCTTGAAAATAGAAATAATTTCTTTTTCAGTTTTTGTATCAAGATTTCCTGTTGGTTCATCAGCTAAAATAATCAAAGGCTGTTTTACTAAAGAGCGGGCAATGGCTATGCGTTGTTGTTCACCTCCTGAAAGCTCATTTGGTCTATGAGACTCTCTATGTGCTAAACCGACTTCTGCTATTTTCTCTTTTGCTATTTGCGTAGACTCTTTTTTGCCTGCATAAATCAATGGAAGCTCAACATTTTCCAAGGCTGTCATTCTGGGAAGTAGATAAAATTGTTGAAAAACAAAACCAGCCATTTGATTTCTTAATAATGCTAATTCATCGTCAGTAAAATCACTTGTTTCTTTGCCATTCAAACTGTATGAACCCGAATCAGGTTTATCTAAAAAACCTAAGATATGCAAAAGAGTAGACTTTCCGGAACCTGATGGTCCAATAATAGCAACAAACTCCCCGGGAACAATTTTCAGAGAAACATCTTGCAAAGCTTTTACTTCGATTTTACCAATTCTATAAGTTTTATTTACGCTATTTAACTCTATCATGCTTCATCTTATTATTTAGTGTATTATTTTCTTCTACCAAACGGCAAAAATGGACTTTTGTTAGACGTATTATTTTGTGAAGGAAGATATTTATCACCCACTATCAAAATTTTATCGTGCATATTTATTCCCGAAATAACTTCTACATTTTTCTCATCAGAAATGCCTAATTCAACTCTACGTTTTAAAGGTTTTTTATCTTCACCTTGACTTATGAAAACAAAGCTACCTTCCGTATCATATTTAACCGCCACACGTGGAATAATCAGAACATTTTTTTTACTTTCTTCAATTATCTCTATGTTTGCACTCATACCCGAACGAAATACTTTAGGTATTGCTTCGGGAATAACGTCTACTTCATAAATAGTAACATTATTTACTACTTCAGATTCGTAAGAAATATGATCGACTTTCCCTCTCACCTTTATTTCCGGGTAAGCATCTAAACTGATAATTGCTGGTTGATTAACTTTTACCTTTCCAATATCAGTTTCATCTACTTGAGCTTTAACAATAAGTTGATCTGATAATACAATTATAGTATCAGAAGAAGTGACAGTCTGACCTGGTTCCACAGATCGTACAATCACCTGACCGTCAATGGGGGCTATTAATGGGATAGGGTTATATACTTGTAACCAATATTTCAAACTCTCTTCTCCTTGGGCTCGAGCAGCATCAAGAAGCGCTGCTCTCTCTGTCGAACTCATCCAAGCAAGAGTTTGACCGACAGTTACTTTTTCTCCCTCCGAAACTTTTACCTCGTCGATTCGTCCATTAATAGGTGGTTTAATCTCTAATCGGTTTTGAGGCATTACCGTTCCAGTAGTAGATATAGAACTTTGAATATCGCCTCGAGTTGGAGTTATCTCTTTAATAGTTTCTGAAGAATTTTCACTGTCTTTAAATTTAATTATTATGACAGCCGCGATAATTATAATAGTCAATATCCCAAGATAAATTTTTGTCTTTCTACTTTTAAACATAATCTAAAGTTCCTCCTTTCGCTTGAATCCAATTGGCTTCTGAAACCAGAGCATCAGCTTCAACATTCAAATAAGACTTTTCGGTAGTCACCAAATTATCCTCAATAATTGACCAATCATCGAAAGAAATAAGACCTGTGGAGTATTGTGCTTTAGCTATTCTTGCTCGTTCCTTTGCTGTCTGCAAGAATTTTTGCTCTACTTCGATTTTATCAATTGCATCTAATAATTCCTTCCAAGTTCTTTCTAAAGTGAAAACAACATAATCGTTGCCACTTCTTAAATCTGCCTGTGCTTGATTTAATTCAGCTCTCGACTTTGAAATTTGAGCTACTCGACTTCCTCCCTCGAATAATGGAAGTGACAAATCCACCTCAGCAGACCATGCCTCATTATTCGGTGGCCAACGTGAATCATTTCTTCCCAGTGATGCAGTTGCATATACTTTTGGAAAAAAATCAGCTTTAGCGGATTTTAAGTTAAATCGAAATGCCTCCATATTAACAATTAATCCAAGTAACAAGGGATTAACATTAGCCAATTTCACAAAATTAGGCGTTTTATTAACTAATGTTTTAACTTTAAATTCTCCCTTTGCTCTAATTGGCGATGATTCTCTTCTACCTAATTCTTTGGCCAATTCTTTTTGTGCTAAATCTATATCTCTTTGGGCTTGAGTAACATCAAACTTAGCTTTTACAAAATTTGCTTCAGCATTTAACAGTGAACCCTTATGTTCTCTTCCGGCTTTGTAACGTAATTCGACTAATTCTAGATTCTGTTTTCGGCGCGCAGCTAAGTATTTAGTGATGTCTAAAAGCTGTTGAGATTTTAAAAGTGCAATAAAAGCAGTTCTTAAATTTAATCTTACATTTGATGAAGTTATCATATAATTATATTGTGATGACTTTATACTTTCAGCAGCAGAAGCTATATCGTAAGAAGTCTTGAAACCGTCAAATAGCAACTGTTTAACATTTATATCGTAAGAATATGTATCAGTAGTAATGTGGTCAGCTGCTTTTGCTGACTTACCACTTAAATTGCTAGTCAATTCAGGCAAATAGTCACTTCTAGCAATCGATTTATTAGCAACTGCCTGATTTATTTTTTCTTTTGCTGATATCAAATCCGGGTTATTTTGCTTTGCTTCTTTGAGACAATCCTTCCAGGTAAGCTGTTCAATAACTTTTGCATTAATTGCGGCAGTGTTTACAACTAGTAAAAGTGTAATAGCAAACTTAACATTTTTAAACATCTTGTTTTTAATATAAATTATGTCAATTTTTTGGATAAACAATCTGTTACATAATAAAATAATGACTCATAAATGCAACAAAAATTAATCGCCAGAAACTAATGGGCTTACCGAAAAATCGCATAGAAGATAAACTTTATGAGCAAGGTTATTCATGAGTTTTAAGATACTCACTAAACTTTGTGGCTGATTATCTATATATTAGAGAATATGTTAGTGTGTATAATACTGAAAATTTTTAATAAGTGGTGGGGAACGAATATTTTTTATTTTAAAGATAGAGAAGATAGGATTGTGTTTGAGTACCATGAAACATTACCAACTGAGCGTTACCTTAGTATAAAAGGTAAAAGTATCATAAATTTAGAAGCATGGGCCTTATATGGTCTTTATCGTGATGCAGTTTATAACTCTTATAAGCAAAAAGCAGATTTAGCACAGGATATTAGAGAACGAGATGGAGAAATATGTCCAAATGATCCGTTATATGATTATGCTATATGTTCCTGTGCAAATGCGATAAGTGCATGGAAAGATTCAGCGAACAATATCAAATGTTACATTGCTTATAATACGGTAGATGATAAGAAGGAAAAAGTTGGTTTTGTTCATTTCAATGAAAACGTTATCGATGATCGTCTTGTGATATATATAGCACAGGCTGGGGTAAGGATTATGGGGCAAGGAATAGGTAGAAGACTTATGCAGTGTGTATTAAGTCATTATCCAGCCGGAAGAGAATTTTACATATTAACGCGTGTGTTTAATACAGAAGCGAGAATCTTATATCAAAATAGATTGCATTTTGAGCCGATCGGAATAAATGAAATTAAGCAACTGCATTACGACGAACGATATTGGGGCGGGAAGCACACCACTACTAAAACTGAGATTGATGTAATCGTTAATAATAAAGTCGAATTAGCTAATGCTGTTCCAATTTTAGATATGTAACTCGCCCGAATAAGTAGTATAATAACCCCCTAGTAAGCACATTACCAACCCAAAGAAGTAAAGAAATTATAAGTTTTGGGAACGCCAATTTTGTTAGCTTAATTGGTTTGATAGAAAAGGTCCAGTCTCACTTTGTTACATTATTCTTCTTTTAACTTCTTGTTCTGTATTTGAGTTCTTTTATGGTCCTCTTTTGTTTGAGTTCCTTTACTGTCTTCTTCTGTTTGGGTTCCTTTAGTGTCTTTCTTTGTTTGAGTTCCTTTTCTGCTTTCTTGGCTTCTTTCTCAGCTTCTTTCGTGGTTTTTATAGCTTTCTTCTCAGCTTCCTTTTCAGCCTTACGCTGTTTGATTGCCTCATGAACCTCAGTTGCTAAATCTTCGCCTTTTAAGCCTTGTTCATGTGCTTGTTTCACTGTCATAGACACAATACTGGCAGCATCTTTAGGTTTTTCACCCTTATTTACAAGATCATTCATAGAATTAACCAATTGACTCAAATCATTACCTTTAACTCCATTATTAGATAGCTCAGAAACAACACCTTTCAATTCTTTTTTATTAGCTCCTTTTTCTACCATATTTTCAAGAGAAGCTTGTATTGCTTCCGACTCACTCTGGGTAATCGTACCTGCCTGTTGAAGCTCGCTTATTAGTTGTGTTACTATTGATTCAGTATCTTCAGCCATCGCAATTGGATTAGCAATCAAAAAACAACATATACATCCTAAAAAAGTTATAACTTTATTAATTTTATTCATAGACGCTCCTTTCATTTTAATCACAAGGAATCAAAGATTCTGCTCCCCGGGACGGACTCGAACCGCCGACCAAGTGATTAACAGTCACCCGCTCTACCAGCTGAGCTACCGGGGATACTAAAAGTATATATCATAGTATCTATTTTCGCAAAAGTGTTTTCTCTTGCCATATCAGTCGTTTTTTTTATAATAAATAGTTTTTTTATGCTTAAAATTTGGTTATTAATGGTTAAGGAAATAGGAAAAATTTATTCTAAATTATTCATTACAAAACCTGCATTAGGTATTTTTTTTGTCAGTTTTATAGTCCTCATGCTATGTCAATATAGTGTAGGTATGGTTGATTATACTGCTCGGTTTTCGATCTTTGTTGAAAATATGTTCCATCATGGTTTGACTTATTTTCCGATAATAAATGGTCATCCGTATCCAGATTATCCGATTGGAAATACTTTTTTGATTTATTTGGTTTCATTGCCATTCGGTAAAATTTCTATTTTTACAGTTGGTTTCCCATATTGTCTTGCAGCTTCATTGACATTAGTTCTGATCTATAAACTTGGAGCACTACACGATAAAAAATGGGGTCTCTACGCAGTATTATTTGCCTTATTTACTTGGAAGTTTATCGATGCAGTTCATTCTTTGGCTATGGATGTTTATCCAATGTTAATAACGACTTTTTGTTTTTACCTGGTTTATACGGCAAGAATAAAACAAGATAATCGGTGCTTATGGTTACTTCCGCTTGGTCTTTTGAGCGGATTAATTATGCGAGGACCGATTGGTTTCATTATCCCAGCAGCTATTGTAATCGGCTTTTATTTATTCAGTAAAGAATGGCGATTATTAATAATTTTCTCTGCCATTTGCTTTGTTTTATTTATAATCGGTGTTTCATTGCTATTGTTAGCAGCATATATTCAGGGTGGAGTTAATTTCGTTTATGATGTAGTAATGGCGGAGAGTATCGGCAGATTATATGGAAGTAGTAGTATCTTCCACCGTATTTATTTTTATTTTGGTAATGGGCTATTAAATTATAGTTTCACTGTTTTATTTGCACTGATTGTTATCTTTAATAAAAGAAAAGAAATTTTTCGGCCATTATCTAAAAATATGAAATTTTTGTTATTACTTAGCGTTTGGTTTCTAGGAATTATTGTAATATTAACTTTTGTACATGATAAAAAAGCTCGTTATATATTATCAATAGTACCAGCTATTTCATTACTTGCTGCTTACATTTTTATTGATACATCGAGATTTTCTATGATCATGCGATCAATTTTGGTAAAACTATGTTTTTATATGCCGATCATTGGTCTCATTGGAGTCGCAATATCATTAATTTACAATCATTTTGCTGCTACACCTTTACCAGCCTATTTTATTTCAGCTATTATATCCCTGTCACTTTTATTAATTACCGTTATGTTGATTAGAAGATATTTTAAATATCACTCACAGTATTCAGCAATGATTTTTATATGCGGAGTTTTATCGTTCATGATAATTAATCTTTTATTGTATGATCCAATAGGGTTTCGTTTTAACCATTCATCACAAGACGTAACTCCGGTTTTCTTATCTTATTGGCCGTGGTAAACAGATTTATCTTATGAACGATCAACTTAATTTAGCGACAATTTCTGGCATTTCTGATCAAAAAGCAGCAAAAAGACTAAAACAAGAAGGCTATAACGAACTTCCGTCAATACGTAAACGCGGTATCTTTAAAATTGTGTCTAGGATCGTAACTGAACCTATGTTTTTACTGCTTATTGCAGGTGGAATTTTATATTTCATTTTAGGTGACGCTCGCGAAGCACTTGTATTAATCAGTTTTGTATTCGTTATTATGGGCATTACCTTTTATCAGGAACATAAAAGCGAGCGTGCTCTAGATGCATTACGAAAACTTTCTAGTCCACGAGCTTTGGTTATTCGAGATGGTAAAGAAATGCGGATTCCAGGCAGAGAAGTTGTACGTGAAGACATCGTAGCCATCCATGAAGGTGATTTTGTTCCTGCAGACTGTAGACTGATTTTATCTAACAACCTAACGGTTGACGAGTCTTTGTTAACCGGCGAATCCGTACCTGTATATAAAATAGCTGATAAAGAACCCAATATTTATGCAGGTACTCTAGTTGTAGGAGGTAACGGTATTGCCGAGGTTTATGGCACTGGTATCAATACCGAAATGGGTAAAATTGGTAAATCTTTACAAGTCATTAAACCGGAACGAACTTCACTGCAAAAAGCAACTGCACGCCTTGTACGTAATCTTGCTATCATAGGGCTATCGGTTTGCGTTTTAGTTGCAGTTATACACGGTTATAATCGTGGTGATTGGCTACATGGAACTTTAGCTGGAATTACCCTTGCCATGGCTATTTTGCCAGAAGAATTCCCAGTGATATTGACAACTTTTCTTGCTCTTGGGACTTGGCGCATTTCTCGAGAACATGTCCTTACTCGTCAAATCCCTGCAGTCGAAGCATTGGGTTCAACCACTGTTTTATGCGTTGATAAAACCGGAACATTAACTAAAAACGAAATGCAAGTTAATAAAATTTTCGTTGCGGGTAAATTTCTTGATCTGACAGCGTTATCTGATACTAAAAAACCATTACCTGAAAACTTTCATGACCTGATTGAATATAGCATTTTAGCTAGCCAACGAGACCCGTTTGATCCTATGGAGAAAGCTATTAAGCGGCTCGGTGATAAGTATCTTCAAGGCACGGAGCATTTACACAAGGATTGGCAGTTAGTGCGTGAATATCCATTATCCAAAAATCTTTTAGCTATTTCACATGTTTGGAAATCTCCTTATGATACATCTTTTGAAATTGCTGCCAAGGGAGCACCTGAAGCGATAATTGATCTATGTCATATAAATAAAACACAAGCAGAAGAATTACTTAATCATATAAAGACCTTAGCTAGTGAGGGGTTACGTGTTCTTGGAGTGGCAAAAGCTCAATTTCAAAAAGAAGTGTTACCATTAAAACAGCATGAATTTGAGTTTAAATTTATCGGTTTAATAGGGTTAGCTGATCCCATAAGATTAGCTGTCCCTGAAGCAATTCAGAAATGTCATCAAGCTGGTATTCGAGTAATTATGATAACTGGTGATTATTCAGAAACTGCCATTAATATAGCCAAACAAATTGGTCTAGATTCATTAACAAATACCATAACTGGCCAAGAACTACAGGATATGAGTGAAGCTGAATTATGTGAAAAAATTAAAAATGTTAATATTTTTGCCCGCATTGTACCCGAACAAAAGTTACGCATCGTAAACGCTTTGAAAGCCAACAATGAGATAGTCGCCATGACCGGTGATGGAGTAAACGATGCTCCAGCATTAAAGTCAGCACATATTGGTATCGCAATGGGAGAGCGGGGCACCGATGTGGCTCGCGAAACAGCGGAACTTGTATTACTTAATGATGATTTTTCATCTATTGTTCAAGCAGTAAGTCTAGGTAGAAGAATATTTGATAATATTAGGAAAGCGATGACTTATACATTTTCAGTTCATATACCTATCATTGGAATGTCGTTACTACCAGTAATATTTAGATGGCCACTAATTTTGTTACCAATTCATATAGTTTTCTTAGAATTAATAATTGATCCAGCATGTTCAATTGTTTTTGAGGCTGAACCTGAAGAGATTGATGTTATGCAACGTAAACCTCGTGATCCAAAAGAATCGGTATTTAATTGGCAAATTTTAAAAATAAGTTTAATACAAGGCTGTATTGTTTTATTAATCGTTTTAGTCGTCTTCGGATTTGGTTATTATTTTGGATATAATGCCTCTAAAATTAGGGCATTGACTTTTACAACGCTAGTCATAGGTAATCTTAGCTTGATATTTAGCAACCGTTCATGGTCACGGAATATTTTAGCTAGTTTGCGGTTACCTAACCCTGCCTTATGGTGGATTGTGAGTTGTACATTAATATTTCTCGGCGTTGTGTTGTATATTCCTTTTTTACATGGTGTATTTCATTTTAACATGTTAAATTTGCTCGATTTGGTTATTTGTTTAATTGCAGGAATATTATGTATTCTGTGTTTTGAACTACTTAAGATTTTTAATATGCAGAAGAAATATGCGCTATATAAATAACAAGGAGATTTTTTGATGTTGTGGATGATTTTAGTTGGTGTTGTTCTTATTTTAGTGATAGGTTTCTTTACATTAAAATATAGAAAGCAGAGATCAAATTCGACTGAACAGAAAGAAGAGCCTTTATTTGCTAATATTGATGCAGAGAAAGAAACAGAATATGAATATGAGTCTCTTGAAGAACCAATTGAAGCTGAGCCATCAGGAACTGAATCAGAAGATATTTCTACCGAAGAAGCAAAAAAAAATGTTTCTCCTCATCAACTAATTGTAATGCGACTCATAGCAAATCAAAATCATCTCTACAGAGGTTACGAATTATTGCAGGCTTTATTAACCAATGGTTTCCGATATGGAAAAATGGATATTTTTCATCGCCATGAACAAAAAAATGGTGAAGGAAATATATTGTTCAGTTTAGCTTCGGCTACCAAGCCAGGTACTTTTAATATCCATGATATGGGAAATTGTACGTGCCAAGGTTTAACTATATTTATGAATATCACCGAGCATAAAAATTCAACAGCCGTTTTTGAAATTATGCTTGATACAGCAAAACAATTACTCGATGATTTAGGCGGTGAAATTAGGGATGAACGTCATTTGTTATTAGATCAATCAGTGATCGAAAGGTGGCGAAAGAGAATTCGTAATTATGAAGACAGTTTATATACCTACGATTTATTTGAGGGAATAAATTAATATATGGTATCAAAAGATGTATCAAAGCGTATTAAGAAATTGCGCTCGGTAATTAGAGAACATAATTATAAATATTATGTTTTAGATAGTCCGACTATTTCTGATGCGGAATATGATCGTCTATTTCGCGAACTTCAGGAATTAGAGACGCAGCATCCTGAATTTATTACTCCTGATTCTCCTACACAACGAATTGGTGCTGAACCATTAAAAGAATTTGCTTCGGTAAAGCACAAGATATTGATGTTGTCTCTTCAGAACGTTTTCAGTGAAAACGAATTGCGAGCATTTGATAAGAGAATTAAAGATCGGTTACATGTTAACCGTGAAATTGAATATATGTGTGAACCTAAGTTTGACGGAGTATCAGTTAGTTTATTATACGAAGATGGTATTTTAACACAGGCAGCAACGCGTGGTGATGGAGCAGTCGGCGAAGATATAACTCAGAATGCTAAAACCATCGCATCTATTCCGTTAAAATTACACGGCAAAAATTATCCAAAAACTCTAGAAGTGCGCGGTGAGGTTTATATCCCTACAGCAGATTTTGAAAAATATAATAAACTTGCTCTTGGGGCTGGCGAGAAAGTTTTTGTTAACCCGCGCAATGCTGCATCTGGAAGTTTACGGCAATTGGATCCTAAAATAACCGCTAAACGTCCTCTGCAAATATTCTGTTATTCGATTGTTAGAATGGAAAATGGAAAATTGCCGATCAAGCATAATACTGTTTTTGAACTGTTGAAGAATTGGGGATTTAGAGTCAATTCGGAAATCAAAGCTGTACAAGGTATTGAAGGTTGCTTAGATTACTACCATAAAATGGAGAAAATTCGTAATGAGTTGCCTTACCAAATTGATGGAGTAGTTTACAAAGTGAATGACATTAATGCTCAACAAAAGCTCGGCATAATATCACGAGCACCACGTTGGGCTATCGCACATAAGTTTGCTGCGCAAGAAGAATTAACACAAGTTATTGCTGTTGAATTTCAGGTGGGTAGAACTGGAGCTTTAACTCCTGTAGCAAGATTAAAACCGGTATTTGTGGGTGGTGCCACAGTTAGTAACGCTACCTTGCATAATATTGATGAAATTCGCCGTAAAGACATTCGTATAGGCGATACCGTGGTTGTAAGGCGTGCTGGAGACGTGATTCCAGAAGTAGCTTCTGTGATTTTAGAACGGCGCCCAAAAACTAGCAAAATTATTGATTTGCCAAAACGATGTCCGGTATGTAAGTCGGATGTGGTCAAAGCAGAAGGTGAAGTAGTAGCACGGTGTAGTGGTGGCCTGTTTTGTAGTGCGCAACGCCGAGAATCGATTAGGCATTTTGCTTCTAAGGCTGCTATGAATATTGAGGGTTTAGGAAGTAAAGTTATTGAACAATTAGTTACTAAAGATTTAATAAAGAATGTGGCAGATATATATACATTAACGGTTGATCAGGTTGCTAATTTAGAGCGTATGGGAGAAAAATCCGCTCAGAATTTAATTACAGCCATAGAGCAAAGTAAAGAAACTACTTTAACTAAATTTCTTTATGCTTTGGGAATTCGTGAAGTAGGGATTTCTACAGCACGCATTTTAGCTGATCATTTTGGTAATTTAAATGATCTTATCAAGGCTGACATTGAAACTTTACAAAACATTCCAGATATAGGTCCTGTGGCAGCTTTACACATAACGATATTTTTTAAGCAGCATCACAATCGTGAGCTGATTGATAAACTGCGTAAATTGGGTGTTCATTGGTCGGAAGGCAAGGTAGAAGCCAAACAGACTCTATTAGGCAAGTCATTTGTTCTAACTGGTACTTTGGAAACTATGACTAGAGAAGAAGCCAGGGATAAACTGCAAGAATTGGGCGCAAAATTAAGTTCCAGTATATCGCAGCGTACCTCGTATGTGGTTGTTGGGAAAGAGCCCGGCTCCAAATTTACCAAAGCAAAGAAATTGGGGATAAAAATTTTAAATGAAAAAGAATTTCTTAAATTGTTGCATGTTTAATGTAGGGAACAGGCATGCTTGTTCCTCATCAGATTCCGCATTAAATGCGGAATGACAAAATAGTATGGATATTATAAAGTAGAGATACTAGAAGGAACAAATAATGGATAATAATAATCAAATTTTGTATGCCCATCGCATGGGCATTGATACCTATCGCCAAGCAATAGCATTTATTAATCATGACAGCGACATTTGTCATTCAGAAGGCTTTGAAGCAATGGCACGCGTTCATATTTCCCTAAATAACCGTTTTATCATTGCAACTTTAAATATAGTTGGTAACCATTTGTTACCAAAGAATAAAATAGGGTTGTCGGAGTTTGCATGGCAGTTGTTAGATGCAAAAGAAGGTGATGTGGTTAGGCTATCACATTCCGCTCCACTTGATTCTTTGAGTCATGTTCGATCTAAAATTTTTGGTGAACAACTCAATGCTGAACAAATGCAGGCAATTATCAAGGACATCGCTGATGGTTTATATTCAGATGTACACGTTTCGTCATTTATTACCACTTGTTCCGGAGGAAGATTAAACGATAAAGAAATTCTCAACCTCACTCAGGCAATGATAAACGTTGGAAATAAATTAACTTGGCCTGCTGAGCAAGTTGTTGATAAACATTGTGTTGGCGGTTTGCCAGGAAATCGTACTACTTTAATAGTAGTGCCAATTGTTGCCGAATATGGATTAACCATTCCCAAAACATCTTCACGAGCTATAACTTCACCGGCTGGCACAGCTGATACTATGGAAGTTTTAGCTCCAGTACAGCTTAGTTTACCAAAAATGCGCGAGGTGGTCGAAAAAGAAAATGGCTGTATTATATGGGGTGGAAACGTTGATCTTAGTCCTGCTGATGAGATTTTGCTTCGTGTTGAAAAGGCGTTGAATTTGGACAACGAAGCCCAAATGGTTGCTTCTGTGCTTTCTAAGAAAGTTTCAGCTGGATCTACTCATATACTTATCGACGTGCCCATAGGGCCTACTGCAAAATTACGGAGCGTGGAAGCTGCAGAACGAGTTAAAAAACAATTGGAAAGTGTAGGCAGGACTATAGGTATACATGTAGAAGTGCTGTTTTCAGATGGAATTCGTCCGGTAGGAAAAGGAATTGGTCCTGCCTTGGAAGCCCATGATGTTTTAGCAGTATTACAGGGGAGAAAGGATGCACCGCAGGATTTACGGGAAAAATCGCTTACTTTGGCTGGAAAGGTTCTAGAATTTTCTCCTAAAGTACCTAAGAGCACAGGATATCAGGTTGCAAAAGATATATTGGATAGTGGTAAAGCTTGGCAAAAATTTCAGGCTATATGCCAGGCGCAAGGCGGATTATTTAAACCTCCAATCGCCGCATACCGGCACACCATAACTGCTTCTCGATCAGGTAACGTTACTGAAATAGATAATCGGCGTTTGGCTACCATTGCAAAGCTAGCTGGCGCTCCTCGTGCCAAAGCTGCCGGCTTAGAGTTGCATGTTAATGTTGCTTCCAAAGTTGAAGTTGACCAGCCACTATTTACTGTTCATGCAGAGGCGCACGGCGAATTGCATTATGCAATAGGTGCAATTCGCTCCGAGTATGATGTTATGAAAATTGAAGAGGTTTGAATTCATATTGGAGGATAAAAGGAATGTTTTATTCAAGTTTCAAGCGATCACAGGTTTTAAGAGAGCAAATTTACACTTTGGATAAGTGTAAAAAAGAAAATGATATATTTGATATAATTATTAATGTAATTAAAATACAACATAATTTCAGTATTTTGATAAAACTTATAGATGACCCAATAGTCAGACAATATTTATTTCATGATAAATTGAAGTCATTTTGGGACGATCAATTAGTAGATAAACAATCTCTCCATGATAATTTTGGATTAAAACATCTTAATTTGAAGCCTCATCCGATAATTCCGAGTTTACATTTGCTTATTGGACATTATTTTTTTAACAAATACAAACGTGCACGACAAGAAGAAAAGGAGAAATTTTATTTTGATAAAGCTATAGAATACGGGTGTTTTGAAGCCATTTTAACATCTCAAAATAGTGATTTAGACGAGCTCTCTAAAAATTTAAAAATTGAGCGAGGTGTTACTTTAGTCGAACGAATTGTCACCAACATGACGAGACTAGCTAATCTTTATGCTACACCCGGTTTTATTATGTTTGCTCAAACATGTTGGAATTTGACTAATTATTGGGCGAATATGGACAATGAAATCTGTGCCGGTGCGAGTTGTGAATTAACATTGCAAAATCTATATGTGGCTAATAAGCTTTTACTATATTCTGGTACAATTATTAGTAACGTGTTTGGTGAACAAGGTTTACGAAATAGCAATGATTTTAATATTCATGATATTCCATCGGCGATAAAGCGACTTATAAAAGAAGAGCCAGGGGTTTTTAATGTAAACACTGTTGTACGTATTTTTGACAGTGCGAATAAAATAGCTTCTAAACTTATTCGCCTCTTTTCTAAAGAGGCAACTCAAGAACAGATTGATAAATATTTAGCTGAACAAGAATTAGCCTATTATTCACAATCAAGTGTTTCATTAGAATTAAGGGTTGGGTGGTGATGTGTCAATTTTATAGTGTTTATCCGATTCTGTACCCACATCTGTATCTTTAAATTCAAGTTTTCTTTTACCCAACCTATTAGGAATATTAGCAGTATGAGTAATTCGAGAGGCTTGTTGACGAGCAAAAAAAGTTTGAGAAACTTCAGCAAATACTTTTTTGGTTTGATTAGGATCTTTTTTAGGCCAATCCTGAAATCGATGAGAATTTGCATCTTTCCAGGGAGCATGAATTTTTTGCCCATCCTGATTGTAAAATACTATATTTTGCATAATCTTTAATTCATCCCAGTGTTTATAAACAAACCTGAGTTCTTTTGCTGTAAATCCTTTAAAGTAATTCTCACGGACAGTATAACCAAGAGCAGCATCAATTAATTGATTATCTATGATGAAATGTATTCTAGTATTTGGTTTAAATACGGCAGCCTCACATGCTTTTACTGTTTTATGATTGTCAAGATTAGTGAAATATTGAGGCATCAGCTGTAGGTATACTTGCTGATAATGTTCTTGAATAGCTTTAAAGTTATGGTATTTAGTATTTGGTAATGGCGTAAGCTGACCATTTCCAAGTAGTGGCTTAATGGCTTTATTAAAAGCATCAACGGTAACGGGATGTTCTTCAGTAGAACTCATAGTAATCGTTGGTTTTAATCGTTCAGATATTGTAGGTTGATGATAAACGTTTTCCTTTTGTTCTTCGAGTTGCACTTTTAATTCCGCACAATACTGACATATGCTTTGGAATTTATTCTGCAATACTTTAATAAATTTCTCACGTATATTTTGTCTACCGAAAAGCAAATCACCATCTTTAAAATTATTATATAAATCTGTAGTATGTACTTTCATCGTTTATTCTCTTAAAAGCTATAATGGTACTTTAATATAAAAATAGACGATGATTATTAAGAAAGCCTTAAATGTTCATGATAAATTGTGAATTTAGCGGTGTCGTATAAATGCTTCGAGCAACGTTATTCATCACAAAGACGAGAATCTTGTTCTGCATTGCTTTTGACTTATTCTCTACGTAAAAGTAATAGAGTAAGTACTCGTTTCGGTTTTTATCGTCGACTGTAGATCTTCACATTGCCTATAAAGATCATCAAGATAATCAATATATGGTTCAATATCTATTTGAGGGTGATTTGGAAAGTTATTATTGAGGTTTAGAAATTTACCTGTTATTCGCTCAATATGCTTTTTAGCATCCTCAATATAATTAGATGCTGGTTCATTCTCTATGTTATTGTTTTCAAATAAACTCTTCAGTTCATTTATTCTGTCCGTTACATGCTGCGTAAGCTGGATTAAATTTTCATATTGTGTTTGTGGATCTTCATTATCTTCGTCACCCGGTTCTTCTTTATCATCTAACTTTTTCTTAAATTCCTCGATCGCATTTATATTGTCTCTAAGATCTTTATCAGAAAAAAATTTAAAATCTGAACCAGCCATACTACCACCATATTATTAAATCAATCACCTAATAAATTCCATAAACTAAATTTACATTCATGTAGAAAGATTAAAAACCTTATTTAGTTTAATTAAAGCATAGAAGTATTAAGAAAGCCTTAAGAGCATTTCTAGGAAATTCAGTTCATAAACTGAAAAGTGTAGTCTCTTAAAAGGTATAATTGACACGTAGGTCACATCAGGCTAATATTTTATATTATATGTAATTTCGAGGAGCAATAATTGTGGCTGTACAAAAGAGTAGAAAAACACGTTCTAAAAGAGATATGCGTCGTTCACACGACGCCTTGAAACCAATTACTTTATCAACAGATCAGACTACTGGTGAAACTCATCGTCGACATCATCTAACTCCAGATGGTTATTATTGTGGCCGTCAAGTGTTCATTCCTAAACAAAAGGCCACAAAGGAAGAAGAAGAAAAATCCTAATCATGAATAATGTAACTATTGCCATTGATGCTATGGGCGGTGATTATGGAGTGACGGTAACTGTCCCAGCAGCTCTGAGCATATTAAAAAAATATACTAATGTGCAATTAATTTTAGTAGGGGATGAGAAGCAAATAAAATCGCAACTAGGATTTTTTCGACGCAATAAACGGCTTAGCATTCATCATGCTTCACAACAAGTAGCTATGGATGAGTTGCCATCCAAAGCTTTACGGATTAAAAAAGATTCATCCATGCGAATTGCGATTAATTTAGTTAAAACCGGTGAAGCGCAAGCTTGTGTTAGCGCTGGTAATACCGGTGCACTAATGGTTATTTCTAGGTTTGTGTTAAAAACTTTACCCAATGTAGATCGACCAGCGATTGTTACTTTATTTCCTACTTTTAATCAAAATAAAGTAGTTCGCGTACTGGATTTAGGAGCTAATATCAATTCATGTGCTGACCACCTTTATCAATTTGCTGTTATGGGATCGGCATTGACCTCTGCTTTGGATGATATCGAAATACCAAAAATCGGTCTATTAAATATCGGTGAAGAAGAAATTAAAGGTAATGATTTAGTGAAGCAGGCTGCGCAACTATTATCAGAAAGTAGGCATATCAATTACATAGGTTATGTAGAAGGAAATGATATTTTTAAGGGAATTGTTGATGTGGTAGTTTGTGATGGCTTTGTTGGTAATGTAACACTTAAAGTGATAGAAGGTACTGCTCAATTAATTGCTTTTTATATCAAACAAGAATTTAAAAAAAATCGGTATTCACATATAGCTGCTTTAACAGCCTATCCAGTTTTAAAGAGTCTGAAAAAAACATTGGATCCAGGTCGTTATAACGGCGCGAGTTTACTGGGATTACAGGGTATTGTAATTAAAAGTCACGGTAGTGCAAATATCCCATCATTTGCCAATGCTATTAAAGAAGCTATTTTAGAGGTAGAAAAAAATATTCCATTACATATTAGTGAGCGGGTAGGAATAATGCTTAAAGAGGCAGAATTTTAATGGTTTACTCACGGATTATCGGCATTGGAAGTTATTTGCCAGAAAAAATTTTGACTAATTATGCACTGGAAAAAATGGTAGATACTACAAATGAATGGATTGTGGAACGCAGTGGAATTAAAGAACGTCGCATTATTGCTAATGACGAAAAATTAACGAGTACAGCCGCAATTGCTGCAAGAAAAGCAATTAAGAGCGCCGGAATAAATAAAGATGATATAGATCTAATTATTGCGGCAACAATTACTTCTGATTTTATTACTCCGAGTGTAGCTTGTATTTTACAACGAAATTTAGACATAAAAAATTGTCCTGCGTTCGATATCAATGCTGCTTGCAGTGGGTTTATATATGGATTAAACATTGCTGATCTATATATTAAAAGTGGTATAGCAAAGCATGTTTTACTGGTAGCTGCGGAAGCATTATCTAAAATCATTGATTGGCAAGATCGTTCTACATGTGTTTTGTTTGGTGATGGTGCAGGTGCAATAGTACTTAAAGCAGATAATAAACCTGGCGTTCGTTCTATCCATCTTTATGCAGATGGTAGCTATCAACAGTTACTTTATGCCAAAAGTCCACTCTATAAATTAAATAAGTCTACACACATTAAGATGCAGGGTAATGAATTATTTAAGATCGCCGTAGTTAAATTGAGTGAAGTCGTTCATGAAGCGTTAGACTATAACAAACTTAATATATCAGACATTGATTGGTTGGTTCCCCATCAAGCTAATTTACGTATTATTAAAGCAGTTGCTAAAAGAATAAAACTGCCTATGGAGCGAGTAATATTAACAATACAAGAGCATGGTAATACTTCTGCAGCTTCCGTACCTTTAGCGTTAGATGCAGGTATACATAGTGGAAAAATTAAGCATGGGGATACATTAGTTATGGAAGCTTTCGGCGCTGGTTTAGTGTGGGGTTCAGCATTGGTTGATTATTGACATAGACTAATGATTGAGAAATTAGCTTTTGTTTTTCCAGGACAAGGTTCGCAGTTTGTGGGAATGTTAGCGGAACTCGCCCGTGAATTTCCTATCGTAGAAAAAACTTTTATTGAAGCATCTCAAACATTGCAATACGATCTTTGGCAGTTAACACAGCAAGGTCCTGAAGAACAGTTAAACTTGACTAAGAACACTCAATTAGCTTTGCTAGCTAGTGAAATAGCCATGTGGCGTATATGGCAAAGTCGAAATGGAACTAAACCTTTATTTTTAGCCGGACATAGCTTAGGAGAATACAGTGCGTTAGTTTGTGCTGATGCCATAAATTATCGAGATGCAATTAAACTAGTCGCAGAACGCAGCAGACTTATGCAACAGGCTGTACCTACAGGGCAGGGCGGTATGGTAGCAATTATCGGATTGAGCAAAGATAAGATTGACACGATCTGCCAGAAAGCAGCCAAAAGTAAAGTTTTGGCTGTGGCCAACTATAATTCTATTGGCCAGACAGTATTATCGGGTCATATTGAAACTGTGCGACGAACAATAGAAGTTGCTAAAACGGCAGGAGCAAAAGTTGCCAAGTTACTTAAAGTTAGTATTCCCGCACACTGTGAGCTAATGAAACCAGCAGCGGAGGAATTAGCAAAAAGTTTAAATAAAATTAATATAGTTAAGCCAAAGATACCTGTTGTTAATAATGTAGATGTCAAATGTTACAAGAATGCAGATGATATACGCGATGGTTTGGTAAGACAGTTATACAATCCAGTTCGTTGGGTGGAAACAATTCAGTTTTTACATCAACAGAATATAGATTATTTGATAGAATACGGACCTGGAAAAGTTCTTGCGGGACTGAATAAACGTATTGTAAATGATTTACCGACAATAAAATTTGAAGATTTATTAAGGGGGTAATTATGGAATTAAAGAATAAAATAGCACTAGTTACTGGTGCAGGCCGTGGCATCGGTAAAGCAATTGCTATCGAATTAGGTAAGCAAGGCGCTACAGTAATTGGTGTTGACATTAATCAGAATGCAGTTCAACAAGTTGACGCATATATAAATGAGTTCGGATTAAAAGGACAAGGACTAGTAATGGATGTAACTGATCAGAATTCCATTGATGCGATACTTGACACAATTCGCAGTAATTATGGTCATCCAGCCATTTTGGTCAACAATGCGGGAATTACCCGCGATAATTTAATGTTACGTATGAAAACAGAAGAGTGGAATGCAGTGATTGAAACTAATTTAAATTCTATTTTTAGAGTTAGCCAATCATGTCTAAGGGATATGCTAAAAGCACGTTGGGGGCGCATTATAAGTATTGCTTCTATAGTGGCATTCATAGGAAATGCTGGCCAGGCAAATTATTCAGCAGCAAAAGCCGGATTGATCGCTTTTAGCAAATCCTTAGCACAAGAAGTTGCTAGTCGTGGCATTACCGTTAATATAATTGCCCCAGGATTTATCGATACTAAAATGACCCAGGCTTTAACAGATGAGCAAAGAAATTCATTGTCGAGTATGATCCCTATGCGAAAAATTGGTAGACCTGAAGATGTTGCTAACGCTGTAGTTTTTTTAGCTTCACATCGAGCTTCATATATCACTGGGACAACGCTACACGTCAATGGTGGAATGTTTATGGCATGAACACAAAATGCTTGCAACTTATTTTGTTTTGCATAAACTATTTAGATGTTTTTTATTTAAATAAATAGGAGAAATTAATGACTAGTATAAAAGAACGTGTTATAAAAATCATTGCAGATCAACTAGGTGTTGAAGAGGAAAAAATTGTTCCAGAAGCTTCATTCGTAGATGATCTTGGTGCCGATTCTTTGGATACTGTTGAATTAGTGATGGCATTAGAGGAAGAATTCGATGCCGAAATTCCAGACGAAGAAGCCGAGAAAATTACTACCGTTCAGGAAGCAATCGATTACATTGAAAAAGGCTTAAAAGAAAAAGAATAAAGAGATAGATCTTGACTAAAAGACGCGTGGTAATAACAGGATTAGGAGCAGTATCACCACTTGGTTTAAATGTTACAGATACATGGAATGCCGTTTTAAAAGGGAAAAGTGGTGTTAAACCTATTACAAGTTTTGATGCCTCAGAATTTAGTGTAAAGATAGCAGCTTTCGTAGAGAATTTTGATCCAACTTTATACATGGATCAAAAAGATATTCGTAAGACTGACCATTTTATTCAATTTGCAATAGCAGCAGTAAGTCAAGCTATCGAGGACGCTAATTTAGAAATAAATGAAGATAATGCGCATCGCATTGGAATAATAATAGGTTCTGGAATAGGCGGCTTACCTATAATTGAAAGAACCTATCGTAATTTAATAAAGGGGGGACCACGTAAAATTTCTCCTCACTTCATTCCTAGTTCAATCATCAATATGGCCCCAGGGTTAATATCTATAAAATATGGTTTAAAGGGTCCCAGTTACTCAATAGTTTCCGCTTGTGCAACAGGTGCACATAATATTGGTGATGCTGCACGAATGATTAGTTATGGCGATGCAGATGTGATGTTAGCAGGTGGTACTGAAATGGCAACAACACCTATCGGAGTGGGAGGTTTTGCTGCTGCACGTGCTTTATCAAGACGTAATGATGAACCAGAATTGGCAAGTCGTCCTTGGGACAAGGATCGTGATGGCTTTGTACTTGGTGACGGAGCCGCTGTGATAGTTTTAGAGGAATATGAATATGCTAAGAAGAGGGGAGCTAATATATATGCCGAATTAATAGGATTTGGTATGAGTTCCGATGCTTTTCATATTACAGCACCTGATGAGACGGGAATGGGATCTTATTATGCTATGCAAAACACTTTACACGATGCCAAACTTAATCCTGAAGATATAAATTATATCAATGCACATGGGACTTCGACAATAGCAGGAGACATTGTTGAAGCTATAGCGATTAAAAAGCTGTTTGGAGACCAGGCGTATAAAACACCCATAAGTTCTACTAAATCTATGACCGGTCATATGTTAGGTGCAGCAGGAGCTATTGAAGCGATTTTTTCAGTATTAACCATCCGTGATCAAATTGCACCGCCTACAATAAATCTATTTAATCCTGATGAAAAATGCGATTTGGATTTTATTCCACACACAGCACGTGAATTAAATATCAATGTAGTTCTTTCTAATTCTCTTGGTTTTGGTGGAACTAACTGTGCATTATTATTTAAGAAAATTTGATTGATGAGCAAACGATTTGGATTATCTGTTGTAATAGCTATAGCTTTAACTGGGTGTTTTATATGGTTATGCATAGAATGGGTGTGTTTTCTGATTACTCCTCTAATTGCATCTGATAAACCAGCTATTGATTTTGTAATTAAAAGTGGGGATTCAGTTAAAACTTTAGTAATAGATTTACAGAATAAAAGGGTATTACGAAACCCGTATTTCTTTGTCTTATTAACACGAATAAAAGGAGAAGATCAAAAAATACAAGCTGGTGAATATCGGATTGATCCCGGTATTACTCCAAGCGAACTTTTACATAAATTAGTAACTAACAAAGTAATTCTATATCCTTTTACTATCGTTGAAGGATGGACATTTCGTAAAATGATATCTGAATTAGAGAATAATCCACATATAATACACACATTACAGGGCTTAAGTGATAATGAAATTATACAGCGTATTGGACATCCTAATGAGGTACCAGAGGGAAGATTTTTCCCAGATACTTACAATTTTAGTGCTGGAACTTATGATGTTGATATCTTGCAATGGGCATATACTTCTATGCAACATAAACTAAGCAAGGAATGGCAGGAACGAAACTTAAATGCACCTTATGACTGTCCCTATAAAGCGCTAATAGTAGCTTCGATAATTGAAAAAGAAGCGTCGTCAAAAGAAGAGCGATCAATAATTTCAGGGATAATAGTACGACGTTTACAAAAAAATATGTACTTGCAATTAGATGCCAGTGTAATTTACGGCTTAGGAGACAGCTTTAAAGGTAAACTAACTACTAAGGATCTCAAGAAAAATACACCGTATAATACGTATCTTCATAAAAGATTACCACCGACTCCAATTTGTTTGCCTAGCGAAAACGCTATCCATGCTACTCTACATCCGGTCTTAGGAACAGTTTTATATTTTGTAGCAAAAGGTGATGGAAGCCACGTATTTTCTTCAACCTTGAAAGCACAGATAGCGGCAATTAACAAATATCAATTGAAACACAATCATGAAAAGTAAAAAATCATATTTCATCACTCTCGAAGGTATAGAAGGTGCTGGAAAGAGTACTGCTATCAAATTTATAGAGAAATATTTAAAAGAAAAAAACATTGACTGTATTATTACCCATGAACCAGGTGGTACAGAGATTGCGGAAGCAATAAGAAAAGTAATATTAGCACATTACCGTGAGAAAATGTGTCCTTATACTGAATTATTGTTATATTTTGCAAGTAGAGCTCAGCATATAGCTCAAGTAATTAAACCAGCTTTGGATGCAGGTAAATGGGTAGTGTCTGATCGATTCACTGATGCAAGTTATGCATATCAAGGGGCAGGGCGCAAAATTCCTCAAGAACATATAGCTACTTTAGAAAATTGGACTCAAAAAAGTTTGTGTCCAGATCTGACGTTGATATTAGATATTGATCCTGATCGAGGCTTGGCTAGAATAAAAAATTCTAATATTCTGGATCGAATCGAAAGTGAAAAAACCAATTTTTTTCGTCGAGTACGTAAGTATTATTTGCAACGAGTACACCAATATCCTAAAAAGTATAAAATTATTGATGCAACACAATCTCAACAACAGGTTGAACAACAATTAGATAAAATTCTAACAGCAATTATATGACATTATGCATAAAATATATCCATGGCAACAAAATCAGTGGCAACAATTGATAACTCGCTATAATAGTAAAAATTTACCTCACAGTTTATTATTTACCGGACAGTCAGGATTAGGAAAAACATCGTTTGCATTAGCTATAGCTGAATTATTACTGTGTGAACAACCAAACCACCAAGCTTGTGGTACCTGCCGTTCATGCAAGCTAATACAATCAAATAATCATCCTGATTTTAAATTAATAGAACCGAACGATAAAATAATTAAAGTCGAACAGATCCGTGATATTGTACATATGGTAAACAAAAAAGCTCATCTAAACAGATATCAAGTGATCTTAATCAACCCGGCCCACACAATGAATGTAGTTGCTAGCAATGCGCTATTAAAAACCTTAGAAGAACCGCAAGAATCCGTAATTATTATGCTGGTTACCGACAATCCGTCGCTTTTACTTGCAACTATTCGTAGTCGATGTCAGCAAATAGTGTTCTATGCTCCTAATAAGGTGGATGCAGAAAATTATATAAAAACCCAGAGTATAGAAATTAGCAAAATCGATTTATCGTTAGCATTGACTGAAAATGCTCCTTTGAAAGCATTAAATTTACTATGTACTGATAACATGCAACACCGTGAACAAATATTCAAAAATTTTGCCTCCTTATTACAAAATAAAATTAACCCAATTGAATTTGCTGAAGCATGTTTAAATGTGGAACTATCAATAACTTTATATTATCTACAACTTTGTCTTTATGATATGATTAAAATCAAATTTAATATTGATAATAATTTTTTACTGAATACCGACAAAATAAATCTATTACAAAATTTAGCATCTTTAATTAATACAAAAGATTTATTTAAATATTCTGACCAAGTTACCGAACGTAATAAACATATCGATAACAATCTTAATAAACGTTTGATCCTTGAAGACATTGCTATCAATGGAATTAAATATGCTAGTTGATTCACATTGTCATCTTGATTTTTTAGAAGGTAATTTAAATGATATTTTGAATGAAGCTAAAGCATCTGGTGTAGAATATATATTATCAGTTTGTACTAATCTTAAAAATTTTCCTAAAATACTTAAAATTGCAAATCGCTATGACAATGTTTATACCACTATCGGTATACACCCTAGTGAACAAGTTATAGCTGAACCTACCGTTGATGAATTAATCAAATTAGCTGATGACCCTAAAGTAGTTGCTTTTGGAGAAACAGGTTTAGATTATTATCATAATTTTATTTCGTTAGAAAAACAATTGGAACGTTTTCGTATTCATATCGACGCTGCTAATAAAATCAATAAACCCTTAATAATTCATAATCGCGATGCATCAGAAGATACCATAAAAGCTTTACAAGATTATGGCGCGGATAAAGTAGGGGGTGTAATGCATTGCTTTAGTGGAACTTTAAGTATTGCACATGAGGCCATAGAGATGAATTTTTATATTTCATTTTCAGGCATAGTTACTTTCAAAAATGCGAATAAATTAAGGGAAATCGCTAAACATATACCCCTCGATAAAATGTTACTTGAAACTGATGCGCCATATTTGGCACCAAATCCGTATCGTGGTAAACCAAATCGACCGGCTTATGTAACTTATGTAGCTAAATGTATCGCCGAAATTAAGAATATATCTTATGAAACTGTAGCAAAACAGACTACAGATAATTTTTTTCGTTTATTTTTATCTTCTTCGTAAAATTTACAAGTTTACCCGTAAATGAATGTGAAGAAACACACATCCTCCGCAGCCTTGGCGAAGGAGGATAGCCTTGGCGAAGGAGGATAGCCTTGGCGGAGGAGGAGGCAATATTTCTGAGGATGAAATCCTTAAGAAATCAGGTTACAATAAAGACTATGCGTTTAAGCGCAGGAATTTATTTATTAGTATTATTAAATCAACAATGAGGAGAAAATTATGAGTAATTTTATTGACTTTGGAAAAGAAGTTAAACAACGTGTCGGAAAATTCAAGCAAAATTTACCCGATATTAGTAAGCATTTTTGGGCACTAGTTCAGGAAGGTGGAAAAGAAGGTGTGTTAAATAAAAAAACTAAGGTGCTTATTTCACTTGCCATTGCAATCGCATGTAGGTGTGATGATTGTATTGTTGTTCACGTTCAAGAGTATGTGGCAGCACAAGGCACTCAAAAGGAATTAGAAGAGATGATTGGGGTTGCAGTTTACATGGGAGGTGGCCCATCTATGATGTATGCAACTCATGCTTTGCAAGCTTTTGATGAATTTAGTCAATAAATTAAACTCATCATTTTCCTGTATATTTTGCTATATAGACAGCCTGCAGAATAATAAAAATCAAGGTAATACCGAGCGTTCCGAATAGTTTGAAGTTGACCCAAGCGTTAGTGCTAAAGTTGTATACAACATATAAATTAGCAATACCCATAGTGGTAAAAAATACTGTCCAACTTAAATTTAACCGGATCCAAATAAGCTTTGGTAAGGTAAGTTTGTTATCCATCATACGTTGCACTAAAGTTTTATTACCAATAAATTGAGTTGATAAAAAAAATAGAGCAAAGAGCCAATAAACAGCTGTCGGTTTCCATTTGATAAACATCGTATTATGGAAAACAATAGTTACACTACCTAAAATCAAAATTATTACTAAAGTAATTATATGAAGCGATTCGAAATAACGATATTTAATCCAGTGGCTAATTACTTGCAGGAACGAAGCTATCATAGCTACGCCCGTTGCTAAGTAAATATTAAATAGCTTGTAAGTTACAAAAAATAGTAAAATAGGGAAAAAATCAAATAATAGTTTCATTTAAAAAATATTATATCACATGAGGGAATAGCAAATGACACAACTTTTTCAAATTCATCCTGTGAATCCACAGTTACACTTAATTCATCAAATAGTGCAAACTATACAAGAAGGCGGTGTAATCGTCTATCCAACTGATTCTAGTTACGCTTTGGGATGCCAAATAGGGAATAAAAAAGCTATAGAACGGATTCGAAATATTCGTCAATTAGACAAATTTCATAATTTTACTATAGTTTGTCGGGATCTTTCCGAACTTGCCACATATGCTAGAGTCAATAATTCTATGTTTCGTTTATTAAAAGCTTATACTCCCGGAGCCTATACTTTTATTGTGCCTGCCTCCAAAGAAGTTCCGAAACGTTTACAACATCAAAAGCGTAAAACTATTGGAATCCGCATACCAAATAATAGCATCACTATGGCTATATTAGAAGAACTTAACGAACCACTATTAAGTGTAACGTTAATTATGTCTGGTGAAACTGTGCCACTAGCCGATCCAAAAATAATATATGAAAGACTAGAAAAACAAGTTGAGATAGTAATTGACGGTGGCATTTGTGATCCACAACCCACCACAGTAATCGATTTTATCGATAGTGAACCACATATAGTAAGGGAAGGTAAAGGCGATATTACTCCATTCTTATGATATTATTTACTTATGAACCAGAATACTTATGCCGTAGTTCAAGGAAAACCACTCGATTCATTACCAAAGGATTTATATATTCATCCCGAGGCTCTACAGGTTTTTTTAGAAGCTTTTGAAGGTCCTTTAGATTTATTGCTATATCTGATTAAAAAGCAAAATATTGATATCCTTAACATTCCGATTGCAGAGATTACTCGTCAATATATTGAATATATTGAAATGATGAAACAACTCAGATTGGAATTAGCAGCCGAATATTTAGTAATGGCTGTTATATTGGCGGAAATTAAATCACGCATGTTATTACCAAAGTCAATAGGTGAAGAAAATGCAGAGGAAGATCCCCGAACTGAATTGATTCAACGTTTACAAGAATATGAGCATTGTAAGAAATTAGCAGAAAATATAGATTTGTTGCCACGAGTTAATCGTGATACTTTTTTAACAAAAATAAAAATTTCTCAAATCGAGATAAAAAAACCATTACCTCAAGTAAATTTGCAGGATCTCTGTTATGCTTTTAAAGAAGTACTATCAAGGGCAGAGATGTACGCAAATCACTATATTCAGCGAGAAACTTTGTCGATACGAGAACGAATGTCACAAATATTAGATAAATTACAAGCTAATAAATTTACTAGTTTTATCGATTTATTTACTTTAGAAGAGGGTATTTCAGGAGTAATTGTGGCTTTTGCAGCCATTTTAGAATTATCGAGACAGATGTTGATAGAAATGGTACAAACCGAATCATTTGGGAAGATTCATATTAGGAAAATAGGATAATTGTGATGATATCAGATGTTAAACAAATTAAAAGAATTATCGAAGGAGCTTTAATGGCAAGTGAACAGCCATTGTCCATTGATGATTTTGTAAAATTGCTAAAAGATGAAAACACAGAAATCAATGGATTACAAAATATTCTTAATGAATTATCTAATGATTATGCTGGGCGCGGAATAGAGTTAAAACAAGTGGCAAGTGGCTATCGATTTCAGGTTTGCACTGATCTCAGTAAATGGATCAGTAAGCTTTGGGAGGAAAAGCCAATACGTTATTCGCGAGCGTTACTAGAAATATTGTCACTAATCGCATATCGCCAACCCATAACTAGAGCTGAAATTGAAGACATACGTGGCGTATCAGTAAGTACCAATATAATCAGAACGCTTATGGAGCGTGAGTGGATAAGGATTGCTGGTCATAAAGATGTTCCTGGCAAGCCAGCATTATATGTTACTACTAGTAAATTTTTAGATTACTTTAATCTGCAGAGTATTAAAGAATTACCAGTTGTGTAGAAACTTGCTTATTTTTCAAGAACATCTTTAAATTCTTCAGGAATCTCTATTTCTTCGGGTGGAATGTGAACAATTTTGCCATTGCGGCTTATAACAACACTTTTTCCAGCTTTTTTGTGTTGAGCTAAAGCATATGCTGCACCGCGACGTACACCATAGTCGATTCTCTCGAGTAAATCCTTTTCTTGTGTAGATTGGTGGTTAGTCATTATGTAATCTCGTTTAATATTTGCCATATATTTTGATTGCTAATAATTATATCAGATTTCGCAGTTTTTTTTGCAATTAATTCTGGATAATTGCCAGAATTATCATATATTGCCCAATTGTCAACTATCGGCATATAAAGTTGAAATACATTAGTTAATCCTTTTCGATATCTTTTTGTCACAACTGATTCTGGTACATTATGACCGCCATTTTCAACGCGTGAAGCTACTCTTTCTAATGCCAAATCCGGACTTTCTAACCAAAGGTAAAGTAAATTAATGTAATATCCTTTACGTTTACAATTTAGTAAAAATGGCGCAAATGTTTTTGAAGCGCCTGTTGTTTCAAAGGCAAAGTTATGTTGTTGTTCTGCTAAATAATGTATACGTTCTAACATTAGCTTACCAGCCTTGATAGCTATGCTTTCAGGATTATAAGGAGACAAGGCAGTAGCAATCGAATCAGCATTTATATATTCACGACAATGTAGAATATCAGGTAATAAATTAATCGCTGATGTAGTTTTACCGGCACCATTTGGCCCTGCAATCATAAATATTTGCGGCACATTTATCCCGGTTGCAGTTTTACTCACGATTAACTGCTGTTACTGATGCTTGGTCAGTTGGCATGATGATCATTTCACTGATATTGACATGTGGTGGACACGATGCACAATAGATTACCGCATTTGCTATGTCATCAGCAGTTAGTGGTTTCATGCCTTTATAAACTGTCTCAGCACGATTTTGATCACCTCTAAAGCGCACCAAACTAAATTCAGTATCGACCATACCTGGATCTACGGTAGTAACACGGATTTTAGTAGCTAACAAATCTAAACGTAGAGCACGTGTTATTGCATTAACTCCATGTTTAGTACCAGCATAAACACTGCCATTTGCATATACCTCGTGACCTGCAATTGATCCGATATTTATTATATGACCAGAATTTCTTGTTACCATTCCCGGCAGAACTCGGCGGGTTACATATAATAATCCTTTCACATTTGTATCAATCATTTCCTCCCAATCCTGAATTGATCCCTCATATAGTTTTGCTAAGCCTCGCGCGAGGCCGGCATTGTTAACCAAAATATCAATTTTCTGCCATTTAAGTGGTAACGACTGAATTTGCTGCTCAACAGCATTTTTATCGGTTACATCTAGCTGAAAGTAATGAATATCAACATTAAAAGAGTCCTTTATTTCGTTAGCAAGTTTTTCAAGTCGATCTAATCGCCTTCCACAAATTAATATCTTAGATCGTCGTGCGGCGAAATGTTCTGCACATGCTTTTCCAATCCCACTAGTTGCTCCAGTTATAAACACAATTTTATTTGCAAGTGAGTAATTACTATTTGATAAAGAATTGTTCATTTATTTCATTATATGTGGTATAAACATAAAACTTCAAGGTAAAAGTGATTTTTAACTAGAACAAGGAGATTATATCATGAGTTTTAAATTACCTGATCTACCATTTCCTAAAGATTCATTGGCACCTTATCTTTCTCAAGAAACTATCGAATACCATTATGGAAAACACCATCGAGGGTATATTGAAAAATTAAACAAAATAATAGAAGGCAAAGCTGAAGAAAATAAATCCCTGGAAGAAATAATTAAAACAGCTTCTGGTGGTTTATTTAATAATGCTGCTCAAGCATGGAATCACAATTTTTATTGGAATTGTTTATCTGCTAAGGCAAAGAAACGGCCTGGTGGAAAGTTATCTAAGATGATAGATAAAGCATTTGGCAGTTTTGAAGAATTTAAAAGCAAATTTAAGGAATCGGCTCTTAGTAACTTTGGTTCAGGCTGGACTTGGTTAGTAAAAAAGAGCAACGGGAATTTGGAAATTATCAATACTAGCAATGCTGGCAATCCTATAACTAATGGTGATAAACCATTGTTAACCTGTGATGTGTGGGAACATGCCTATTATATCGATTACCGCAACGAAAGAGGTAAATATCTAGATAATTTCTGGAATATTGTCAATTGGGACTTTGTGGAGACCCAAAATGACTAAGAAAGTTATTATTTATACCGTAGCAGGATGTCCAAAATGTTATAGTGCCAAGGAATATTTGAAAAGTAAAAACATCAATTTTGAAGAATTTGATGTAAGAAAAAATCGTGAAAAGGCTAATGAGATGATTGAAAAATCCGGCCAAAGAAGTGCACCAGTGATCGATATCGAAGGAACTTTAATTATTGGATTTAAACAAGAAGAAATAGAAAACGCTTTAAAAATGTAAAGCTATATGGGTCAATTTAAGGATTTAATTCGTCATTCTGGCCATGGATTGGCCAGAATCCAGTAACAAGGATATTTATACACTGCAGCGCGAATTCATGGATCCCGCGGTCAAGCCGCGGAATGACGAAAAGAACTGCGGGATTACGAAAAGAACTGCGGGAATGATTAGAACGTGATTTTTTTATATAAATTGAAGCGTTAAGTAATTATGCAACATAATCACCATCATGATCATCATCAGCATGCCGATATGATGTCTAATTTTAAAATTCGATTTTGGATTTCTTTAGTTATTACTATCCCGGTCTTAGCCTTATCACCGTTAATTCAGCATTTTTTAGGCTATTCCTTAATTTTCCCAGCCGATAAATATATTTTATTGGTATTGTCATCATTTATTTATTTTTATGGCGGGTGGCCTTTTTTAACCGGTTTGTTTTCCGAATTTAAAAATAAAAAACCCGGTATGATGACTTTAGTTGGGTTGGCTATAACAGTAGCCTACATTTATAGCGCTGTAGTAGTTTTTGGAGTACCTGGCAAAGTTTTCTTTTGGGAATTAGTTAACTTTAATTGATGTCATGTTATTAGGTCACTGGATCGAAATGCGTTCAGTTATAAGTGCATCTAATGCTTTACAAGAATTAGTTAAGTTACTGCCATCACAAGCGCATAGAATTAGTGACTCAGAGGCAATAGTAGACGTTAAGATCGAGGTATTACAGCCAAATGATAGAATTTTAGTAAAACCCGGTGAAAAAATTCCAGTTGATGGACAAATCGTAGAGGGCGAGGGCGACATTAATGAAGCTATGATTACTGGCGAATCGAAGCCGGTAAATAAGAAAGTTGGTGATTCGGTAATCGGTGGTTCAGTTAACGGTGAAGCTACCATTAAAATCAAAGTTACCAAAGTTGGTAAAGATTCTTACTTATCACAAGTTATGGAATTAGTTAAAAATGCTAGTGAAAGTAAATCTAAGGCCCAAGGACTCGCAGATAAGGCTGCTTTTTGGCTGACTTTAACAGCGATCTCAGTAGGTATTATTACCTTATGTGTTTGGTTAATTTTTGGAAGAAGTTTTGTATTTTCATTAGAACGCATGGTTACAGTTATGGTTATAACTTGCCCACACGCCTTAGGCCTTGCTATACCATTAGTTATTGCTATGATCACTACCATCTCGGCGAAACGAGGATTATTGATCCGCAACCGAACTCAATTCGAGAATGCTCGTGATTTAGATGTAATAGTTTTGGACAAAACAGGTACTTTGACTAAAGGCAAATTTGGAGTTTCAGATATTATAACTTTTGGGGATTGGAACCAGGATAAATTGTTATCAAAGGCAGCTTCTATTGAGCAACAATCAGAACATACAATTGCCCAAGGGATAGTGAATGCAGCTAAAGAAAAGAAATTGCAATTATTATCTATAAAAAATTTCAAGGCTATACCAGGAAAAAGTGCACAAGCCACAATAGATAATATTGAAACATATATAGGCAATAAACACATTCTAGAATCGAATAAAATTGATGATGAGAAAGTATTGCGACAGAGCGACCATTTAGCAAAACAAGGTAAAACGACAATATTTGTTGTTGTTGATAGAAAAGTGCAGGGCATTATAGCTTTAGAGGATATAATTCGTGAAGAATCAAAGTCGGCAATTCAACAACTAAAAAAGCTAAATCTAAAAGTAGCGATGATTACGGGTGATAAACAGGAAACAGCTCAATATGTTGCTCAAAAATTGGGAATTGATGAATATTTTGCGGAAGTACTCCCTGACAAGAAATCAAAAAAAATTAAAGAATTACAAGAGCAGGGGAGAAAAGTAGCTATGGTTGGGGATGGTATTAACGATGCCCCTGCTTTAGCTCAAGCAGATGTTGGTATTGCTATCGGAGCTGGAACTGATATTGCTATTGAAAGTGCGGATGTTGTATTAGTTAAGAATAATCCACTAAATGTTGTAGATATCATATCTTTATCAAAAATAACTCGGCGCAAGACTAAACAAAATTTATTGTGGGCAGCAGGATATAACGTTTTTGCTATTCCCTTAGCTGCTGGAGTTTTATATAAATATGGCGTATTAATGCCTCCTGCAGTAGGAGCAATAATTATGTCAATCAGCACCATTATTGTAGCAATTAATGCCAAACTAATTTCATATTAATAAGGCTTTGTTCTGCGTAGCTTTAGCGGAGCAGAAAGCGCGCCCGGAGGGATTCGAACCCCCGACCTCCTGGTTCGTAGCCAGGTACTCTATCCAGCTGAGCTACGGGCGCGAAATACAATTATATATTATCACAGTTTGTTTAATCCTATTAGCAATTATGCCTATGCTAGGCTTTTAATCCGCAATCTAAGTGGTTCCTTTTGTTGCCTACAGTAAGTCTCTTTGATAAAAAAGAAAGCAATTATAAATCCAACCAAGAAGAATATAGGCATAAGCATAAAAGCTAAATTAAAATCATGGCGCTGATAAATTAATACACCTTTGACAATGTGGCCTTTGGCGGATATTTTGATTATAAGTCCAATTAATGGAAGAATAATCGCACTGGCAAGAGTTATACAGGAATTATTAAAACCTAATGCAGCTGCATGTAATTTAATTTCTACGTGCTCGGCTACAGTTGCAAAAGCGATACTTTGTCCAGCTCCCGCAATTCCCAAAACAAAAAACAGCGGAATAAAAAATACAGCATTATTCCAAGGCCAATAGATTATAGCTAGTGAAGCAATCAAACCGATCAATGAGTTCATAATCAGTATAGTTTTACGTCGTCTAATAGTATCAGAAATAAAACCCAAAATTGGACATCCAAAAGCTAACCCAAGCCACAATAAGGAAGTAATAAATGTTGCTAGTTCCTTGGAAAAGCCTCTAGTTTCAAGATATGTAGTACCCCATAAAGCGCCCAACAAAGCTATTGATACATATACAGCAGGAGAATACAACACCAGCAACCAAACTTGTGAGTTTTTTATTAATAAAGTTAACCTCTCTAACAATGATTCTGAACGACTCAAGAATATGAATCGCTTTTCCAGGTACTTAGGTTTATCCCTAACAAAAAGACCTATTAATAAAGCTAATAGTAGTGCCACTATACCAATAAAAATTAATACTATTCGCCAATTATCATGTAATTTATAAAGCAATATAGCAAAAGGCGCTCCAGCCAGCATTGGTCCAAGAGTACCTAAAAATTGTGCTACTCCAAAGAAAAATCCAGTATATCTTCTTGGCAACCAGTTAAGAGTTAAAACTAATAGGCATACGAATCCAAATGAAGAGCCGAAACCCATTAATAAACGACTAATTACAGCTACCGGAAAAGTATCAGTTATAGCAAATAGGAATACACCAATCCCAGCTATAATCGCTGCTAATGTTAATAAAAGTCTTACACCAAATCGATCGACTAAAATACCCACTGGAATCTGCATGATTCCATAAGCCAAATAATAAGCAGCAGCAAGAATAGATAATTGCTCGGGATCTATTTTAAAGGAACTGGATATTTCAGGAACTAAAGTATTGAGGAATGCGCGCAGAAAAAATTCATATAAAAAAAACAAAGCAGCCAATAAACAAATAAACAAACCCATAATCTTGATAGATTCGTTTTCTGTGTTTAACATCCTAATAAACTTCCGACCTTACTGATGATTTTCCTGCGATTTTTGCAACTTTCAGCAATGGTTCACCTTCGTTAATAAGTGGTAAATTATTCCGACCAATTATCACACCAGCACTTTCTGCATTTACTTGATATTCCTGTTTACTGCCAAAAGGATCTGAAATAACAGCCAATTTATCACCTTTTTCAACTTTCCCGCCTAATCTAATCAAGGTTTTATTAATACCTCCTGTTGGAGCTCTAATCCATTCCCACACCTGGGAAACTATGGGTTCCTTAAATTTCATTGGTTTATGTTTCAATTTAGGTAACATTCCAATTTCGCGGCATAATTGAAGTATTCCTCTTAGTCCTATTCGTATGGCAAACTCATCGAATCGTAAAGCTTCACCAGCCTCATAAACTAAAGTTAAGATATTGTTATTTTGAGAGGTCTCTAACAAGGATCCAGGATCAGGATTGGGAAAATCCAAAATGACCGGAGTAGGAAAAACCTTAGCTAGATTCTGTAATTCGATATAACGATAATTAACGTAAATCTGAGGAAGGCTAACACGGTTAACTTTTCCTGAATGAATATCAATGCAATGAGTCGCTTTACTTAAAATTTCGCTTGTAAATGTATATGCTAAACGAGCTGCATGTGATCCTATCTTAGAACCCGGAAAACTTGCATTCAGATCTCTACCATCTGGTAAGAGACGAGAACGATTAATTAGACCATGCACATTCACAACTGGCACTGCAATCAATGTGCCATGTATTTTTTTTAATAGTGATAAGTGTAATAACCTGCGGATGATTTCAACTCCATTTATTTCGTCACCATGAATTGCGGCACAAATTAGTAAACAAGGACCAGCGCTTTTACCATGTACAACATGGATTGGTATATACATAGGGGTACAAGAGTATAATTCCGGTGTTGGCAGAGCCATCGATACTATTTCACCCGGTTGAATAGTAGCATCGCATATTTGTAATGGAGAACTTTTCATCTATTTAACTCGAACTTTTTATTATAACACTATTGATCGCGAAATGAGAATTTAGGCTTTGTTTTTTCGCAAATGACTGGCGGAGAGAGAGGGATTTGAACCCTCGATGGAGTCACCCCCATACTCCCTTAGCAGGGGAGCGCCTTCAACCACTCGGCCATCTCTCCTTGATAAGGAATGATACCACAGAATAAAAAGGACGGCTATGCCGTCCGATTTATATAAATGCAATTAAGACGCTAAGATTTATTCAATTTCTTCGCTTTCTTCTTTGCTCTCACTTTCTTGTTGCGTTTTTTCTTGTTGAATCCGTTGATATATTTCTTCACGATGAACAGAAATTTCTTTTGGAGCATCAATTCCAAGTCTCACTTGGCTACCTTTCATACCAAGTACCGAAATTGAAATATCATCACCTATAATTACAGATTCACCTATACGCCTTGTTAAGATGAGCATAATTCGATCTCCTTATGTGCTCGATTAAACCACTGTGCTCCATTTAGAAACACACCCAATGTTATGTAGTATAGCTAAGTATTCTTAACGCAACCTTAAGGCTAGGAAATTTTTTTTGCCACCCAATTTTTTACTGAATCTAAAGCTACATCTAGCTTCATAACATTGGTACCGCTACCCTGTGCCATGTCACTCCTTCCTCCACCTTTACCTGATATTTGTTTAGTCACATGTTGTATTAGTTCATTCGCATTCAATTTATCCGTGCAGTCTCCGCTAACACCCGCAACTAGCTGAACCTTTTTATTTACTACTGTGCCTAATAATATAACACATGAACCTAATTGTTGTCTGAGTTTATCTATGATACTACGCATAATTTTGCTGTCAACATTTTTTAGTTTTGCTGCTATCACTTTGATTTTATTCACTTCAATAGCACTTGCTATCAGATCATTACTCTTAGCTATCGCAAGTTGGTTTTTTAGTTGTGTTAATTCTTTATCTAAATCCCTATCATGCTGGAGTATTTGCTGCAATTTTTCAATGATTCTTTCTTGCTCAGTTTTAAGTAAAGACGCCGCATTTTTTAATTTTGCTTCCATGTTTCTTACACACAAATAAGCTTTTCTACCAGTAATAGCCTCAATACGCCTTATTCCGGCGGCGATAGCTTCTTCACTTATGATTAAAAATAATCCTACTTCTCCTGTTGCATTTATATGAGTACCACCACACAATTCTGCAGAAAGATCGCCAATACTAACAACACATACGCGATTTGCATATTTACCTTCAAATAAGGCAATAACATCCTTCTTTTTAGCTTGATCAAACGTCATCAGTTCTCTTTTAACAGGTAAATTAGCTCGAATATTTTGATTGACTAATGTTTCTACGGTTTGAATTTGCTGAGTTGTTAAGGCTTCAAAATGCGAAAAGTCAAATCGTAAACGTTCATCAGATACTAATGATCCTTTTTGTTCGACATGGGAACCCAAGATCTGTCGTAAAGCAGCATGAAGTAAGTGAGTGGTGGTATGATTTATACTGATATCCTGTCTCGTATTAGCATCAACTGTAGCATTAACTTCATCTCCGACATTAAACTTCCCCTGCTTGATAAATCCATAATGCAAATAAATATCGCCTTGTTTCTTAGTATCATTAACTTGAAAGCAGCAAGTATTAGTACATATACTCCCAGAATCTCCAATCTGTCCTCCTGCCTCAGCATAGAACGGAGTATAATCTAAGATTACTATGCCTTGATCACCTTCTAATAAAGATTTTACCGCTTGATCATCCCTAAATAGAGCCATGATACTGCTTTTACAAGTTAATTTATCGTAACCAACAAATTCTGTTTTACCTTTGATTCGTATAAGTTTACCGTAATCTACAGCAAATTTGCTGCAACTTCGCGAAGTTTCACGCTGTTTGACCATCTCTTGCTTAAATCCTTGTTCATCTATAATAAGACCTTGCTCTTTTGCGATATCGCGGGTTAAATCTAAAGGGAAACCATATGTATCGTAGAGCCGAAAGGCTACATCTCCCGGAATGATTTTACTAGTTAGTTTGGAAATTTCTTGATTAAGAATTTTTAGACCTTGGTTTAAAGTAACAGCGAATTGTTCTTCTTCCTGATATAGCGTTCGCTCAATCAATTTTTGTGCTTTGACCAGCTTAGGATATGCAGATCCCATCTGTTTTTTTAAAGGTTTAACAAGCTTGTAAAAAAACGGTTCAGTAATTGATAGTTTATTAGCATGTCTAATCGCTCGACGAATGATGTGGCGTAATACATAACCTCGTCCTTCATTAGATGGAAATATATCATCTGCGATTAAGAATGCCGCAGCACGAATATGATCTGCTATTACCCTCAACGAAACATTAAATTTATCTTTAACTTCCGTTAGAGTTAATATTTCTTTAATTAAGTTCTGAAAAATATCTATTTCATAGTTGTCATTGGTATTCTGCATAACTGCAGCAATGCGTTCTAAGCCCATGCCCGTGTCGATAGATTGTTGGGGTAGGGGGGTGATACTGCCATCGAACGATCTATTGTATTGCATAAATACTAAATTCCATAATTCAACGTAACGCTCTTCTTCCGAAAAATCTTCGCCATAATCATAGAAAATTTCACTATTCGGCCCACATGGTCCAGTATCACCCATAGACCAAAAATTATCTTTATCCCCGCGGCAAGATAGATGCTTAGAATTAATCTTGATCTTATTAAGCCAAATTTCTTCTGCTTCCTTATCTTTTTCATACACTGATACTCGAAGTTTCTCAGGTGAAATCTTCAAAACTTCGGTTAAAAACTCCCAGGCATAATTTATTGCTTCATGTTTGAAATAATCACCAAAACTAAAATTGCCCAACATTTCAAAGAAAGTATGGTGTTTAGTGGTGTAACCAACACTTTCCAAGTCATTATGTTTACCACTTATTCGCATACAGCACTGAACACTGGCCGCACGGGTATAAGGGCGGGTTTCTCTATCTAGAAAAACATCTTTAAATTGGTTCATTCCTGCATTAGTGAATAATAGAGTAGGGTCATTTGCAGGAACTAATGAGCTACTGGGAACAATCGTATGATCACGACTTGCAAAATAATTTAAAAAAGTTTGTCGAAGTTGATTTGTATCCATTTAATTTTCTAATGCTGACCTGATTTGTTGTGTATTAAATCCTCTGTATTGCAGAAATTTAGATTGTCTTACTCGTTCTTTAAGAGTAGTTGGTATCTTAATACCAAATTTCTTTTCTCTTACTCGCATGGCCTCAATATTCCATTGTTCATCATTATTATTAATAAATTGATTAATGATATTATCATTGATTCCCCTCTCTCGTAATTCTACTGCAATACGTAACGGCCCATAACCACGTTTGGTGCGCATTGCGATATAGCTTTCAGCAAAACGCTGATCACTTTGTAAATTTTCTTTAATTAAATCATGTAGAACATTATCAATTAAATTTTCTGCATATCCTTTAGCTTTTAATTTACTACGCAGTTCGAACTGTGAATGTTCACGTCTTGCTAATAGATCCATAGCGTGTAGTTTAATTTTCAGTGGCTCCTCCTTCCAGTAATTTGTCCCGAATTTGGTGTTCTAAAGCTGCGGTGATTTCAGGATTTTCTTTTAAGAATGCTCGCACATTATCCTTACCTTGTCCGATACGCTCATTATTATAGCTGTACCATGCGCCTGCTTTTTCAATCAAACCATGTTCTACACCCAAATTGATTAATTCTCCTTCTCGGGATATACCTTCACCATATAAAATATCGAATTCTGCTGACTTAAATGGTGGAGCAACTTTGTTCTTGATAACTTTGACTCGTACTTCATTCCCAATAATTTCCTCACCCTTTTTGATAGAAGCAATGCGACGAATATCCAAACGCACTGAAGCATAGAATTTTAAAGCGTTCCCTCCAGTGGTTGTTTCTGGATTACCGAACATAATTCCAATTTTCATACGAATCTGATTAATAAAAATAACTAATGTATTAGATCGTTTAATGTTAGCGGTCAATTTACGCAACGCTTGCGACATCAATCTAGCTTGCAACCCCATATGTTGATCACCCATTTCTCCTTCTATTTCAGCTCTAGGCGTTAATGCTGCTACCGAATCAACCACTACTAGATCAACAGCACCAGAGCGTACTAACATATCAGTGATTTCCAAAGCTTGTTCTCCGGTATCCGGCTGCGAGACTAATAGCTCATCCACATTTACTCCCAATTTTTTTGCATACGCCGGATCTAGAGCGTGTTCAGCATCCACAAAAGCTGCAGTGCCACCGTGTTTTTGACACTCTGCAATAGCTTGTAAGGTTAGTGTGGTTTTACCAGAGGCTTCTGGACCATAGATTTCTACCACCCTACCACATGGTAGACCCCCAACTCCTAAAGCAACGTCTAAACCAATTGAACCTGTAGAAATGGTTTTCACATTTTGAATTATGCTAGCATCGCCTAAACGCATAACCGAACCTTTACCAAATTGTCGTTCGATCTGACTTAATGCCGCACTTAATGCTTTTTTACGATTGTCATCCATTATTACCCCCAAAGAATAAATTAAATAAGTAATAATATTACATAAATAAGCTTGTTGAAATACCTAGTTGTGAAATCTCTCGATTTTAGAATTTAAATCCCCTTGACCTTAAACAAAATTAGTGTTTTAATTTGAAATTATTATATTTCAAGGAGATAAAATAATGAAAAAGATAACGTTAAATACACGACGTTTATATGTTAAAAATGCATCTTATGAAATGTCTAATGCGCCACAGTCATTTCGTGAACAAAAAGGTCGACCCAAGAATTCTATAGAGATGCGAATCAATAATAATCAATTAGAAGAAAAAAATTATTACGAAGCGATACTTTCTCTTACTGTTACGACTAAAATTTCTGATAAGATTTTGTGCACGACAAAAGCAGAACAAGCAGGTATTTTTAAAATTGAGAATGCTACTAAAGAACAACTGAAGCAGATATTAGAAGTTCATTGTCCTCATGTATTATATCCTTATGCTTGTAATGTAATTTCTCAATTAACTGTCATGGGGAGCCTTCCTGCTATCGTATTACAACCAATAGACTTTGCACGTTTATATCAGCAACAGGGAAAAAAGGAACAAAAACAATAAAAAGATAATTGTGTTACAATATCTAAATGTTTCGACCGCTTGCACTTTATATTGGGCTACGTTACACTCGCGCTAAAAAGCATAATCACTATATTTCTTTTATTTCTTTAATCTCGATTCTAGGTATAGCTTTAGGTATAGCTGTGCTTATTACAGTTCTATCCGTCATGAATGGTTTCGATTACGAAATCCACAACCATATCTTCAATATGGCCAATCAAGTGACGGTAAATGATGCCAGTGGTGTAGTGACCGATTGGCATGAGCTTAGTAAAAAAATATCAACACTCGGTGATGTAAAGGCTGTAGCTCCGTTTATTTCTGAGCAAGGGATGTTAACAAATGTTGGGGCAACAAGTGGAGTTATGTTGAGCGGGGTCTTGCCACAATTGGAAACTCAAGTATCAAAAATTGGCGATAAAATGCTACAAGGTCATATAACAGCATTAAAACCCGGAGCTTTTGGAATAATATTAGGACAGGAGTTAGCTGATAATTTGCAATTATCGGTCGGCGACCAAGTTATTTTAGTTACTCCTAAAGCAACACAAACACCTATAGGTGTATTACCACGTTTTAAACGCTTTAAAGTGGTAGGTATCTTTCAAATTGGCGGTGGTTTCGGGTTCGATTCAAGTTTAGCCCTTATTCATCTCAATGATGCCCAAAAGCTTTTTCAGTTAGGGGAGGGGGTTAGTGGATTACGTTTAAGAGTTAGTAACTTATACATTGCTCCAAAAGTATCGGGCGAACTTATCAAAATGTTACCAGAACGCTATATAGTTACCAATTGGACTCAACAATATGGCCAGTATTTCAAAGCAATTAGCATGGAAAAAACTATGATGTTTGTGATTCTGTTGTTCATAATTGCTGTTGCAGCATTCAACCTGGTATCAGGCTTGGTTATGACAGTAACCGATAAGCAAGCTGATATTGCTATTTTGCGTACATTTGGCGCCAGCCCAAAAACCATTTTAACCATCTTTATTGTGCAAGGTTCCATTATTGGTGTTATTGGCACCTTGTTAGGCGTAATTGGTGGAATTATATTAGCATTAAATGCTCCGCAAATTGTAGCTAGTATTGAACACGCATTTCATACCCACTTTATTTCCTCTTCGGTGTACTTCATCGATTATTTACCATCGCGACTTGACTGGTGGAATGTGTTACACGTCAGTCTAGCAGCTCTAATCATGAGTTTGCTCGCAACTATTTACCCCGCATGGAAAGCAGCAAGGATACAACCAGCAGAGGCATTGCGTTATGAATAACAGTAAATCGATATTAGAGTGCGTTAATTTATGCAAGACCTTTATTGACGGTAAGTTATCTGTTGAGGTTTTAAAAAATGTTAATCTACAAATTTATTCAGGTGAAATGCTCGCTGTTATCGGAGCTTCAGGTGAGGGAAAAAGCACTTTACTTCATTTATTGGGCGGTCTCGATAAGCCTACTTCAGGTCAAGTAAAAATATATGATAAGGACATAACTAAACTTTCAGAAACCGAGAAAGGATTATTACGTAATAAATATCTTGGTTTCGTATATCAGTTTCATCACCTATTACCAGAGTTTAATGCTTTAGAAAATGTGTGTATGCCACTTTTAATTCGTGGCTTGCATCCCAAACAAGCTAAGACAAAAGGAAAACAGTTATTAGATAAGGTAGGATTAGGTCAAAAATTAAAACGTCGCATAGGGGAGATATCTGGCGGAGAACGGCAACGGGTAGCAATTGCAAGGGCACTGGTCACGGATCCTATTTGTGTTCTAGCCGATGAACCTACAGGTAATCTGGATCATAAAACAGCTGAACAAATTATTGATCTGATGCTAAATCTGAATAAAGAATTGCAAACATCTTTTTTAGTGGCTACCCATGATTTAAGTTTAGCTAATCGTATGCATCGTACATTAGTTCTAGAGAATGCGGCTTTTAAATAATGCCATTATCAATAAGTTTATTTATTACGTGGATTTTTTAATGTTTATTGTTTGCATTATAAATACTTTATTGTTAATGTTCATTCTATGGGAATACTTTTTAAACGGCTAGTTCCGGGTTAGGAAGTAGGAAATACAATTTTAATTTTAATGGAGGGAATAAACCATGCCAATTTCTGATTATATACCATCATTTTTCTCATTTGATAAGAATACTTTACCTACTGTAGATCCTTCAGTTCAATCAAAGCGAAAGGAATCTTATAGTAGTCGACAATTAGCTAAAGCGGGATTAATTTTCGCAGGGACGGTGGGATCTTTTTTAGTTCTAAAGACGACGGGATCATTTGCTTTAGTTTCTTCGTTGTTAAAAAGTAAGGTAGAATCTGATAGTGAATTAGCAGAAGATAGAGTAACCAGAGTTGATGATAAAACATTAGTACCTACTCATGATGGGTCAATTATGCCTAGGGTAGATAGTTTGGATTCTTCAAAATTAACTGATTTTAAGGATAGGCATTTAAATGATTTGGAAATCATAGATAAAAATGAAGATGGATTGGATAAATCAGGAGTTCCTCAAAAGACCTATGCTAAACGAAGTTCTTCTGATTACGATCCTAAAGGCACCGAATTTCAAGTGAATACGTATATAACAGATGATCAATGGCGTCCTTCCGTAGCAGGATTAAGTGATGGCAAATTTGTAGTAACTTGGAGTAGCGATTGGCAGGATGGTAGTGGTTATGGTATATATGGTCAGATATATAATACAGATGGCAGCAAATACTCTTCAGAATTCCAGGTGAATACGTACACGCTAAGTAGTCAAGAGACTCCTTCTGTAGCGGGGTTAAGTGATGGCAGATTTGTGGTGACGTGGTTAAGCTTTGGTCAGGATGGTAGTGGTTGTGGTGTTTATGGTCAGATGTTTAACCTGAACGGCAGCAAATACTCTTCAGAATTCCAAGTGAATACATATATAACAAATGATCAACAATATCCTTCTGTAGCGGGATTAAGTGATGGCAGATTTGTGGTGACGTGGACTAGCAGTGGCCAGGATGGTAATAGACATGGCATTTATGGTCAGATGTATAATACCGACGGCACTGAATATCTTTCAGAATTTCAAGTAAATACATATACGATACATGATCAATATTGTCCTTCTGTAGCGGGATTAAGTGATGGTAAATTTGTGGTGACGTGGATGAGCTTTGACCAGGATGGATATTGGGATGGTGTTTATGGTCAGATGTATAATGCGAATGGCAGTAAATTTCTCTCAGAATTCCAGGTGAATACATACACAGTAGGTGGTCAATCCCATCCTTCTGCAGCAAGCTTAAGCGATGGCAAATTCGTGGTAACGTGGTCTAGCGGTGGCCAGGATGGAGATGGTTATGGTATTTATGGCCAGATATTTAATGTTGATGGTACTAGATATCTCTCAGAATTCCAAGTGAATACGTATACGCCAAGTGATCAAGACTATACTTCAGTAACGGGCTTAAGCGACAACAAATTCGTGGTAACCTGGCAAAGCAATGGTCAGGACGGAGATGGTTATGGTATTTACGGCCAGATATTCAATGTTGATGGTACTAAATATCTCTCAGAATTCCAAGTGAATACGTATACGATAAGTAGACAAGCGGATTCTTCGGTAGCAGGATTGAGTGATGGCAAATTTGTAGTGACTTGGAGTAGTGTCCAGGACGAGAGTGGTTATGGTACTTATGGTCAATTGTTTGGCAACGTTATACCAATACTTAATAATAATTTTTTAATCATTAATGAAGATGAAACTGTTCTTATTACCAATAGTATGTTAAGCGCGACAGATGTAGACGATGATAATGCATCACTTACCTTTAACATAAGTAACGTACAGAATGGTC